>Ga0163151_10000084_pt1 | contig 155098 bp, 135 predicted proteins | sample OliLakLV19MP5IB2_FD_145596 | JGI IMG/M metagenome (GOLD analysis project Ga0163151, IMG submission 145596) | Freshwater microbial mat bacterial communities from Lake Vanda, McMurdo Dry Valleys, Antarctica - Oligotrophic Lake LV.19.MP5.IB-2 | ecosystem: Environmental > Aquatic > Freshwater >...
CAATCCACATTCGTTCATACCTTTCATCTGAGCCTCCTTGCTAAAGGGGTTTGGAGTAGTTCGACTATCGCTACAAACTACACCTTGAAACGGGCAGGCTCAATTTATTTGATAACATAGTAACTTGGCTATTCCTGAGCCTATGCGAAGGAATAGGTGTGACCTGACGGTCACTGGTGCGCGACTAGGACATCCCCCACGAAGGACACAAACGTGCTGTCAGTTCGCCGCGGCAGAGTGTGGTACAGAATTCACCCTGTCACTTTTCACTTTTCCGTCGGGTCTTGCCGACCTTCTTAGGGCGGTGTGACCTGACGGTCACTTGGTACGCGACTGGGGTAACGACCCCCGTCGGGGGCGTCCCGCACGAAGATTAATCTGGATTCCAGCTTGTGCTGGAATGACATTGGCGAGGAGTGAGGCGCAGCCGAACGACGCGGCAATCTCAATTCGTCTTCACACGGGCATATAAAAACCCACCCGTTGGGTGGGCTACAGGAATAAAAAATCACACCGTCCGCCGGTGACTGCCCGCCCCGCCACTGAGGGCCAGCGCGGGAATCGCAGTTCACTTACATTCGAGAAGCGATTGTGGGAATCCGCGCCTAATCTATGATCTTGTGTTTATTTGCGTAGGCCGCAAGCTCAAGCCGCGAATGTATACCCAATTTTTCCATCAGACGGTGCAGGTGGCTTTTCACTGTAAACGCCGAAATATTCAGCCGGTCGGCCATCTCCTTATTGCTCATACCAGCGACAATAAGTCCGATGATTTCCTTCTCCCGTTTGCTGATTTTGGTGGCTGTCATCGTGCCTGCCGATGTCGACTGGGGATTGTATGTCGCAACCTGATCTATAAACGATCCGGCAAGACCCGGGGGAAGAAATGTTGAACCATTGATGATAACGCGGATTGCCTCGACTAATTCAGTGAAACTGGCATCCTTGAGGACAAATCCATTGACGCCGGATTGAATAAATCTCACCAGTTCCGTTTCGAGAGGGGACAAATTCATCCCGATTATCTTTACATCAGGACAATTTTGCTTAATAGACGAAATGTGCTGGATGGATCGCTCACGGTGTAAGCTAATATCCATCAAGACGACCGAAGGGTTGACATCTTTTATCTCTGATATCAGACTCTCGCCCACGCCCATCGTATTAAAGGACATCTCGGGCTGGTTGACAAATAGCATCGCAAGGCTTTCACGAAGGATTCTATTTTCCTCTACTAACAAAGCACGTATAAAAGGCATTTCCCTCCTCCCGCTTTCTCCGTCGAGTCTTCCTGTTGACTCTGATTCTCACTCCCACATTTGCAGTCATAAATACTCTATTTCACAGAGACAACCAATAGCATTTTGCTTCATTCCGTTGTCATCCGAGTTGTTATTGGCCTTTAATCTGACTCCTTCTCTCAAACGATAAGTTATATACAGTCCAAGATAAATCACACACATGCAACTTTGTAGCGAAGACTCGCCGATCACAAGTTGCTACTAGTTAGACCAAAGGAATAATCTATGCAAGGAATATATTTACCGACATAACATGGATTACGGTCTTTTGCTCTTTCGGTCTGGAGATACGAAGCGAACCAAGTGACATTACCTGTGATGTGAACGATCTGAGGGCACATTGCTGTAATTCCGGACGATATTCAGCAGTCCGCCCTGAAGAATCATCTCTCTCTGCCTGTTGGTCAGTGAGTGCGAAGCAATATAGCTCTCATTTTTGGTTCTATTAAGTACCACAACATGGTCTGCCTTATGAATCGCCTCTCGTATATGCGGCAACACAAGACAATCATCCCGATCTATCCGCCGCCAGTCGATAGGATCAAGAAATTGGAGGGGCAAAACGCCAAAGTTCACAAGATTCTGCTTATGAATTCGCGCAAAGCTGATAGCAAGCACTGCAATCACACCCAGATAGCGGGGAACGATAGCGGCATGCTCACGGCTTGAGCCTTGGCCATAGTTACGACCAGCCACAATGAACGAGAATGAATCCTCTTTTTGAGCGGCCCTGGCGCGTTTATAAAACGTATCATCCACTCGTGAAAAGAGAAATTTGCTGATTTCAGGTATATTGCTTCTAAACGGAAGAATTGCGGTTCCCGCCGGCATAATTTCATCGGTGGAGACATCGTCGTTGAGCTTTAGCAGCACTGGCCCTTGGACAATATCGTGAAGCGGCTCAAACGGTGGCAGTGGTTTTATATTTGACCCTTTTTCAAGCTGTTCGGTCTTGCGCTCCTCTTTTGAGAGCGGTCGTAAGAGCATGTCGTCATTGATGATAACCTCCTCAATGTCTGTCAGTTGAGGGTACGCCATATCCAGCGTTCGAGGATCGGTAATGACACCGGTCAAAGCCGAAGCCGCAGCGGTCTCAGGCGAACAAAGATACACAAGATCATTATCGGTACCTGACCGCCCCGGGAAATTTCGCGGAACTGTGCGGAGACTAATACGTCCGGGGGAGGGCGCCTGTCCCATACCGATACAGCCATTGCATCCAGCCTGATGAATTCGCGCTCCGGCACGAATAAGCTTTTTGAGCAAACCTGTTTCTGTCAGGCTTTCGAGAATCTGACGCGAGGTCGGATTTATGTCGAAAGATACTCGCTCGTGAACTTGGTGTCCTTCGACTATGAGTGCCGCGACGGCAAAATCCCTCAGTCCCGGGTTAGCCGATGAGCCAATCATGGACTGATAAATCTCGCGCCCCGCGACTTCCCGCACCGGCACCACATTATCGGGATTGCTCGGCAGAGCGATAAGTGGTTCAAGCTTGTCTAAGTCGATCTCTTCATATTCGTCGTATTCAGCCCCAGAATCTGCTGACATTTCTACGAATTCACCGCCGCGCTCCTGATTTTTGAGGAAGTGATGCACAGCATTGTCGGATGGAAATACACTTGTCGTTGCGCCAAGTTCCGCGCCCATATTTGCGATAACATGGCGATCCATCGCAGACAGGAAATAAAGCCCATCGCCGTAGTATTCGATTATCTTGTTTAGACCCCAATCAACCCCTTTGCGTCTAAGCAATTCGAGGATAACATCTTTCGCGCTAACCCATTGCGGCAATTTACCAGTCAGTTTAACCCCGACAGTTTGCGGCATAGTTAAATAGAAAGGCTCTCCCGCTATAGCCAGCGCAACTTCGAGTCCCCCCGCTCCAATCGCCAGCATGCCCAAAGAACCTGCGGCGCAGGTGTGACTGTCCGCTCCAAGCAGTGTTTTGCCGGGGATGCCGAAACGTTCCATGTGAACCGGATGGCTGACCCCATTTCCTGGCCTGCTGTACCAAATGCCAAACTTCCGACAGGCAGAGCGAAGAAAAATGTGGTCGTCGGCATTCCGAAAATCGCTCTGCAACAGATTGTGATCCACATATTGAACAGAGACTTCGGTGCGGACTTCGTCGATGCCAAGAGCTTCAAGTTCAAGCATAACTATCGTACCGGTCGCGTCCTGAGTGAGCGTTTGATCTATCTTCAAACCTATTTCTTCGCCAATTTTCATATTTCCTGAAAGAAGGTGGCTCGCGATAAGTTTCTGGGTCATATTCATCGCTATCATACATCCATCCATTTCTCGAACTTTCCAAGGAGCGTAGAGAGAAATATTCTTGCTCGTGCGTTCGAGAGCGCACTCGGCTCATATTCTGTGGGTAAATATCTCATCGTTATTTATACGCAAAGGGGCCGGAGATGTTCGGGTAATCAAAAGAAAGACTGAGCGAACACTTTATTTGTTCGCTCAGCCGAAAAATACTGCTGAGTCTTCGAATTGAAAAATCGCTATGTTCGCATCACGAAATAGGTATCCAGTATGCCAGTTTCAGCGCCACAAAATCCTCACCGTCAGCGCCAAAAGCATCGAAGGCCGAGCCCGGGCGGACATGACGGGTGACTTCCTGTGTTTCTTCTTCGAGATTACGCTGCCAAACGAGAAAGAGTGTACTTCCCGGGCTGAATTCCCATCGAAGGACCATGTTGCTTCGGAACGAACGATATTTAAATCCAAAATTTGCCCCATCGTTGTAATGAAGCAAATTATGTCCGCGGGATTGCAGAAGCTCTCCAAGGTCATAGAATTTTGCGCCATCGGCGTACGGCTCGGCATAGGCTTCAAGGCTCAGATCTGGACTGAAGAAATAATTCATCCGAACGCGAAGTCTCAATCTGCTTCGGTCAAGACGCGAAAAAACATATGTCGTTCCAAACGTCCCAGCTCCTCCCCCGGACAGAGCCTCGACGAATTGGCGCGGTTGATCCTCGCGGGTATATGATGGTTCAAAGGCGAGCCTCCACTTGGTGCCAAGTCGTCCCGAAATATGTCCTGTTGTGGTGTAGAGCCATCCATCGAGCTCATCGATACCGTAGCGGGCATCGAGCCAAAATGATGTCGATGACGCGAAATTATTTTGAAAGCCAGCATTGAATGACCAACCGGCTTCATTTTGCATCGAAGGGCCGCCACGCGTGCGGGTATCGTCTTGTCCCGGCAATTGACGGGCGATGCGGGCCCAGCTTGTCCAGAAATTTTTCCATGTGACATCACTTACGATTCGAATTTCGCTCCATTGCCTGTCGCCTCCGAAATTCCAATTGGCATCGGACGCGAGCCGAATATCGTAATATCTGAAGATGTTCCCCACGACAGTCTCACGGTAGATGAGACGCCAGAAAAGATCAATATCATCGGCTCCGCCGAGCTGACCGGCATCATTGAGTTCAAGTCCCGGCGACTCTGCCGCGATAAATACATCATAGAGCCAGTGTTTGCCAGAGGGCTTCCAGAAATTGAAAACGCCTTTGTATCCACTGAGCGCATTTCTGTTTGGATCAATTTCAACATAATCGGCATCGGGCCGTTGGAAGTACCGCTGAGGAGATAACTGAGCCGATGTGATAGCCGAAGTACTTCCTCTCACATCGCTAAAACCGGCTTCGGTAAAGATATTATACTTGCCGCCATTAAAGCGTAAATGAGTACTCACAGCCCCGGCAATCGCTTGTTTTCGCAGTAACGTATCAAGACGGCCATCGCCGGAAAGGTCGCGCGACACACCGGTCAATTTTGCGCTGAATGTAGACTGCTCTTTTCCGAACGGTTGAATAAGCCCGAAAACTCCATAGAATGTACGAGGTTCGATTTTGGTGCGCGATGTAATCTTACTTGAACTATCATACAACTTAGCGAACTCATTGTCTGTGACGGCGGTCAGGAAACCGATTGAGGTACCAGATTTAAGCACTCCTGAGACCTTTGCCGCGCCAAGAATTGTCGAGTTCCGGGGCTGGTCGGCATAGTCAGGCATTTCAAAGCCTCGCAGTGAAGCTCGCGGAGATGCTCCAATCCTTCGCGAATAGAAGAATCCGCCGCCATTGAAAACAGAATTTCCTTCGGAGAAAAAAGGACGACGTTCATCGAAAAAAGTTTCGAAGGCGCTCAGATTCACATCGGCTGGATCGGCTTCGACTTGCCCGAAATCAGGATTAAAGGTTGCATCGAGAGTCAAATTCGGACCAAGTCCCATTTTGAGATCTCCGCCGACACGACCTGTTATTTTGGAACCATCATTGAAAGGATCACTGCCAAAGTCACCGTCGATCTTGCTCCCTTCGCTTGCGGCATAAGGAGTCAACTCAAGTCGGCGGGATGGCTGGACGCCTTCGATACCGACCAAATTGCCAAAACGGGAAGTCCAGCCACTCTCATTGCGTGGCGTGAAGACCCAGAATACATCTTCGTTTCTCTCCGGCACCCAGCGGTTGAAATTTATTCCCCATGTCTGCTTATCTATATTATTGAACCTAAGTTGAGAGAACGGAATTCGTATTTCCGCGTACCACGCTGAAGAATCACGCGAGGTTTTGGCTTCCCAAACGGGGTTGTATGAAAAGTCACGGTCAAACTCGTTATCGCTCTCAGTATAGCGGTCAAATCGCACCCCGGAAGTATTCACACCGAAACCATAGCACGTCCGGCGGTCGAGATATGAATCTATTGAGACGATAAACTGCTCGGTTGGGCCTTGGTTATCGCGCCGATCAAGAAACATGCGTAGATTTTCGGGATGAACCGAGTGCATCCGCGCTCCGATATAAATGGCGGCATCGTCGAACACAATTGCCACTTCGGTTTTTTCGACCGGCTGGCCGCCTTCGACCGGATCTTTCTGCAAAAAGTCGGATATGAAAACGGCCGTCTTCCAAATCCCGTCATCGAGCCGGCCATCGACACTCGGCGACGTCCCCGTTACTTTGGTTGCGCGAAGTTCTTTCCTTGGGCGTTCAGATTGAGTTTCGACTAAAGAAGTTTGGGCTCCTGACGAAACCGTAAAAAGGAAAATGAAAAGAAGTGAGGTAAAGACCTCTTTCGGTTTAAGATAACGCACTGGTGTCATTCAAGCTCCTCCATTCACGATGTTTATGACGGCGTCCTCTGACAAACAGAAAGTCATTCAACGTATCAATCACCATTCGTGAACATATGACGAATGAAAACCGATGTTTGATACACTCTCTCCGGCAGTCAGAGACAGATACGTAAATGTTGCGCAGTTTGTTCAACTTTTTTTGAGCCAAGAAAAGATCATGAAAAAGTGGTTCTGAAAGACCGAATATTTTTCGGGGAAGGACTCTTTTGTTGTGTGGAGTCATGGTTACGGCTTGCTAAACCAGGATGCAATCAGACCAATATCCTGGTGAGCCTTTTGGTAGTCATCCGGCCGGCCAACATCCAGCCAATAACCAGTGTATGAATATGCGCAAATTTTCCCCCCGTCCAAGAGCATATCGGTCATCAGGGTATCGAATCCGTATGGTTTTCCTGCCGGGATGCGGTCGAGGATTGTGTGTGAAAAAATATACACACCCATCGAGACTTGGGCTGTGTAGTCCGGCTTCTCAGAAAACCTTACAACCCGGCCATTGGCGTCGGTCTCGAGCACGCCATAGTCAATTTTTTCCGTTCGTTGATGTGTCGCAACTGTCACCTCTGCTCCGGAACTAAGATGGTCTGCAAACAGTAATGCAATATCGAGGTCGGTCAGGATATCGCCGTTGATGACAATAAAATCTTCAGGCAGCCCTTGAATGTTCGCCAATGGGCCAACGGTCGAAAGCGGAGATTCTTCGATTACGTATGACACCGCAAGTCCAAAACGGGTCCCGTCACCGATGACGTCCATTATAAGGTGAGCGAGGTGGTTCACGGCGATATGAACTTTGTTCACACCTGCCCGCTTTAATTGTAAAAGGACAATCTCAATAATCGGCTGGTCACCGATAGGCAAAAGCGGTTTGGGAATGTCCGATGTATGGGGATAGAGCCGAGTCCCTTTTCCACCGGCCAGTATCACTGCTTCCATTTAGCCGTACTTTTAATAGAAGTTTTATATGCCATATCGATCGGGTGCGTACAATTTAAGATTTTCAGGATTTGAAAACCATGCAATAGTTTTAAGCAATCCGGACTCAAGACCAATGCACGGATGCCAATTAAGTAAACGCGATGCCTTGGCATGGTCGCACAGCAATCTATCGACCTCGCTTTGTTTTGGCCGTAACCTTTCGCTTGCTTCCGTGACTTTGACAGTCCGGTTCATTAGACGGGAGATGAGAGCCGCCAGTTGTCCGATTGAAATCACTTTGCCGCTGCCAATATGTATAACTTCACCGCCGGTATCTGTCGCCGTCGCACATTGAATGAAAGCGTCAATTGTGTCATCAATAAATAAAAAATCCCTCATAGGATGCAATGCGCCCAACGATATCTCGGTTTTGCCCGCGGCAATTTGCGAAATTATTGTCGGGATAACAGCCCGTGATGACTGACGCGGGCCGTATGTATTGAATGGCCTCAAAACGGTAAGCGATAAATCGTACGAGCGATAATACGACAAGGCAAGCTGGTCTGCGGCAATTTTTGTTGCCGCATAGGGAGATTGGGCCGAGAGTGGGTGCTCCTCATTCATCGGAGTCGTCTGCGCGCTTCCGTAGACTTCAGAGGTCGAGGTGTGAACGAATCGTGTGATCTTGTGTTCCCGTGACGCCTCAAGCAGATTCATTGTTCCCCGAATGTTCGTCTCGACATACGACTCGACAGCCTGATATGAGTAGGGTATGGCAATAAGGGACGCGAGGTGAAAAAGATATTCAGTGCCAGAGACAAAGTCACGCATCTGTCTTGCATCCCGAATATCTCCGGCGACGATTTCTATTTTTTTCAGTGTCGCATCAGGACAATCGTCCAGCCAGCCGCGTCGGCCAAACGAGTTGTAGAAAACCATGGCCCGAACATGAGCGCCGTTTTCCACCAACCGTTCGACAAGATGAGAGCCGATAAAACCATCGGCTCCCGATACCGAGACACGTTTGCCAGAAAGAGAGTTTGGAGTCTTCGATGAAGTCACATGGGTAATATAGTGGCTGATTGCTATAAATGCCCGTTCAATAAAAAGGCCGGCGCAAAAACAGAAATGAAGCGCCGGCCCGAGATTTAGAAGCTATGAGTTCCTTTAGACGTTACACGCGGCCATTTACGGCTTGTTGCTGTTTTTTATCATTTCTTCGGCAAGTGTTTTATGCTCTCCCTGCAGCCCAAGAAGCAATGACCGCTGTAAAACGGTTTCAGCCCCTTCCACTGTGTCTTTAATCAGTGCCAGTCCCAGATAATAATACGGCTCGGCGCGGTCAGGAAAACGGCTGACGGCATTGTTCGCTTCTCCGCGTACGAGATCGAAGCGATTATCGAGCGCGTAGATCTCGCACAGATTAATCACGCTTTCAAACGACCCACGGCTGTAGAAACTTGCCTGTCGTGCCAAATTCCCGGCTTTGACTAAATCGGCTTTGTCCGAGGCCAGCGCCTGGGAGTAGTAGAAATTCGTCTGGGCGTCTCCATCAGAACGAAGCAGTAGTTCATCAAAGAGCACGACCGCGGCGGCCTTGTCCCCTGTGGCATATAACACTCTGGCCTTCACCGCACCCGCGAGTTGGTGGTCTTTTTCGATAGAAAGAGCCTTTTCGGCAAACTCTTTGGTTTTGGTAAAATCCTCATGGCCAAACGCTATTCGCGCCGCTTCGGCGAGTGCATCCGGATTTTCAGGATTGAGCGACACAAGACGCTCCATTACCTCCAATGCCGATTCGCCTTTGCCGAGACGATCACATTCGGCGGCAATGCTGACAAATGTCTCAGTCTTTCCAGATACTTTAGAGATATTCTCTCTGAATAGCGCCATGCCGTCTTCGATCTGTTCGGTAATAATAAGAAGTAGCGATTTGCTCAGAGCAAGAGACGGATAGAGTTCTGCAAACGCTGGAAATTCATTAAAAAGCGCAAGCGCGCTATCCGAGTTGCCTGAGTTAAGAAAGACTGCAAGAATCCCCTCGAAGGCTCCCCGATTGTTGCCATTGAGAGCAAGGGCGCGCCGAAAGTACACCTTTGCCGTATCGGGAAAAAAGAGCCGGGGGCTCGAATAAATTGAGCCAATGGCCGCGACCCAGTCAGATTCCTTACCATGATACCGATTGAAGATGCCTATTGTCTCATCGAACAGTTCCTTCTGTCCGCTAATTCCCAGAAAATAGGCTTCGAGACTTTTATATTCGAGCTGGTCAGTTCTCCAACCTTGGGAGTTCCTCACTGATTGCACATCAGTGTCCGGCTCAAAAATCTTCGAGTAGGTTAAAACCAGTCTTCCCCGGAGATAATCCACAAAAACTTGCGGACTCGCCCGCCGCGACATATGAAAATTCAAAGCGTCAACGCCGCCAGTCGCGCTGACCACATCCGACATCATCCACCGGCTTTCCATATCGTAAAAGACGGCCGTAAGACTCATCGGGGCCCTATCGGCAAAATTGGCATTTGCGACATTTGCCTGGTGCGCATCCTGGGTTGCCCAGTGGTAGAACATGGAAAGGCCGTCGAGAACAATAGTGCTGTCGTCTTCCTTTTCCACATACTCCAGAACTTGCCGCGCGTCATAAAAATATCGAGCGCGAAGACAGCGCTGGAAGTGTGCCAGTAATCTCTCGTCGTTTTGTCTATCCTTTTCCACAGCAAGATTGCTCATGGCAATCGATGAGTCCGTCAAATCGCGTACCTCAAGATAATTTGCGGCCTGTTCGTAGTAGTCAGCCGAGGTCTCTCCTGAGCCAAGGGCCCGTGAGGACGCGGCATCCGCCGAATCGATTTGATTTTCCAGGAAGTAAAGCCGAGCATCGACTAAATCCGCAACACCCGAAGGTGTTCCATGTTGGGTCGCAAGCTTCACGGCGCCATGCGCCGCTCTGAGCCGATTCGCAGAAGCGAGCGCAAGAGCCAAATCCAATCGGGCTTCGGTTAGATCGTCTTCAGGCTTCATGGCTATATAATCAGACAGTACACGCCAGCTTTGATCGAAATCACCCAATTTCATGTAAAGTCGCGCAAGTTGAGGATACACAGCGCCAAAGGTAGGCTCCCCTTCTCGAATGGTCATATAGGCTTCGAGCGCGTCATAATAAAGAAGTTTTTGCTCTAAAACCTGTCCGCGCCCCAAAAGCCCGAAGTACGAGGTGGGATGATCCACCAAAAGCCGGCTAAAGGTCGTATCGGCTTGGTCATATTCATGGTTCGCCAGTTGCTTAAGCCCTGACTCATACTCGTCTTTGACCTGTTCTTCAGGAGATTTCGCGCATCCAGCTATTAATGACAGTATGAGTATCGTACAAAACAGATATTTCATCGGATTCCTTTGAGTTTTCTAAAATCGCAGATTCGTTTACTTTGCATTCAAATTCATGTCCCTATCCTGACAACAGCCATTCAACCGTTTGCCAGTAATAATCCCGACAAACATAGCAAAAAATGTGCGAAATATCGATAAATATAATTGATAAAAAGGGTAAAAATCAGTATATTTTTAATGACAACGTAACTATCGGATAAGTTGAAAATGCATGACAAAATGACAGATTTGAAGCCCTCTGAACCCGGCCGTTCGACCACCGTCCTGGAATCCCACAATCTGGTAAAATATTTCCGGCGCCGGGCGGTAGTCAATGGGGTTTCCATCCAAGTCAATCCCGGCGAAGTGGTCGGTCTGCTTGGTCCAAACGGAGCCGGCAAAACAACTACTTTCTATATGATAATTGGATTCATTCGTCCCGATGAGGGCCAGGTATTTCTTGGAAAAAGCAATATCGGCCGCTGGCCGATGTACCGTCGCGCTGGCCTTGGGATAGGCTATTTGGCGCAGGAAGCATCGGTTTTTCGCAAACTTTCAGTCGAAGATAACATTATGGCTATCCTCCAATTCCGGAATTTGGGACGGAAAGCCCGAAAACAGCGGCTCGAGGAATTGCTCAATGAACTCGATATTGCCCATTTGCGAAAAAGCAAAGCCTACACGCTTTCAGGAGGTGAACGGCGAAGAGTCGAAATAACCCGCGCCTTGGTTATGGAGCCCAAATTTATCCTGCTTGATGAACCATTCGCCGGAATCGACCCGATTGCGGTCGAAGACATTCAAAAAATAATTCAAAGATTGGTAAGTAATGGCCTTGGGGTCCTTATAACCGATCACAACGTTCGTGAGACTCTCTCCATCTGTAACCGGGCGTATATAATGTTTGATGGAAAGATTCTCAAAGCCGGGACATCGGAATATCTTGCGCAGGATCCTGAAGCCCGCAAGATATATCTGGGCGAAAAATTCCGGCTTCATTAACGATTTATCAGGTAATGTTGAATAAATGAACGAACTACAATTATACCATAAACCCGATGGTAACGAAACCCGATATAAGGGATACAAAGAAATCCCAAGCTACCAACGGAAACGATTATGAAATTAGGTCTTCAACTTCGATTAAAACAGAGTCTTGCCCCTCAGCTTATTCAGTCCCTGAAAATGCTGCAGATGCCGCTGCTTAAACTTGAGCAAACATTGCGGATGGAGCTTTCGACAAACCCCCTTCTGGAAGAGATCGAAGAACTGGATGAGGTTCAGGAATCGCCCGCCGATGAAATTGCAGCGGAAACTCCCCAAGAGGAGAAAAAAGAGGCGGTTGATTGGGATGACTATCTTTTCCAGGATGATGACGGCTATAAAGTCAAAGAATCCCATGAACAGGAGGAAGACCGGTTCGAAAGCTCGGCGACCAAAGCCGAATCCCTCTTTGTCCACTTGCACGACCAGCTTTCCTTTTTGAAATTGTCCGAAGAAGAACATCTCATCGGCGAATATGTCATTGGCAATATCAGCCCTGACGGTTATCTGACAATCAATCTTGCCGAGATGGCGGCTGAGTTGTTAATTCCTGAGTCGGTCATTGAGCCTATCTTGAAAATGATCCAAAAGTTCGATCCGACCGGAGTCGGCTCGCGTGATTTACGCGAATCATTGCTCACCCAGTTAAGGGAGCGTGGACAGGACGGCAGCCTGGCATATCGAATTGTTAGCGAACATATCCATGATTTAGAGCGTAAATCTATTCTGCAGGTCGCCAAATTAATCGGGGTGCCTGTGGAAAAAGTCCAGAAGGCGATGGAAGTCATAAAAGCTCTGTCACCTACCCCGGCCTATGGCCGTTTCGACAGCCCGGCAATGCCGATTGTACCCGACCTTATTGTCGACCGCTTCGGCGATGATTTCATGGTCTTTCATAATGACAAGAATGTCCCCCGGTTACGAATAAACGCCGGGTATAAAAACCTTATCAAACGCGGCAATGTAACCAACGAAGACACAAAGAATTATGTCCGACAGAAGCTCGAGCAGGCGCGGTGGCTGCTCAATGCCATCAACCAGCGACGCTCAACCATGATCCGCGTGATGGAAGCAATTGTGGAGGAGCAGAAAGAGTTTTTTGAAAAGGGCCCGGCATTTTTGAGACCGCTCATTATGGAAGACATCGCCCAAAAAGTCGAAATGAATGTTGCAACTATAAGCCGGGTATCGAGTGGGAAATATGTCCAAACACCGCTCGGTGTTTATGAAATAAAATATTTCTTCAATTCCGGCATCGCCATGGAAGAAGGCGAAGATATGTCAAAGCGGTCAGTCAAACAGCGTATTGAGGAGATTATCCGCGCTGAGAATCCCGAAGAGCCCCTTTCTGACCAGGAAATCTTCAAATGCTTGGGAGACGAAGGGATAAAGCTCGCCAGACGGACAGTTACGAAATATCGCGAAGAGCTCAAAATAAAACCTGCCCGCTTTAGAAAACGAGTCGGCCAGACACCGGCTACCGTGTAGGGATAAGGCGATTTGTCCGCTTCCCATTATTTCTCCACAAATTTAATTTTCGGTTGTTGTTGACCTTCTTTCCCCGCCGCAATTACTTACTATGCATCATTGTGACGGCTCAAATGGTCGATTGCAAGATTTACCAGCAGTGTTTGGCTGTTTGGTCTGCATGACCATTTACGTATAAATAGTAGAACGAGGATTGGCATATAACTGAACATTTTGCCTGTCCGAAATTTTTATTTAACACGAGTGCAGCGAACACATTTTATTCGTCTTTGCACAAACCAGTTAGAGGACATTTCAGAAATGAAGACAAAAATCAGCGCGAAGCGATTTGATTTGACTCCTGAAATACGCGCCAAAGCCGAACACGAGCTTGAAGGTCTCAAACGTTTCTTTGACACAATTATTTCAGCCGAATTTGTTTTTGATGTTGAAAAACACCGGAATCTTGCCGAACTCCACGTCACGGTCGCAAAAGATGTTATTGCCGGGACCGCTGATACTGATGACATGCATAAATCGATGCTTGCCGCGGTCGATAAGGTCAAAACCCAACTCAAAAAGCACAAAGCCAAGCTAAAAATGAAGGAGCCGCTCAAAGTCAACCGAACTTCAGAGATGCTTACCCGCCCGCAAACAGACGCAGATGAGGTTGATGTTTAGAACAACTTGCGCATAAAGCATATCGAATTGATGGCCGTGAATGATGAAAATTATCGTTCACGGTTTTTTTATTCTCCAGCCAGATATTCTTCCAATAACAACCTATTCATCTGTGCTTCATGGTTGAGTGTGTGAAATTGTGCTTCAGAGAGCCGATTGTTCTTAAGTTCAATGAAATCAAATTGTGTGAATTCGCGTTGAGAGGGATGTATGCTCTCAAGACGCCCACGCAGTTCATCTCTGGTTACGCTACAGCGTATCAATGCAAATATCTGAGGTCTTTCCCCTCGAAATATCTCTCTGGCGTAGGCAAGCGGAGTAACGGAAAATTCATTGTCCTGCACATTCATCTCCTCGCGAACTTCCTGCCCCAGTGATGATGCCAGCATCTGCAAAATATCAGTATGCTTGGGGGAAAACTCAACCGATCCAGCCACCGAAGGTCCAATTGACCCTCCAAGAGATGACAGAGTTTGTGACCGTACCACAGTGGTAAGATAATCGACCCCGTTTTCTTTTAAGAGCAGGAGACCGCAAACGCCGAAACAGATTGCCAACGGATTTAATAGAACATCGTTCGATTGATATTTGCGCTTATAGTATTCTCGCAAAGTCATATCAGCGCCGAAAAGTTGATGCGTCAAATCGAGAGCCAGACAACTGCCAGCTTGGTCACCGTAACGAGCTGGCTGGACTGTGAAGGTATAGTTATCGTTTACTTTCTCTACAGCATGAAGTTTTGCTACTTTTGGGCCATCGTAGAGCCGTCCCTCGTCGATCATTTTTCTTTCGACTTCATAAGAGAACTGTTTTATGCGCGAATCACCGAAGGTGAACAGTTCATTTCTAAATTTTATTTCAATGGAATCAGGCTTGATCGCATTCGTCCCAAAAAACCGGATAATATCATAGTAGCCAGAATCGCGCCTTAGTGCCTGACCGACAAGACGCGCTTCTCTGTCTGGAAAATAAGTTGCGAGAAATTGGGGAAGTTTAGAATAGTCTAAATAGCGCATCGCCGGTAAATAACAGCGCGACACCCAAAACCGCAACAACTGCTCCGATAATCTCCCGAGGACTAACCTTCTCTTTGTAATAAAATATTACCACTGGTATGATGAGAATCGGGGTCATCGCGCTCAGGGTAGCGGCAATTCCGGCAGAAATATGTTTGAGCGCAACCAGCGACATCCAGACTCCGAGAAAGGGACCGAATATGACTCCGCCGACTGTGTGTAACATCGCTTTAGGGTTTTTGAGACTTTGCAGAGTCGCTGCTGCTTCCCCTTTGAAAACGGCGAAGAGCCAAATGACCGCCGTGGCGAAAATTAGACGAACCATTGAGGCCGGCAGAGGTTCAACTATCCCGCCTGAATACAACATCCCCTGTTTGGACAAAACCATTCCCGTCGCCTGACATGCTGCCGCTACCAGCGCCAGAAGAATCCCCTTTAATGTTGTGCCGGAATCGGGGTGGTTATCGGCCAATGCGAAGTGGGTAATTATCCTCTCTTTCTTCTCCAATATGACCCAGAGAACACCAGTCAGCGTTACCCCAATTCCGAATAGTTCAATGGCCGTAAGCCTTTCATCGAGAAATAGCCAGGCAATTATTGTCGCTATGACGGGGCTGGTTGAAAAGATTAAGGTTTTGGTGCGCGGACCAAGAATCACCATTGCTTTTAGACCCGCGCTGTCGCCAATAACAAAACCGATTATTCCGGAAATGCCAAGCCAACTCATCTGGGAGACATTGATATTTTGCGGAAGAGGAAATCCGGCCGTTATCAAAAGTATCAAAGCATAAAGAGCAACAGCGATGGCCAGGCAGATATTGTTGACCCGAAATGAGCCAATCAACCGCCCGGCTTCGGTAAAAAAGATTGCAGTGAACGACCAGCAAAAGGCTGTGGCAAGCGCGGCTAATTCCCCGATGTAGAGCATGGGTCGGAAAGTACGCGATGGATGTTTTAAAACAAGTTGGAATTAGGGTAAAATCAGGAAGCGAATCTAATTCTGTATGAAAAGCATGTACAAAATTGTAAGAGCCGCCCTATCCTGTGAACTTGATCCAGCCTTTGCCCTCAAAGCCAAAATAAAACCCGTCAGGGAAAAAGCACTCAGCGAGAATCTCAAGTGATTCGGCTACCCTCGGGCCGGGGCGATTAAAATACTGATTGCCGTCTCCAATGTATACCCGTCCGTTTTTAACCGCGTTGACATCTGACCAGCCCATAAGCGATGTCATCTTGGGCATCTCTTGGAGTGTCCGGGCAATATCAAATCCGCATGGCGAAATAAATAGTATCTCTGGGTTTCTCTGATAGAGTTGCTCCCAGGTCATAACCGGCGAATGTTTGCCAGCCTCGCCGAATAGATTTTCCCCGCCAGCCATCTCAACAAGGGTGGGCATCCAGTTTCCAGCCGCCATCAGCGGCTCAATCCATTCGATGCAGGCGACAGCCGGACGACGGGTTATGCTTTGGGTTTTGACGCTTATATTCTTCATCTTCCCTTCCATCCCGCCAACCAGCATCTCACCGGTGGTTTTGCAATCAAGGGCAAGAGCTACTTTACGGATATCGGCAAAGATATCCTCAAGGCTGTTTGGTTCAAGCGAGACGACCTTTGGAAATGTCCCGACAATCTGCGAGACTGCGGCCTCGACATCGGCCAGACTCACCGCACAGACGTCGCAATGGGCTTGGGTGATGATAATATCCGGTTTGAGTTCCTGAAGTTTGCCAGCATCGACCCGGTAGACCGAAAGTCCTTCTTGAAGAATAGCTTTGACGCGTTCGTCGATCTGGTAGCTTGTGCCGTCGAGTTGAAATTTCGGCTCGGTACATATTGGAAGTTTACTCACCGACTCGGGATAATCGCACTCGTGCGACCGTCCGACGAGGTGGCTTTCGAAACCAAGGGCGCAGACAATTTCAGTACTACTGGCAATGAGTGATATAACTTTCATGATTTATTACCTGTATCCATCCACTATCAATCCACTTTTTTAATGGGCATCCTGCCTTTTAATCGGCCTGAACTACTACTATCGGCTGTTCCGGTGTGTAGAATATACGAATCATTGCACGTATGGGCAACCGCCTATATTCGCTTCGTGTCTGACTGACGTTCCCTTTCGTATTCATGCCTCTGCTTTTGCATAGTCATTATTCGAGAGCGTGAGCACAAATCGAAGATTGTCTCTCTAAACGGTTGTCTCAGTTCAACATTTCGAATGTCCGCGGCCTTTCGTTCTTCGGCATGCCGTTTGAGCATGACAGATACGGAGATAAACAATGAAATTAGCGCTTACTTTTTTTCAACTGCTTTTTTTTGTCGGATTGTCGGCCACGTATGCTGAGAATTCGGCTCCCGAATCTAACTACATCATTAGCGGTGTCATTACCGATTCAGACGCCCAGCCAATTATCGGCGCGACAGTAGTTCTGTTTAGAGGCGATTCTATTGTTGGCGGGACCAATGCCGATGTCGATGGCCGGTACAGGATTCTCTTTTCGTCTAATATGTCAAGAACCCTTTCTCTCAGATGCAGTGCCGTTGGCTTTGCGGCGTTGTCGTGCCCGGTTTCAGTTGACAAAAACAGCAGCAGTCTGGGCGAACTTATAAAAATGAATTATGCCCTTAAAACCGAAGTTGTCGAAATTGGCCAGATAAATGTCTATCCTGATAAGAACAAACAAGTATCAGAACAATCCTTTGGGTCAGATTTAATCGCAATCCGCGCCCGGCATTCGCTTATGCCCACCAATCTAACGGCGGCTATAAAATCCCCAGATGTTATTCGCAATGGATCCATGCACTCATCGCAGATTCGAGTCAATGGCACCAATCCGCACTATCTGCTCAACGGGACATCGATTGGAGCCGACCCCGATCATTACGGTATGTTCAGTCTGATTCCGAGCACGGTTGTTCAGAATGTCAATCTTTCGACTACAGGGAGCAATATCTCCCACAACCAGCCGTCGACTGTCGCAATAGAGAGCATGGCTCCGTTCGTGTCACACCGCAAGACGACTCTTAACCTCAGCACGGTCGAAGCAACAGGCACGGCATCGATCGGCACACAGAAGGCCTTTGTGGTGGGCGCGGCGCGTCATTCGGTGCTCGATGAGCTAATCAGACAATTAGACATCGATTCGGAACGAAGAACCATCCCGCCAACAAATTTCAAAGATGTATTCCTCACCGCGGGGCTAAAATTATCGCCAAATTCCAACCTTGTGCTGGATCAGTTTTTCAGCAAAGATTATTTACGGTACAACACTGGCGATGCCATTATCGGCGCGCCGGCGACAAATACATCGCAAAATTCGCAGGACTACTATGCCGGGCTTCGATATCGCGCTCTGGTCAGTACATACCTCATCCGCGGATCGTTTGCCATCCGCCAGTCAGAAAAGAATTACTTTGCCGCGCTCGATAACCAAGCTGTCACTTCGGGTGTCAGACTCGATCTCAAGGATTCCCAGCGCCGCTATCTTGGCAACCTTGAAGTCGTTTCTGACAATAACAGGTATTGCTTCACGGTCGGAAATCAGTTCGAATATGTTTCTAAGCGCACAATGTCCCTTTCCCAGCAGAACTGGAATTTCCTACCGCCGTTTGCAAATAGTGACAACCCCTACATCTACCAGCACGCTCTGAATCACCTGTATAATACTAGTGATTTTGTCGACACGGAATTCAACAATGCCCTCTATGTTTCTGTCAAACGCTATCTCGGAGAGAGCTTTAATGCTCATATTGAGACTGGAATTCGCCTTGAGCATTTCTCGGCTTTGAGGGAAAAGAACGCGCCGGTATTTCGGGCTTCGGTTCATCTGCCTGTGGGAGAGAACAAGAGTGTCGAGGCAAGTTTCGGGACATTTGCGGAGAACCCGGCCGGGAATATTCTTGAGCCGTATCAGCCGATTGTGCGTGCTTTTCTCTCTGAATTGAGTCCGTCCTATTCACAACAGGCTTCGATAGGTTTTGCATCAAGTTCGCTCAAAATAGGCTTCTTTCATAAAGCCTTCTCTGACTTACCAGTCATCTCGCCGGATTTTGAGAATGGATTCAATACCGATGGCTCGCCTAACAGCTCGTTCTTGAAAATGCAGTCGGTTGGCAAAGCGACTTTCTATGGCGGTTCGGTTGCCTATGAGCGCGACAAATTTCTCTCGCCCAAAGTCTCGCTCTATGGCTCGTACGCCTACAGCCATGCCGAGAAATCAGACCTGTATGCGACGATATCGCATGAGCAAAACGCCCCGCACCGGTTTATGACCGAATTAAATTATAAATTGAGCCGCAAATTTACCGTAGGAAGCGAGCTTCAGATTCGCTCCGGTTATTCGTATACCCCAGTGCGCTATGCCTATTCGGATGAATTAGCGAATTATAATCCAGATTATTTTTCGGCGCTATCGCAATATGAGAACTCTTCGCGCTTTGCTACCCATGCCTTTTTGAATCTGTCGGGCGAATATGAATTTGGAGGCGGGACACTTTTCATGTCGGTCTCAAATATCACTAACCGCGCCAACTCGATGATAAGCTCGGCCTCGGGGGTCGTCTACGATGCCGGGATCGTCCCGATGATAGGGGTTAAGTGGCGGTTGTGATGATGGGGGGGGACTGAGATTGCCGTGAGCCTTTGGCGGGCGTCTTGGAAGTCACTCGTTGCATCGTCTCATTCGCAATGTCATTCCCGCAAAAGCGGGAAACCAGGGTTTCTTTTCCTTGAAACCAAAGGCAGCCAGCTTTAACGTACTTTATCTATATTCTTGCCAGCCGTCGGAATGGCACCCTCTACGTCGGTATGACCAACAATTTGCTTAAGCGAGTAACTGAACACAGAAGTAATTTTGTAGATGGCTTCACAAAGAGGCATGGCATCCATACGTTGGTCTACTTTGAGCAGACAGACGATGTCACCTCGGCATTAAATCGAGAAAAACAGATTAAAAAATGGAACAGAAAGTGGAAATTAAGACTCATAGAGGAGAACAATCCTCATTGGAGGGATCTGTTCGATGAAATAATATAATACTGGTTTCCCGCTTTCGCGGGAATGACAAAGCGATGGATTTTCGAAATAACTAAAGAAAGTGAAACTGAGATTGCCGCGTCGTGTCTAATCCGCCGCGGCGGACTCACGACGACGTGCCGGAGGGTAAGCTGGTGCACGGGGCTTTCAAGTCCACCCCGCCACAGCAGGCGTGGCGGGACGTACACCAGCCATGATAATCCAGTTTTCATCTTCGTGCGGGACGTCCCGGTCGCGCACAGTGTGGCCGTCAGGTCATCCACCTGAGGCGGACTTCGGAAGCCTTAGCACCCACATCTTCGATGTGTGCAAGACCTGCTGGAAGATCAACTGAGATTGCCACGTCCCGCTTAGGAAAGCGGAACTCGCAATGACGCGGTGGGGATGTCTGCTTGATTGCTCCCCTCTACTCTTCCTTCACGACTCTCGCCACATCGGTCACCAAGTCGCCTTTACCAAGCGTGATCAGGCGCACACCTTGTGTGTTGCGGCCAATCACATTTATCGATGAGACCGGCTGGCGGTTGGCTATCCCCTGTTTGGTGATAAGTATTAATTCGTCCGAATCAAGCACTTCCTTTATCGCCACTACCTCGCCGTTGCGGTCGGAGGTTTTGACATTGATAATCCCCTTACCGCCTCGATTGGTGATGCGGTAATCTTCGATCGAAGTCCGTTTGCCGTAGCCGTTCTCGGTGACCACAAGCAGAGTCGAGTCGCGTTTGACTACCACCATACCGATGACGTAGTCTTCATCTTTGAGTTCGATTCCTTTGACGCCGTACGCGGTGCGTCCCATTGGGCGGACTTTGGATTCAGAGAATCGAATGGCCATTCCTTTGCGAGTGGCAAGCACAATTTCGTAGGTTCCATCAGAGATTGAGGCTTCGATAAGCTCATCGGCCTTATCAGCGATGTCGATGGCGTTGACACCAGCTTTGCGTGGATTGGAGAAGGCATCAAGGGCAGTCTTTTTGATTGTGCCGCTCTTGGTCGCAAGGACGATAAATTTCTCAGCGGAGAATTCGCGCACTTTGCAGAAGGCGGTCATATATTCTGCTTTGTCCATCTGGCAGAGATTGATGATCGGTTTCCCTTTAGCCAATTTTCCGCCGGTGGGAATCTCATGTACTTTGACCCAGTAACAACGCCCTCTATTTGAGAAAAACAGAATGTAGTCATGGGTGCTGGCCACAAAGAGGTGCTCGGCGAAATCCTCTTCTTTGGTTTCGATTCCGATCACGCCTTTGCCGCCACGCTGTTGCTGGCGGTACATGGTAACCGAGAGGCGTTTGACATAACCCAAATGCGAAATGGTGATGACCATCTCCTCTTCGGCGATAAGGTCTTCGATGGAGAGTTCCTCGGCGGCGTCCTGAATTTCGGTTCGGCGGGCATCGCCAAATCGTTTTTCGATATCGCGTGTTTCGTCTTTGACAATTTTCATGCGAAGTTCTTTGGAATCAAGAATCGCTTTGTATTCGCTGATCTTCTGGATGACTTCAAGATATTCATCTTCAATTTTTTGCCGTTCGAGCCCGGTCAGGCGCTGGAGGCGCATGTCGAGAATGGCATTGGCCTGAATCTCGGAGAGTTTGAACTGCTTCATGAGTCCGCCACGCGCGGCCGGGGTATCTTTTGAGGCGCGGATGAGGGCGATCACGGCATCGATATTATCCAGCGCGATACGATAGCCTTCGAGAATATGGGCGCGCTCTTCGGCCTTGCGGAGATCAAATTTTGTCCGACGGACGATGACTTCATGGCGGTGATTTATAAAGGCATCGATAAGCTGTCTCAAGGTGAGCATTTTGGGCACACCGTGATCGAGCCCGAGCATAATAACCGAGAAGGTAATCTGCATTGTCGTGTGGGTGTAGAGCTGGTTCAGGATAATATCGGCCTGGGCATCGCGTTTGAGTTCGATAACCATACGCATTCCATCGCGGTCGGATTCATCGCGAAGATCGGAGATGCCTTCGATTCTTTTATCGCGCACAAGGTCGGCGATTTTCTCGATGAGATTGGCCTTGTTGACCTGGTAGGGGAGTTCGTTGACGATAATAGCCTCTTTGCCGTTTCGCATATGCTCAACGACAACTTTGGCTCTGACCGGAATATGTCCGCGGCCGGTTTCATAAGCGGACTTTATCCCTTCGCGGCCATTGATAATACCGCCGGTGGGAAAATCCGGTCCGGGGACAAGCTTAATGAGGTCGGCATTGGATGTTTCTGGCTCATCGATAACTTTTATGATCGCTTTTGTAATTTCGCTCAGATTATGAGGCGGAATTGATGTCGCCATTCCGACCGCGATACCAGTGGTTCCATTGCAGAGTAGGTCAGGGAATTTGGCGGGAAGTACTCTTGGCTCCTGAAGCGTGCCGTCGTAATTGGCCATAAAATCGACAGTCTCTTTGTCGATATCAGCAAGCATTTCAACTGCGATGGGTGTGAGACGGGCTTCAGTGTACCGCATTGCGGCGGCATCGTCGCCGTCGATAGATCCGAAGTTGCCCTGCCCGTCAATAAGCGGATAGCGCATGTTAAAATCCTGCGCCATACGTACAAGGGTTGGGTAGACAACCTGCTCGCCGTGGGGGTGATAGTTACCCGATGTGTCTCCGGCGATCTTGGCGCATTTACGGTGCGGCCGTCCGGGTTGGAGGTTGAGGTCGTGCATGGCAACCAGAATGCGCCTGTTGGATGGTTTTAGGCCATCGCGAATATCCGGGAGCGCTCGGTTGGTGATGACCGACATGGAGTAGTCAAGGTAAGAGGATTTCATTTCCTCTTCGAGAAATATAGTCTCTATTTTTTGCCGTTCAATAGCCATGTATGGGGCTTCCTTCTTGCTTATTTACCAGATAATTAATAGCAGAAAATAGAGTCTTTTGTGCGTAAAAACAAGCTAAAGTCGAGGGGAAATAATATTTCTAAGTAGATGGAAAATATCGGGGTTAGAGGGACATTTTGGGAGTAATGGCCGGCGTGGGACGGAACAGCTTTCCAGAATGTGCTGGTGCACGGGGACGTACACCAGCCACGGCAATGTTTGTGCAGGCCAGAAATTTTCGAATCCGCCAATTGAGGACGACCTGCACGAAGATGAAGATGGATTCTCCGCCCCGCCACAGCGGGCAGGCGTGGGGGACTGGAATGACAATAGGAAGACTGAGCATGAGATTGCCAGGGTCTGCCCGCTGTGACCGGGCGGACTGGCCTACAACTGAGAGGCTCTCCTCAAATTTCTCCTTTACTCTTTCGTTTACTCTTTTCGTAAATCCACCACCGTCGCGCCCCAGCCGCCGCCTGTGCCGGATTCATGCCAAAAGCGTATCACCGCAGGATGGGACTCTAAGACGCTCTTCACAATTTCGCGCTGGACACCGATTCCTTTGCCGTGAACTATCCTCAGTGCAAATATTCTCTTCTCAAGGCAGACATTGATGTAAGCCAATACCACTTCTTTGGTCTCTTTTGGTGAGAATTGGTGCAAGTCGAGCGTACCGTCTATCGGTAGTTCATAGGCCTCGCCATTCCCTTTATCTGGCGTCTTATTAGTCATATGTACACCTCTGCTTCTCCTAAAACATTCACGATGCCCGCGGTGTCATTAGACTCTTGATTGTCGGCCAGCTTATTATTATCATAACAGACTTGATAATCGGGCAATATACAAAAGGAGCCATAGATAATGACAACCGCAACACAGACTCCGGCGGCCCCAAAATGGGACCTCGATTCAATTTTTCAGGGTGGTAGCGCATCCACCGAATTTAAGCAATTTAGGGGAGATGTCAAAAATGAACTGATGCGAGCCGCAACTTCTCTTGCTTCGCTCCCGAAAACACTCGATCCTGCCAATAGCGTGGCCTGGACTGAGTTTGTTCTCTCATTGCAGTCTTTGTATGAGAACACAGAGCTTATTGTCTCATTCTCCCACTGTCTCGTCTCGGAAAATGTTACAGACAACGAAGCCCAGGCCCAGCACAGTGAATCAGATACTTATGTCTCAGATGTCCTGAAGCTCAAAAGCGGGTTCGAGCAGTTTGCGCTTGCGCAAAACGACGCCGACTGGGAGAAATTTGTGTCGTCTGAAAAACTGAAATCGGTCAAATTTTTTCTCGATGAAGTCAGACATTTGGCCAAACAAAAACTACCGCTTGAACAAGAATCATTGGTGCTTGAACTGTCTGTGAATGGCTATCATGCCTGGAATAGACTCTATGACAAAATGGCCGGAGAACTGAAAGCCGAGTTTGTCGAGGACGATTCAGTTTCCACTTTGTCGATCGGCCAATTAGCCTCGAAAATGTCGGATCCGAAACGAGATATCCGCAAACAGGCTTTTGACAAGACAACCGAGGCTTGGGAATCGCGGGCCGACCTTGCGGCCATGACTCTCAATTCACTGGCCGGATTTCGGCTGTCAATGTATAAGTCTCGCAAATGGAAATCTGTCGTCTACGAGCCGCTCACACTGGCGCGATTGGAAGAGAAGTCACTCGATGCCATGTGGCGCGTGATAAGCCGCGAGTCGGCACGGCTCAAGCCATATATCGAGGCCAAGAAGAAGCTTCTGAAAATAGACAAATTCAGTTGGTGGGATGAGTTTGCTCCATGTGGCGCGGCGAATAAGTCCTATTCGTATGACGATGCCAGCAAGTTTATCATTAACAATGTGGGCGGATTTTCGCCTCATTTCTCGGACTATTGCCGTACGGCGATAGAGCGGCGGTGGATTGAAGCCGAAGATCGCCCCAATAAAGCGGGCGGAGGGTACTGCACAGGACTCGGGCCGCGTAAAGAGAGCCGCATCTTTATGACCTATGCCGGCAACTACGAAAACCTGCTGACTTTGGCGCATGAGCTTGGTCATGCCTATCACAGTTATGTCCTGAACAACCACCAGTATTTTGCGACACAGTATCCGATGACACTTGCGGAAACAGCATCCATTTTCTCGGAAATGCTAGTAACCGATGCCGCGCTTGAAGCGTCGGAAAACAAAGACGAAAAACTCATGCTTCTGGATCAGAAAATTCAGCAGGCCTATGTTTTCTTTTGCAACCTGCAGTCGCGCTATCTTTTTGAGCGGTCATTCTATGAAGAGCGTTCAGCGGGGATTGTTGGCCGCGACCGACTCTGTGAGCTTATGATTGCGGCGCAGAAGAAAGCCTACGGCGATTTATTGGATCCGAGCGGTTATCATCCGTATTTCTGGTGTTCCAAACTTCATTTTTATATCAGCGATGTGCCTTTCTACAATTTCCCGTATACGTTCGGCTTTTTGTTTGCCGGCGGAGTCTATGACCGGGCGAAGAAGGGCGGGCGGACGTTTGCCGAAAAATATCAAGCCCTTCTTGCAGATACAGGCAGTATGACGACTGAGGAGGTTGCCCAGAAACACCTTGGGGTTGATTTGACATCTGACTCGTTTTGGACCGATGCCGTCAACCGCTCACTGGCTGATATTCCGCAATTTGTTGAACTGGCGAGTGAGTAGGCTCGGAGCGCGACGGCAAAGAAAATGTGATAATCCCGTAGGGGCAGGTCCCTGTGCCTGCCCTCTAATCAATCAAATATAATCGGGCAACCACGGGGGGTTGCCCCTACAAAATAAACATAAAACAAAACACGTTGCCATAACCCGCTGTTTGCCTTAACTTACACATCACAAAGCCAAAAAAAATCGTCTGACGATGTACACTAAGGAGCGCGAGTGTTTGAGCAAACCTTCAAAAGTATCGATGACATCCTCGGCAAAGAAGCCGGATGCGCGGGTAGTGGGTCAGTTTGATTCTTTTTCCTCTAACAATTTCACTATATCAGATATTTCCCACAGGTGATTAGTCACGCCAGCGGCCATTGCAGGTGACATACGCAAAGTCTGATGTAACCGACAGAAGTTATAATACATGAAGTGAAGGGCAACCGCATGTTCAAGGTTTTCTACCTTCTTTGAAAAGCCATTAGTCAGACGGGTAAATCGGCGCATACTCATACGCATAGTCAAATTCTGTCGCTCAACTAACGAAGTGGATATGTCACGTCGAGAAGGCTTTCCGACAATCGAACGGCGACGGCAACCGATACAAGCAGGGCGGACTGTAACGAGCTTCACCGGTCGAGCTTTTTCTTTTTGCGTGACCGCTTTTGCATGGGGCAATAAAACTAATAGTTCTGAAGTATGTCAAGACAAATGACAAGAAAGGGGTTGACAATTGTTTTAGATAGGCTATATTCATGCCAGACAAGTAACTCCGTGTGGTGGTGGGAGGCTGTATTTATGTCCTTTTGTACCTTCAGTTTATGCTGAACTCTTCCGATAATTGTATAAAGTTATAGTCAAGGTCAACTCGGTGGTATCTTCCACAGGAGAATGTTCGTTGGTTGCTTTGCCACCCTTTGGACTGAAAGGTAGTTGGTCGAAAGCCCACATTGAACTGGTTGTCGTTTTCGAGATGAGCGAGAAATTACTATGAACGACAAGGATAGCAAGATTAGATTCACGTTCGATGAGGATAAGTTCTACGCCGTCATGCTGATATTGGCGAAAAAAACGTCGCGATTGGACGCGCTGAAGGCCGCCAAGCTATTATACTTGGCCGATCGTGACCATCTCCGGGCACATGGCAAACCGATTCTTGGGGACTCTTATGTTGCAATGGAGTATGGCCCTGTCCCGTCGCTCTCTTACGACATCCTTAAAAATATTCGGAGTGGGATTGTGACAAATGCCCTGTTACGGGTAGAAAGGCAGTCGGGACATCAATACCCTGTTTTTGTTGCGATTGTAGAGCCGGAATTGGATTACCTTTCCCAGACAGAGATGGAGTCGATTGACAAAATAATTGATGAATATGGCAATAATCTGGGCACCGATTTGGTAAATATAACACATAAGCATAAAACGTGGACGGAATCAAAAGAAAATCTTTTAGAAGGAGCAGACCCGATTGATTATAGACTGTTCTTTAGCGAGCAATCTGAGGACTGCCAACAAGCTTTTGACGTAATGATTATGGAGCAGGAAGACCGGGACTTCGCAACTGGACTATAAGTGGTTGATTTTTCGATTGAAAGTCTCCAACAAAATATCAGAGCCCTATTTGTCCATGGGGCTCTTTTTCATTGTGAGTCTCACGGCTTCGAAGATGGTTCAAGTCGTGACAAGTTCCTACTGGTAATGAGGGGGCGCAAAGAGGATGCACAATGTTACTATTACCTGCCAACCTCGAAAGTAACGAGGTTGCAAGCAAACGTACTATATAGGAATGCTCTGTATATATTCCCTCTTGGTTCCGTAAGCAATTTCACAGTCGAGACAGCAATAAACATCAATGACCACAAGAAGTGTAATTTCCAAAAGTTCGAAAGCCGTTACGTAAGCCCGCCAAAAGATAGAAAATTGGACTTTCTCTGCAATATTGGTGACGATAGAATGGCTGCCATTTGTCGGCTCATTAAAGCGTCACCCAAAATCTCATCGTTTGATAAAGGCCAAATGATCCCCCCAATTTCAAACTGACCCACTACCTTTTTTTCCATCTTGCTTGTGCGGCTTTGCGTGCGGCTTGGCTTCTTTGCTCTTTAGTCATGTTCTTAGCTCTGACCTTGCCACCCTTTAGACCGCCGAGCCTTCCCAAAGCAACAGCCGCCGGATTCTTATCGGGATCGACTGGTTCAACTTCTTCGGGCTGGTCTGAAGTGGCTTGCTCTGTGATAGAGGAAGCCAGTTCGTTCAGATCGAGCTTCTTCTTTTTGCTTAACCGCTTTTGCATACCAGAATTGTACACATAAAACGAGAATTGTCAACGGTCAATCAATCGATAATTTCAAACTGACCCACTACCTGTTTCTGTCAAGACGATACTATCCCCTCACTCTACCACGCCGATCTGTTTAAAACGATGAATTTTCCCATCGAAGGCGGTCATGTACAATTCATTGTTTATGTCTGTCCCAAACGAAGAAATCCCCAAGTCGGTTTTTATCAACTCGCGTATATTTGACGCGGTAGTTCCATCAGTGTCGGCTGACCATATTCTACCGGTCATGAAATCAGCATAGATATATTTCCCCTGAAGTCCGGGCACACGCGCGCCCCCATAGACATACCCGCCGGTCACCGATGCTCCAATTGGCTGGGGATATTCTATCACCGGAAGCATGAGACCGCTTTGGTTGCATCCCGACGATGGATTATAGCAATGCATCCCTTCCATAATTCTCCAGCCGTAGTTGCCGCCATTCTTGATAATATCAATTTCTTCATATTTCCCCTGTCCGACATCGCCAGCCCAGAGATTGCCACTGCTATCGAAACTGAAGCGCCACGGATTGCGCATGCCATACGCAAAAATCTCTTCGCGCCAGCCTGAGTCATTGCCGACGAATGGATTGTCAACAGGTATGCTGTAGTTTTTCCCCGGAGATGTTGCGTTGACATTAATGCGCAGGAACTTTCCAAGCAATGCTTTTCGGTTTTGGCCGTTATTGTTCGGATCGCCTTTAGAGCCGCCATCGCCGGTGCCAATATAGAGAAATCCGTCGGGGCCAAAGGCAAGTCCTCCGCCGTTGTGATTTTCAAAGGGCTGTTCAAAGGTAAGGATGATGGTTTCAGTCCCATTGTTGGCTTGGTTACTCTGGCTTGGGCTTACCAGAAATCGACTTATAACAGTTCGGTCCGGATTTGCGGCAGTATAATTGACATAAAAATATCCATTGGTCTGAAAATCAGGATCGAAGGCGAGCCCCAATAGTCCTTCCTCCCAGCCGATTTTTTTGACCCGGTCGGTGATATCCAGAAAAAGAGATGCAGTGTCAGTCAAAGAGTCATTGGCAAAAACACGTATCTTGCCTGCCTGCTCAACAACGAAAAGCCTATTTGTTGTGTCTGGCGTATGTTGTAAATCTACTGGAAGCTCAAAGGTAAGGGCGGGAAAGGCGACCTCGACATCTACAAGGGGTTTAGGTGGATTGTTGTTTCCATTCACCGTCTTTTCGTCGCCTGAGCCACAGCTTGACAACAAAACGACAACAAGTGACGTGACGGTAATGATAGAGACGCCGCGCTTCCCGTATATACTTGCATTCATATCCGACTCATCCTCATGTTGCGGGTATAAATCAACTCTATTGTAGAACGATTAGCAAGATTCTTCTCATACTGACGAGGGAACACCAACCCATGCTTAGACCGTTATACACATAGGGATAGCTCATAGACAGGATTGCCAAAAGTCGATTTCTACTTTTCGCGTCGGCGGGTATGGAGAAGGTGAATTGACATTCCGATAAAGCATAGTAGATTATCACTACAGACCGAATGCAAACCGCTACACAAATGAAATATACTTTTCTAACTCTTACCCTTTTCTTTTTCGCTTCGCTTTCGGCGAGCGCCGCAGAATACCGCCGTGAGGTCGATCCATTTCCCATGGTTGTTTCTGGGCAACCCGTGCTTTATCCCTTTCTGGGAGGGATAAATAATCCGAAACCGACACTGATAGATTTTGATAACGATGGCTTGTTCGATCTTTTTTATGGCGACGCTCAGGGGAAGCTTGCGTGGTTCAAAAATCAAGGGACTCTGACGGATCCAAATTTTATCGTCGTGAGCCAGCGCTTTGCCGGGATAGATATAGGCAGTTGGCATCGCTTTTGTGATATCGACGGCGACACTGACTTGGATCTGTTCTGCGACTCCCGTTTCGGGACAGCCATCTTTTACCGCAATGAGTCAGTGGGAGACTCGCTGATATTTATGCTCAAAGATTCGACATTTGGGGATTTTGTAACCGGCTCAAATAACACACCTGCCTTCGCCGATTTGGACGGCGATGACGATATTGATTTTTTCTTTGGGGACATTGGCGGAAATCTCGAATTTTATCGCAACGATGGGGACAAATTTTTCCCAAGCTTCGTATTTATCACCGACAACTATGACAGTGTGTATGCCTTTCCGGGCGCGGGCGGCTCACGCTCCCCGGCTGAGGCACTGCATGGATTCAGCACAATTAACTTCGCTGATTTGGATTCAGACGACGACGAGGATCTCTTTTGGGGAGATATCAACAACGGCAGTTTGTATGAGTTCATCAACCATGGCTCGCCAAGTTTATCTGAGCTTCGCCTGCTGACAGAGACATTGCTTCCGACCTCGACTGTCGGTCATAACCACTCTGCGTTTGCTGATTTCGATAACGACAATGATCTGGATATTCTGGTTGGGGCGGCCAATGGCTCAGATATCGACAACCTTCTGTTTTTTCGAAATTCGGGCAGTCCGATCCTTCCGGTATTGATGCTTGAGAGTACAAATTTCCTGTCTACGATTGATTTGGGAAGCGACGCCATGCCGGCAATGGAGGATTTGGATAACGATGGCGATATGGACCTTCTCATCGGGGGGCTTCAGGGTCAATTGAATTACTTTGAGAATACTGGTTCCGTATTTGCGCCGATTTTTGAGCTAAGATCCAACCAATTTCAAGGAATCAACGCCGGATTTAATCTCGCTCCTGAGCTTGTCGATATCGATGGCGACGAAGACCTTGACTTGCTGATTGGCAATCTCGAGGGTAAAATCCAGTTTTGGCGGAATGTAGGCACAAAGCAGAGTTTCACAGCGTCCCTTGTCACCGCTCAGCTTTCTGGGATCAAAGTTGACCAGGTCGCAAGTGTGCGGGCGGTTGATTTGAATAATGATAATCTGCTCGATTTGGTTATCGGTGAATGGGACTTTAACGGATTTGCTAATGTCCTGCTTTACCAGAATACCGGATCTCGGTCAAATCCAACATTCACACTTGTCACTAAAGGTTTAATTAAACGGACTTTGCGCGAACTGACCCTTCCTCAGCCGTATGATTACGACCAAGACGGCAAAATGGATTTGGTCCTCGGCGCGCGAATTTCCGGTTTGCAGTGGTTTAAGAATTCATCGCCTGTCGGTCAATTCCCTGATTCAATGACGCTCGTCTTCCAGCCAGACACAGTGGCCGGTTCTGATGATGGCACACGGCTGACTGCGCTCTTTGTCGATTTGGACCGGGATGGGGACGACGATATAATTACCGGAGAAGAAGATGGCGGACTCAACTTCCACCGCCGCCTCGGGCGCTGCTGCGCTAATTCGGTCGGCAATGTCGATGGAGACGCATTTGATCAGGTCGACATTGGCGATTTAAGTCTGCTTATCGATTATCTTTTTATCACTCTTGTGCCGCCAGTGTGCACAGACGAGGCCGATATTATGGACGATGGAAGTGGATCTGTCGATATCTCCGATCTGACTGCACTTATCGATTTCTTATTCATAAGCAATCAGCCGCTTGGACTCTGTCGATAACAAACTGCGTGACAACAAGAAGCGGGCCTGAGCTGCTTTACCCGAGCCGATGCCGCACAATTTCCCCTTGTATCATATAGAGAACATCTTCGGCGATATTTGTCGTATGGTCAGCCACCCGTTCGAGGTTTCTGGATAGGGCCAAAGAGCTAATCAACAAATCCATTTGTTTGGGGTTTGTTTTTATTGCTTCCTCTATGAGTCCGTACGAAAGCCGGTGCATTGCATCGATTTCATCATCAGTTTTGCAGACTTCTTGAGCTAAATGCCGGTCAAGATTGACGAGGGCATCGAGACTGTTACGAAGCATCGACTGGGCAAGCTCGGCCATCCGGCTCAGATCAAAGGGGAGCTTGAGCGGTTCTCGAGTGGAAAGAAAAACCGAGCGTTCGGCTAAATTCACCGCCAAATCGCCGATGCGCTCCAAATCGCTGTTAATTTTCAGGACGGCAATGATAAAGCGAAGGTCTATCGCCACAGGCTGGTGGAGAGCCAGGATTTTCAGACAATCTTCTTCAACTTCCACTTCCATATCATCGATAGCGGTATCGTTCTCAATAGCCTGTTGGGCAAGGACGGTGTCCCGTGTTTGAATCGATTTGACCGCGCGTCGAAGGTTCTCCTCGACAAGCGCGCCGAGTGTGAGAATCTTCTTTTTGAGGAGCTCAATTTCTCGCTGAAAGTACATAGTCATAATGAGGTCAACGGCAATTTCATCCAAATCGGCCGGTGATGTAATCCTCCGTTCTTTTTTCTATCGGCTTCGTAAATATCTGCTTCGTCGGCCCGCTCTCGATCATTTTGCCTTCGTAAAAGAAGGCGGTCGTATCGGAGACACGCGCGGCCTGCTGCATGTTATGGGTCACAATAACTATAGTATAATTATTCCTCAGTTCCGCAATCAAGTCTTCAATTTTTGACGTTGAAATCGGATCCAGAGCCGAAGCCGGCTCATCCATGAGAATAACCTCAGGTCTGATAGCAAGCGCTCGGGCGATACAGAGTCTCTGCTGCTGCCCTCCGGAGAGCATATAGGCGCTTTGAGCAAGCTTGTCTTTGACCTCATCCCAGAGGAATGCTTTCTTCAGCGTCTGCTCAACAGCTTCCGTTATTTCATATTTATCATCTATGCCGTTCACCCTTAGGCCATAGGCGACATTCTCAAAAATGGATTTGGGAAACGGATTTGATTTCTGAAAAACCATCCCCACCCGGGTGCGAACACTGGAGACATCCTTGTAACTTCGATAAATGTCGATACCATCGAGCAGTACCGTGCCGGTCAATCGTGTTCCGGGAATGGTTTCGTTCATTCTGTTAAATGTGCGGAGAAAAGTCGACTTGCCACAGCCCGACGGCCCGATCAGGGCGGTGACGCGGTTAATGCGGATATCAAGCGAGACATCGATCAAAGCCTGATGGCTGCCATAGAAAAAGTTCAGTTTCAGCGCGGAGAGCTTTATCGGTCTTGTTGTAGTGGTCGTTGCGTTAGCGGGCATAATATCTCTGGCGTGAAATAGACACTTTTTTAATTGCTGGCCCGGCGGCGTCGCATTCGTGACCTGATAAACACAGCAGTGAAGTTAAGCAGGAAAGTCAGAACCAGCAAGACAAGAACAGTGCCGAACAGAATCGGTTTGGTTTTTTCGACATTGGGTGATTGGGTGGCCATGACAAAGATATGGTAACCCATCTCCATGAACTGATCGTTTAGGCTTGTGGGCAGATAAGGAAGATAGTAGGCCGCGCCAGTGAACATTATTGGGGCCACTTCTCCCGCGCCGCGGCTCACGGCCAGGATTGCCCCGGTCAATATCCCGGGCATGGCTTGCGGAATTATCACGCGAATAATAGTCTGGAGTCTGGTTGCGCCGAGCGCGTAACTGGCTTCTTTCAGTTCCCGTGGTATCGTGCGAAGCGCCTCCTCGGTTGCGACAATCACAACCGGCAAGGTCAAAAGCGATAGAGTCAAGGCCGCCCAAATAATCGCTGGCTGACCCCATACTGGCTGACTTGAGTTATAAAACAGGGAGTCCAATCCTCCGCCAACAAAACTGATAAAGAAGCCGAGGCCGAAGAGACCGAAAACTATTGAGGGTACACCTGCAAGGTTATTAATTGACAGGCGGATAATTCGCGTCCATACCGATGTCGAACTCGTAAACTCCTGAAGGTAAACAGCCGTCAGCACCCCGATCGGAACCACAGCAAGAACCATGAGGATAACCAGCGCGACTGTGCCAAATATGGCCGGGAAAATGCCGCCTTCCTCCATTCCGTTCTCGGGTGGACTGGTGAGAAAATCGATGCTAACTGTGGAAACCCCGCCAAAAAATATGACTCCGAGAATAGTAAAGAGCATGAGAACAATTAAAACAACCGCGGTAAAGGTGAGACCGCGTGGAAGGACGCCGCTGTCCTTGATTTTCCTTACATATCTCTTTTCTGAATCTGCAGTCATAGTCGGTCTCGAAACAACGTTGTGCATATCTGTTTTGCTGGCATCCTCTGCGATCATGCCATCTTTCCCTGAAGGCGATCTTTTAGCTTCGCCAAAACGACCTCACCGCTAAGATTTATTATGAAAGTGAAGATAAATAAGAGCGTTCCAATTAGAAAAAGCACATTGTAGTGCGGACTGCCGAAAACCACTTCGCCAAGTTCTGAGGCAATGGTTACCGACATCGTGCGTATTGAATCGGTAAGACTCGCCGACATAATTGCGGCGTTGCCTGAGGCCATAAGCACAATCATCGTCTCACCCACTGCGCGGCCAAATCCGAGTACTATCCCTGCCGCAATTCCGGGCAGAGCCGCAGGCAATACCATAGTAAATGAGACCTGCCATGGATTTGCTCCCAGCGCCAGGGCGGCCTCACGAAGCGAGCGAGGAACCGCCGTCATGGCATCCTCGGCTACCGTAAAAATTATGGGAATGACGGCAACACCGAGGGCGATACCGGCATTGACGGCGTTCAATCGATACGTGAATCCGAAAAGTGTTTGCAGGGCGGAGGCCATAATGAGCAGGGCAAAAAATCCAAGCACAACCGATGGGATGCCCGCGAGAATCTCCACGACCGGTTTGATTATCTCCCGCATCCGTTTCGATGCAAATTCCGATGAATATATCGCCGCTCCAACAGCGAATGGAACTGCAAAGAGCATGGCGATGAAGGCGGCCTTAATTGTTCCGAGAAAAAGTGGAAGAAGCGAATATTTGGGATGATCTGAATTTGGTTGCCACGACCATTTTGCCTCCTGGCCTTTGACAAATTCTTGTTTGAAAAGCAGTTTATCAATGGAGGCTTCTTCCTGTGTGATCTCATCGATAAAAATCGGGATTGATTCCTTGAAAATAAAAACGAAGATGAGCAGGATCGCCCCAAGGGCTGAAAAAGCGGAGAGTGAAATAATCTTTTCGCCGATGAATTCGCGTATTTTCGACTTGGGTTTAAATCGTAATGGTTCCATGAATTGCTTTGTGTCCCTCACCTGTTCGATTCAATGCGCGTGTCGCTATTGAATCACATTATTCAACGCATCGTCCTCTTTCAACGGAACGTACTCCGTCTCAAGAGCAATTTTCTGCCCCTCCGGAGATAGGGCAAAGTTCGCAAAGTCCTTGATCAAACCTGTGGGTGTGCCGTCGAAAAACCAATAGAGTTCGCGTGAAATGGGATAAACCCCCGCTGAAATTGTTTCCGGGTTGGGACTGATTGCTTCACTTGAATCAGAATACCTTACCATGGCATGTTTGACGCCTGTCGCCCATGCGATGCCGCCATAACCGATGCCATTGACGTCGTGGGCAACGGCATTGACAACGGCCGATGTCCCAGGCAACGTCTGTGTCTGCTCGGCAAAATCTTCCTCGTCTAATACATGCTCTTTAAAAAATGAATATGTGCCGGAGTTATTTTCTCGTCCATAGACGATAATGGTGGCGTCCGGGCCGCCTAAAGCTTTCCAGTTTGTTATTTGCCCTGTGTATATAGACTTCAACTGAGGCAGACTGAAAGTGGAAATGGGATTGCTTTCATGGACAAATACAGCAATGCCGTCGAGCGCTACAGCCACTCGATAGGGATTGATGTTTTTAGCGGTAGCCTGTGCGGTTTCCTGGGATTTTATGTCGCGTGATGCCTGACAGATATCAGTCGTACCGTTGAGGAGCGCGGCAAATCCGGTTCCGGTGCCGCCGCCTGCGACCTGAATTACTGCGTCCCGGTTTTTCTTCATATACTCTTCAGCCCAGCGTTGGCCGAGACGAACCAGCGTGTCGGATCCCTTCACTGTGACTGTTTGTTTTGATTTGGCACAGCCGAACAGTGCGGCTATGAAAAAGATAGAAACAAAGGCGAGAGTTCTTTTCATTATTCTGCTCCTGATATTATTGCCGCACAGCGGCCTAAATGACTATTCATTAATCCCATACTCCTGTGTACAAGTAATGGTTCTAATGTTAGAATCTCGTTAGGGAATTGCAATAAAGCTCGGAAAGAATAGCACTGTTTTTCTATTCTGTGCTTGACTCTCATCTTTAGCATCTTATTGAATGACAGTCGGTTAATTAAAATCGTCGGCAACTTTGGGCAGTTTTATTATGAAGCTGCTGCCCACGCCAATTTGGCTTTCCACCTCGACCGTGCCGCCATGCGCGAGTGCGATATGCTTCACAATAGCGAGTCCTAAACCTGTCCCGCCGCTCTCGCGTCCACGACCCTTATCGACCCGATAAAAGCGCTCGAAGATTCGAGGCAGGTGCTCAGCGGAGATCCCGGGACCGTTATCTGAGACGGTAATCAAAATAGTATTATCGTTTTGTACTGAATCAATGTTGACCGTGCTTCCTTCATTGCAGAATTTGATCGCGTTATCCATCAGATTGACAATGGCCTGTTCCAGCAGTGAGGGATTGACCTTTCCTTTTAAAGTCGGGTCGCATGAGACTTTAACAGAAATATTTTTCGTGTCGGCAGACTCTGTGGTCTGATCTACCGCCTGACTAATAATTTCGAGTATTTTATTCGATTCAAGCTGGATACCTGATTTTTCTGTCAATTGCTCAATTCGAGATAAACTCAGCAAGTCTTCGATGATGGCATTTAGTCTGTCGACCTGACGCAGAATGATATCGAGAAAGCGCTGCTGCTCAGCATGATTTTCGAGTTCTCCGTCTATCATCGTCTCAACATAGCCTTTAATCGATGTTAATGGAGTACGGAGTTCATGCGAGACATTGGCCACAAACTCGCGCCGTACATTTTCCAGTTTCCTAATACGCGTGACATCGTTGAGCACAATAAGCACACCGATACCCCGGCCCTGAGCATTCCGAAGTATTGTGCCATGCGCCTGGAGTATTCGCTCGGGTCGAAATCCATCGCTGATAGCGATCTCGTCTTCAACTGGAAGAGTCCCCCCTCGTGCGCGAGACACTAAATTCAGCAACTGGCTGTTTCTGATTATTTCCTGTATACTTCGCCCGAGCGCATTGGCTGGGTCAACGCCAATAAGTTGTCCGGCGGTTCGATTGAGATTGATAAGCCGGTCATCGCTGTCAATGGCGAGCACCCCTTCGACCATGCTTGAAAGGATGGCATCCTGTTCATTTCTCTGCTGTGTCATCACGCCCATTCGTTCATTCAATTGCGATGACATCGTATTGAGAACTTCGGCCAGCCCGCCGATTTCCTCGGAGTCTGGAACAGGAAGGCGAAGGTTCAGTTCGCCGCTTGAAAACCTCTCTGCGCCGCGTTTGATAAGTTCAATCGGACGGCTAATTCGACGCGCGACATAGAGACTTGCCGCCCCGACAATAAGCGCCAGCAAAATACATCCAAAGCCAAGCTGGATATACATTTCCCTCAATGTCTTATCAATGGCTGTGGTCGGGATGGCGCTTCGCACAACTGCAATGACCTTGCCGTCACTGTTTTTTACCGGAATGGCCACATACAGCAGAGGCTTGCCGACTGTCACGCTATGCCGCCGGATTGTGCCGACTTTGCCCGTGAGGGCTTGAATTACCTCAGGGCGGGTCGCGTGATTATCCATTGCGGCGGGGTTCTCATGGGAATCCCCGATGACCACTCCATCAGAAAGAATGACCGTCAGACGTGACTGTGATATTTCTCCAATCGCCTTGCACACGCTATCCACATAGGCGCTATCTTCAAGGCCGAAATGGTCATTCAACTGCTGGCGGGCGAGCATCGCTTGTCTTTCAAGCCCTTCAGTCGTTTGCTCGATATAAAAAGTCCGGAGCGATCCAATAGCATAGAGCCCTATTATAATTAGACATACGAGGGTGATTACGAGGTACGAGGGATAAAGCTGCCAAAAAAAACGGCGACGAGACATAGGCTATTCCCTAAAACGGTATCCGACGCCGCGAACAGTTTCGATATGCTTTCCGGATTTACCGAGCTTCTTTCTCAGCCCGACAATTTGAACATCGACCGAGCGGTCGGTTACAATAACATCGGATCCCCGCACGGCGTTGACAATCTGGTAGCGGGTGAAGACCCACCCGGGGCGGGTAGCCAGCGCATGGAGAAGCCTGAATTCAGTGTTTGTAAGGCTTACAAGTTCGGCATTTGCGATGACCTCGCGCCGCCCCGGTGCAATGGTCAGATCGTCAAATGTAAGAATGTCATCGATACCAGCCAGAACGGTTGATTTTCGTCTGAGCACTGCTTTCAGGCGGGCGAGGACGACCCTGGGGCTGAATGGTTTGGTGATATAGTCATCGGCCCCCAATTCCAGACCGGAGACGATATCGGCCTCCTCCCCTTTGGCTGAAAGCATCACAATTGCGGCCTGTTTTGTTGTTTGGTCATTTTTAAGGATTTTGCAGACTTCCAGACCATCGATTCCAGGAAGCATAAGATCAAGCAGGATAATTTGAGGCGGGTTGGCTCGGGCGGCCTCAAGTCCCGCTTCGCCAGAGGGTGCGACAGACACTGCATAGCCTTCGCGTTCAAGATTAAACCTGATAAGCTCACGAATGTCAGCTTCGTCTTCTATGACAAGGATTCGTTCTTTGGCCATATCATATCCAGAAACAAGGGAGCCTTCATATTTAAGGGCTCAGTATACCAGAGGAGGGAGATACTTGTCAAAGGAGAAGAAATGCCTTCTTGACAGAGGGCAAAAGTGATAGCTATCTTCACGTTTTACAGATTAACCGTTAACGATCGGGAATGGATTCATGAACGTACGTTTTTTAACTGTCTCATTGGTAATTTTAGGACTGGCTCTTGCCGGATGCAACAAGGATGACAAATCCGACGCTCAGACCGAGGGCCAGACGACCGCGCAGGATGAAATCCTGATCGGCGCTTATCTCTCTTTAACGGGAACAACGGCCACATTTGGGCTGTCCACTCAAAAAGGGGTTGAAATTGCTGTCGATGAAGTAAATCAGGCTGGCGGTGTGCTGGGCAAAAAGATTCGACTCCTAACTGAAGACACTCAGTCGAAACCCGAAGAAGCCGCGCTTGCTACAACCAAACTTATCACCCGCGACCATGTAAAGGCGTTAATTGGTGAGATTGCCTCATCGCGGACTCTGGCCGCCGCACCAATCGCACAGGCGAATAAAATACCGATGATTACCCCCGGTTCGACCAATCCCGAAGTCACCAAAAAAGGGGATTATATTTTCCGTGTCTGCTATATCGACTCCTTTCAGGGAGAGGTCCTTGCCAAGTTTGCCTATAATTCACTGAACGCAAGAAAAGTGGCGATTCTCGAAGATGTGAAAAATGATTACAGCATCGGGCTTGCCCAATTCTTCGCCGACAAATTTAAAGAACTCGGCGGGACAATTATTGCTACCCAGGCATACAGTGAGGGTGACGCTGATTTCAATGCGCAATTGACATCGCTCAAGAGCTCGACGCCTGATCTTATTTTTGTGCCCGGCTACTACCAGGAGGCGGCTTTGATAGTCAAACAAGCTCGCGGGTTGAACATGACGATGCCCTTCCTCGGCGGCGATGGATGGGATTCCAATGAGCTGGTTGAGATCGGCGGCGAGGCCATGAACAACACCTATTTCGGCAATCATTATGCCCAGGATGACACCAGCAAAGTTGTTCAGGAGTTTGTCGCCAAATTCAGAGGCCGGTATCAAAATGAAACTCCCGATGCAATGGCGGTGCTTGGATACGATGCCGCAAATATACTTTTCGATGCGATTAAGCGGGCGGGCAGTGATGAAAGCACCAAAATTCGCGATGCTTTGGCAACAACCACCGATTACCCCGGAGTTGCTGGCCGCACGACTATCGACAGCGATAGAAACGCCAAGAAATCACTGGTGATTATCGCGATAAACGATGGCCAGCTTCGTTTCTACGAATCGGTACAACCGTAAGCCTTTACAAAATCATTGGCGCTTGAAACTGAAATAATACGGTCATGTTTTTGGCCGGAGAAAGACTATACGGAACCGGCGGCTTCGAGGCCGCCGGTTCTTTTGCGTCCTAACCAGTTGACACCGCCAGCAGGATCTATACTCTGATGTATCCCAGATTTAACTTTCGGCCATATTACTTCATAGGTCTTCATGAGTGAACTGCTGCAACAGATAGTCAATGGCATCTCGCTCGGCAGCATTTATGCTCTGATAGCCCTTGGGTACACCATGGTCTATGGCATCCTGCGCTTTATCAATTTTGCGCACAGCGATATTTTCATGATTGGGGCTTTCACCGGATACTATCTCGGGCCGCATATTGTCGAGATCTGTGGTGGAAATCTCCTCTTTGCGGGACCGCTGACATTGGTTGCGGCAATGATAATCTGCTCGCTTCTCGGTGTCATCATTGAAAAGCTTGCCTACAAACCCCTTCGAGGCCGGCCCACGATAACCGTTCTCATCACAGCGATTGGTGTTTCATTTTTTCTGGAATACGGCGGCCAGCTTGTATTTGGCCCTGACCCAAAACCTTTTCCAGATCTTATTCCCAAGACCACGCTCATTGATTCAAACAATATCGTTATCGGCAGCACCCCCATTGTTGTCATCGGCACCGCCATTGGATTGATGCTTCTGCTTCGCTTCATTGTCTTGCGTACCCGCATCGGAACAGCGATGCGGGCGTTGTCGTATAACCTTCAAGCCGCGCGGCTGATGGGAATAAATATCAATCGGGTTGTCACCTTTACTTTTATCCTCGGGTCATCGCTTGCCGCGGCGGCGGCCATTTTGTACGCTTCGGTTTACCCAAGTATCAATCCGCTTATGGGAATATTCCCGGGGCTTAAAGCCTTTGTTGCCGCGGTACTGGGCGGCATCGGCAATCTGGTCGGCGCGGCTTTGGGCGGACTTATTATCGGTCTGACCGAAACGATGGTCACCGGGTACATTTCTTCAACCTACCGTGATGCCATTGCATTCGGCATTCTCATCCTCATCCTTCTTTTCAAACCAGCCGGTCTCCTTGGTCGGAACGAGTCGGAGAAAGTCTGATGTCAAAAGGGAAAAGCTCGGCGATCATCCTCGGGATTACCCTTCTCCTGGCGCTGATTCTGTCACAATTTGAATCATCTTTTAATGGTTATTATTTCCAGATAATTATATATGCGGGTGTCAATATCATCCTGGCCGTTTCGCTGAATCTGGTCAATGGCTTTACCGGGCAATTTTCATTGGGACATGCGGGATTCATGGCAATCGGCGCCTATACAACGGCGGTAGTGACTTCGCAGATGGGAGCAGCGGCAGGAGGCGACACGTCAGCGATGTTTATTTTTCCGATCGCCCTTGCATGCGGAGGATTGACGGCCGCGTTTTTTGGCCTGCTTGTGGGGATTCCGAGTCTTCGACTGCGGGGCGACTATTTGGCGATTGTCACACTCGGGTTTGGCGAGATCATTCGGGTAGTCATTCAAAACATTGATTTTCTCGGTGGAGCGCGGGGTTTTACGGGGATTGCGAAACTGACAAGTTTCTTTTGGGTCTTCGCTGTGGTGGCTGTAGTCATCTTTGTGATTTCAAATCTCATCCACTCAACCTACGGCAAAGGTTTTCTTGCGGTGCGCGACGATGAAATAGCCGCCGAAGCGATGGGCATAAATACCACGCGCTACAAAGTAATCGCCTTCGTGACTGGCGCTTTCTTTGCCGGGGTTGCCGGCGGACTGTACGCGCATTTTGTGACATATATAAATCCATCACAGTTTAGTTTTGTGAAATCGATCGAGATTGTAGTCATGGTGATTGTCGGCGGGATGGGACATAATATCGGGGTTATGATCTCTGCGATTATTCTCACAGTATTGCCTGAAGCGCTCAGACCCATTGCGGAATACCGCATGGTTATTTATTCGCTTGCTCTGGTTTTTCTGATGATACTTCGCCCGCAGGGGCTTTTCGGCGAAATAAAGTGGCTAACAGCGTTAATAGAAAAGCGCAAACTTCGCGCTGAAGCTCAGCGAGCAAAGTCCTGAAATGAAATCCGACATACTTACCATTTCAAACTGTTCGATGCGTTTCGGCGGACTGACGGCCGTATCAAGCCTCGAGTTGGCGATACCGTCCGATGGTCTTGTCGGCCTTATCGGCCCAAACGGCGCCGGCAAAACGACTGTTTTTAACATGATAACCGGTGTCTATCGTCCGACAAGCGGCGAAATTGTCCTTGACGGCTCTTCTATTGTCGGTGAAAAACCGCATCGGATTTGCCGTAAAGGTATCGCACGCACCTTTCAAAATATCCGCCTCTGTTCCTCACTGACAGTCTACCAAAGCGTCCAGATGGCGCTTATCAAGAGTTTGGAATATGGCTTTGGACGGGCTGCGCTCCATGTCGGCCTCTTTGCTTCGGAAGAAAAACGGGTGCGGCAGACGATCATGGAGACTTTGGATATTTTTAATCTTGTCCACCTCTCTGAAGAACTCGCGGTCTCGCTGCCTTACGGGGACCAGCGGCGGCTTGAGATTGTACGCGCGCTCGCGACCAAACCGCGCCTTCTTTTGCTCGATGAACCCGCGGCGGGAATGAATCCCTCCGAGAAGGTCGCGCTGATGTCCCTCATAAAAGAAGTCAAAGAGAAATTCAAAGTCGCTATTCTTCTAATCGAGCATGATATGAAAGTTGTCATGGGTATTTGTGAGCGGATTACCGTGTTGGATTATGGGGCGAAAATAGCTGAAGGCACTCCGGCGCAGATACAACGAGACCCAAAAGTAATCGAGGCCTACCTTGGCGAAACAGTCTGAGGCGTTTTAGAATGCTTGTACTTAGCAACCTCGAAGTCTGCTACGGCGCTATATCGGCGTTGCGCGGGGTCTCGCTTGCTGTTTCCAAAGGCCAGATTGTCACCCTCATCGGAGCCAACGGCGCAGGAAAGACCACCACCCTACGCGCAATTTCCGGGCTTGTAAAAACTAAGAGCGGGTCGATTACTTTTACTGAGAAAGAAATTGGAAACAGACCGCCCCATGAAATAGTCGCCGCGGGGATTTCGCATTCGCCCGAAGGACGCATGATCTTTGCCAATTTAACAGTCAAAGAAAATCTCAATATGGGCGCATACCTTCGCCGTGATAAAGTCGAAATCAAAAAAGATTTGGATTATGTCTTTACTATTTTCCCTCGATTGAGCGAACGTCTCAAGCAGGCTGGAGGCACCCTTTCAGGTGGTGAACAGCAAATGCTTGCCATTGGCCGCGCTCTAATGGCGCGTCCCAAAATGCTTCTGCTGGATGAACCCTCGCTTGGGATTGCGCCACTGCTGGTGAAATTAATTTTTGAGAAGATCGTCGAAATAAACAAAGAGCTCGGCATGACGATTTTATTGGTTGAGCAAAACGCCCACCTGGCCCTTAAAGTCGCCAATTATGGTTATGTAATGGAGACCGGAGAGATAACCCTCCATGGCCCCGCCGCTGAGATAGAGCAGAACGAAGCTGTTCGCAAAGCGTATCTTGGCGAGATGTAAATTGTCAGCGCCGAATTATTTTAGGCAATATTTCCTCCAATAAATAAAAGACCAGCAAAATCTATGGCAGATAAAAGAACAAAGGAAAGCAAATCGGTGTCCGTTTCTCTTGCCGCACTGGATGCCATAAAAACTCTCTTTACTAAGGGCACGGACAAACAGAAGTTAGAGTTGCTGAAACGGCTTAGGGCTTCAACTATTACCGACCCTGAAGAAATTCAGCATTACCATGACTTGCTCTGCTTCCTCAGGGTCTACGCTGGTAATTCAACTCTTTTAAAAGAAAGTGAGAAGCAACTCAAGCATTTCGGTGCGCGCGTAGAGCTGTATCAAGCGGCAACCCGCGACCGCAAGGCGAAAAAGCTTGTCGATTCGGGGATTGAGGGCACAACAGTCGAAGGTCTGTTCAGCTATGAGTTGACACGTTTTCTGTGCCGTCGATATGGAGAAGCGTTGACAATAGACTGGAAACGGTATGACAAGGAAGGGGCTGACCCATTGGTGACTGTGCTACCTCAGTTAGTAGCTTGGCCGGAACTCGACACATTCGACAATGACAAGGAGCTTGATACGCGAAAGTGGCTTCAATCAGCGCAAGGCAAGACGAGCCAGAATGAGCTGGGTGCGCTTCTTCTATTATTTGAAAATTCCAAGCTGAGCCGTGAGATGCAACGCTATTTGTTTGACCAGCTTGATTTGGGAATCCTATGGACATTGACCAATTCTCCCGCTTCGCGAACATTGAAACGCGTTGCAGGGCCGGGGACGCACTATCAGAAAGAGGGACTGAAGGGACGGTCTGCAGATTTACGAGCAGAACTTGATAAAGCGCCGACAGATCTCACATTGGTTTCAGCCAAAGTCGGTCAGCAATATGTTGACGACATCAAAGAGGCGCTTGGTGTTCGAATCCGGGAGCTCTTTTCATTGACCGGCGCGAATCCCAACGAAGTCTACATAAACGATCCGGGGCGGGGTTTGCGAATTGTGATATATGGAAGCAATCCGGGTATTCGCCTGCCCCTCGAAAGCAACTTTGGGGCAATGCTCATTCGCAATAATATTCCCATCGGTTACGGCGTGTGCGCAACGCTTTTTGATCGCGCAGAGATAGCTATCAATGTCTTTCCGGCATTCCGGAGTGGCGAATCGGCATTTATAATCGAGCAGTTTTTTCGGCTCTTTCATCATCATTTTGGCGCACAAACGCTTTTCGTGCGAAGCTATCAGATTGGCGACAATAACGATGAGGCGCTCGAATCAGGTTCTTTCTGGTTTTATTACAAACTTGGATTCCGATCAGTTCAGCCAAATGTTAGACTTTTGGCAGAGAAAGAATATAAGAGGATTATAGAAGGAAAAGGCTACCGTTCACCGATCCGAATGCTGAAGAGACTCGCTATCAGCGACATGTTTTTTTCGATCGATCCCCAGCAGATGTCATCGTACCAAGAACTTCTTGTGTCAAACCTCGGCAAAGCCGTCACTCGCCACATTTCAGAACATTACGAGGGGAATCGACAACGAATGATTTCTGAGTCCGTAAAAATACTCGCCCAACTGCTTGCTTTACGAAATATATCGCGCTGGAGCGCAGATGAAAAAGTTGGGTTCGAACGAATTGCGCCGCTTATCTCTTCGATTCCAGAACTTGGCAACTGGAGTCCTGCAGATAAAAAGCTTCTGGCCAAAATTATTCGGGCCAAAGGCGGATTATCCGAAAGAGAGTTTGTGCTTCTCTGCAATCGACATGAACGGCTTAAATCATCCTTGACAAAATTAGCAGAAGCATCGGCATAAATAAAAAACCTGCCGCGAGTGTGTGCTTCTCGCGGCAGGGTATTATCTCTAAACACGACTATTGCTGTCGTGATTTCTTTTAAGTCTCTTATTTGGAAGCGGATTTAGCGGCGAACGATTCGCCAAACTGAGTTGGATTGAGTTTGGCAAGCATCGCCCTGCACTCATCGGCCTTGCTGGGCAGATTGGCGCTCTCGTAAATCTGAACGGCATATTTGTACAGATGGGGTTCGTAGCTTCCGAAACGCAGTGCGCGGTCGGCATACTTAACAGCCTCACCAATGTTGCCATTGACGAAAAGAGCACGAGCCATCAACATATCTGTTTCAATGTCGCCCCTGTCTGCGGCTTCGGCTTTTGCAAGCATCCAAGCTTCGTGCTTTCTGTCCGAAAACTTAAGCAAGTATTCTGCTAGAACTCGGCGGTGGCCGACATCGCCAGCAGCAATTTCACTGCTGAGAAGGGCATGGGCGCTATCTCGAAGCCGAGCGGCATGGACTTTGTCCCCCATTCTCTCGCTGATATCGGCGCGGCGAAAAATAAGGTCATGATGGATGATTTGCGACAAAGCTGAGTCCAAAAGAGGGGCCGCACTCTTATCATCCCCTTCAATTTCGTATGTCTCAGCTAAGTGTTCAAGGGCGATTGGATATCCGGGGAGAATTTCAAGCGATTTCAGGAAATGTGCGCGAGCTTGGGGTACCTCTCCTTTACGAAGATAGAGATCACCGTACATGACCGACGCCCACGCCGATGGCTCGGGATTTGATCCGACCGGAAGTTTGACGCATTTATTCCAGAGCGCGTCGGCTTCGTCCCATCGGCCATGAAGTAGGTGCACCTTTGCCAGACGGCTCCAGGCGGCCATGCCGGGTTTTTCTACCGCGAACTTTGCGTAGCTCTCTTCGGCTGTCATGTAATCGCCAAGTTCGTATGCAACGTCTCCCAAAACCGCGGTGATGGTAGGATTAACAGCGGCTTCGCTGAGAACAGTCACGAGGACACCTTTGGCTTCCTTAAATTTATGCTGGGAGCTTAAAGTGGTTGCAAGACCAAAAACGGCATCGCTGTTATGCTCCGGCTGAATCTTGAGGGATTGCCGAAAGGCCCCTTCGGCGAGACGATAATCAGCAAGTGAACCAGTAAGGCGGGCTTTAGAATTATAAGCCGCCCCGAGTTCCTTGGCCATCATAAAGCTCTTCGGATCTGTCACAAGCTTGTGAGTAAAGAAAGATATCTCCAGATCGAGTCTGCCCACAGCCGCAGTATTGGATTCTGCGGCGTGGGTAGAGGTAAACAGGGCGGCGACGGCAAGCAGGTTCATAAAAATTCGTTGTGCTCTTTTCATTTTAATTCTCCGGGGCGAGAAACGGAAATGTTCCGAGGAAGGTGGCATCGTTGCTATTGATGGCATCGCCAACTCCGGCGCCGCCAAGGGCGTTGCCGCGATTAAGAACAAGACCCACTGCAGCATCGATGACATCATCGGTCAAGCGGCGACCATTGGGAAACTGAACCGGGTTTGCAAAATTAATTGTGACAACATCCGGAATCAGAGCGGTTGCCACTTGTGTTGGCGTCAGGCCGGGGGCGTCCTCGGCAGGAAAACCGGAAACAGCATTAACCGCGGCGCGGATATTAGTTATCGTTGTGGTGGCAACCGGACGAAAATTAGCCTCATCATTGACCGGCGCTGCGACGTTGAAAGCGTCTTTCTGAACAGACGTCGGAATGAGAGCGGTATTTATAGCCGGGATGGCCATTCTGTCGGTTTGAACGTAAGTCACACCCGGATCCATGGTGGTGTTGTCGTTATCGCAACCGGGCAAACCCGCCATGGCTATGGTTGCTGTCAGTAAAATAATCTTCAATTTCATATTTCTATACTTTCTTTCTTCATTATCGAATTCATGTTTTCGATACGGTGTTAATCATTTAGTTGGTTTGCGGTTCGGTGATACTGGTCCATGCCCGTATTGTGCCGGTATTGGCGTTTGCCGCGCCTGTAAGAGCAACAATGGGGAGTTCAATAACGATCGAACCAACATTTCGTCCGGCAAAGAAGTCGACCGGCGAGCCTGCGCCCGAAGCGCGGTATCCGGCGGCGGGAATATACGGTGCGGCAACAAAGGCTTTGAAGCCATCGAGGTCAAAAAAGAATGGATCTTCGCGGGGGCCAACAAATATTTTTATGGGTCCAGATGTCGTAATTATCGGAGCAGAACCCGCAGGGGTTACCTGCCCGGTGATTGGCGTGGCGCCAAGTCCCGCGACGCTGAATGTCTGGGTTGTATTTCCCGTAAAAGTAACCGTAACTACGGCATCGGCCAACAAGTCGCCAGTGTTGTCGACATGGATATTGTAGCGGGCGGCTTGTGAGAAAAGCGGAACCGGCGCTGCGCCTGGAACATGCGATGATACATTCATCGCCACAACCAAATTATTGGCATTGGTCGGACTGCGGAAAGCATAGACATCAGTCACGTCTGTCCGTACATCACGATTGGCCAGCGGTGAGTCGAAGTGATCGGCGGCGATAGCTATACCTGCGATAGCCATGAGTCCGGCGACAGTGAGCGAGAGCGTTTTTCTGAGCTTCATTTCTGGGAGCCCTTTCTGTGTTGTCCCCGAACTTTCAGTTTCGCGGGACCGTGTGTGTTTCCTTCTCAATCATCACAGTCTATTTTAATAGGTCTGTGGATCGTCTTCTGTCTCGGCTGAGTATATCATTTCGCATGCCAAGTCGTACTGAATATAATTTTTGATCGTAAGCCATTGATTGCAAAACATTTAGATGATTTACGGAAGGAATAGCGCCCTTGAGATGAATCATGAAATTTCATTATTATGTATATTTATCATGAATAATCGTGGAATATTCTAAAATTGTCATGTCAATCATGATCTTTCAAGCAGTATATTAGTGATGTGAGTGAAAGTGAGAAACAGCACCAAACCGATAAGTTAATCGACGAATCTGGTCTAGCGAGAAAGTCTGCCGAAGCCGCGCTTCGTGACAGCCAGGAGCGCTATCGCGCCCTTGCGGAAAACTCCTCTGATATTATTATCCGTTTTGACAGACAGTACAGGCATGTGTATGTCAACAAAGCTGTAATTGAATTAGCTGGATTTCCTCCTGAATTTGCGATTGGAAAAACCCACGAAGAACTTGGCTATCCGACCGAAATCGCTCAGGCCATTGAATACAATATCCAGAAAGTCTTTGATTCCGGCCAACCGTTGCTCATTCAGGGAGAATTGCAGACACTCAAAGGTCTAAGATTTTTTGATGCGCGGCTTCTGCCGGAATTCTCTGCTGACGGAACGGTTGAATCTGTCCTCACGACTACTCGAGACATCACGCCGCTTCGCGATGCCCAGAAAGAGCTTGAGGAAGCAAACACATCCCTTGAGCAGCGAGTCACAGACCGCACGGCGAAACTTGTCGACATAAATGCCAAACTTGAACATGAAGTCAAAATTCGAACTCAGGTCGAAGCAAATCTCTATGTCGCCAATAGGGAACTTGAATTGAGACTTCAGGAAATTAGCCGACTTCGAGAACAGCTGGAGTTTGAAAATGAATATCTTCGAGAAGAGGTCGAGGCCGAACATTCGTTTGGAGAGATGATCGGCACCAGTCAGGCTCTCAAACATGTGGTGGCGCAAATCGAGATGGTAGCTCCGACCGAAGCCAGTGTGCTTATCCTTGGAGAATCGGGAACCGGAAAGGAAATGGTCGCGCGCGGGATTCACCAGCGAAGCGGCAGGAGCGGCCGTCCGATGGTTAAAGTGAATTGCGCAGCCGTTCCACGTGAACTGTTTGAAAGCGAGTTTTTTGGGCATGTCCGGGGGTCATTCACCGGAGCTGTTAAGGACAGAATCGGCCGTTTCCAACTTGCCCATGGCGGCACACTCTTTCTTGACGAACTGGCTGAGATCCCTTTGGAGTTGCAAAGCAAACTTCTTCGCGTTCTTCAGGAAGGACAATTCGAGAGGGTAGGCGAAGATGTCACACGGACTGTCGATGTTCGTATCATCGCCGCAACAAACCGAGATCTAAAAAAAGAGACGCAGGAAGGTAGATTTCGACAAGACCTATTTTATCGGTTGTCGGTCTTTCCAATTGAAGTCCCCTCCTTGCGAGACAGGCAAGACGATATTCCCCTGCTTGCGGCGCATTTTATCGATAAAGTCTGCGGCAGGCTGAACCGGCCGAGTGTAAAGCTTTCAAAAAGGGTCGTTCATGATCTTCAAGGGTATGATTGGCCGGGCAACATTCGCGAACTTCAAAATGTCGTGGAGCGGGCCTGTATAGTTTCTCGGGACGGGGCGTTCCGCGCTGACCTCGGACAGGATGACTCCGATAGGAAGGCGCCAAGCAGGTTCAAACCCCCGCCAGCCCAAACCTTCAGCGCGCCAATCGAACATGAAAGCTTTGTTTCGCTTCAGGAACTGCGCGCACGGGAGCGTGAGAGTATTGAGGCGGCGTTAAAAAAGACCGATGGAAAACTCTATGGCAAAGGGGGAGCCGCGGAACTATTGGGAATCAATCCGACCACATTGGCATCGCGGTTAAAGAAGATGGGTATAGCTCGTGGTGGTCAATAACTGACCGATACACGTCTATTGTGAGGCGATCCCGGTTACCGCAACGGCCGCCGGTTCGGTGCACACTAATGGCTCACCAGATATGAAAACATATTCAATCATGCTGCTTAAGTCGGATATATCTATGACTTGATCTGCTGATCCATCGACATTGGCGGCGACAAGGGTCTGCTCGGCTTCGATGTCGGCGCTGAGTAAGTGACAGGCGAATTAGCTGGGACTTGCGGAAAACCGTCGATTAAGTACATTGCGGTGATGAAAAATAGCAAACGCCAGAGTGCTGGGACTTGCGGAAAACCGCCGATTAAGTACATTGCGGTGATGAAAAATAGCAAACGCCAGAGTGCTGGGACTTGCGGAAAACCGCCGATGACCAAAGGGCGACCGAAGGAAGGGGTGGAACCATTAAGTACATTGACGCAAAGTGTTGGGAGACTTGTTACACATATGGATGAGCGGCGCGAACATCTCATCAAGTTCTATTCGCTACTCGGCAGGCTCGAAAAGAGCATCGGCACGCGAACGCTTGCGAGTTGCTCAGGACGAATGGACTGGCCAAAGCGAGGCGTCTATTTCTTTCGTGAACTGGGAGAACTCCGTTCCGACACCGGCGATGGCCTGCGAATCGTTCGTGTCGGCACTCATGCCCTGAAAACTGATTCCAGGACGAAACTCTGGACGCGCCTCTCCCAGCACAAGGGCCAGCCGAGCACTGGCGGCGGCAATCACAGAGGTTCGATCTTCAGGCTCATTGTCGGTGCGGCGCTGATCAGCCGCGACATGGGCGAGTTTCCGACCTGGGGCGATGGAAACACCGCTAAGGGTGATGTGCGAATCGGCGAATTTCCTTTGGAGTGCGAGGTCAGCCTTGTTATCGGGAAAATGCCATTCCTCTGGCTCTCGCTGGAAGACGATGCGGGGCCGGGAAGTCGCCGAGGCTACGTGGAGCGTAACGCGATTGCACTGCTGAGCAACTACCACAGACACCCGCTCGATCAGCCCTCCCCCCACTGGCTCGGACGTCACTGCGACCGAGAGAAAGTCAGGACTTCCGGGCTCTGGAATTCAAATCACGTCGATGAAAGCTATGACCCGCGGTTTCTGGACGAACTCGAACGGCACGTATCGGCAGTAGGCGGCGCATCATGATCGCCGTCATTCAATGCGCGGCGAGCAAGCGAACTCATGCCGGACATCTGTTCTCAGCCGGAGGCAAGCCCGTTGTCTTTGTGGCCGATCCGGAAGCGGCCCCCGACGACCCAGCCCACGAATACGCACGGCCCGATGACCTTGCCAGCAACGAACTGTCATGGCGGCAGGAGTTGTTGAAGTACAACGAGGAGGTAGCCAAGGGCAACCCGCTCGGTCTCCTGCCCGCCTATCAGCTCTACCGAAGAGAAATTTACACACAGCTGGTGAATCGCTTCGGCTGCCAAAGTGTCTACATCCTTTCTGCAGGCTGGGGCCTGATCCGGGCCGATTTCCTGACGCCGTATTACGACATCACCTTCAGCCAAAGCGCGGAAAGGTATAAGCAGCGCAGGAAAGAGGACTGTTACGACGATTTCGAGATGCTACCGGACGCGACACAAGAGGACATCGTGTTCTTTGGGGGCAAGGACTATCTTCTACTCTTCTGCACGCTGACAGATCGGATCAGTAGCAGAAAGACTGTGTTCTACAATTGCAAGCAGGTTCCCGAAGCGACAGGCTTCGTGTTCAAACGCTTCGAAACGACCACACGCACGAATTGGCACTACGAGTGCGCGAAAGCGTACCTTGACGGAAGGCTCGGCACCCTCTAGCAGCTGGGACTTGCGGAAAACCGTCGATTAAGTACATTTTAACTCCAGAGAAATATGAGGCTAAATTGGAAGCCGTCCGTAAGGATGCCTATGAAAAAGGATATAATTTTGGGTACAATGAGGGTATGAGATATGGTAGACTAAAGGGTATGATGGACTGATCAAAAGGGATTTATAATATGAAAATTAAATTTTACGATATATTACGTATCTTGCCATTTACCATTATTTCATTGACGCAATAAGCCTGATTGATGCACATCCAGTCAAGCTCTAAGTTTCGCCGTCGAATAGCAGAAATATGAACAAGCGAGAAGTGCCGAGTTAACGCGCAATAAATGAGAAAAATAGCTGAAGCCCTTATTGAACTAATCATAAACGGGCATTGCGCTTTCTTTTTCTTTTAGAACGGGTTGGCGTATACTATAATTAATACGTATGCGATTTATCTGTTCATATAAGAAGGCATAAGAGATGTTTGAACAAGTCTATCTTGAGAATGCAATAAGCGAATTTCGGAATCTAAAAGTCCTCGCCGAGAAAGCTGTCGCCCAGTCCGATGCAGTAAGCGGAGACTTGTTTTTTCATTGTCTCGACGACGAATCAAATAGCATCGCGCTTATCTACAAGCATATGGCGGGGAATATGATTTCTCGCTGGACAGATTTCCTGACAACCGATGGAGAAAAACCACTGAGAAATCGCGACGGCGAGTTTGTCGTTGACTCTGCGGAAAACAGAACCTCGATCGATACACGCTGGGAGGAAGGCTGGGGTGTGCTTTTTGCTACACTCATGTCTCTCAACGCCGAGGACCTTGGCAAGGAGGTCACCATTCGCGGTTCATCAATCTCGGTTGTTGCCGCTATAAATCGTCAATTGACCCATTACGGCCAGCATGTCGGCCAGATAGTGCTTCTGTCAAAACATTTCGCTGGTTCAAAATGGCAGTCTTTGTCAATTCCGAGGAAACTTTAAACTTTTCGACTCTATTTTGCGTTAAATAGCAGACATGATCAAACGAACCGCCAGTCTTATCTTCGGGCTTGTTGTAGCCCTTTTTGTTCCCAACTCATCGTTTGGCTGAGCGCTTTGAGCTTCGCGTGATTCGCCGGTCGGCGGAAGTCAGAATACATCTTCATCTGCGGGTTATTTGAGACTTGGCTTTGATTTTACACGCGCGGATAAGAATCAACTACGGACTGGCCGGAATAGCATAACCGACACTCAAGCTCCAAGCTACGTTCATACCTTCGGGAAGAGGCTCGAGACTGTAACCCCCTCCGTCGATTATTCCCTGACGAGTCGTTTTGGTATCATGGCCGCTCTGCCGATTATTCGGCACACGAGCGATCACCGGGGAAGCAATCAGCGTGGCGCGAGCGGAATCGAGCGGAGCACAAAACTTGGGGATATGTCTCTTTCGACTCGAGGAAACTGGTCCAGGATGTCCGGCGCAAAGCTGTTGTTGCTCTCAGTTTCTGTGGGAGTAACTGTGCCCGTAAGCGGCGATATGGTCGATATTTTCTTCGATGAAATAGACATTACAAGCGGGACGGTTGATCCGATCCTCTCCACCCGAGTTGGTGTCATGTTCACAGAACAGTTCAGCATGGGATTTCGAGGATTCACGCGTCAGATTGTTTCGGATAACGACGGACAGCAACTTGGCGACTACTACGCTTATACGCTCGATGCAGACTATGTGACCTGCTGGGAACGGCTGAGGACATCGGCGAAAATACTTCTTATCGTGCGAAGTCAGGATAAGGTAAACGGCGCGGCCTATCTCAGCAGCGGCGGAGAATGGCTCTATGTTGTCCCCGGAGCCACTCTCCGGCTTTTCGACCTGTTTTCATCCCCCCTTTTTTTACGAACAGAAATTGAGCTGCCGCTGTATCGAAATGTCAATGGCACCCAAGTCGTTTCAGGATATAATCTCCGCGCAGGTCTCAGCTACAGTTTCAGCCTCTTCTCATCCGAATAACCATTTTGTTCGATTGCATTGAATAGAAAATCGGCATAACTTTCCTCACGAAAGAAGTTATTTGACCGAGGAGAGATTATCACAACGCAATTGACTTTTGAAGAACGTGTGGCAAAATCCAGAACCCATGTCGTAAAATTAATTTTGCCCTATACTACAAACCATATCGGGACACTTTTTGGCGGCACGGCCCTGCAGTGGATGGACGAAGTGGCATCCATAACGGCCAACCGCTACAGCCGTCAGGAATTTGTGACCGTGTCGCTTGATAAAATAGATTTTACCAAACCGATCCCCGCCGGTACGATTGTCGAACTCATCGGCTCGGTGTCGAGAGTCGGTCGAACCAGCATTCAGGTCAAGGTTGAGATTTTTCTGGAGAAGATGTTCGAAGACGGACGGGAGAGCGCAGTGAACGGTATCTTTACAATGGTCGCAGTTGGAGCAGACCGACGACCCGTAAAAGTCATCTGAACAATTTTTATGTTCTGTTACGCTTAATTATCTTAGAGCGGAGTTGCATTAGAACTGGTAGCCAGCGCTGACACGGAAGGTCTCATCGAGGTCGTCATGGTGCAGATAGGCGAAATCTACCGTTATCTTGCGTATGTCTATTCCGCCCCCTGCGGTAAACTTGCCGACATCGAATCCGGCCCGTCCAAAGAGAATATCCTTGAACCCGAGTTCAAAGCCCCAGTGCGTATCAAGCGAGAATTCGCCGCTCCAAAACTGCGCGGTCTGTTTTAGCCCTTCGAATTTCACATCGCCGCTTCCGGCAAAACGACCGGTAAAATCATTGTATGAGTATTCAATCAAGAACGCCGGTTTGACCGTCGGATAGATCGTCTCGGCATTACTTTTGGTCTCAACTATCATGCTGTCTCGATTTTCAAAACTCGTTCCGCCTGAATAGCGGATAAATCCTGTTGTGACATCTGTGACCATAAGTCCCAGTGTGGAATATTTATTCACTTTGTACAGACCACCAGCGTCGACCGTAAGCCCGATTCCGGATTCAGTGCCAATATCGCGATAGATTGTTTTGGCCGTCAGGCCGAAGTCTATCGACGGACTGATTTTGCCTGAAAGAGAAGCCGAAAAGAGATAGTCTCCATGAGATTCCTCACGCACAACTTCTGGCCGGTCAAATTGGTTTAGCTGGGTAATCTTGATTCCGCCCCCGCCGAGGTAATAGACATAGAACCCGAAGGCCTTGATCGTTGAATTCTCCTTGCCGCGTGAATTGACGTAGCCGATAAAATCATGATTGAGAAGCGACCCAAAGGTCTCGGCATGCATGGCGGTCAGAAAACGACCGTCGAGGCTGTTCATCCCGGCCGGGTTCCAGTAGGCGGCTGTGCCGTCAAAGGGCCCGGCGATAACCGCTCCGCCCATTGCAAGTCCGCGTCCTCCAACACCAAGGGAAAAGGCATCTCCGGCGTATTTAGCGGCGTAAGCTGATGGGCTAAAAACAACTAATGCCAGAAACATGAGTATTATGGCTGTCGGGCGGCGTGGTGTATCAAATGGATTAAATCGGAAAGTCATTGTTCTAATAACGGCTAATTGAGGTCATGCGTTCACTGCTTTGATCAAGTATTTTCAGAGGCATCGTGGCTCACAATACTCCCAACAGCCTCTCTCATCAAGTTTATATCATGGCTTGGAAGTAAATAAAAAAGGCGGGGATAAAAGATCCCCACCTTTGAATCTATGCAGAAAGAGATTACTGAGGAGACTTGGCTGAGGCTTCAGTAGCTTCGACTTTGGCAGCTTCCTTGGCGGCGCAGGCGGCTTTGTCAGTAGCTGAGCAGCAGGCAGCGCCAGTCTTGGCGGCGCCAGTAGTTGTGGTTGAGGTCGCAACCGCCGTGATAAATTCGGCCTTGTAGCCTTTGCTTGTTACCGTAGTGGCAAGCATTTCATTTTTGACCTTGGCTGGGTCGACAACAACTTTGGCAAAGCCGCTCTTGTAGTCGATAGCGGCAACTTTAACAACACCCGGGAGCTTCATCAGCTCGGCTGAAACGGCGCCTGAACAACCGTTGCAGGTCATACCGGAGATGTTCATATTGACGACGGCAAGTTTGCCTTCAAAGTTGACTTCTTTGGCTGTCGCGGTGGCAAGTTTGGAATCGCATTCTGTCATCGAGCAACCAGCGGCGGCACAGGCGGCCATCTGTTCGGCAGTACAAACAGCAGTTTTGGCAGAGGCCGAGGTGGCGTTAGCTTCTTTGGCCATACCAGTGCATCCAGCTTTTTCAGAAGCCAGTTTGGCTTCGGTCTTGGAGGCGCATGTGGCGGAGGCCGAGGTCTTGTCAGCCGATGTCTTTTCGGCATCGTAGGCAGAGATCGGATTGGCGCAGAACGCCAAAAGAGCCAGTGCGGCCATCGAGGTCATGATACTTTTCTTCACAGGAGTGCTCCTTCAGTAGGTAACGGTTTGAGTTTAATTAGTTTAATATATTTTGTTGTCGGAGTAAGTCAATACTAATGTTGTCGGTCCTTGGTTGCTTCTATCCTTTTTGGATAATCTTCGTTTACCTTTAAACAGCTTCTGCCCTACTGAGTTCCAAAAGAATGGCATAAAATACTTCTTTTGTGTTAGTTCTCAAATAGCTCTAAAGATCAGTGTGGGGCAAGGGGTTATGACTCATTGGCCCGATCTTTGGGATCTGTCTCCTTTTTAATGTCTGACTGCTTTTTATGGTCGCTATATTGGCGTAGGATCAGAAACAATATGAAACAAGAGAGCAAAATGCGGATATTAGTCCTCTGCACAGGTAACTCCTGCCGGTCACAAATGGCTGAAGGCTTTTTGAGTCAGTATGGCGGACAGGGAATTGAAGTCTTTTCTGCGGGACTCAAACCAAAAGGGGTCAATCCCCTCGCTATCACTGCCATGGATGAAATCGGGATTGATATTTCTAAACACACATCGGACCATTTGAGCAAATATAATGGCCAGAAATTTGACTACCTGATTACTGTCTGCGACAATGCCGCTGAAAATTGCCCTGTTTTTGCGGGCGAAGGCACATGTATGCACTGGCCCTTTGATGATCCCGCAAATGAAGCAGGGAGCGAGGCGGAGATTATGGGTGTGTTTCGGCGGGTGAGAGATGAGATAGGGGAGCGTGTGAAGAAGTGGGTTGTGGAGAGTTCAGTTTGACAAGGTCTCGTGCGAACATGATTTGACTCTGCCAAATGTGTCATTGAGCGTGTGATGAACCGCCGCACTAATTATCCCCGGAAAGTGCTTGACAACCCGTGCGTAATTGACTTGGTTTTACTACATCTCCAGAGGATTGCGGCTGAAGGCATCTAAGACCGAAGGAAGCAATGACCGTAGGGAATGCTGAAAACTCGTCTCGGAGAGGTGCGACCAAAGGGAATGGTGTAACCGTAACCATCTCATGCCTGCCCGCCGAAGGAGGGTTCATCCCCTCTTTGTCGTTTTTGACTTACATCCCGTCCTAACAATAATCTGCCTTGACTTATCCCTGAAAACCGCTATTCTATCTAAGTGTAGAAGTACACTTGTTCTCTTAAATCTTTAGGACTGGAAGAAAATCTATGAATCAAATCATCAATGCTCACACTTGTAACTCTGTGCGGAGCAATCCCGCCACAGCGGGCAGGCTCAGCACAGACAACACAACCGCTATCGCAGACCACAGCCCCGCTCAAGGTGGCCGCATGAACGTACAGAGATTACTTCTGTTTCTTGCAGGATGTTACCTGTTGTCAGCCAATGCCTCTGCCTTTGAACCGATTTTTGACGCTCACATAGAGTATGGAGCGGGGAGCCTTCCTTATTCAGTTACATCCGCCGACTTTGACGGGGACGGGAAACCTGATCTGGCGGTCGCGAATCACTCTTTCAACACTGTCTCGATCCTGAAAAACAACGGCAACGGAACCTTTGCGTCAGCGGTGAATTACGGGGTGGGGGTTAATCCTTATTCAGTTACATCCGCCGACTTTGACGGGGACGGAAAACCTGATCTGGCGGTCGCAAATATAAGCTCTAACAGTGTCTCGATTTTGATTAATAGGGTCTGCTGTGTTGGATTAACGGGCAATGTCGATTGTGATCTGGCTGATGTCGCGGACATATCTGACCTTACGGCGCTCATAGACCACCTCTTTATTTCTCTGGCTTCGCTGTGCTGTTCTGCCGAGGCAAACATTGATGGCGATCTTGGCGGTGTGGTCGACATATCTGATTTGACGGCGCTGATAGATCATCTCTTTATCTCTCTTGCGCCAACGGCGCCCTGTCAGTGAGGTAAGACGTCAGTCCGCCATGGCGGTCAATCGATCTTCTCTGATATTAGTAGGTCGATACCTTCCGAGGTCTCGACATCTTTTTTTCGTCTTGTAGCGATGAACTCCCGCGGTTCAGCGATTCTTTTGTTCTCTGTCTTTCCCGCGGACGCGGGAACCCAGTATGAAGTGGTGTCGGGCGACCCCGACGGGGCAGTTATCCCTGCCCGACACTATGATTAAACTGTCAGGCGGGGGTGCCTGACAGCACGGACGAAGATGGATTCTCCGCCGTGGCGGACTGGAATGACAAAATAGAAGGCTGACTGCACTTCTTAATTCTTCGTGCGGGACGTCCCTGTCGCGCACCGATGAGAAGAGGTCAGTCCGCCCCGCCACATGTATATTATTGGTCAGACCGGAACCGGCAAATCGACTCTGCTCCTTAACATGATTGCGCAGGACATTATAGCCGGAACGGGAGTGGCGATAATTGATCCTCACGGCGACTTGGCTGAGAGCGCTCTTGACCAAGTACCTCTACAGCGCATCAACGACGTGGTCTATTTCAATCCTTCAGATCGCGACCATCCTATAGCATTCAATGTTCTTGACACTAAAAAGGGCTATCCGGAACACCTGACCGCCTCAGGGCTAGTAGAGGTGTTCAAGAAGATTTGGAGCGAGTCCTGGGGGCCGAGGCTTGAGTACATTTTGCGGAACGCCATCTTGGCTCTTCTTCAAGCCCCCGAAAGCTCGCTACTTGGTATCCCTCGTGTACTGATTGATTCAACATACAGAGCGGAAGTACTCCGGCATGTCACAGACCCTGTCATACGGCAATTCTGGGAGATTGAATTTAAACTTTATCCAAAAGTCTTTCGAGCCGAAACCTGCCTGCTGAATCTCAGGGACACGCTGTCAGCGGATTCAGCGAAATAAACAAATGATCAATGAGCGCAGTCAGGTCTGATATATCGACCGAGCCGTTGCCGTCGGTGTTTGCTTCGCTGAGACAACACAAAGGCGTATTTGAAATAAAGAGATGATCAATGAGCGCAGTCAGATCACTGATATCTACAGTACCGGCAAGGTCGCAATCAATATTGCCGGTTAGACCCGCGCAACAATTTCCGCCGGTCGGACAGCTATTAGCCGCTGAGTTATTACCCTCAGACCACAGCGTAACATTGCCGGGGAAATTATATACTGTTATAACATCTTCCCAGAAGCCCTTGAAGTCGTTATAATTTGCGCAGGCTCGCTTTGGCACAACCTGCATGCTGTCGAGATTTATTCCGAGTTTGCCAAATCCAATAAGTGTCGGACAGGTCACTCCGGAAAAATACGGGCCATTGAGGCAGACCGAAGTTCCAAGCGGCAGACTCACAATAGCAGTCGTGAGCGGAGGCAGTACAACGGCGAAAAGATTTCCGGCGAAAATTTGTGTGCCCGGTTTGGCGCAGTTCGGTATTGCCGGGCTGACAGAGTAAATGGTCGGCTTCATGTCAATAGTCAAATTAGCGTTGGTCATATTCGTCACCCGCCACTTTACCGTCGTTATTGCAAATGGATAGGTGCTGAGACAACCGGTTTCGATGGGATCTTGATATACGGCATAGTGTTCGTTTCCGGCGTACCATCCGGTCAGAAAACCCGCATTCGGACCCTGCCAGTTTCCGTTACACACAACAGAGGACGTTTTTGAGCTCTTATGGATTATCCCACCAGTTGCTGCATCGATTTCAATTACAGGGAATTGTACTGGCGAAAGTTCGCCGCTCGTGCGCTCTTCAGCTAAATTTGCAGGAAGCACTTCTGCTACAGGCGAGGACTCTGTACATGGGGCAATCATAACTATCAAAAATGCTATGAAAAGCACGGGAGAAATAATTATGCGCAATCGGGTAATGTCTTTTGTTCTCATCTCGGCCTATGTATGATAGTATAATTATGACAAACGTTTTAGTCAATACAACTTCCTCACATTGAATCATCACAAGTATCGCATAACACGACTTTTGTGGCCGTCTTTGAAGTTTAGCTCTATATAATTGAAAATACAGATATCCCAGTCGACAAAACAGTCAACACTGGCAACTTCGCGAGCCACTATGGCCGCTGTCCGAAGCGCGCATATTTCTTCGGTTAGATCATTGACCGATTCTCCAAGCCATGCCGGTTTTCCGGTCTCAAAGGCAATAATAGCGACAATATATCGGTCAAGGTAGCGGGCATGGTTATAAAACCGCTGGTTGCAGAGAAGCCGTACAGATTTGTCGATCGCTCTCAACAGCGACTGGCGATAATCATGGACGACTTTGAACATAACGAGATATTGCCCTTCACCAATCAAATTCGCCGTCTCCTCGCGCATAAAACGAAATGACTCCCGAACTTTGGCAACTGCCGATACGGACGAATCGGCATCGACAAAGGCTTTGACAGCGTTGCCAGTAAATTGCAGCACCGCCTCGGGATATGTAATGGTATAGAGCATAGGCTATTCGGTATTATCGGCCTACCGAGGGCCAGACTTGACAATAATGATGGTTCAGTTTATTGAACTGTATGAGGGGAATCAATTCTCTTAGCGCCTGTCCCGAGTCAGGAACAAATTGCCCTTGGGCTTGATTTTTCACACAAAAATGACTATCTTGCAGGTTGAAGAGAAGGAAAAGCGCATTTTGAACCGGGTCTTATTCTCTTGCCATCTATCGCGCGCAAGCAATGTAGAAGATACTCCTGTAGCTAACCATATCTGTAACGAGGCGAACATTTAATGTCCCGTATATGTGGCGTTATCAATCCCAGCTTGTCCAAGGAGTTCGTGGCCGCTGTTCTAAACAAGCTGATTGCTCCCATGGTTCATTCCGCTGATTTTTCTCAGGATGCATGCCCGCTCAATGGCGCCGGCTTCGCTCGAACTTTTTTCTCTTCTCATAATTTTTCCACACATAGTTATGCCAACCCCGAGAAAACGCTCCTTTGTCTCTTCTCCGGCTACCTTCGCGATTTCCCGAAACTCCGCGAACAGGTCAGATATGAGAGTTCCGGCCAAGCCTCGGTTTCGACTCCTGCGGATTTGTTTGCCTATCTATTGCCCAGACATGGTATCCAGATTCTTGCTAATCTGAGCGGAAGTTTTGTCTTTGCGCTTTGGGATTCAACAAGCCAAACTTTGCAACTCGGCTCCGATCGCTTTGGCATGGCGCCGCTCTATTTTCGACACAGCGGCGCGCAATTGCTGTTTGCCTCAGAGATCAAAGCTCTCCTCGCGATTGAGTTGGAGGCCAGTGTAAACCTCGCCGCGCTTGAGGAACTCTGCGCATTTGGCTCTCCGTTGGGCGAAGACACACTGTATCCTTCGATCCACCGTCTACCCGTTGGGTCTGTCATGACCTTCCGGAACGGCCAAGTCACATATGAGAGACACTGGTGGTTTGATAAAGTCTTTGCCACACGGACAATCACGCTCCCTGATTTCCTTGATGAAGCTCAACGGTTGCTTTCAACTTCCATTGCTTCACTCATGCAGCAGGTCGAGAACCCAATTTGCTTGCTCAGTGCAGGATTTGATTCACGGCGGATTTTGCTTGAACTCGTCAAACACTCCCCAAAATTAATTTCCTATACTGCGCCGATTGTCGATCACAACGGGAATTGGATGTGCGATGTAACTATCGCGCGAGCCCTTTGCCATGAATACGGTGTTCCGCATATCGGCATCAACCTGCCACCGCCATCGGATCAAGGCCAGATTACGCGATACACTCGCATGCTGCTGGATTTTGAGACCGACTCCCATGCCTGGATTCTTCCCTTAATTTCAGAAATCCCGGCAGGCAGCGGAGTGAATTTCGACGGACTCGGCGGCGATGTTTTTTGCGATGCTCACTTTACTTATCAGGCTGAAGCCGATCATATGGATGACCCGGCTTGGCTTGCAAGATCAATAGAAACCCGTTTCTCTAATCTGTGGGAATCGCATTTCAGGCTAAAAAGAGATGCCCTTCCATTTTCAACGCGTCTTGAAAATCAGCTTACAAATCTTCCCTATTTCGACCACCGCCATATGGTTTTCTTTTTTAGCAATTGGAGCCGCCGCAAGACTGCGCTCCAGCCTAACGGCCTGCTTTCACTTAAGATCGATTCTGTTTTTCCGTTTCTCGATTACGAGCTCACTGATTTCCTGCTCTCTGTTTCACCTATGTGGAAACGAACAAACGAAGTCTGCGAGGCGATGCTGAGACGAAGTCATCCCGAGCTCATGCAAAAACTACCCAGTTCACACACACCCAACATATTTACGAATCCGGGTCCTGCTTCAATACCGTTTTGTGAAAAAGTTCCTCCGAGATACCATCAGGAGTCTCTCGAATCTCTCTACCAGACTGCCAGCAGTGACATTATGGCCGGCAAGGGCGTGCTGCCCCAACTATCGCGCCATGCACAGACTGCGGCTTTCGGGTTTTGGGGAATCAGGCCACAGAGACTTATGCCGCGAGCTTTTACCAACCGCTCCTGGCCTCTGCGACTGGCCGGGTTGTATGCCCAGCAACGTCGAACGGTCACCGAGCCGGACTGGGCCAAAGAGCAAACCGTCCTCGCCCAAGAATACATATATCATCGAAAACCCGTCGCCACACCCGCCTCCACTATAAAATCCTGATAGCTGCCTTCTCTCCTGACACTTTTCCAGTGTACCTTTTTCTTCGTTCCCTGCTGTACGTCCCCGTGCACCAACTTCTCATATTTTAACGCGTTCACTGCGTCGGAATGGCGGCACAAGAATCAAAGCCAACTTTCCCAACCCGCCATTGCGAGTTTCGCTTCTGAGCCCGCTGTGGCGAATGGCAATTTCATATTCGTCTTTCACCTATTCCGTCGGGTCTTGCTTACTTCGAGCGAACAGCGAGGAGTGAGCGCTGAGGCCACCGAAGTCCGCCTGTGGCGGGTGACCTCACGATCTCATGCCACACGCGGCAAGAAAAACCCCTGTATCCCCAACCCCCCTACATCCACTTCTTGAATAATTTCAGAATCCCCTGATCCCAACCGACACGGTGGGTCACACCTGCTTTTTGAGTCGTGAGTTCATCTTTATGCTCAAGGTACCACTTGTGCGATGTAATGAGCGCGTCCTGATTCGAATAGCGGGATTTCCAGCCAAGTTTTGATTCAATCTTCTCCGTCGAAACATACGAATCTTTATCAGCCGTCCCGTAGACCCATTTATAGAGGGGGGATATTTTCATAAATTCAAAAAGTGCCAGTGCCCCTTTCACCAGAGGCGCAGGTGTCGGCATCACTCTTGCCCCGTTGCCGGCAAAATCACAGAGCGCCCCGACATCGAGTTTGACCTTCTCAAATCTCTGCGCCCCAACATTGAAAATATCATTTGCCAACTGCGGCGAAGCCGATCCCGCGAGCCAGATGGCCTCAATAAGGTCGGTCACTTCAAGCAATTGATAGAGATTTTCACCCTTGCCGATTATAGGAATCCGTTTGCCCGAATCCACCCAATCATAGAGAATCTGAAACACCCCCAGCCGCGCCGTTCCGATAAATGTTTTTGGCCGAATGACCGGCACGCACATCCCCTGTTCGCGGAACTCAGCGCAGATCTCTTCGCCCGCGATTTTGCTCTCTCCGTACGCGCCAACTCCATAGACCGGATCTGTTTCAACGAGCGGGTGCTTGTCCGGCAGGCCGTAGACAGCCGTCGAAGAAATAAAAATCAGCCGTTCAACATTGCATTTTCTTGCCTGCTCAAGCGTGTTTCGGACTCCGGCGATATTGGTCGTCATTATCTCTTCGCGCGGCCAGAGCGGCAGGGCGGCGGCAGTGTGAATGATAATGTCAATTTTGTTATCATGGATTAGCCGGTACATGGCATCGGCATCACGGACATCGACATTGCGCAAAAGCGCGCCATCGGGATATTCGTCTTTGAAAAACGGCGCGATATCATTGCAGGCAATGAAAGAGACACCTCGCTCGGACAGATTTCTGGCAAGGTGGTACCCTAAAAATCCTGCTCCGCCGGTGATGAGTACTCGTTTTCCGATCATATTACCACTTCGTTCTCCGGTTCTCTCTTAAAAAATAAAAGAGGGGCAGGTTCATTCCTGCCTCTGGAGTAGTATGTATCATTTACCGAGTTCCGGCAAACCTGAAATTGAGCACGCAAACAAGCTAATCGACTTCGTCAACTTTGGTCTCCCGCCAGGTCAATTTCAGTTCAATGATACGCACGAGGGTAAAAAACACCGCGGCTATCACCGGGCCAATGACAACCCCCAGCAGGCCGAACATCAAAACTCCGCCCATGAGCGTGAAAAATAATAAGAGCGGGTGAAGCGCGGTGCGGCCAGCCAATAAATAGGGCCTCAGGAAATTATCGGCCTGACTGACCAAAATTATCCCAAGCGCGATAACCAGGATTCCCTTGCCCGGGGAACCGTCAAAGATCAAAATGAGTCCGCCGGGGATGTAGACCAGAAAACCGCCGATGAATGGTATCAGCGACAGGAAGGCCATCACCGCTCCCCAAAAAATCGGAGACTGCAATCCGAAAATCCAAAAAATAATCCCGCCCAGCAATCCCTGAAGCAGCGCAATCGCCACACCGCTGTACATAGTCGCCTCGATTATTTCTCGAAGCTGCGTATAGGTGGCATCAATCTGGCTATTCGTGAGCGGCGTAATTCGTTTTAGTTTATCAACCCATCGATTTCCATCCCGCAGGAAATAAAAAAGCGAAAACATGATTATAAAAAAATAGAGCAGAGACTTCGTGACGTTCGTGGCAATCCAGGTAGACTTACCGACAACCAGACCGGTAACCTTCTCTATTGCATCTCGCACAAGCCCGGCCAGATTGATATTCGACACATCCATATACGGTGAAAGCTTGATTTTAATTGAACTGAACCAAGGCGGATCATAGGTGAAATATCTCTGAAGTTCGCCGCTTTTATACGCATTGTCCACATGCCGAACAATCCCATAGGCCTCGTTCACCAGCGCAATAAAGAGATAACTAACCGGCCCGAGGATGAGAAGAAGGACGACAACACACACCGCCGTTGCGGCTAAATCGGGAGACTTCATCCTCGCTGAAAACCATCGAAAAAGCGGATGAAACGTTATAGCCAGAATTATCGCCCATGCGATCGGCACAAAAAATGGGACGATGAGCTTATAAAAGAGATAAAAGCAGACAATACAGAGGAGAATGAACAGGCCGGCAAAAAAGTCTCTTCGCTTCATACACTATGATACACTTCCCATCCCATACTTTCAAACTACGCAGTTCAATAATCATACACAAGAGCAAAGCGAAGGCCACCGAAAGGCGCACTGTGCGTGAAAGAGCACAATCGCAAGCTCACACCCAACACATACCGCGATTCTGAGCGTGTATCAGAAAGCGCATGCCGAGTTTAACCAGAATATTCTTGTTCTTTATTTTCATTCTTGCATATTGAAAGCAAGTCTGTTATGACTTGGGTGGCGTATAAACGGCATGGACCAGATTGTTTGTTCAATAATTGCACGATGTCTCACCGTTTCAGCTGAAAAAAACTTAAACGATTGCTGTAAAGAATCTTAGAGTTTGACCGATGAAGTTTAGTATGTAACAAGAAAACGGCGGGCAGGGACGTATGCCATGTCTATGTTCGCGAATTTTAACGACTCAATATGTAAGGAGTTGACACAATGGCAACAAGAAAAAACCGTTCCAGCGTTCGTCGTGCGGCAAGCCGTCGCACAACACCAACCCGTCGCAGCGCGACAAGCCGTCGTACCGCTTCATCCCCACGTCCGACAGCTCGTCGTACGTCCACACGTCGCGCCTCCAATGGCGGCAGCCCTTGGACCAGCACGGAAATCGCATTTATGCGCAAGAACTATCGCAACCAGAGCACTTCATGGGTTGCCCGTCAGCTTGGCCGCACAGTCTATTCGGTTCGTTACAAAGCGTCCGATCTGAGCATCAAGAAGGCTAATCCGTCGGTGTGGAAGAGCAACGGCAAGAACACCCCGACCACAAGCCGTCCGACCTCCAAGGCTCGTTACGGCAACTCCACACGTCGCCCAACCCGTCCGGTCGGCCGTCATGCCTCCGGTCGCACTGCCTCGCGCACCCGTCGCTAGTACGGTATAGTTGACTCGCATAAGAGTCAGCGAATTAGTTTTTGATATTCGAACGAAACCCCGCCTCGTAAAGAGGCGGGGTTTTTTGATTGGTGGGGTGGGTGTTCGCAAAATGTCACCCCAGCCCGCTACGTCGGAATCGCTACAAGATGAAGAATACATGAGATTGTTTTGTCACTCCTAAGAAGTCACACTGGTAGGGCGAATCCGTCTTCGAACCCGCCAGTTTTTGTCTTCAATTTGAGAAAAGATGTCGAGACCTAAGAAGGTTTAGACCTACCAAATATCAGAAAACATGAGATTGAGGCTTTGTTTCTTGTACCACCGTCCGCCGCGGCGGACGGTGTGATCTTCCTGTTGGTGCAGGCCAGAGATTTTCGAATCCGCCAATGGAGGACGGCCTGCACGAAAATGCAAATTGGGATCGGGCTGTGACATCTCTTCGCGCGGGACGTCCCCGGCGCCCACCTTCAAGTGGTGTCGGGCGCCCTCGCCCGCCACTATGATTGAACTGTCTGGCGGGGGCGCCTGACAGCACGTTAAGAAAACATGAGATTGTCTCATCGCCATCGCCTCCTCGCAACGACTTATCGCAATGTCATTCCAGCGCAAGCTGGAAGCCATCTTCTCTTTGTCTTTGCAGCGATTCCGCCGCGGCAGAGTGGGCTACCCATAAGAACACGCCGCCCCCAACAAACAAACCCCTTGTCCAATTCCTGTTTTCATTGTTCATTACCACATGCCACGCCTATGCGCCATCGAGACAGCCGTCCCCCAATACGCCTTTTCCCAGACCGAAATATCGCACTTCGCCGCTGAACATTTTGGGTCGCATCTGGGAGATCTGGAAAAGCTCATGCCGATATTTTCCAATGCCGGAATTGCCACCCGCTATTTTGCCAAACCCCTCGACTGGGTCGGCAGAAAACGGACAATGGCCGAGAGCAATGCCGCCTATATCGAAACCGCAACCGCGCTTTCCTTACAGGCCGTTACGGCCGTTCTCGAAAAAAACAATCTTGAGCGCAACCAAATCGATTATATCATCTATGTCAACACCACCGGACTCGCGACACCCTCAATCGATGCCCGGCTCATCAATCTGTTGAATTTCCGGCGAGACATTCGCCGAACACCCATCTGGGGTCTGGGATGCGCCGGCGGCGCGGCGGGACTTTCGCATGCCTTCCATTACGCCCAAGGACATCCCCGCGAGAGGATTCTTGTCGTCTCGACCGAACTCTGCTCGCTCACTTTTATTCCCGATGACCATTCCAAAAGCAATTTTGTGGCGACTGCGCTCTTTGCCGATGGCTCAGCCGCGGCGCTGGTTGTGGGTGATAAAGTCGAACTGCCGGGGCTGGAGATGTTGGCAAGCCGAAGTACCTTCTATCCCGATTCGCTCGATGTAATGGGCTGGAATATCGACACCAGAGGTCTTCAGGTTGTCTTTGCCCAGCGCATTCCTGATATTGTCGCTGAACATGCCAAAAAAGACCTGTCGCAATTTCTCGATGAGTGTGAGTTACGTCTTGGCGATATCAGCCAATTTCTCTTTCACCCGGGCGGAACAAAAGTGCTCCAGGCGTACGAGAATGCCCTTGGCATTACAAATGGAAGTCTTTCGCTGTCGAAAACAATTCTTTCCGAATACGGCAATATGTCATCGTGCACCGTGCTCTTTGTAATAGAGCGCTATCTAAAAGAGTACGGATTTGGGCGCGGCGGACACGGACTTGTCTCGGCCCTCGGCCCAGGATTTTGCTCCGAGTCGTTGCTGTTGGAATTGTAGGAAATCAAAAATTAAGACAGATTCAAAGGCGGTTTCGCTGGCTACTGTCCGGCCTGTTTTTCCTCAGGCTCATTGACCTTGCCGGACCGGAAAAAAAGATTTATTGTCTTTCCATCCCGGATAACGGCCACTTTGGACATGCCGTTGCCATTACCGATACCGGCATAGATTTTTTCCACAAGCTCTTTGTGTGTTTTTGGCCTGATTCCATCGACATACAGAATTGCATCGCCGACTTGTAATCCGCAGGCCGATGCCGCGCGCGAGGGATCGATATTGTCCACGACCAGTCTGTTGGACTCCTCAAGCGCGACTGAAAATCCGAACTTTCCTTTTGGGGGGATACCATCTATCTGCTCGTTTGATTCGGTCTGAGGTGCGCTGGCGTTGGCCCGAACAGTGCGAGTGGCATTGACCAGATCACCGGCGTATGATTCACTCATGAGCCATGCGCTCAATGGCTTTTCCGGCGTCAATACCCACTTGTTGTAAAGATATTCTTCGAAAAGTTCACGCGAAGGGAAATTATGCATCCAGACCGGCGAATTGATCGCAGATTGCGCCTGCCCTTGGCCAAGGGCCCGCTGGGCGGTTACCAAGGCCAATAGCATCGCAAGATTATCCCGTCGCAGGGGGCTGTCCTGCATGAGAGGGTGATTGACAATATACGGCGCAACCGGGCTGTTGCTGCGGGTTGCTTGAGTGAGCAAGCGACGCGCGAGTTGATACATAATATTTAGATACTGCTCGTTCCCGCTCGGCGCGGCTTCGACAAGCGAGCCATTTTTTATTCCCCCCACCGGAATTATTGTCGGCATCCCCTCGCCGATGCTTGGATAATAGCGAATCAGATAGATATCAAAATTCGTCTCGCTCCAACGAATCCCCGAAAGCGATTCAAGAATCGAGAGCACGTTCTGACCTGAATTCTGCCAAAATGCGGTAAGCGCGCTGTCGTTTCGGGTTACCCAGCGAATATCATTGGCGGCCGAGACGGTTGAATAATAATCAGGATAGAGATTTCTCTGGAGGCTGATGTTTTCACGGTTCAACCTTACAGCTGGCTGAGCCGAAATCGATTGAACGAATATAGAACCAAGCGCGAATACGGCGCAGGGTATGAATTTGTATCTCAACATATCTCTAAGTAACTTCTGAAAATAGGTTGAAGCAAGAAAAACTCTGTCTTCATTTGACTCGCTTTTATGTACACTTTCACTAGTCATTCTGTGGTAATTCCAATTTCAACTCAATTTATACTTGCAAGGGAGTGAAAAAATGAGCAAACTATAAGCGAAAAAATGGTCACACAAAAGCTACGGAGCATTTTAGCGATGAATAGTCCAATTGAATCCTTGTGCGCAGACCGTCTCTGGTTCTCACGAGAAGACCGTCAGGTCACACAGCGCCACGAATCACGTCAGGACTCGCCAGAACCGGAAGCAGCCACAGAGTGGTGTCGGGCGTCTCTGGACGACGCGGCAATCTCAGTTATATTTCCTTATGACTATACAACCTCCGGCTCGCACATGAGGGCATATTCCAGCACAAAGGGCATGAGCTCGTCGCCGTCTTATATTCTCATCGCGTTATTTCTACTAATTCTATCCATAGGCTGCAAGGAGAAAGACCAAGCTGCGCCTGCACTTACTCCGGATACTACCACACAGGCAGAAACCGAACGCCCGAAATCTCGCGACAGCGTCGTTGTCATGCTTGTCGGAGTAGATTCGACAACCGTTTTGGAGCTTCTCGACCGGGATCACGATCTGCGATACAAGTCCACATCGATGGGGGCATTTGTTGAGGCTATCGATTCAATAGAGCAAAGCTCCAATGCTTTTTGGATGTATTCAGTCAATGACAGCATGATCCCGATGGCAAGCGACAAGCGCTACATCACTACCGGAGATACAGTTAGGTGGATGCTTAAAGTTCGGCCGTAGTGACCTATTCGCTCCGGCAGCCGCGTTTCTTCGCTGTTTCCTTTCGGGCTTCGGCCTCGTATATTTAGGCAATATGCCAAATTCAGTTTTTTCGAGAATCGAACGGGGGGAGTTTTTCCTTATTGCCGGGCCATGTGTTGCCGAGTCGGAATCTCTCTGCCTCAAAGTCGCGGAGCACATCGCCGCTCTGGCCGAAAAACATAGGGTTCCTTATATTTTTAAGACATCGTTTCAAAAGGCCAATCGTTTATCCGGAATCTCATACACCGGCCCCGGCAGAAAAGAAGGACTTGCGATTCTTGCTAAAGTAAAAAAAGAGTTTGGATTACCTGTCCTGACTGATATTCATGAAACGGCAGATATTCCCGCCGTCGCCGAGGTTGCTGACATATTACAAATCCCGGCCCTTCTCTGCCGACAGACTGACCTTGTTGTCGAAGCCGCCAAATCAGGTCGCTGGGTTAACATTAAAAAAGGACAGTTTCTTGCCCCGGAAGATATGGCCCTTATTGCCCAAAAAGCCGATTCAAAAAAAATTATGCTCACCGAGCGCGGGACTACATTCGGCTATCGCAATCTTGTCGTCGATTTTCGCGGATTACTGATAATGAAAGAGGCCGGCTATCCGGTAATTTTCGATGCCACGCACTCGCTTCAACTTCCTGGCGGAGGAGGAACGGTCTCCACCGGACAGCCCCAATACAGCATCCCGATGGCCAAAGCCGCCGCGGCGATTGGAATCGACGGCCTTTTTATTGAGACCCACCCTGAACCATCCAAGGCCCTTTCCGATGCCGGGGCAATGCTTCCTTTGTCTAAGATGGAAGAGCTTCTTGAATCTGTTCTGACCGTGCGGATGGCATCGTCTGTGACGAAGGAGTTAGTCTGATGCTAAAATTGTCCAAAACGGCGTTTGTCGAGAAACTCAAAGGGATGAAAATGCTGGCCCTCGATGTCGATGGCGTGCTCACCGACGACACTATTTTTGTCGGACCCGGCGAAATGGAGCTCAAACAGTTTCATATATCCGACGGCTTTTTCATGACCCTCGCCCTTCGCGCCGGACTCATAATCGCCATTGTCTCGGGCAGAAAATCCGAGGCAACGGAAGTCCGTATGAAAGCGCTCGGTGTAAAATATATTCTGCAGGGAAGCGAAGACAAACTCGCCCTTTTTACGCCTCTCCTTGAGAAGCTTACCATCTCAGTTACCGATGTGGCGTATATGGGAAATGAACTGCTCGATATTCCAATCGCTGAAAAAGTAGGACTCCCCATTGCAGTCGCGGGTTCGACACAGCGTTTAATTGATGTCTCAAGTTACGTGACCGAAAAAGTCGGCGGCAAAGGAGCTGTTCGCGAAGTTCTGGAATATTATTTCGAAGCAATAAATAAAGATCCGCTGGAATATACGCCCTATGGACGTCAGACAATTCGCTAAAGAAGTCATGCGCTCAGAAGCGGCCGCAATCGAAGCAATGGCCTCGCGTCTCGACGAGCAGTTCAACGCCGCGGTCGACCTCATTCAGACCTGCGCTGGCCGCATAATTTTAACTGGTATGGGCAAATCCGGTCTCATTGCCCGCAAAATTGCCGCGACATTTAATTCCACTGGCATATCATCAATTTTTCTTCATCCCGCCGAAGCCCTTCATGGCGACCTTGGACTCATCCGCCCCGAAGACATCCTTATCATTGTGTCCAAATCAGGGCGCATGGGAGAACTGGATCCGATTATCGCCGCCTCGCGTAGACTACAGGTGAAGATAATTGTGCTGGGCGGAACGATCGACTCGCCGCTTTTCCAACGCGCCGATATCGGACTTGACTGCTCGGTTGCAAACGAAGCCTGTCCGAACAATCTTGTGCCGACCTCATCTTCAACCGCCGCTCTGGTCATGGGTGACGCGCTGGCGATAGCCTTGGTTCGGGCGCGCAATTTCACACCTGAGGATTTCGCCGGATTGCATCCGGGCGGAGCGATTGGAATGCGCCTGCTCAAACATGTTTCCGAACTCCACCACAGCGGCGACCAGATGCCGCTGGTCTGTCCGAAAGCGACCATGTCTGAAATGGTGGTTGAAATGACGGGCAAACGGCTCGGCTGTGTATTAATGAAAAATGACAATGGTACTACCGGGGGTATTTTTACCGATGGGGATTTACGACGGTTGGTAGAGCTTAAAAAAGATGTTTTTTCCATGACGGCCGAAGAAGTCATGATAAAAAATCCAAAATCTGTCTGGGAAGGGGCGTTGCTCGACACGGCCCTTGCCATGATGGAAAAATACACAATCACACAGCTTCCGACTGTCGACAGTAATCGTCAGCTAGTGGGCGTGATTCATTTACATGACATCCTCAAATCAAAACTTGTATAGATAATTATATCGGATAAATTGATGTTTGACAGTTCACAACTTCTCCTTTTTATGACCGCGACCTTGCTTCTGAATATCACGCCGGGTCCGGATATGTTGTACGTTGCCACCCGATCTATCAGTCAGGGGAAAATTGCCGGCACGGTATCGGCGCTCGGTATTGGCGGCGGATGCGTGGTGCATTGTTTGGCCGCGGCATTTGGGCTATCGGCGCTATTTATGTATTCGGCGACGGCTTTTGATGTCATCAAATATATCGGAGCTGGCTATTTGATTTATTTAGGCATACGCGCCCTCACGGCGAAACAAAGCGCGCCATCATCCGGGGTCAGATATGCCAAAGCCCCGCTCTCACAAATATTCTGGCAGGGAGTGCTAACGAATATCTTGAATCCCAAAGTTGCTCTCTTCTTTCTCGCATTTTTGCCCCAGTTCACTCATAGCGATTCGACATCGCCCGCGCTTGAAATTCTAATCCTCGGAACGATTTTTAATATTTCCGGCACTATAGTCAATATCATTGTCGCATTGGTCTTTGGACTTGCCGGACAAAGGCTCGTTCAAAAACCCAGCTTTTGGCAGTTTCAGCGCTGGATAACGAGCGCCGTATTTATCGGACTTGGCGCTAAATTATTGTTTACTGATCGCCGCTAATGTTTCACGTGGAACAATTGTCTGATCTTCAATGTAGCTCAGTGTCTTCGGCTGTTTCTCATACGTAAACTATTCTATGAGAAGATTTAAGAATATTAAACGCACTGCCGTTTTTGGTTTGGTTACAATCCTAATCGGAATCTGCAATCTCATCCCGCGACGCTTTGCAGTCTTCATCGGCGGGTGGCTTGGGCTGGCTTCGTGGGTAATCCTCAAGCGCGACAGGTATAAGACGGAGCGGCATCTTGCCTTAGTCTACGCCGGAATACATACTCCGGCAGAAATGAAAAATATCGGTCGGCAATTCTTTGTGAACAGCGGAAAAAATATTGTCGATGTCCTTCGTTTCAAAAAACACTTTGCCTCCGAAATTCGACCGTTTATCACTGTCGAAGGAATCGAGCATTGGGTGAAAGCGTTTAATCGCGGCAGAGGCGTGTTTGGCGTGACCGGACATATTGGTAACTTTGAAGTTTTAGCCGCTCTTATCGCATCGCTCGGATATCCGGTCGCAGTTATCGGAAGAGAGATGTACGACAAACGACTCGATACAACTCTCATCGAAAACCGCGCATCAGTCGGCTTGACAAATATCTCAACTTCCGACTCCCCGCGAAAGCTGATTGAGTGGTTAAAAAAAGGTGGAGTAGTCGGTGTGCTCATAGACACCGATTCCGGCCGCGTCCGCAATTGTATGATACCGACGTTTGGCCGACTTGCCAATACACCGGTCGGGCAATCCATGCTTGGTTTGCGGCTTGGGTCCGCCTTTGTTCCTGCGGTCTGTCTGCGAACTCCCGATAACCGCTACAGAGTCATTATCAAAGAGGAAGTCTGCATAAATCCAAGCGGAGATGCCGAAACCGATGCAATAGAATTGACAAAAAAATGCACCGAAGTCCTTGAGCTGATTATTCATGAGAATAAAGATCAGTGGATATGGCTGCATAATCGATGGAAAACTCCAGTTAATTCCGAGCCGGATATCAAAAGCGGGCTTATCGATGCCGATAATGAAACAATAGATAAAAATAAGTCATTAAGAGATATCTGAACTCCCTGCGCAGACACTATATTGACCTTATGATAAAAACATTTATGAACAAGCCATTTTCCATTACTGCGATTACAATACTAATCATGGCAGTTTTGTTTCAAACCGGCTGTGAGCGCAAGCCGCCCGATGGCGGTTCCGACACAATACTAATGGACTCTCTGGGACGACCGGACTCCAAGGTCACAGTCGCAAAAATCCATCTGTACGATAAGGGAACCAAAACGACCGAAATTCGGGCCGACCAAATTAGGAAATTTGAAAAGCTTGATTCGACCATGGCCTATTCTGTCGATATTGATTTCTTTGACAGTCTCGGCCATGTTCAGACGACCCTTGTGGGAGATTCCGGTGTGATCCGCGAGTCAACCAATAGATTTCATATTTTCGGCAATGTCGTCGTCTCGGTCGGTGATACGACAAAACTTGAAACAGAACATCTCATCTGGAATCCTGAAACCAAACAGATAGAGACTGATGCCTTTGTAAAAATTACGCGCCGCCAGGATGTCATCACCGGAATTGGCATGCATGCCGATAGGGAATTGACCCACATTAAAATCCTCGATCAGGTTTCGGGGACAATTGAAGATATCAATCAGATGTCTGATTCTACCATAAAATAAGATAGAGCTTACTGCTTTGAATCTTCATGCAGGCCGTCCTCCATTGGCGGATTTGAAAATCTCTGGCCTGCACCAAGGTGAAGATGGATTCTCCACCGCGCCTGCCCGCCGTGGTGGGTCACTTCGCTCCTCGCAACGACAATGTTGGAAAGGCCTGCTGTGATATTGGGCACCCCACCGCTTGCGGAAGATTTTTAGGACGATTCAGCCTTTACTGCTGCCCTATTTTTAATCTTGATTTTCACCCCGGTTTTGGAGACCCTGTGATTCTTATGGACACATACTTTTCAACTCTGTATAACGGCTATGATGCAAGTTAGAGCCACTCGTTTATCCCAGCCCGAAAGCGGACGTACCCCCTTTCTGGCTAAACCCCTTCCGCCCGGTTCAATTCAACGGAAACTGATTTTCTGGGTGGCTACGCCTCTTCTTGTCCTGCTTCTCGCAGTGCTTGTGGTGGACAAGGCGATAATGCCCAGTGTCACCCGGCAAGGTACAGAATTTCCTTTGCCAAGTTTGATGGGTCAGAGGCTTGTCGACGCCCAGATTAGCCTCTATGAGCTTGATTTGAAATATGAGATAGCCGCCCAGGAATATTCCCCCGGCAAACCGCAAGGCGTCATTTTGGGACAATTTCCTATCTCGGGCACCAAGGTTAAGTCAGATCGCACAATCAAGTTGACTCTTTCGATGGGTCAGAAAATGATAGAGATTCCCGATGTCGCCGGACGTTCAGTCAGGCAGGCAATTTTAGACCTTGAGACAGCCGGACTCATTGTCGGTGAAATAGCCTGGGCCTTTTCGGACACAATTCCTGAGAGGGTGGTAGTTTTTTCCTACCCGGCGGCGGGTTCAAACATCCCCATGGGGTCATCGGTTAATCTTATGGTCAACAGGGGACGGGCTTCGAGCTTTACCTTTGTGCCCAAAGTTATCGGTCTTCCTTTGGAGGAGGCCCGGAAGCGGCTCAAGGAGAAATCTTTGCTTGTCGGAGAGGTCACAACGCGTATAGATGAAAATTATCTGCCGGAGACGGTGCTTGAGCAGTCAGAGCCTGAAGGCGCAGAACTTGATATTAACAGCCAGATCGACCTTGTTGTCAGCTCAAGCTGATTGTATCATAGCATAGGTACTTCGTATTAAAACACATAGATAAGCTGTCGCATGGCAGCTAGTTACCATGTCTGTGGACACCAAAAGGAGGGGAGTCAAAATGAGCTCATCGCATAAACGATTCAAATCAATAGACACAAATTTGCTCCATGCCGGAGCAATCAGACCCAACATTGAAGATTCAGTTGTTACGCCGATTTTCCAGACTTCGACCTACCTGACCGGCGGAGACCGTGATTACGATGATGTGCGATATGTGCGATGCAGTAACACTCCGAACCATGCTGTCCTGCATGCCCGTATAGCCGCCATTGAATCGGCCGAATCGGCCTTGGTCACGGCAAGCGGGATGGCGGCGATAACCACGGCTATTCTCTCTATTGTTAAAACTGGCGATCATATTCTGACCCAGCGCTGTCTCTATGGCGGCACACAGATGTTCCTCAACGAGGACGCAAAGGGGCTCGGCATTGATCATATGCCTATCGATCTGAATGACCCGTCGAGTTGGCGAAAGGCTTTAAAACCAAAGACCAAGCTTCTGTATGTAGAGTCAATCAGCAATCCGCTTATGGAAGTCGGCGATTTGAAAGCGATTGTTGCTTTCGCTCGCGAACACAATCTTGTGACGATCATAGACAATACCTTTCCTTCGCCGGTGAACTTCCGCCCGATTGAAATCGGATTTGATCTTGTTGTCCACAGCGCAACCAAATACCTCAATGGCCACAGCGACATCGGCGCCGGAGCGATTGTCGGGTCGCAAGCCCGGATAACCAAAGCGACAAAACTGCTCAATCATCTCGGCGGCATGCTCGATCCGCATGCCTGCTTTTTACTTGAGCGGGGAATGAAAACAATGGGACTTCGCGTCCGACAGCAAAATCAAAACGCGCTTCAATTAGCTCAGTTTCTCTCAAAACGCGATGAAGTCTCGGAAGTACGGTACCCCGGCCTCAGTAGTGATGCAGGACACAAGTTTGCGGAAAAACTTTTCGACGGTTACGGCGGCATGCTTGCCTTTTATCTGAAATCAGATGCCATGGCTGAGCCGTTTCTCAACAGTGTGACTATTCCCCTCCATGCCGTGTCACTGGGAGGCGTAGAATCATTAGTGGTGCGTCCATCGCGCAGTTCCCATGCCGGTCTGACAGCCAAAGAGCGCGAAGCTTTGGGCGTGACTGATGCCCTCATCCGCGTTTCAGTTGGTATAGAAAATATAGATGAACTTATCGAGGATTTCAGCGCGGCGCTTTCGATGTCACATGTGAAAGAAGCAAAACGCGCGTAAGACATATTAAGAATGGTTTAGCGGCAGTTTATACTTAAGCGGATGTCGATTGTGAATCCAGTTTGGATATTGTTGGGTTTATATCACACCATTTTAATGTTCTTGAAACCGAACACTATGGCCCATATCTATTCTTACATCCGTTTATCAGAGTAAACAAATCCCGAAAGGGATTGCTTGTCCACCAACAAGTCGTGTATACTTCTGTGGTATGATGATTATAAAAGCCTGCTTTACTACCTTCTTGCGGCCAATGCGGAAATTGTTTTCTTTTTGATTTATGAATTTTGAACGATTTATCGCTCGGCGCTATTTTCATTCAGGGCGTTTCTTCATTTCCGTTTCAACCTGGATAACAATCTTAGGTGTTATGCTTGGTGTGGCGACGGTATGCTTTGTCATGTCCATGCACAACGGATTCGAATCGGAAATACGAACCCGTCTGCTTGGCACAACCTCCCATGTCTCAATTTTCCCGTCACAAGGCGGACTTATCGAAAACTATGACGTCATTGTCTCACAGGTCCAGCGTATGCCGGGCGTGGTGGCGGCTTCGCCATTTATTTTTTATAAGGCAGGGATTTCGTCTGCATCGGCTGGCGACGGAATCATCATTCGAGGTATTGAACCCGAACAAGAAAATCGGACTTCGGAAATAGAACGGGATATAAAGGCCGGCGAATACGGATTCAGTGAAACGGTTACTCACGATGACACGCTCTCGGGGATCATGCTCGGAAGTGGTTTGGCAGACAGACTCGGCGTCTTTCTTGAAGATCCGGTGGTACTATATTCAATGAGGGGCGAAGACCTTCAGAAAAACATACGGCCTCGAGTCGCCAAATTTTTAGTCACAGCAATTTTTGAAACAGGCATGTACGAGTTTGACGGCCAGCTTGCATATATATCACTTTCCTCAGCACAGGATTTATTCAAGACCGGCAATACCGCCACAGCGGTGCATTTGAAACTGAATGATATCAATGCCGCCGAAAGTGTCGCTCGTGAGATTGATTCGGCGCTGGACTATGAATACGACGTTGTGCCTTGGACAGTTCTGCATAAGAACTTGTTTACCTGGATTGCCATTGAGAAGAAAATACTCTTTCTCGGTTTCACACTGATAGTTATTGTCGCCGCCTTTTCAATCATCTCAACCCTCGTTATGCTGACGATGGAGAAGAGAGCGGAAATTGGAATATTGAAAACAATGGGAACAACACCCGGCGCAATAAGAAAAATTTTCGTCTATAAAGGACTGATGATTGCAGTGGTCGGAGTCATACTCGGCTGGACGCTTGCCGCGATTGCGGCTTGGGTGCAGAACACATATGAGATAATAACATTGCCGGGGGACATTTACTTTATCTCATATTTGCCGATAGATGTACATCTGATGGATTTTGCCATCGCAGGGCTTGTCACTGTCCTCATCTGTTTTGCCGCCGCAATCTATCCTGCCGATCAAGCCGCTCGTATGTCCGTGGTTGATGTCTTAAGACAATAATAAGGTTGAATTTGGATATGTTGCTAAATCTTTGCTGAAATATGGCGAAAATCATTGTAACGCCTTAGTATAACTAATAGGACTGTAAAAAACGAAATGACGGACGAAGTAATGCACATTCTATCTGCTAACAATGTCTATCGGGATTTTAAAACGGCAACGGGCACGTTGTCTGTCTTAAAGGGTATATCTATGAACTTGCAGAAGGGTGAAACTGCCGCCGTGACAGGCGCTTCCGGTGTCGGCAAATCAACTCTTCTGCATATTCTGGGCGGATTGGACAAACCGACTCGAGGCGAAGTTTCTATCAGCGATGTTCCCCTTCACAGCCGATCAGAAAAAGAGCTTGCCCGTTTTCGAGTGAACACTGTCGGGTTCGTCTTTCAGTTTCATTACCTTCTTGATGATTTTACCGCTCTTGAAAATGTCATGATCCCCCATCTTCTTGCTGGTCGCAAGACCGCCGAGGCCGCCGAGCGGGGGGAACAACTCCTGCAGGAGGTCGGTTTGAGTGAAAGGAGAGGTCACCGCCCGAAAGAACTGTCTGGAGGTGAGCAACAACGAGTCGCTGTCGCGCGTGCGCTGGCCAATAATCCAGCGGTTGTCCTTGCCGATGAACCATCTGGAAATCTCGACACGGCAACTGGAGGCGCGTTGCACGAGCTGCTCTTTCGACTCGCCCGGGAAAAACAAGTGACATTTCTGATTGCCACACACAATCGGGATTTGGCTGCTCATTGCGACCGCGAATTTCAAATGGCCGATGGACGCATAGTCGAAGTACGTTGAGCTGGAGAAAAGATAGTATATGGTATGTCAGGATTGTAAAAAACGCGAAGCTCAGGTTCACCTTACCCAGATTGTGAACAATGAAAAGCTGATGCTTTCACTGTGCCGCGAATGCGCCGCGGCTCGTGGATTCAACTCCCCGTTGGATAATATGCCGTTTCCATTGGCAGAAATCCTGGCTGGACTGGCCAAGGATATCGCCGTCTCGACTGGACATTTTCCGACTGAACCGCTGGAGTGTGCCCATTGTAAACTGACATTTGACGAGTTCACTAAACTTGGCCGGTTCGGATGCGGGCGGTGCTACGCGGCATTCAGACCCCGGCTTGAGTCGATCATGAGAAAAATTCACGGCGCAGCCATTCACAGAGGGAAAAATCCCAACATTCAGACCACGGGGTTTGACAACACCCTGCCGGTGAAGGAAGAAGAACGATTAGAGGCTCGATTGCGGAAAGCAATTGAAGACGAAGATTTTGAACGCGCGGCCGAACTAAGGGATAAACTGCGTTCGGTTAAGGAAAGTTTTCCCGTTGATAAATAACGGGAGAGGGCAGTAAAATGACTACAATGTTTGAAGACATGGCAAAATCGCCCGCCGCATGGCTCTCCGGTAAAGGCGAAGAAGCGTTGGTGGTTCTTTCCACCCGCGTACGGCTTGCCCGAAATGTGGCAGGCTGCAATTATCCGACTTCCTCAGACAGCGAGACGCGCCGCAGAGTTATCACCTACTTTGATTCTTCGGTGACGCGATCCAAATCCCTTGCTCAGGGAATGTATTTCAAAGCATCTGATATCGACGAGATGGGCCGAGATTTTCTTGTCGAACGACATTTGATTTCTCCGGTTTTCCTCACTGGCGATTCGTCGAAGGCTCTTTGGATCGGGGCCGAGGAGCGGGTTTCAGTGATGGTCAATGAAGAAGACCACCTCCGTGTGCAGGCCCTCTCCCCGGGACTTGATCCCCAAGGCTCATTTACTTTGGCAATGCAATATGAGAGCGAGATAGGCCGGTATCTTGAGTACGACTATGATCCCGATTTTGGATATCTGACGGCCTGTCCGACAAATGCCGGTACAGGGATGAGAGCATCGGTGCTTATTCACCTGCCCGGGTTGGTTCTCACCCGAGATATAGATAAGGTGATATCCCGTATTACCCGTACCGGTCTGATAGTACGCGGATTCTACGGGGAAGGCTCGGATGTTTTAGGAAATCTTTTCCAAGTTTCCAATCAAAATACGCTGGGCGTCTCAGAATCTGATATATTGAATCAGATAACACGAGTGACCCGTGAAATAATAGACGACGAAGCCCAAGCGCGGACGCGTCTAATGGATGAAGCGGCTGATATGATTGAAGACAAAATCTGGCGCGCGTATGGCATCCTCAAAAATGCGCGGATGCTGACTGCGGATGAAGTGATGAATCTGCTCTCTGCGTTACGCCTTGGTCATGCTATGAAAATTATCGATTTCCTTTCTATACCGTTGATTAATGACATTCTACTTCTCTCTCAGCCGGCGCACCTTCAGAAATTTTACGGACGCGAGCTTGATACAAGCAAACGCGACTTCGTGCGAGCGCAGATGGTAAGAGAGAAGTTGCGGAACACAGGCGTGTAAGATACTGTTTATGTATTGCATGAGTATGTATGTGAACGTATATTGCATTTAGAAGCAAAGGATATAAAACCATGAACGAGATGTTTACCGAGTCAGCCCGCAAGGCAATCGAATATGCCCGCGACGAAGCCGCGCGCCTCAGACATGACTATATCGGTACCGAGCATCTCCTGCTGGGTTTGATTCGTCTTGGCGAGGGACGGGCAGTTGATGTCATCAACAATTTAGGTCTTGATCTTGACGACCTCAAAGTCTCCATCGAGGAAGTCGTACAGCCCTCCGGCGGCACCATGACGATGGGCCAGTTGCCGTTGACCGCGCGCGCGAAAAAGACGCTTGAGGTTTCAGGTCAGGAAGCGCGTGCGCTCAAATCAAAAGATATCGATACCGAACACATTCTTCTCGCTCTGCTCAAAGACGAGGAAGGTGTAGCGGCGCAGGTACTGTCGACCTATGAAATAGATTATAAAGAAGCCTACGAAGAGCTTAAGAATATCCAGAACGGCAAACCGTCGTCTTATAAGAAGAAGCGAAAAAAATCAAAGACACCGGCCCTTGACCATTTTGGCCGTGACCTGACTGAACTCGCCCGACGCGGTAAGCTTGATCCTATTATCGGACGCGAAAACGAAATCGAGCGCGTCTGTCAGGTTCTCTCACGCCGCAAAAAGAACAATCCGGTGCTTATTGGCGAACCGGGTGTAGGCAAGACGGCTATTGCCGAAGGACTTGCCCAGCGAATTGTCGAAGGTAACGTTCCGCAGACTTTGGAAAACAAGCGGGTCGTTACGCTCGATATGGCATCGCTTGTGGCTGGCACAAAATACCGCGGCCAGTTTGAAGAACGCCTCAAAGCAGTCATGAATGAAATTATCAACTCATCCGATGTCATTATCTTCATCGATGAGCTCCATACTATAGTAGGCGCAGGCGGAGCCGAAGGCTCGCTCGATGCCTCGAACATTTTCAAGCCGTCGCTTGCGCGCGGCGAACTTCGCTGTATTGGCGCGACTACATTAAATGAATACCGCAAGTATATTGAAAAAGACGGCGCTCTCGAACGACGTTTCCAGACCGTTATGGTCGAGCCGCCCTCTGAAGAGGATACCATTCGTATTCTTAAAGGACTTCGTCCAAGATACGAAGAACACCACAAGCTGAACATCTCCAATGAGGCAATTGAAGCCGCGGTGAAACTGTCCAACCGATATGTTTCAGGCAAATACCAGCCCGATAAGGCCATTGACCTTATCGACGAAGCCGGTTCACGCGCCCATCTCTCGACCTACACCCGTCCGGAAAAGTTCTCCGAAGCCGAAGGTCGTTTGACTGAATTGCAGCACAAAAAAGAAGAAGCTGTAAAGAATCAGGCTTTTGAAACAGCTGCTCAGCTTCGCGATGAAATCAAGGCGGAAAAAGAGCGCCTGACCGAAATGCAGAAGAAGTGGGAAGAACAACGCGAGAAAGAAAAAATCACCCTTACGGCCGACGATGTCGCCTCCGTTTTGGCCAAGATGACTGGTATACCGCTCTTCAGACTCGAAGAAAAGGAATCACAGCGTCTGCTTCGCATGGAAGATGAACTTCGCAAAACTGTGGTCGGACAAGACGAGGCAATCGGAGTCCTCTCCAAAGCAATTCGCCGCGCCCGAGCAGGACTTGGCGATCCACGCCGGCCAATCGGTACCTTTATCTTCCTCGGTCCTACCGGTGTCGGTAAGACTGAATTGGCCAGAGAACTCGCGGCATTTCTGTTTGATGACGCCGATTCCCTCATTCGAATTGATATGTCCGAGTATATGGAGAAGTTTGCCATATCCCGTTTGATCGGCGCTCCCCCTGGATATGTTGGTTACGAGGAAGGCGGCCAGTTGACTGAAAAAGTTCGCCGCAAACCATACTCGGTTGTTCTTTTGGATGAAATTGAAAAAGCGCATCCCGATGTGTTTAATATCCTCTTACAGTTGATGGATGACGGCTCGCTCACCGATTCGTTTGGCCGCAAGGTCGATTTCCGCAACACGGTGGTCATCATGACTTCGAATGTCGGAACCAAGCAATTGCGCGATTTGAAGCAGGTTGGATTCGGCGCGGAAAATGTCGAACTCCCATTTGAGACGATTAAGAAGAAAATCACCGATGAGTTGAAGAAGCTCTTCAATCCGGAATTGCTCAATCGAATCAACGAGACGATTATCTTCCATTCACTCGACCGTCATCACATCAAATCGATAATCGATATTCTCTCGGTTGATATTGCCAAACAACTCGCCGAGCGCGGCATTAGTTTTAAGCTCACCGATGGAGCCAAAGAATTTCTGGTAGAAAAAGGATACGATCCGGCCTATGGCGCTCGTCCGCTCAAACGGGCAATCCAGCGCTATCTCGAGGATCCGCTTGCCGAGGAGATTCTCCGCGGTCAGTATGCCGGGGATCTGGACCTGACAATCGGCGCAGGTGTCGACCAGTTGACATTCTCTTTCAATAGTCCGCTGGTGAAAGAAGAAAAAGTCGGCTAAGATAAAATTTAGAAGCTGAGAACCATTATCGAAATCGAGGCCGTTGTTTGCGGCCTCGATTTTTTATAAACAGATAAGCGCAAGGCTTGTAACGAGCAAGTTAAGTGATTGCCTTGCAATGAAATAAATCTTCCGCTTGCGCTTTTGATGAACTTGGCTATATTAGTCGACTGTGGCAATGCTTTTTTGAGAGCAAAGCCAATTTGTATCGTTAAAGAATTGTTGGAAATAATAGAGGTTTTACAATGGCACACAAAAAAGGCGTAGGCTCATCGAAGAATGGCCGTGACTCAAACGCCCAACGACGCGGGACAAAAGTATACGGCGGCCAGGCGGTATCTGCCGGTTCAATTATAGTCAGACAGTGCGGCACTCCCATCAAGCCGGGAATCAATGTCGGACTTGGCAAAGACCATACACTGTTCGCCAAAGTGACCGGTGTGGTCACCTATGAGCGTGTTGGCAAAACTGGCAAACGGGTCTCGGTCTACGAGTAAGTTTTTTTAATTTTGCTTTGATTTTCAAAACCGCTCTGGTGAAAGCCCGAGCGGTTTTTTTTTGTGATTGATGTGATCGACCCGTTCCGCCTTGACTTCTATCTTAACTGTTTCTACGTTCTAAAGGCAAGCGACCTATATGAGAAGAAAACCAGCCATACTATCAAAAGTCATTCCATCATTATTGTCTGTCCTATTCTTGTCTGTCACAGCCAGCTTACTTGCCCAGACAGACAGTGCGCATGTCTCTCAGTCTTATCTTGTCGAGTCAAGCGAGGTTGTAACGATTATCCCAGAGACAACGGTAATACTCGATGACTCAACCGGCGAACAAATCTATCCCCTCTCGCCCGAGCGTCAGCAATTATTGATTGAATACTCAGACTTGAGAAACAAATGGCGCTTTGTTGATTTCTTTGGCACAATTGCGCTTCTGGCTATTCTCTTATTCACCAAACTCTCAGCAAGAATGCGTGACTGGGCCGCTATTGGACGAAATGGATTTCTCGCTCTATGGATATATTGGGGGCTATTTGTTCTTGCCAGCTATCTCCTCAGCTTTCCGTTACATTACTATCGAGACTTTGTTGTCGAAAAAGAGTTCGGTTTTCTCAATCTGACTTTTGGAGGCTGGTTGAGCGAAGACCTACTCATGCAATTGCTCACATTCGCCATCGGAATTATCCCCCTGTGGATTTTCTACACTATGGTGAAGCGCTTTGCCAACTGGTGGCTTTGGTTTTCATTGGCTGTCATCCCGTTGATCGTCATATCGGTTGTGCTTGTTCCGGTTTTCATTTCGCCTCTCTTTAACGATTTCAAACCGCTTTCAGATAAACAATTGGAAGCTCAAATTTTGTCGCTGGCGGAATCGGTTGGAATCGAAGGTTCGGACGTGTTCGAGGTGAATGCTTCCAAGCAGTCCAGCAAAATCAATGCTTATGTCACCGGCCTGTTCAATACCAAACGCATCGTCCTCTACGACACGCTTTTGAAGAACTTTACCAGAGACGAAATTCTCTTTGTCATGGGACATGAGATGGGGCACTATGTTTTGCACCATGTCTGGCAGGGATTGGCGCTCGGTATTCTGATTATTGTCGCCTCGCTCTGGCTTATCAGTAGATTAATTCATGGGGAGATACGACGCAACGCGCACCGATTCGGCTTTGACCATCTGAGCGATTTTGCCTCATTGCCCTTGGTATTGCTATTCATCACCGTCATCTCATTTTTCTCCGAACCAATCAGCAACAGTTTCAGCCGCTCCATAGAGCACCGCGCTGATGTGTACGGCATGGATGTCACGCCTATTTCCGGCGAGAGCGCCGCGACTGCATTCGATAAGCTTGCGGTGTTCAACCTCGCCGATCCTGACCCGCATCCGCTGATTGAATTCTGGTTTTACAGCCACCCGGCGCTGAAGAAGCGGATGGAGTTTGTACGCTCGGTAAGGGAGTAGGTGTTGTGAGTCGCGCCCATTAGGCCGCTCCTCGAACGTCCGTCGTAATGTCATTCCAGCGCAAGCGGGAAACCAGTATTGGTTTTCGTGTGGGACGCCCCCGACTCGGGTCGTTGACCCAGTCACGCACCAAGTGACCGTCAGGTCACACCGCCCTAAGAAGGCCGGCAAGACCTAACGGAACAGGTTGTCGGTTCGATATTACTTGTACCACACTCCCGACATTCGTCGGGACGATGTGATCTTTTATTACCCTCTACCCCTGGGAGAGGGGAGGGTGAGGGCTTATTCATGAGCAATACAGAATAGCTGAACCGTTCGCCTGCGGCGAACCGCGGTGGAATCGCTACAAGATCAAGACTGAACAAGATCAAGAGAACCCTCCCAGCGGGCAGGCATGAGATTACCATCCGCCACAGGCGAACTCAAAAGCGAAACTCGCAATGACGTGTTGAGAATGTCTCCTTCGATTTTGGTCCCCCCCCGTCAGACGGTGCGATCTTGTTCTTGCCTACTTGCTGTCGCCATTCAACTCTGTATATTACCGGCAGTTATTTTTTATAATTGAGTGAGGGTAGAGAGCAATGTCATTTCGCAGAGAGTCTGATTCGATGGGAGACATCAAGGTCCCAACCGGCCGGTATTGGGGAGCGCAGACCGCTCGATCGCTGAACTATTTCAGAATCGGCAACGAACGCATGCCGCGCGAACTCATTCGCGCTTTTGGTATTTTGAAAAAAGCAGCCGCCCAAGTCAATATGGAGCTTGGGTTGCTCGCTCCTGAAAAAGGAGACCTGATAATTCATGCCGCCGATGAAGTTATTGCAGGCAAACTCGATGAACATTTCCCGCTTGCGATTTGGCAGACAGGGTCAGGGACCCAGACGAATATGAACGCCAACGAGGTCATCGCAAACCGCGCCATCGAACTTGGCGGAGGCGAAATGGGAAGCAAGAAACCAATTCATCCTAACGATGATGTCAATAAAGCGCAGTCATCAAACGACACATTTCCCACCGCAATGCATATCGCGGTAGTCGAAGAAATTCATCGCCGGCTCATTCCGATGATAACGATTTTGAGGGATACTTTCGCATCCAAATCCGAAAAATTTGCGAAAGTTATCAAAATCGGCCGCACGCATTTGATGGACGCCACACCGTTGACACTTGGACAGGAATTTTCCGGATATGTTCAGCAACTGACAAATGATCTGGACCGAATAAATGATTCACTCAAACGGCTCTACCCGCTGGCCCTTGGCGGAACAGCGGTCGGCACGGGGCTAAATACGCATCCCGATTTTGCCGTAAAATCCGCTGAGCGCATCGCAAAACTGACCAACCGTCCCTTTGTCAGTGCGCCAAACAAATTCGAAGCTCTTGCGGCGCACGACGCCCTTGTCGAGTTCTCGGGTGTGCTGAAAACGATAGCATGCTCTCTCATGAAAATCGCCAATGATATCAGATGGATGGCATCGGGGCCGCGGAGCGGAATCGGCGAAATCATTATTCCTGAAAATGAACCGGGTTCTTCAATCATGCCCGGCAAAGTCAATCCCACTCAGTCCGAAGCGATGACTATGGTGTGCGCTCAGGTTATGGGCAACGATGTCGCGGTAAATATTGGCGGGGCATCCGGTAATTTTGAATTGAACGTATTTAAACCGCTCATTGTGCATAATGTTTTGCAGTCGATCCGACTGATTGCCGATTCAGCGCAGATGTTCAATGATCATTGCGCAGTTGGAATTGAACCAAATCACACAGTAATCGAGCGCCATTTACAAAACTCGCTCATGCTGGTCACTGCGCTCAATCCGCATATCGGCTATGATAATGCGGCCAAAGCGGCTAAAAAAGCGCATGTTGAAGGCACAACGCTGAAAGAGGCCGTTCTGGCTCTTGGCTTATTGACGGCAGCAGAATTCGATATACATGTGCGGCCGGAAACCATGATTGGCCCAAGCAAGAATATCCAATGATAAAAACAAGGCGATACATCCTTGCACCGCCTTGCTCTACAGATAGCTCTCTAAATCGCCCTTCCTCGAGCGATCTATAGTTTATAACCTTTTGAAGAGTGAAAAGGTTCAGACACACTTCGAAAAGCCGGAGAATTTTATGAGTAGAAAAACGATAGCGATTCACCAGATTAAAAGATTGCATTGGTTGCTCATGACAACAAAAAGCATGACCTTATTGAGTGGGCAAGATACAATGTCAAACTCCTCGATGAACATGTCATCTATGCTACCGGCACAACTGGCAACCTGTTGGAAGAGGAACTGGGTTTTAAAGTAGTCAAGTTACAGAGCGGCCCTCTTGGTGGAGACCAGCAGATTGGATCAAAGATTGCCGAAGGCGAGATTGATTTTCTCATTTGTTTCTGGGATCCCCTTGAACCTCTCTCTCACGATCCGGATATTAAAGCCCTTCTGCGCATGGCGGTTGTCTGGAATATACCAATGGCCTGCAATCGCACCACGGCGGACTTTTTGATCTCATCGCCGCTTATGGATGAACCATATATGCGAATTGTCCCTGATTATGAGGGCTACACCAAAAGGAAAATTATCAGCAGCATGTAGCTGATACTTTTTTTGTATGCCCATTGCGATTGAGATAAAACAGGGCTCGCTACTTTCGGCCTCCACGCAGGCTATAGTTAATGCGGCAAATAATAAATTCTGGATGGGGAGTGGAGTTGCTGGCGCGATCAAAGCCGCAGGCGGCGATTCTATCGAAACCGAGGCAATGGCCAAAGGGCAGGTTATGCCGGGCGAGGCGATTTATACATCTGCCGGAAAACTCCCATTCAAATATATTATCCATGCCGCGACCATGGGACAGGATTTGCGAACCAATGATAAGCTGATACGACAGGCGACTGTGGCATCGCTTGTTCTGGCGGAAAAACTCAAAGTCGAATCAATCGCCTTTCCGGCCTTCGGAACCGGTGTGGGCGGTTTTCCCATACGGGCTTCCGCAAACATCATGATCAAAGCTGCACATGGATTTGAAGGGCTGGCGCAATCAGTCAAAGCAATTCAGTTTTGGTTGTTGGATGATGTTATGTACAAGATATTTTTGGATGCGAGTAAGAGGCTCAGCGAAGAATAAGTCGTGAGCGTATGCTTTATCAGACGAGTTGCGAGATGAGATTATAACTATATCTTCTGTTTCCTAAGATGATATCACCGTCCCCAACGCCTGCCCTCTGTGGCGGGTTCTTCGATATTAGTAGGTCAGGATCCCAGTGATCCTGACGCTTTCTCAGGTGCGCGACAGGGACGCCCGACTTGCCGCGTATGAGATAAGGTTGCAAGTCGCGCTTACTTCTTTTCTCTCAGAGGAACTCCCAAGTCACGAAGTGTCTTTTCTATTGTCTTCTGATACAATACATGGAGTACGGCCATTGGCCGTGTCAGACCAACATACAAAATCTCTTTGAGGTTGTGCGCGAGATCGTCGTCTAGTTCGCACAGGATGACAACCTTGCTTTCCAGCCCTTTGAAACGCTGTGCTGACATGCATAGCAGGTCGGAATCTTTCTGGCGCTCGGCGACTAATCGGAACGGGCCGATTTTATTCCCGTAGACCAAGGCCGTGCGCTTTTGCGACTTGGTGCCCAGCACAACAATATCCTTTCTCTCAAATTCCTGTTCGAAAAGTTGGGACAGTTTCAGCTCGATCAGAGCAAGCATTTCGCTGGAATCCGCGTAGGAGTCGAACCGCACCGCGGGCCCATCGACCCCACTGGGCTCGATATGATCGGGAAGATGGCAGGTGCGCTTGACCACTGAAAATATCTGGTTGGTATTGCGTACGTTTTGACAGAGCTCCAAAGGCATAGTCTCGATCGGGTATTTGTTGCTACCTTTATATATGTTTTGTCCGCCGTCAGAAAAGATATATAAATAGGTGGGATCGGTATTTCTCAGGAGCATTTCAAGCATCATCCAGTGGTTCTCTTTGAAGTCCTGCCCTTCGTCGACTACGATTGCATCGAACCTCTTGGGAAGTGCATTGACATAGGAAGTAAAGTGGTTGGGAAGATCTTCGGCCCAAAAAGACTCATGGTCCAGACGAGTCAGGGGATAACTGGCATCAGTGAGCCACTCCAAACAAAGCTCAAGAAATGGTCCGACCGTGATGCGTTCATGTCCCATACACTCTCTCCGTAAGTGTTGCGCCAAGGGCTGGTTGAAACAGGTCAAGAGAACATCCTTGCCAGCCTCAGCCAGCATTTTCGCCTTGTGAATAGCCAGCGTAGTTTTACCCGATCCGGCGCATCCATGGATTCTGCAACGCTGATATTCTCGACACATGGTGAGCACCTTGAGCTGCTGTTCAGTTAGGCGAATGAGGCGATCTGATACTTCACGAATGCGGTTGGCTTCCAATTCTTTTCCAAGAAGAGCTCGGTCGCCATACAGTGACGAAACTCCTCTAAGAATGGCCTGACCCACTGACGGCTGCAACTTTCTCTTGGGAAATGCCTCGCTGAAGAGAGTTTTTATTGAGGTTCTAAAATCAAACAGGCTTTCCTGATCCATTATCTGCCAAGCATTCACATTTGCCCGCAGGTTTCCCTTTTCCAGCACACAATCAGGGAAGATAGCCGCGTGATGATGCGGCAGGAACTCTCCGGACAGTTTTGGCTGACGCAACAGGAGTTTCAAGATCACTCGGCTCGCCGCCGCCGCTTGATCGAACGGATCTTTAATCTCCGAGGAGATATCATTTCGATCAGTGCTTTTCCAGCAGCGTAAATCGGGCTCATAGCTGCAACGCCCTCCTTTGACTTCGAGAATCACGAAGCCATATTCGGGATCAACGATTACAAAATCGATCTGCCCTTCAGGCTTCGAACCCTCTAATGATGGTTCATTCCAAGTGAGATCGTGAAAGACATGATACTGATCGGGAAGTTCTTTGGCGGCTTTATCATAGACGTGCTTTTCTGAAGAATTGCGGCTTGCGCTAAAGGCCTCGCTTAACCGACGAGGATGCATGTGTGCCATCGAATTCTCCTCTCCCTGAATGCCTTTCTGACTTGAGAACTGAGGCTTTCTAATGGAAAAAAGTCCGGTTCACAAAATCAATAATCTCTACTATAGCCCTGAACAATAATAAGTACCAAGGACAGATCTGCAAGGAAAATCATTTTCGTGACTAGTGTACGTCCCGCCCCAGCGGACTTGAAAGCCCCGAGCACCAGCATACCTATGAGGAGCTTTGTAGCCCACCCAATGGGTTGGTTTTTGTATCCCCGGTGGGAGGACAATCTGATTCTGAGATATAGTACACGACAGAGACGTCCCGCACGAAAAAAAACAGAGAGTGTCGGCTTTATGTTCTGGTACCCCACTGCTTGCAGTGGGTCCTTCCGAATTGTGTCGGGCAGAGGGCATCCGACCTCGCACACAAAAAAAAGTCCCGCATTTCTGCAGGACTTTTTTGTTTATATGCGTGCTAAGTCAAATTGAAAAATCAATCATGACAATTATGCGCTCATAATTACCAGCTGCGACCGCCACGGTCACCGCCGCCGCTGCTGCTACGGTCACCGCCGCCGCTGCTGCTACGGCCACCGCCGCTACGACCGCCGCCACCGCCATAGCCACCGCCGCTGCGACCACCGCCGCCGCCGCCATAACCACCGCCGCCGCTACGACCGCCACCGCCGCCACCTTCCGGTTTCGGACGGGCTTCGTTGACGTTAAGGGTGCGACCCTTCATTTCAGTGCCGTTGAGGCCGCTGATCGCTTTCATGGCTTCTTCTTTTGAAGGCATTTCGACAAAGCCGAAACCCTTCGATTCGCCGCTGAATTTGTCTTTGATGATGTTGGCGGTTGCCACTTCACCAAAGGCTTCGAATGCCTGTCTCAGTTCGTCTTCACTGGCTGCGTGAGGCAGATTTCCTACGTAGATGTTCATTCTACTCTCCAAAAATGAGTTGATACCAAAGCAAACCGACCATTCGATCTGCTGTCCCACCGATTTCGGTCGGACTACTTACACTTGTTTTGCCGGACACACGCCAGTCCTGTCTACCACGACCATCGTAAAAACCGACTACTATCTTCTACAATCATACTCGATTGTAAAATAAATCTTAATTTGCTCGCCTGATATTTTCTTGAGGTTTCCCTTTTGATTACCACAGTAGAGATAAAGACATGCGGAATTATAGTACATGGCAGAAAAGATGCAAGTAAAAAATGAGGTTTTACTGTAAATTGTTGACATTCAACGTGATAAAGTATATAATAAGGGGTCGAAGGTACTAAACGGCCTGGCTTTGCTGGACAGCAAACACAAATTGTCCATGAAGTTGCCACTTACTACGCATTCGATTTCTTGCCATGAATACAAAGCATGTCTGCTTTTGTATGATAAAATTGACTGAGCGTGAAATTATATGCAAACATGCCATCAGAAATAGATTCGTTACATCCGAAGGATCGTCAATTATGAGAAACGGGTATTGTCGTTGTGCGCGTACACTATTATGTGCTGTCTTCATCGTGGTTCTCACCGTATTGTCTGTTCAGTCACAAAGTGTTAATATGACGCAAATAGCAAGAGTTCCGGGTGGGTTGCGCTCGGTCTGGGGTTACACCGACAGCTTGGGTCGTGAATATGCGCTCGCCTGTGCGGGGAATGCCCTCAAGATTGTCGATGTCACTGTTCCCGCATCTCCCGTTGTAGTCGTCTCGGTACCGACTGTCGGTAATGATCTCAAAGAAGTCAAAACAACCGGGCGCTATGCTTATGTTGTCAACCAAACCGGGGCGTTACAGATTGTTGACTTGGCATATCTACCCGATTCGGCGAAAACGGTTGCGACCTATTCATCTCCGACTGTGCCGGGACAGCATACAATTTGGATCGATGGCTCGTATGCCTATCTCGGAATGAACGGCGCGGGAATTCGCGACTACCGTATATTAGACATAAGCGATCCGCTCGCGCCATTCGAAGTCAGTGGAACTCGTCATCCAAGCGCTGTCTGCGGGGCTTTTGCCGACGCTCATGATTCCTATGTTGTCGGAGACATTGCCTATGTGGCCAATCTTACCTCGGGCTTCATGGTGCTCGATATTTCCGACCGGAGCAGTCCGACAATACTCAGCCTTGTCCCGTATCGAGGGGCAACGACACACAGCATGCGTACTACGGCCGACGGCAAATATCTCTTCACAACCGATGAATTGACCGATGGCCATCTCCATGTTTGGGATGTACAGGATCCGACACATGTGATCCATGTAGCAGAATATCCGCTCACCGGCACATTCATCCATAATGTCTTTCTTAAAGGTCCCTGGCTGTTTACATCATATTACAATAAAGGGCTGATCGTATTCGATGTCACCGACCCGACCATTCCGGTCATGGTCGGACGCAACGACACTTATTTTCATGGAACTGGCACTCAGAGCAACTGCTGGGATGTCTATCCCTATTTTGTTTCGGGGACAATTGTAACATCGGACATCAGCAATGGCTTGGTGACAATGACTTTTAACGACAATCGCGCCGGATATGTGGAAGGAATTATCGCAGATGATATTTCCAGTGTTCCGATTTCAGAAGCGGTCATAACATGGACTGACCTAGTTACAGGGCTTGGACAAACAGTTCTCTCAAAACCTGATGGGTCATATAAACTCGGGTTTGCGCCCGGCACTTTCACCATTACGATCTCACGAGCGGGGTATCAGACGGCAAATATTCAGCAGACTATTTCCCCGATGGTCATAAATAATCTTCCAATTTTACTCGCGCGGGTGGCAGGCGGAACGCTTGCCGGTAGTGTAAGCGGAGCAAACATCAGTATTCCAACTCGACTCTCTCTTTCTCCGAATGTAGGCGGGGAGATTGTCGCCGACTCAAATGGAAATTTCAGCTTTGGCCATCTTCCGGCTGGAACATATACCCTCTATGCCGGTGCTTGGGGTAGAAAAAGCATCGATTCAATTATCACAATTTCAAGTGGTACGGACACAAGCATCACGCTCACTCTGGCTGTCGGCTATCAGGACAATTTCGAGCTCGATTTGGGTTGGGATACAAAAGACCCTGCTGACTCGGCTGTTGGAGGGCTGTGGGAACGTGTCGATCCGGTTGGAACATCTTCGGGCGGCCCGGTGCAACCCGAAAATGATGCTGGAGCAGGCGGCGATACCAAATGCTATGTCACCGGCCAAGCACTCATAGGCGATGGCGCACAAGCCTCAGATGTCGATTATGGAACAGTGACGCTTATTTCGCCGGTCATGGACCTCACCCAAATGAGCGACCCGCAGATTTCATATCAACGGTGGTATGCGAGCCAAAATTCAGATACCTGGACAGTTTTATTGTCATCAGATTCAGGACAGAACTGGTTTATGCTCGAAAACACGTCGACCCACAATCCCATGTGGCAGACATTTTCATTTCGGGTATTGAACCATACTTCCATAACCAATAAAACTCTTGTCCGGTTTGTAGCCAGAGACAACTGTATTTCTTCCACAAACGAAGCGGGCGTTGATAACTTTAGTGTTGTAGATCTCAATCCCTGCGCCGCAGATTCACTCAATGATCAGGACGGTGATGGTCTGTGCGCAAATTTTGACAACTGCCCTGGTTTTGTAAATGCCGATCAGCTTGACACCGACAACGATGGCGTGGGAGATGTATGCGATGCCTGTATTACAGACCCGGTGAATGATGATGACGGTGACGGTCTATGCGGACTTGTTGACAACTGTGATTCCGTTGCAAATCCGCTCCAGGAGGATATTAACAACAATGGTGTTGGCGATGCCTGCGAAGGCTGTTGTTTGTTTGCGACTGGCAATGTGGATTGTGATACTAGCGAAACGACTGATATTTCCGATTTGACAGCGCTTATCGACCACCTCTTCATCAGTTTGAATCCTCTTTGTTGCGCTGGCAAAGCGAATGTCGACGGTAATCCCTCACAATCAGTGGATATTTCGGATTTGACAGCGCTCATCGATCATCTTTTCATAACGCTCCTGCCGACTTCTCCGTGCGGAGGGTAGGCGCCTATAGTTCAGTTAGGCGTAACCCTTGCGAGGAGCCGCTGTAGTGAACTCAGTTCATTCTTCTTTGGCGCAGGCCAGAGACGGCCTGCACGAAGATTAATAAAGGCGGAACATTAGAAAAACTTCTGCGTTAACCAGCGCGCTTCGATAGCATAAACTGCTCTGCAATGAATCTAACCATGTCCAACGTAAAAGCCAAGATTCGAAAGCACGGCCTGCTATCCGGTCTGCTCACCGCGTTTTTTCTATTCGGCCTTGGATTAATTATTTGGTCGTGGCCTTTGCGGATATACACCGAAGATCGTCTTATTTATGATTTGATGTGGCTCGATGCCTGGGGGCTGTCATTTTGCCTTGCCACGATATTCGTCTGGGTCTCAAAGCTTTCCACAACGACGAAAGTGTATCTGGGCCTGATGTGTCTTTCTCTCTATGGAGTGGTCACTGTTTCTCTGATATTTGACGGGACCGATTTTCCAGATAATAGCTATTGGGGTGACAACAAATTTCGACTTGCGATGATTTTGAAATTTGCCACAGTATCCGCTGTCAAAGACTATTACTACAAAGACCTGCCGTTGTTCTATCCGCCGATCTACTATTGGCTGCTTGCGTTCTTTTCCAAGCTAATGTCAATCGATGCATATAAGATGATGAAAATCGGGAGCCAGTACATTTATCTTTTATCTCCTCCGCTTCTCTTTGTAATGTGGCGCCGCATACTTGATCCTTTTCGAGCATTCCTTGTGGCGGCATTGACGGTTCTCATTTGTTCATCTGACAATCCGCTTCAGTTGTACAGACCGCATGCATTCCTCGGTAATAGTTTTTTTCTGCCGTGGTGGCTGCTATACATAGAGCAAGTAAAGCCAAAGAAAGAAGACTGGAAATTTTATGTTTCGGGAGGATTGATCGGAGCGATTATATTTGCCACGTATTTTTATGCGTTCTTTATTGGAGCGCTTGCAATTGTGGCGCGTTCGACAATTTTTCGAAAATGGTCATTGATAAATCCCCCCACGTTTAGTCTCACCCGCGCATGGGCTATTCTGGCCCTCGGCGCACTCATAAGTTTTCCTTATTGGCTGCCGAGTATGCAGTCTGTGTGGGAATTTGGTTCTGATCGGTCACGAGGTGATTGGCATCACAGCGGTTCGACCGGAATCTCATTTTCATTTTTGTCATTCTCTCTTGTGGGACTTCTGTTTCTTGCAGGCATATTCTATGGCATCAAGCGCCGCCGCACTTCCCTCAATCGGGGGCTTCTAGTCCTCCTCGCTGCTGTGCCTATATATTTTCTGATTGGATCGGTGTTGGGAGCGCTCGACCATCCTATCAATTTGATTAAATCACAGGATTTTCTCCAGTTTTTAGCAGCTCCTCTGATTGGATTGTGGGTTGCTGCCATGATTCGAGCTGACCGGTTCCGGATAAAAGCCCGATTTATTGTGCCCGCTGCTGTCGTAGTATTGTTGGTTGTACTGGTGAGCCGGTTCGGAAATCATATTCGCGAAGTGTCGGTTAAAACAGCTCGAACAGCGCAAGTGCAGACATGGAATACAGATCCCGATGAAATGAGGCAACGAGCGGGCTCTGTTTTTCTGAGCGGTCATGAGGAGTTTTTTGTCTTTTATCCGGTTTATACATTCATATCAATTAACGAAGTTTACTCTCATCCGGCAGCGCGATTTATTCAACGTTATGAACTGCTCTATCTGACGCAGTTTATCAGCGATCCTTATCTTTTCAATATTGTCCTTCGCCATAATAAATATGACGCGGTTGATTATTTCATGCCTCGCAAAGTCAATGATCAACTCGAAGTAACGATCGCGCTCAGCCATTACCCGAATCTTCTTGCTGTCAGAAATCTGCATTATCCACCTGGTTTTCTTTATGATTCAACTTTATTTCGCAAACAGACCGGCGATCTGCTTTTTGAAGTGATGCCGAATGCTGTGTCTCCCGGCTACGACAGCAATTATTATGGTCTTGACGTAACAAAAAACCCGCGTGGCTGGAGCCGGCTCGGTATGATACGGTCATATCTAACCGAAACCGGGCAAAAGTTATGGGATGAGCGTATCGGCATGGCAACTCCTCCTCTGAGCGAAATTGTGAAGCTTGAGCCCGACCACTCATTTGACAATAAAATCCACCTTCTCAGCATGAATATCTACGCCGCGTATGATTCTCTCTATCTGACATCGATAATTCGGATAAATCGCGATCTGCATGAAGATTACAGAGTATTGTTTCATCTATACCCAAAAGATAAATCAGAGCCAATGCTCAATTACGATTTCGCGACCTCTGATTCGACAATCCATTGGCGAACCGGGGATATGAAACTTCTGTCACGAACAATCCCCAAGGCCGCCTGCGATTTCGACTATCATATTGGTTTTTTCAGCAAAGAAGAAGGCGTGATGGGGGATGTGTACGAAGGGGAACATAAGAAGGAATGAACATGTCCTGGTGTTATTGTCCCAAGGAGTAATACGTCTGTCTGCTTGGGCAAGCTTGAAGGCATTCTTGGTAGGGCGGGCCCGTCTTCGAACCCGCCACTTATTTGACCGTAGGTCTCACTTATCTAACAAGACGGGTAAGTGGTGTCAGGCGTCTCAGCCCGACACGTTCAAAGACAGTCAGGCCGAGACGCCTGACTGCACATAAGCCGATTGCAAATAAAAAGACAAGCGTGAGATTGCTTCGCCAGTCGTAATCCGCCGTCCGCTCTCCGCAACGAACTTTCAATGATGGAGTTGGAAATTTGCTGCGAACATTCCCGTTGCGTTTTGGTGGGGCTGGCTTATATTTGCGTCAACATCGCCGAAGTGGTGAAACTGGTAGACGCGCTGCGTTCAGGGCGCAGTACTCGCAAGGGTGTGGGGGTTCGAGTCCCCCCTTCGGCAGATTGATTTTTTTGAGTCCGTCTAACTAATTACTTGACAATGAATTAGATTCGATTATCTTTCCTTCAGAAAGTCGTTGTGTCCAATTTGTGTTCATTGGGAGGTTGCGTGGCAAGGATCTATCAACGTGAAGATATATGGTATCTCGATGTCAGAATCAAAGGACATCGAATCAGAAAACGTGTCGGAACCTCGCGTAAGGTTGCTGAACTCGCACTCAAAGACGCAGAAGTCAAGATCGCCCGTGAAGAGTTTGGATTCACGAAACAAGATATCAAAATTGAAGTCCTAATCGAACGATTTAGGGAATATAACAAGACAAATCATAGGCCAACAACCACTGAGCGCTATGCAGCAGTGACAGACCATCTCAGGCGGTTCGTTGCCGAGAAGCGGCCACATATCGTAGCAGTCTCGCAACTCACGCCAGAGATTATGGAAGCATACAAGACATTTCGACGGGTTTCGCGCATGAATCCGAATGGCAAGCCCGTAAAAGGCGGAACGAGCGTAACGAGCCGCACTCGTGTTGGAGTAAGAGCCCGCACCGTAAATTTTGAACTCGATGCACTGAAGGTTATGTTCAATTTGGCTATCCGCTGGGGATATTTGAGAGATAATCCGCTGCGACTGGTTAAGCCCCTGAAAACCGATGACATGAAGCCTATCAGATTTCTGACCTTAGCAGAGTGTGAACAATTGTTAGATAAGACACCGAACACTTGACCTGCCCCCGTTTGTTGTACTGACCTAGCCCCCAAACCCATTGACTTTGGCTATCGCATGACTAACATTGGAAGTGGTACAACAAACGGGGGCAGGTCAAGTGTGTTGCCGTCTCTCGAAAACTTCAGCTTTAGAACTCTATCAGTTACTGAGCTTGACTGAGGGAAACCAATGCAGAAGGTAGACGGTCACATCTACTACTCGCCGACTGATTTATGCAGGCATTTAGATTGTTCGCATTGGACTACTTTGACTTGTAGTAACCTTGTAACTCCTCTTTCGAAAGACGAGCCATCTGAGGAAGGGAGATTAGTCCAAGCAAAGGGTATTCAGCATGAGAAGCGCTTTCTGGCTGACCTTAAGGCCAAGGGAAAATCCGTATGGGACTTGAGCGACATGGGAGGAACTCACGCCGAACGATTGGCAGCTACAAAGGAAGCAATGGCTGTGGGTCATGAAATAATCTACCAGCCATTTCTCGTGCGTGACGGTTTTGTTGGTCTTGCTGATTTTCTGATTCGCATTGAGTGTCGATCTGAGTTGGGTTCGTATTCATATGAGGCCCTTGACACGAAACTAGCTAGCTATACCAAGCCATTTGTCATCATCCAGCTTTGTCTTTACTCCGAAATGCTACAGACACTTCAAGGCACTATGCCTTGTCACATTCATGTTTACTTGGGAAGTGGCATACAGGAGTCACACTTGGTCAAAGATTTCTTTGAATATTACAAGCATCTAAAGCGGGACTTCCTGAACCATGTCTCGGATCATCGCCAAGCCTATCCTGAGCCATGTGACCACTGCGAGAGGTGTGATTTCCGGACGCTTTGTAATACCAAACGAATTGAGGACGATCATCTCTCTCAAGTTGCAAACATCCGCAAGAGTCAAATCAGAAAGCTGGCAACAGTTGATGTCAGAACCGTTGAAGCATTGGGAACTTCCTCTCATAACCACGTGAAGGGAATAGGTGATCAGACTCTTTCACGCCTGCGTCAACAGTCGCAACTCCAATTACACAAGCGGCACACAGACAAAGACAAATATGAATTACTACCAGACACGAGCGCTACAAAGGGACTGCGTAGCCTGCCTGAACCTGATAAGGGGGACTTGTTCTTTGATATTGAGGGTGACCCGCTTTTTCCTCAGGGGCTGGAATACCTCTTTGGTATATGTCACTCGAAAGGGACTGAAGTCGCGTTTGAGGAGTTTTGGTCCCATAACCATCGGGAGGAGAAACAGTCATTCGAAAAACTGATCACATTCTTCATGGAACGGCTCAAGCGCTTCCCGAAAATGCATATTTATCACTATGCAACGTATGAGGAGACGGCTGTCAAACGGTTGATGTGCAAATATGCCACAATGGAAGCCGAGGTGGATCATCTCTTGCGCGAGAAGGTCTTTGTCGACCTGTTCAAAATCGTTCGGCACTCGCTTCTTATTTCCGAGCCAGCTTACTCGATCAAGAATGTTGAGCGTTTTTATTTGCCCAAGAGAAAGGCCGAAGTAAAAACGGCTTCGGCCAGTATTGTCTATTATGAGAAGTATATTGAGACAGGTGATAACAAATTCCTTGTGTACATACGAGATTATAATTTGGAAGATTGTGTCTCACTTATCGGTTTGCGAGACTGGCTCGGCCAGTTAAAGGCGGGTGCCCCTGAAGTTCCAGTGGAGGCATCACCACCTGTGAGCTTTGCGACTGAGGAGAATCCACTACAGATGCAACTGAAGGAATTTGAAGGGGCACTCCTGACCGGATTACCGGAATCAGAGGCCGACTATACTCTGCAACAGCGATTGGATAGGCTTATCTATGATCTGGCCGATTACTACAGGCGAGAAGCCAAACCAGCATGGTGGAAGAGGTTTTCCCGTCAGACGGCCACGAGCGAAGAATTGATAGAAGATGGCGAATGTATTGGAGGGCTGGAGCTGTCAATGGTGACGCCGCCTTTCCCTGAGAAGAAGTCGACTGTGGTTACCTATATTTCCCCTGAGCAAGAATATAAGTTTCGCGAAGGTGATTCCGGCGACATCGCCGAGGACCTCAGTCCAGCCGGGACAATTGTAAAACTCGACGTAAAAGAGCGGTTTTTGCAACTAAAGCGCGGGAATGCCAAAGGGAATCTTCCGCTCTACCTTGATCTTATACCTCAGGGACCGATAGGTACAGACACTTTAAGAAACTCGTTGTGGTCATTCATAGAGAGTTATATACAGGCGAAAACAGGTGTTGTCTGCCCGCACAGGTCAATTCTTGACCTTTTGGAACGTAAGAAACCAACTATTAAGGGAATTGTATCCGGCGCTCCACTCTATACGAGTGACACCGCTAATCTCAGAGGTTTTCTGGACATTGTGTTGCGAATGGAGAATACGTATTTGTTCATCCAGGGTCCTCCTGGCACAGGAAAGACATATACGGCTTCGCACTTGATTTTAGGACTCATGAAGGAAGGCAAGAAGGTTGGTGTGTCAGCCAATAGCCACAAGGTAATTCATAACCTCCTTACAGCCGTGGAACAGAGAGCTGATGAGAGTGGCTTTACCTTTTGCGGAATTAAGAAAGCGTCTTGGAGTTCTGATGATACTCAGTTCAATGGCAAATACATTAACAATGTCGGTACAGGTGACGATGTGGCAGCGGAGCTTCCTGGTGCCGATCTGGTTGCTGGTACGGTGTGGCTTTTTGCATCGATCGGCGGTCAGCAGCCATTTGACTATCTGTTTATCGATGAGGCCGGACAGTTGTCGCTTGCTCACCTGATTGCCGCTGGGACCGCCGCCAAGAACATCATTCTCGTTGGAGATCAGATGCAATTAGCCCAGCCGACTCAAGGGGTGCATCCTGGAGATTCCGGCAAATCGGCGCTCGAATACTTATTGCAGGGCCGACATACCATACCTCCGGAAGAGGGAATTCTTTTGGAAACAACCTACCGGATGCATCCAAATGTGTGCGGCTTCATCTCTGAAGCAGTGTATGATGGTCGCATCCGGTCGCTGGCCGGATTAGAAAGGCAGGAGTTGCTTACCAATGGTGCCCTGTCTGACAAGCTCCTGCGCACGGGTATCACTTGTAGGTTCGTAAATCATGAAGGGTCTGTTCAGCGCTCTGACGAGGAAGCTGAGCATATCAAAAGTCTTTACGAAGATATTCTAAAATTGCGCTATCGAGATCGACATGACCAGGAACACGCATTTACACCAGACAACATTCTGGTTGTCTCGCCTTACAATATGCAGGTGAATAATCTTAAGCGAACATTGGGCGACCACGCGAGAGTCGGAACTGTCGATAAGTTTCAAGGTCAGGAAGCGGAAGTTGTAATAGTCTCTATGGCCACTTCAAGTCCTGATGAAGTGTCGCGTGGTATCGATTTTCTTTACAGTCAGAATCGTTTGAATGTGTCGTTGTCGCGAGCACGGATAGCTTCCATCTTGGTAATGAGTCCGCAGCTCATGAACATCCGATGCAGTACAGTTGAACAGATGAAGTTGGCTAATACACTTTGTTGGGCGAAAGAGTATGCGTCAACACCACAGCGGCTCTAGTATAGAAACCAAAGGAGGATTATAGATGCCAAACTGTAAATTCGATGAATTCCCTATGGAGTTGTTACCCCAGATTGGAGAATTGAGTACTCAGACTAGTTCCAAGCGACATTATGACTCATTAAGAAGATCTCAATTCAAGTGGATCGATGATAGTAAAGCTTTTGCTGAGATGATGCAGATCGCCCAAGGGAAGAATTATGAAATAGAAATAGTTAGGGGTGCGTGTTCACTCGTGAGTCGCTTGGTCAAAAAAGATTTCTTACTCAATGACCCAAACAGCGATTATCGATTTGTGATTGACAAATTTCTTACGCCTGTGGGGTCAAGATGAATTGGCGGTCATCTACCTTTTCCGTTGCCCAAGTCAACATTTTGCGGGAGCTTGTGAGACCACTGTGCAATCAGTTCTCCAAACAATCAGAATTTAGAGTAAGTGACCTGATACCCTGGATAAAGCTCAAGTATCCCAATATCTTGCCTCTTACTGATGATGATTTGAACCCGAAGCGTGGTGGTCAGTTGAAAAAGGAGTGGGAGAACTTGAATCCGGGCAAGCGAATCATTAACGTGCAGAATGCCTGCTATCATCTAAGCGCCCGGGAGAAATATTGGATCGAGACAATTGCCGATCCACCCATGAAGGTGAATCCACTCAACAAGATTGATTCCAAGCATGGGAAAAACGAACGAATGTTATATAAGGTGAGATCAGATTGGAGTGAGCGGATCTACGATGGATTTGATTGTAAGCCCTCAGAACAGCCAGGTATTGTAGACTCCATTCAGCTCGCAAGCCCAACGGTCCAGCCACCCATTCAGTTAGGGAGGCGCGTGGGGACCAGCATTTTTAGGTCTTCGACTCAAGTTGGACAACTTTCCGAAACTGTTGCACATGAGCGATTCTCCAATCCACCTACCAATCTCGATGAAATGTCAGCTGTTCTAGAGCGGCAGATGGAATTTAACCCCGACAGCCACGAAGACGCGCGTCAAAGAGTTGACCGGTCAATTGCAATTCGACGCGGACAAGCGGAATTCCGTAGTCTGCTGCTGAGGGCTTACAATAGTTCTTGTGCAATTACAGGTTGCGACGCAGTCGAGGCACTTGAAGCGGCTCACATAATGCCTTATAAAGGAGTCGAGTGGAACCACATCACCAATGGGCTCTTATTACGTGCCGACATTCATGTTCTGTTCGATTTGGCTTTAATGGCAATCGATCCTGATAGCTTGTGTGTCGTGCTCGCATCGAGTCTCAGGAATAGCAGTTACGCAGAGATTGAGGGCAGTAGAATAACGAGCCCCAAAGATCCTCTCGCACTACCGAGCCAAGCAGCCTTGGCAAAGCATTTTGCTTGGGCAAAAATGGTAAGAGAGTAGACAATTGCGTCGGGCCATCAAAGTAAGGGACGCATCCCTATTCTCTATGCTCGAAAAGGATTTGTGTCCATTTTGTGCCCATTTGTGAGTCCAACATCGAATTTCAAGCACACCCGCATAAGACCAAATACAAACTGCTATCTCATTGTATAACAGTATGTTGTATTATAATCTGTTGGCCCTCGATCGATTACTTGAAATGCTCTGTAGCGTATCCCCCCTTCGGCAGATTCAAATAATCAGGGTAATCAGCGCAAAAAACGATTACTTCTAATCAGATGTTCCGGTAAGCCCGCTCGGGCCCATCAGCTCGACAAAGGCCGCGAGTGCCATATCATCGAATGCACCTTTAAGCGAAAGCATTATTTTCAATGCCGGAAATGTCTCCATCGCATGCTGGTACACACGTTCGGTTGTCATTGCGTCAAATGAATCCACAATTGCGACAATCCTCGAGTACAAATGCATCTCTTCGAGAGACAATCCTGATGGATGGCCGCGTCGGTCACCCCGCTCATGGTGCTGTAGTACTGGATAGTATGACGCCTGAGGAATCTGGTTGGTCTCGGTCAGAATCTCCACTCCCCATTTGGGATGCTTTTTCATGATTTCAAATTCAAGCTGAGTCAGCGCGGATTGTTTATTGATTATTCGTTCGGAGATTCTCGACTTGCCGACATCGTGAAGCAATGCCCCGACACCCAATTCATTCAATATCGCCGGATCCTTGATGCCGAGTTGCTGGGCCAGTGCGATAGAAAATGTACAGACATTCACAGAATGGGTGTAGGTATGATAGTCAAAAGACGATATTTTGAGCAGGTTGATAAAGGCTTCGCGTCCCTTTAGTATAAATCCAACCGTGTTTGCAACCATATCCTGCGAACGCAGAATGTTTTCCCCAAAGGTGGGATTGCTGAAAACGTCTTTGATGAGGCCAGTCGATGTCTCATAGAGAATACTTGCCTTTTTTTCTTCAGGAAGGGATGAATCGACAAGAATCTTATTGAGGTTCTGCTCGATATAGAGCTGATAGTCCTTCTTATTTTCAGCCGCCACAAAAAGCCGGTCGACTTTGTTGGTGAGCAGTTTCTGGCGGGTTTTCTCTGTAAAGGGAAGATTGGCGGCACGGTATAATACCAATTCGCGCTGAACATGGATATAAAGGTCAAAATTCAGCACCGAATCGACGCGGATAGAGTCCAGATAGATCGGCATGAACTTCTGGTCGATGCGAATTTTCCCCGTGGCCTGCTGTACTGTCATAAGTATGGGACTGTCCCTGCACTCAGTTTCAGAGATATTAGTTCTCTCTGTGATTGTCGGCAAAAATAAGGAGAGGCTTGATGGGGTCGTTGCGGGGGGAATTTTGGTGAAGTCAGCCCGCCGTGGAGGGTCACTCCTCTGAAGTTGCTCCCCGCAATGACGGGTAGTGAGATTGGTTATTATCCTCTACCTCTGGGAGATGGGAGGGTGAGGGCATGTTCGTGAGGGATATCCAAAAAGATAGAGAATCGCCGAACCAAGCGGATTTTCTTCACTCAGGTGCGCGACAGAGACGTCCCGCACGAATATCATGAACCCACCGTCCGCCGATGGCGGAGTGGGGTACCCGCATTTAGAGCAGACACCCCCACATTGTCATTGCGGGCCCCGATTCTTATCGGGGCGTGGCAATCTCATATTTTCTTATCTTGTGATTGCGCCGCGCCTGTTCGCGAGAAGCTTACGACCCGAATTGCTTGACGGTCGTCAATACTGACTGAAGGCGGCCGGTGATATCGGTCAAAATCTTGGAATAGCGTTTCAACAGTTCTGAATACTGCCAGCGCATTTGAAAGGCATTGTCCGGAAAATCGAAAAGCTCAAGCAGAGCTGTCTTGTAGATTTCATCGATATACTTTATTATGTAATAGGGATAGGCATCAATATTGGCGTCATGGACCTCGCCTTTGATTAGCCGCTCTCTGTACACTTCTACCTTTTCAAGAACGACTGTTCCAAAGCACCATGGGGTCATTATCACTCCAAAATTTGACCCGTCCATATAAAAGCGGCGGATACTTCGCATCAACAAATCTATGATAACCGCCCGTGCTCTATAATAAGCAACCGTTTCAGATTTTGCGGCTGATGTGGTCCGAATTTTTTCATCAAGTGAGAGCCGTTCAAGGGACGCCTTATTATAGGTAGTGCGCAAAAAGCCGTAATAGTCTTCGAAATAGACTTTGGTGTTTTCGGAGAGCGACATGATATAATAACCGCGTTCGTCTTTTCGGACCTTCGCTTCGCTGGTGGCCGTTAGTCGCTCAAGAGAAAAGCCTCGTTGGTATTTGCCGTCTAACATCCGAATCTCCTTGCCTTTTTCTGAATCTCCTGCTTATCCCAAAGCATACTCTGTGCCGTCGATAATTCCGCGAGGTTTTCGAGCCAAACTGTAAGCTAACTGCTTGTCTCCCTTGACTTGGCTGGTCGGTTTGGCGTTGCGCACGCCCATTCATCGCTTAGGTCTCCATAGTGCACATATGTGAGAGAATGGAATAATTAGGAAATCATCTGCAGAGCCTTCTCTATTTATACGAGCAGGAGACCTTCGCAAAGAATGAAAGCGCAAGAGAACTTTCATTTTGAGGCATTTATCAATGGAATATCTTCAATTTCTTTTGACATTGTGCCGCATGGGGCGTTATTTGATTATGAGATCAGCTAACTGCCTTTAGGACATCGGCCAAGAATCTTCTGAATGAGTGCAAGAGCTAAATCAATTGAGTAAATCTTTTCAACGATATCACATCATCATTGGATCCATTCTCCTTGCGCTCTTGGGATGCGAAAAAAAGCAGCCGACTGAGATCAAAACGCCTAATATGAAAGTATCCACCAATCAGATACTGTTCTCATCACAACTCGGTGGGTCCAACCCGCCGACTGATTCAGTCGTCATTACAAATAGCGGAGGCGGAGAATTCACATTTAGCGCAACAAAGAATGCCGATTGGATGGAGATTTATATTATTAATAGCAAAGCTCCCGGCGCGGTAAAGATCGAAGTCTATCTAACCGGACTGAGTCTCGGCGAATACATTGACACGGTTACTGTCACCGCAAACGACGCCCTCAACTCTCCGCAGAAAGTTGAAGTACGTTTTACGGTCGGCGATGCAATTGTCGCCAACCCGCTTCTAATTCGATTTGATGGCTTGGCCGGAGCAGTAAATCCCGGCAACCAAATGTTGGAAATCAGTTCATTGAGCAGCTATCCAATTCCGGCGACTATAAGTGAAAATCTCAGTTGGCTTTCACTTACAAATACTTCGGGAACTACCCCCTTTTCAACAGAGCTCACGGCTGACATTTCCGGTCTGCCGAGCGGTATTCTTACCGGCGATATTGTCATCAGTTCTTCTGATGCGGCCAATTCGCCTTATCCGGTCAGATGCACTTTTGCAATCAGTTCCTGGGAAACAGTCCCGATATCAAACGGCTTTGACCTTGGTGAAGTTTATTTTACGAGTCCTAACGTTGGTTTTGCGGTTGGATTTCTTGGCAGTAATCCCGGTTTCACAGGCTTTATTGTCAAAACAACCGACGGCGGCCAGACATGGCCCAATAGCCATCGAAGTGTCGGTCATCCCACTCAAGGCATAACATTTATAGACACCAACAACGGCTGGGTCGTGGGTGACAGCGGCTCGCTTCTCTTTACAACCGATGCTGGCGGTCAGTGGACTGATGTTCCGTTCCAATCGCTTCCGATTGAGTCCGGCATCGATCTCTGGGCGGTGAAATTTTTTGATAACCAGCATGGCTGGATTGTCGGAACCGAAGGAACTATTCTTGCCACTACAAACGGCGGCGTGACATGGCTATCGCAAAACAGCCCGTCGTCGCTATCACTTGCCGATGTCGATTTTGTCTCGAACAGCCAAGGCTGGATTATCGGCAACAACGGCGTCATAATGCATACCACGAACGGAGGCAATACATGGGCATCCCAGACAAGTGGCACGAACCGGGATCTTTGGGGAATCTCAATAATAACCTCTGAAGTTGGATGGATTGTGGGCGACAATGGACTCGTGCTCCATACAGAAAATGGCGGTGCGCTCTGGACAAAAATGGAACTTGCTCAGATCAACCGCTTCCAGGATTTGATCTTTGTCTCGCCAACCCATGGCTGGATTGTGGGAACCGAAGGGCTAATTCTGTACACAAACGATGGCGGCCAAAACTGGCAGTCTCAACTCTCCGGCACCGCTGAGTGGCTTTTCTCGGTCTTTTCACTCAACAACCAGCTTGTTTGGGTAGTTGGCGAGAATGGCGTGACTCTTAGAACGGTTAGCGGCGGCTTTTAACGCTCCTATTTCTCTCATTTCATCAGTTCTGCTCACACTCAGAGTATATATGTCGATACAGCCTTAAGCTAAGACTGTTGCAACTCCGGCCAGATTGGAGAAAACAGTTAAAAAAGATTTTGCCTTTTCGGAGGCAATACCTTATATAGCAAGTCTGTCAGAGGGGATTTTTTCCACGACAGCCGATTCGAAGGTTTCCCGAGGTCATATGGCCGGAGGAAAAATCAAAACCATCGGGTCGTATATGGAGGTTTTCTAATCACAATGGCAATAGCCAAACAATCAACACAACCAAAGGCGGTCGCTCCAACATCGAAGCGAAAGACTATTACTGCCAAAAAGACCACCAAGGTCAAAACAAAAATCACAAAAGCAGATACTGCTGACGCTCAAGTTGTCGCGGTTGCCGAAACCGAGGATGATTCTACTGAGCGCGTGATGACTGCGCGCCGGCTCCGAGTAGCCGATCGCGCAAGCGCTAAGGTGGCCGAAGCCCCGCCGACTAGGCCGCAGACTGTCGAAGCGGTGAAAATCACCGATGTCAGCGGCGTTGTCTATGACAAAGCTGATTATGACGAAATGGTCGAGATGTATGACTCGACAATTAAAGACATCAAAGAAGGAGAAATCGTCAATGGACGAGTCCTCGGCGTGACACTGGAATATGTCATAGTCGATGTTGGCTTCAAATCCGAAGGTATTATCCCGCTTGATGAGTTCCCGCGTCCACTCAATATCAAAGTCGGCGAGGAAATCGAAGTTTTCCTTGAGCAGATGGAAGATCAGAACGGCCAGCTCATTCTCTCCAAGCAAAAAGCTGACTTTATGCGCATCTGGGATCGTATCCGCGAGGTTCATGATTCTGGAGCCACAATCGATGGCCGTATAGCCCGTCGAATCAAAGGCGGCGTGGTGGTCGATATCATGGGAGTCGATGCCTTCTTGCCCGGCTCACAGATATCGCTCCGTCAGGTGCCGGATTTTGACGCGCTCATCAATGAGATGATTCCGGTCAAGATTATCAAATTGAACAAAAATCGCCGTAATATCGTTGTCTCGCGCCGAGTTGTACTCGAAGAAGAGCGCGAATCGATGCGCTCGAACCTGCTCAATGAAATTCAGGTTGGCCAAGTACGACAGGGAGTGGTAAAAAATATCACCGACTTTGGCGTCTTTATTGATATGGGCGGTGTCGACGGTCTTCTCCACATCACCGATATGTCATGGGGACGGATTCGTCATCCTTCCGAAATGGTCTCGCTTGGCGATAAAATCGATGTCAAGATTCTTGATTTCGATGATAAGACCTCGCGCATTTCGCTCGGTCTGAAACAGATGACCCCCTACCCGTGGGAGAATATCGAAGAGAAATATCCGATCGGCAAAAAGATTACCGGCCGGGTGGTGTCAATCACCGACTATGGAGCCTTTATTGAGGTCGAACGCGGCATTGAAGGGCTCATTCATATCTCCGAAATGTCCTGGACCCAGCATATCAAGCATCCGTCCAAGATCATGAACGTCAATGATCCAGTTGATGCCATTATTTTATCTGTCGATAAGGATAACGAAAAAATCTCGCTTGGGATCAAGCAGATGGAAGCTGATCCTTGGATCACCATCGAGGATAAATTCCCTCCCGGAAAGACTTTCAGCGGCAAAGTTCGCAATCTCACCGCCTTCGGCGCCTTCGTTGAACTCGAAGAAGGCATCGACGGGCTGGTACACATATCGGATATGTCCTGGACAAAACGAATCCAGCATCCGTCCGAAGTCATGCGCAAGAGCGACAAGGTCGATGTCAAAGTTCTGAAGATTGACAACGAGAACCGCAGGATATCGTTGGGCTTCAAACAGCTCATTGATGACCCATGGCCCGAGCTTGCCAAACGCTTCGCTGTCGGCGTCGAATGTTTGGGCACGATAACCAAAGTTCTTGACCGCGGTGTAGTGGTTGACCTTGGCGATGGTGTCGAAGGATTTGTTCCGACCGGACAACTGGCGAGCAGAGACCTTGCGGATCCCACCGGTGTCTTCAGAGAAGGGGAATCAATTCCGCTCACTGTTCTTGAGTTTGACAAAAACCAACACAAGGTTGTCTTGTCGGTGGTTGCCTACTATAAGAAACGCGAGCGTTCGGAATTTGAGGACTTTCTCTCGAAACATCCCGCTGCGACGGGCGGCGGCCAAATGGCTGAAGCCATGCCGAAGTCAATTCAAGGCGGAGCAGATACATCGGACAAATCGTCTGTTTCAGACGAGGCTCAGTCTAACGAGATTTAGTTTTTAGATTTAATAGTATATGACAAGCGGCTGCAGGGAGACCGGCAGCCGCTTTTTTTTGTGGCTAGTGTGGCAATCTCATATTCGGCATTATCATGTAGGTCAGTCCGCCGCGCCTGCCCGCTGTGGCGGGGCGGACTGACATCCTCTTCTTTCGTTTGGGGCGTCTCGCCCCCGTCAATGGAGGACGGCGTGTACGAAGATGAAGATGGTTCCCAGCGTGCGCTGGGATGACAAGAGAAGAGAATCCGCCACAGCGGACAGCCTGCACGAAGAATCAAGGCCAAATTCCCCAGCACGTCGTTGCGAGGAGCGGATTCTTATACGCGACGTGGCAATCTCATATTCTCTTCTCTCTGGTGCAGGCCAGAGATTTTCGAATCCGCCGATGGAGGACGGCCCGCACGAATATGAAGATGGATTCTCCTCCGTAGCGGACGGGAATGACAAAAAAGAAATCTCCGTGCCCCATTCATTGTGGGATAGATTCTGGTTTCTACGCCCAAGATGGAATTGACATCCTATGCGTCGCATACTACCTTTTTCAAAAATGTACAGAAGCGAACAGAGAACAATATGACAGACCTAAAAAATAAAATCGCGCTTGTCACCGGAGCGTCATCGGGCATCGGGCGGGCAACAGCAGAACTTCTCTCCGATGCCGGCTGCAAACTCATCCTCGCCGCACGCCGCAAAGAGAGGCTCATTGAACTGGCAAAAACACTGGCAAGCGAGTGTTATCTAATTGAGCTTGATGTCCGCAACCGCGAGGAAGTCGACAAAGTTGTCGAATCGCTTCCGAAACAATTCCAAGACATTGACATATTAGTCAACAATGCCGGACTCGGGCGCGGGCTGGCCAAACTACACGAAGGCAACCCCGAGGGTTGGGATGAGATGATCGACACTAATGTCAAAGGGCTGCTCTATGTCAGCAAAGCCGTCATTCCGGGAATGGTCGCGCGCGGACGAGGACATATTATCAATATCGGCTCGATTGCCGGTCACGAGGTCTATCCCGGCGGAAATGTCTACTGCGCCACCAAACATGCGGTCGATGCCATCACCAAAGGAATGCTCATAGATCTTGTGGACACGCCTATCCGTGTCTCGACAGTCGACCCGGGATTAGTTGAGACTGAATTTTCACAAGTTCGCTTTTATGGCGATACTGAAAAAGCGAAAAAAACCTATCAGGGGATTAAGGCGCTCACACCGCATGATATTGCCGAGGCAGTAGTCTGGATTGCCCAGCGTCCGGCTCATGTCCAGATCGCACAAATGATTATATTCCCGACTGCGCAGGGGTCAACAATGGTCACGCACAAAGTGCAATAGCGCCAATAATAAACGGATCAGCCAATTCTGTCGGCGAGGTTATAGCCTGTCCGTCTTCGGTAATTGCCTTCGACTCTATCCATCATTTTTTCATCGACAAACTCGCGTCGCACAGTGCAGAAGTCATTGTGATGGCGTGAGATGATGCGGTTGACTTCGTCTTCGCTGTAAACCCGGTTTGGTTCAAACTGGGCAAGGATATATTCGAGGAGATATTTGCGTTTGCTCCGTTTGACCGGTAATTTTTCGATGCGGTCATTGTGGACGAAGTTGACCACAATTTTTTCGGCGGGTGTCCGTTTGGCTTTGTTTGAGTTTTTCTCAAGCCAGTCAAACACTGATTTTTCGGGGATCCGCCATTCTTTGCCTATTTTGTAGGCATCGATTTCGCCGGCCTGAACTTTGCGGGTGATAACCTGCACATTCATTTTGAGTTTTTCGGCAAGCTCTGTTGTTGTGAAAAACTCGGTATTCTTTATCAAACCATCACTGTAATTCATATCATAACTCCACTGTTCACATGTACCAAAACGTCCCGTTCTATACGGTAGGGAGTGATAGTATAGGGGATTATTTAGGAGAATCAACTAATGTTCGGGATGAGGAGGGATTATTTTCGTGGGGGGGCGGAGAAGCACAGCACGAAAATGAAGATGGATTCTCCGCCGCGGCGCACTGACCTACAAATATCGTTAGTGTGGTGTCGGGCGCCCTCGCCCGACACTCCTCGCAACGACTCACTGCGGAATGACTGCTTAAATCCTGTACCACACTCGCGACATTCGTCGGGACGGTGTGATCTTTATCTTGGCGAATATCGGACGTCAGTCCGCCGCGGCAGACTGCACGAAGACGAAGATGGATACCAGCCTTCTCGCTGTGGAGCGTCACATCTTTCTCCTCCTCTTCCTTCTCTGGTTGACTTTGATTAACAGTCCGTCGTTATTGGCCGGTCATGGTTGTCTTTGTCTACATTTTGCTTTGTCTCATCTGGGGATCGACCTGGATTGCTATCAAACTTGGGCTGTCCGATGCCCCGCCGCTGTATGCCGCCGGAATTCGGTTCAGTCTCGCTGTGCTGATTCTCTGGTCGATCATGTACTTCCGAAAACTTCGCCCGCCATCGACCCTGAGGGAATTGGCATCGCGCGCCTATCCGGGTGTATTCATGTATGGCACAAGTTACGCGCTTGTCTATCTCTCTGAGCAGTATATAAGTTCGGCCCTCACAGCCGTTCTGTTTGGGGCATTCCCGTTTTTTGTCGCTCTGCTCTCGAAATGGAAATTCAGAAATGTGCCGATATCGAAAATTGGATGGCTGGGACTGATGCTTGGCTTTGCAGGTGTCGTGCTCATATCATGGGATTCGCTCAAACAGTCGCATGCCATTTTCGGAGGCGTTTTGATGACCCTTACCGCGACATTTGCATCAGCGTACGGTTTGATGATTCACAAACGTGACCATGCCCACAAAGAGATTGTAACATCAGCGGCTGTTCAGATGACCGCCGGGGCGCTCATACTTTTGTTGGCGGCAATTGCCTTTGAAGATTTCTCGAACTTTGCCTTCACCCCACAATCGATCGGTTCAATACTTTATCTGACCTTTATGGGAACAATTACAGCCTTTTTGGGCTACTACTGGCTATTGGGAAAAGTAAAGGTCCTGACTGCTTCGCTGATACCTTTTGTTACACCAATGGTGGCCATATTCATCGGGTTCGGTTTTTTTGGAGAGACCCTGACTACCCAGACCATGATCGGGGCAGGGATGATTTTGTCCGGGATCACACTTGTACTTCGCAAATAGCTTATCAGATGAGAGGACTAATGCGGAGTGGCGCTTTGAACTACAACGGAGTCGGCTTTGGACAGCATTTGGTGGCTTGGCCTGGCATACATATCCGGCATTGCGCTGAATACTGTCTTCGTTGAATCTGACAGAAAATAATAAGGCCTGCCGTCGTGCACAAGATTCGGCGAGCTTTCCACTGGCTTAAATCTCTGACGTGTTATTGGATCGGTCAAAATACCACAATATTTGGCTGGATTTGCAGCAAATCGCTCACGAGCCGCTTCATCACTGAAATAATAAATCTCGTAATTGAGGTAACTTCGGTGAGCAGTGTCAAGAACCGCAGGCGCCGTCGTATTCACGGCACAATTAAACAAAAGATTTTGCCCTAAGAAATATTGATCAGGGTCTTCCACGAAGATCTTCGAGCAGGGCGTTCAGCAGAATCCGATCGGTTTGTGGTTGACATATATAGGGGGCATGCGAAGGTTCAGTTTCGATTGCCGCACAATACAGCGCTGGTTCATCGAGATTGAGCCATCGGAATAGCGTATTCGCGGAAGATCGACATTTTCATCGAAATAACTCGGTAAATCTTTATAGCTGAATATCTCTGCTTTGTCAGACTTGTTGCAGGAAAGTCCGATTGTAGCTGCTACAGCAACCAAGAGAATGAAGCGAATCTGACCCTTCCTCATCTTTTAACCTATAGTCCTTATGGTTTTGCGACCAATCGCATGTGCAGTGTGAACAATTGCAATTTTATACGCTGAGCTAAAGACTTAGTTCCTTGGATGGAGATATTATTCCCTATCGAATCCGACACCAATTTCGTGTTCCGACAGCGATTTCGGTTTCGACGGCGGCCCTATCCAGCGGCTTCCATTCTTAGCGTAAGGTTCGTTGTAGTTATCATTCCCTGCGGCATCGATAAATATTCCCCACACGCCTAAATACCGACGGGCCGAATTTGATTGCGCGCTGGTTCCGGCCCGCCCGAGGGTGATTCCTGACTTAGTGCTGTACGTATCATCGCCTGAGTGGTCGAAAAATATCCCCATCCCATTATCGTTGCCGCCGCCAAGCGAAAGGTTCGGCGCGCTGTAGGTGTCATTGCCAGTGCGTTCGTTGAGGAAACCGACAGTAAAATCATGCCCAGCTCCCAGGGCCATATTATGTGTGGCGGTATAGATGTCATCGCCGGAGAAGTCATCGAGATACCCGGCGCCAAAATGCGCCCCTGAGCCTTGAACATACCAGACACCGTTATATGTGTCATTCCCCCCGCCATCTAAAAGCATGCCGACCGCGAACCAATAGGCGCAACCTTGCGCGAAAAGTCCGGCGGAATACGAGTCGTTTCCTTTCAGGTCACAGAGTATTCCCACACCGCCCGCCCAGCTATGTCCGTCGAGATAATCCGCCCGTCTTCCGAAGCCGACTCCCTGGGCAAGGGAAGAATTATGTTCTTTCGTCTGAGGAGACGGGCTAAATAAAATGCTGTCTTCGGCTTTGTATAGGTCGTTTCCCTCGCCGTTTATCAGCAAGCCACAGCCTCGGGTGAAGCCATAACCTTGCGATTCGGAATAACAGGAAAGGCTGTCGTCTCCGCTGACATCTGATAAAATACCCATTCCGAAAAGCCCTGCTCCCTGTGAGAGATGCTTTGCGCGGTAGGTATCATGGCCTGATTTATCAAGGAGGATTCCGACACCGAAAATCCCGCAGCCTTGCGCGACATGTTGTGCGTCGTACAGGTCATCTCCAGCTTTGTCAATAACGACAGAAACGCTCAAAACTGCACCGCCTATGCCCGGCTTCGTACTATCATTTGATGTATACCTGTCGTTGCCACCAGCATCAATGATAACACTCAGCGGATAGTCACCATTGATGCCCGAATAGCTGTATGTGTCGTCTCCGCCGCCGTCGATAATGAGAAGGGGCGGCTCAAGATATTCGAATGAATCATTGCCAGTTGTGCCGACGATAATGAGTCCCTTGCGCGTTTTGATTTCGGTTTTGATTTTTGGAAAGGTGATGAACTCAAGAGAGTCGGCAATACGCTCGCAGGCTTCGGCAATATCCTGAGCGCCGGCTGAGAGCAAATTAAAATCAAATTTATCAATGAACTCTTCAATCATCGCCGGTACTTTGCCTGTGTCTGCATCCTGATTGAGAAAAAACTCAAAGAGCTTTGTTCGGTATTTCCCTTTGTCAAAATCATCGAGGGCAATTTTGAGCGGAAATGTATTGTCGTCGGCGATGGCATAGAGCAGGTCTATTTTGTCTTTAAGTCGATTAAGTTCAGCTCCAACAAGCACATTTTTGCTTCGGGTATAGGACGGTTTGGATACGCTGTCGGGAAAGACGAGATATTTCTCGAGCGCGTCGCCGATGAGTCCTCGCCGAACTGGATAATTGACGAGCCGCGATGTATAGGCTGCAAGCGCGGAAATATCTGTCATGCTCCCTCTGCATGTTTCCGCAGTCAAATCACCGTATTGGGGAAATTTGAGTGGGTTTCGGTGAAACATGGTGAAGAAACTCAGCCGCCATTTGTCTCCCTGCCAGTTGGCCATCTCGTCCTGATCGAAAGTGAGGTCGTTCCTGGTTTTCCCAACTTGAGACATCGCCGAGTCGATCAGAGCTAAATCTTCGGCCCGGGCTGCGCTGAGAGAAATAAAAAACGTTAACAGGAGAATAAGAGAGCTATTCAATTTATTATTCATCACTCTTCCTTGTCCAGAAATAATTATTGCAGGGAATAAAGCGGTTTTTAAAAAACTAAAAAGATAAAACTGTGAGGATGGTAATCAGGCGGATTGGGGCATTCACGAACGAAATTGTTCAATTGACGAGCCAATATTGAAACGGGTATGAATCTCTTCATACCCGCACAAAACTCTAAAAATCCTCAGGCGTCGGAGATCCTTGAGGGGGCGCGATCCCAAGAATCCGCTGCAAGACAGGATCGTTGAGGTTGACCTTGTATTTGGCAAAAAGCCGGCCCGCCCTCTGGATTTCGGACATGTTGCCTTCCTGAGAAAGCGCGGTGATAAGCTTTCTAAAAGCATAGCTGCTGTTGGGGTTGGCTTCGAATGCTTTCCACATCAGATCCAGCCCTGCTTTAATGAGCGCAGGGTCATTGTTGCGTCGGCCCATTTCATTTTTTATCAGGCCAAGGTCCTGCATATAGAAAAGATTATTCGGGTTTTTTGCAAGGAAGCTCGATAACGTATCACTAATTGTCCGGAGTATCCCAACGGATCGTCCGCTGTCTCCCCGGGCATCAAACTGCTCGACGGCCGTAAACGGCAGTTGCCAGTACTCAGGGTAGACGGTAAGCATTGTATCGAGAACTCTATGGGCGCGCGCGGTGTCGCCTTGAGCAAGAAGCGCCTCATAGAGTCGGCTTGCGGATACACCGATGGTTAACTGAACACCGGTCGAGTTTTCTTCGCGGAAGACGTCTGCGTCTTCAAAGCCGTCGAACTTATACGTATTCATAAACAGGTCATAACTTTTTTCGATGTCAATGCTTTGGCTAACCGGATCGCGTTCGAGGCGATAGATAATGCCAGTCAGTATGGCGCGCTCACGCAGACGGAGCGGAGATTCCGCATATGGGGGCGATGAGAAATAAATCGGATTCTCCCATTTATTTTCGAGCACAATTTCATCGACCATCATATCGGCTACTTTTACAATCCGATCATTCAATATAGTCGGCTGGAGATAGGTCATGCGACGCCGTGGACGGTCATTGAACTGTTTAACAGGACGGCTGCTTTCTCGTCCCCGCTCTACTATGGGAACCCAGAGAATCTGGCTGTCAGTAAGTGAAATAGGGACATCGTAGACATTCTTCATCTGCTCGATATACCAATCAGTATTGGCAAGCGAGAGATTTACCACCCGGACATCCTTGCGGAAGTCATAAACTTCCTGCAGAGCCCAGATCGGAAAAGTATCATTGTCGCCCGATGTGAACAAAATCGCATCCTTTTCACACGACTGTAGGATATTGTATGCGTAATTGTAGGCCAGTCGATTTTGTGATCGGTCACTAAGATAATAGTTTTTCGCCAGAGCGACGCCCGGCAGAAGTATAAGAACACCCGAAGCATAGACAAAAGTTCGGCGGCGACCTTCAGCCCCCGATAATTTTGTAAAGAGCAGGTACATGATTGCCGACACGCCCATACCCATGGCAATTCCAAAAAATACAAAGGCCGGAGTAAAGAAATAATCCCGGTCACGCACCTCGAGATAAGCGTCGCCAGTTTGGAAATTGTATTGCGTGCCATCGGCAAAATTCATATATAACGCAAGTCCCACAGAGGTCAAAAGCAAGAGTGTGAGGATAGGCATGCCTATTTGCATTCGCTTCTTGACAGCCAGTCCGACGCCTAATAGCCCAAGGAGAAAAAATGGCGCAAAGCTCCATCCCGGGCGCGAGTATTGATCTTCAAAATAAGACCAGAAGCCCATATGGGCATGGCGTCCAAGTTGATTTTTTAGCTCACCACGTCTATTAAACATCCGCGTGACCATCGATTCCTGGCCGTACTGTTTGCGGTCAAGAAAATTGATGAAAGTATTGTAGTCACGGGCGGGATTATTTTCGTCAAGACGGGGATTGTGTTCGGATCGAATGGGCAGAAAGAAGTGCGCCGAAAAGCCTACAAAGGCGACAAGGATAACGGCTAGCGATGTCTTCCATTCAAAACGCCAGCCGTTTTGTTTTGCCAACACCGATAATCCGAGAATAACAAGGACACTAATCGGCGTCGCCCAAATATAGAGCGAGAAACTCATCATAATCGTGCTGACCGAAATGATTGCGATAAGAATTCCCCAGTTAATTTTCCTGAAGAGCATTCCGAGCAGAACCAATCCCAGCACACCAGAGATGAGCAGAAAGAGCTGATGCCCGCCCCGTCCATCGGCAAAAAAGACAATCATGGCCAGTTCAAGAATCGCAAAACCGCAGATCAATGCCCAGTCTCGGGCCACGGCTTCCCGGTTGAACATGAAGAAGATCGCGCATACCGGCACGACAAGAAAAACAGTCATGTGAATACCAACACCAAGCAGCGCGAGATACATGGCCAAAACCAATGTCCTGGCTGCCTGCGGTGTGCCCCGCTCTTCGTAAAATCGCACAGCGAGCCAGACTATGGCGACCGAGAGAGCAAGCGCCAAACCATAAACTTCTGCTTCCACCGAATTGCCCCAGTTAGTGTTTGAAAAAGCGACAAAGAATCCGCCCGCTATGCCGCCGCAATAGGCGATAAAACGAAATAGAGGGTTTTGCTTTTCTCCATTGAAGAAATATTGAACAAGCCGGACGGTAAGCAGATAGCTGAACATGGCTGTCAAGGCCGATGAGATCACGGATATATAATTAATGCGAAGGGCGATATCCTCGACAAAAGGAATAACGGAAAAAAGCCGGCCTATAATGACAAAGAGGGGTGTGCCAGGAGGATGTGGTATTCCGAGGATTCTCGCGGCTGCGGCAAACTCACCGCAATCCCAGTACGAGATGGTCCGCTGGACAGTCAAGGCATAGACCACAAATGAAACAATGAAGACCAGACCGGCCAGAACGGCATTTGTTCTGTCAAATTGATTGCTTCCCACTATCTGAGGCTCTGCCACTTCTTTCTCCTTATCGCTCCTCAAGCCGCTCCCTGTACTTGCCGATATATAGTAATATCCGGCAACGGATTAAAAAATTGAGCGTCAATATAACATCCTGTCGGACAATGCCAACTACTATTTTATTGTCTGGTGGCAAGATATGTGGGTGGAGGTTTTTATGTTTATCTGGTGTGCCATTCTTTTCTGTCTCGGGATTCTTGCGTTCGTCGACGCGATCATGAATATGGGTGAGTTCTTTCGCGGACTCAACTCGGTTCTCTTCATGCTCATCTCATTGGGACTGCTGGTACGAACCACGACCAAGATCAAGAACAAGAAGATCGAGATGTATGAGCATCGGATATTCTCTCTTGAACAGCAAGTCGCAATTTTAAAAGAGGGCCGGGAAAAACTTCAGGAATTTTAACCGACAGACAACGGTTCATTCAGTTGTCTGAGTTTTTTGCGGACATCCGAGCTATAGGGAAAATTCGGATACGATTCAAGCAACTGACGGTAAATCGCAATCGCTTCCTGGCGCGATAATTCATCTTGGGCGAGTATATCTGCCTTTATCTTCAGTCCGTATGGGACGGGATGAGCATCCGGGAATTGGTCGACCAGCCGGTCGATATACCCAATCGCATTGGTCGAATCAAATTCATTCAATTCAATCTGAGCCAAATCAAAAAGCGCGACTGGCGCGAGTAATTTATCTTCGGCGTTAGTCAGCCGCTCGAGCCGTTCTGAGGCGGAGTCGGTCATCCGACGGTATGCAAAGTATGAGGCATCGGCATAGTCATTGAGTATCGCCGGGCTCGCTTTGGCTTCAGAGATAATTAGAAGCTGGCGCAAACAGTCATTGACAAAATATCCGCGCGGATGCTGGATGATTATCCGTCGCATACCCGTCTCGGCTGAGTCATAATTATGGGTAAAGAAATCCACAAGGGCGAGGGAATATAAAAACTCTTCCACCATATCTTCCCCACCGATTTTTTGCCCCGCAAGTGCCGCCCACTCAGTCTGCGCCTGATCCAATCGCCCCGCTCGGGCATGACAAATGGGAACCGACCGGCGTGAGTTGAGGTACGGCAGGCCTCGCTTGCTTGCCTCGATCGATACCGTAAATGATGCAAGCGCTGATTCGGGGTCACCGAGCTTATTGAGTTGAATATCCCCAATGTGGTATAGAGCCTCGGCTTTGTCCTGCGGATTGGGTGAGAGAAGCATCGCCTGATACATTGCAATTGCTTCGGTCGAATGGTTCATCCCCGCAAGAGCGTCGGCATGACGGAAATGCGCTTCCATGATCAGCCGGCTGTCGGGGTAGCGGCTCTTAAAGATATCGGCCATCCGAATAACCTGGGCGTAGGCCTTTCTCTCGCTGCATTGCCTCATAAAATCAAGTAGCGGAAACCCCTGCGAATTATCGAGCGAATCCTGCCGAAGAGAAAATCCAAAGGCGTCATCATATCGCCCGGCTTTGATATAATAAGCGGCCAGAAGCGCGGCCGTCCTCCCTCCGAGAATAGCAGGTATATTTTCCAACAGGGTTTTCTCTACTATAGTCGTTGATTCGGCAAATTCAAGCATCGCAAAAAGCCGTTTCTCGGCCTCTATGCCGATAAACGAGGTATCCTCGGCGGTCAACGGCAGAAAAGTCAAAGTGGCGCGTCGGTAATCCCGTTGCTTCTCAAAGAGCGTTCCCTGCTCGAGACCAAAGAGAAGCGAATCTCCGCTTTCAGTGCGGGCGCGTTCGATGAGTTTGAGACCTTTTTCTTCCTGACCATGGGCGATGAGACTTCGCACTATAACCAGATACTGTTTTGCTCCCAGCGATTTTAAGAGTTCAGCGGCTCTGTCATACTCCTGATTCCCTGGCTCAATTTTCCCTTGATCAACAAGCGATTCAGCGAGACTGAGGCGGTAGGTATAGTTCAGCGGAAAGCGATCGGCCATCGCCCGGAGGAGCGTCTCGTTCTTCTCGTGGTATTTCAGTTCGGTATAGCATGCGCGGAGAAGATTGGCCGCAAGTTCGTTACTCGGAGCACTTTCATAGATTGTTTCGAGCAACGCGGATGCGCCCTCGAAATTTCTTGCGCGAATCAATTGACGGGCAACGATGATACGTTCGTCGCCGGAGCGGTCATTTTCATTTGTAATTATCTCAATCGGGAGAGGTCTGACTCCGCCATCCTGCGATGATACTGACGGAACTACCCCGACGAGAAATATCAAAACAGGCATCATTAAAAACTGAGGCATAAACCGGTTCGCCGATGAAGTGCTCACTGTACCTCTGGCGCTGTCTGCGGTGCGCTGTTTTCTGTTGTGCCGGCTTGCAATAGCGACCTAAAGTACGCCTTGATCTGCTCCTGGTATTGCGGCGGGCAGTCACTGCTCAAAAAGCGTCTCAGGCGATCTTCAAATTCGGTTTTGTTATTGAGCAAATCACCGCTCAATTCTGCGGGAAGAAAGACTGCTTGTGAGTTCGCCGATGTCGCCTGACGCTGTTCGGCGAAGTCTTTGCGCTGCATTGTCCGCGTGGCTTCAAGCATGCGCGAGAATATTTTCAACTGCCGCTGGGATGTTTCTTCGCCTATTTCTCCGTTGGAGAGATCTTCTTCTACTTTCTTCATTTCTTTGGAAATATCATCAAGGCGACCCATAATCTGACGCGAGCCATCGAATTCCTTTTCAAGCTCTTCGAGCGATTTCCTGATTGAACCCTGTTCTCCGGCGATTCGCTGAAGTCCCTCACGGGTCATGGCCGACCGATTCCCCTGTCCTGGCATCGGTTGCTGGCCATCGGGACACATCCCCTGGGTCTTCTCGTTTAACTGCTGTTGTTGCTGAGCAAGCGATTCAAGCTTGGGCATGCCGCTGTTGCAACTGCTACTGGGGTTATTGCACTGTTTCTGCTGGTCAAGCGACTCCATTAGGCGATTTGCAGCCTTGTTCAGCGAGGCCATTGCCTCGCGCTGATGGGAGGTTGCGCCTGCGCTGTTTTTGCTGTCGCATTGTTTTGTGGCCTCATCCATATTCTGCGAGGCTTGATCCACAAGCTTTTGAAGTTCTGCGGCGACAAAGGGGGATTTTTTGCCAAGCTCGGCGATCGTTCCCTTAAGTCCTTCGGTCGCCGCGGCTAAATCCTGCTGGGATTCGGCCATATCACGCATAACCATCGAATTGGGCTGCATGGCTGCGGCTTCTCGCAGAAGGCTCTCTTGATTTTGAGATAGCTGATTGGCATCATCGATTGCCTGTCGAATTGCACGTTCAGATTCTTTATTTTCTCCGCCCTGCATGGCCATCTGCTGTTTTTGCATTTCACTCAGCATCTCGCTCAATTTCGAGAGCGCCTCTTTTTCCTGCTTCATTGCGCTTGGCTTTTGCGACTGTTTAAGAGCCGAGGATGACTGCTGCATATTTTTTTCGGCATCGGTCTTTTCGAGCGCTTCGGCAAATTTTTGAGCCTCAGGAGACTTCTCCATCTCGGCATTCTTCATTGCTTCCTTGAGTTCACCTACTTCCTTCTTAAGATTTTCCAAATCGTTCTTTACTTTTTCTTGCGCTGACTGGAGTTCCGGAAGTTTTTCATCCTTTGAAGCCGCAGTCTTCTCGTTGACCGCTTCCTGCTCCTTGACCAACTGCTCGGCTTTGCGGATCATGGCTTCCATCTTCTGCTCCATCTGCATTTTTTTGAGCAAAGATTTTGTCCGTTCGAGACGCTGCATCATTTCTTCATGGGAGAGCTGGAAGTCTTTCATGGCCTTTTGCATCTCGTTTCGGTCAAGTTTCTCCAGGGCTTCCATGAGCTTCTTCTGAGCTTCGCGCATTTCCGGGGTTGCGACTTCTTCGAAAAGCTTCTGTATTTCAGCCATCTTTTCCATTATCTCGCGGCTCATCAGAGAGTTCTCTTTTAATTCGTCGAGCGACTTCTCCATCTCCTTGGCCATTTCATCAATCTGTTTTACCATCTCTTCATTTTTTTCGGCGATGGATTCAAGGTCTTTCTGCTGTTGCCAGTCGGCTTTTTTGGAGTCACGATTTTGCGAGTCAAGCTTGCGTCCGGCGCTTTTCATCCGCTGTACCAGTTCTTTGCCTGTCTTAATAAGTTTCTCTGTCTGACTGATACGCGTTTCGCCTTCAGTTTCAGCCTGCTGGGTAATTTCTTCCAAAGAAGGTAGCCGCGCGATATACTGGCGCGAGTGGCTTATTTTTGGTCCGGAGACGCGGTCATTATCAGCGACTTCAAAGAAGTAACTGACATAGTCTCCCGGGAACAAGGCAAGCGATTCCATATCCCAGTTAAATTCAATGTCGCCTTCGACTTTTATTTTCTCCGAGAAATGAATAACCGCGACGTTTTCAGCCGACTGCTTACCGCGTGAGAAAATCGAGTATTTCAGCACAAGCGACGAAAAGCCATAATCATCACTGATACGCGCTAAAAGCGGCAGCATCATCTCTTCGGTCAAATTGGCATCAAACCCGGGGCGAATAACATCCACCGTCGGATATTCATCGGGAATGGCAGTAATTGTGTACTCAATCGGATCGGGGTTGGTCTCACCGAGTCGATCGACAAGGCTGACATAATAACTGCGCGATTTATCCACAACGAGCGACAGTTCACCGGTCTTGTTGTTGACCGTTATGGGTGTGCGGCTTGAATCCTGAAAAACCAACTCGGCGCTCTGCATCGGCAGGTTTGTTTCAATCGAGAGGTTAACCCGGCTCCCGACCACAGCAGAAAATGAGCCGTTGTTTTCGTCGATTGTCGTCGGCTGTAATCCGGTGTAGTCAGGATAGAAAATGGCAACGCGGATATTTTCGACGCGGGGGCGGTCGACCACGGTAATCGTTTGCACATCGCTTTTAATCCGGCCGGCCGTGACATAATACTCGAAAGATTTGTTGATCTGGCGAAGAGTCAACTCGGCGACGACTGAATCACCAGCGGCGATTGCAGCATAGTCGACAGTCTTGAGATCAATGGCTGATTCCTGCCAGCTTCCCCCTGTCAGACGATGATGAATGACAGCTTGCTGGGGCAGTCTCTGTCCGATAATGGCTGCGCCGATTTGGATGTCGCGGTATTTTACCCATTCGGTGGTGCCAGGAATGGGATTAACCTGATATGAAAGCGGTGGTGCAATTTCAGTGGTCGGGTTGGAAAAGACCTCGTATGAGTAACTAAACAGTCCGGGAAAGATAAAGAGCATAGCCGCGCCAAGAACGGCGGAGACGGCAAGATACCGGCTGGTCCGTGCAATAGGATGAAATGAAACGATTTCGTTAAAGTTCACACTGCCAGCCCGACTGATTGCATGCATTTGGGTGGCTTCCATCAGTTCCGAGGAAAAACCGGGATTGCTTTTCATCCGAGAAAACTGAATGGCGGCGATAAGCAGGCCTTTGAGTTCGGGATTCTTCTGTTCCAGTCCCAAAGCGACAGACTCAATATTGCCATTGAAAAGGCGAGAGAAGGCAAACCGCGCAAAAAAGAAAAGTGTGACGCCAGCCGTGGCCACAAGCAACGAGACTTTGAGCCAAACCGGAAGTACCATCACATTGGCAAGTACTGAAAGCAGAAGCCACATGCCGACTCCAGCCGCAACTGTGGTAAGCAGGCCGGCGGTGAAAAGCATCAGCCTTTGTTTGAGCAAGATTCCTTTTAATTTATCAATCAGGCTGCTGGTGGACTCAATCGGACTCATAGTAGACTCCTCGGTGTTTGCGTGTCTCGGCTGTTCTTTGTTCGCGAATCTTCTTTCATTTTCTGTATTGTCGTTCGGCCCTTTTCAATCGAGCGGAACGCCTATTGTCTCGTTAGTATAACAGCGCGTAGGCAAGTAAGTTTAGCCCCATTTTTAAAGCTTGAGCGCGTTTCTCCGGCGAGTCATTGTGGACTTGGCTGTCTTCCCAGCCATCTCCTATATCAGATTCGACAAGGAAGTAGACCACAGCCCGGCCATTTATTATTATGGCATAGCCGCGCGGCGGGTTGTTGTCATGTTCGTGGATTTTCGGCGGGCCGTTTGGGAAATCATAAAAACTGTGATACAATTTGTGGTCAAATGGCAGATCGACAACTGGACGCTCCGAGAAGAGGGTGGCCATTTCCTTCAAAAATGACTGGGCCATCCCATACGAGTCATTGACGAACAGGAATCCCCCACCCAAAAGGTAATCTTTCAGCCGCTCTTTTTCTTCGCCGGAGAAACTGATCACTCCATGTCCGGTCGCGAAAAGAAAGGGGTATCGGAAGAGATCGGCGTCCATTATCTGAACCTGCCGCTCAATTGTATCGACTGGAAAATCGCTATTGTCGCGGACGAATTTCAAAAAGTTAGGCACGGCGGAACTTCCCCAATACCAGTCCCCTCCTCCGCTATAATGGAGTCGGGCGACTTTAATTGATGACGGATCAGGATGGTAACGTAAACTCTGGTCTGATTGCGGGTTCACAAGTATCGGACTGATTCTTTGCTGAGTCTGGGCGGAGATCGAATAGCACCAAGTAACGGAAATAGCGAAAAATAGAGTAAGGGTTCGAAAGGTTGCGTAGTTATAAGTTGAGCCCATACCTGCAATATACAATTGTCTGCCCATTTTAGGCGAAAAATCTGGCCAAGTGAGGAAAAGAAGGCTAAATAAGCTTAAAATTTGCCCAGCTAATGGAATCTAAAAATAGCTGATATCTTAATTCCTCACTGGCTCAAGATGGTTAAACCGTCGACTGTTCCTCGAATTCGGCGTGAGGATTCTCTTCTTCATTCACATAATTAACTGTTAGCGGCCCGGCTGCACTTAATTGTATGACTGCGCCGTTTTCACTCCAGGTAAAATGTCTGGTTCCGGCCCCAATCATGGTAAAGCCTCCAGTTGGAAGTTCCTTGAGCTCAAATTCATCAAATACGTCTCCCAGACCTATTGAAAAAGAGCCTGAAATGACCGTTATAGTCGCATTGGTGAAAAGCCAATTAGCTGGAATCCTATACCCAGCAGGGATTTCGAGACGAATAGTAAACAAGCCTGACCGGCTTGGGTCTCCTTCAAGAACCGCGACTCGGGCGCCCGACGGCAGAAATAACGGACCCTCGGTCCACTGCATATCAGTCGGATTGACAACAATATGGGAGACATGATTTGATATTATGCTGTCCATATTCGCTGTCTGGCTTTCGTCGGTTTCCTCGTGCAATATTTGGCTGATTACAGACTCCGATGTCTGGCTTATTACTGAGTTCTCTTTTAGATTTGATAAAAGCAGTCCTCCTGCCCCAAGTAATAAAATTGCTAAGAATAATCTTTCCCTCATCTGTTTCTCCTTAACGTAGACAGTTTACACAATCTTTACTATTTATACAGCGGGGAGATTGCGACTGTTGTGGGGAAGGCCGCCCCCATACATATGAAAAGGGGTCTAAACTCTTGGATAAAAAACAAGCCGTTCGGAGAATATCCGAACGGCTTGTTTCCAAAAGATTTTTGGCTGAGAGAAAACGACTTTTATTTAAATCGTTTCGGACTGCGGGCTTCCCATTCAACAAGGATGGGGCTTGCCACAAAAATCGAACTGTACGTCCCAATTAAAACTCCGATTATCAGCGCAAGCGAGAAATTCTTCAAAACCACTCCGCCAAAGGCATAAAGAATCAGAACGACAATGAGCAGGGTCATTGAAGTGTTCAATGTCCGCGAGAGCGTTTCATTGATGGAAAGGTTTACTGAATTAACAAACTCGCCTTTGGTTCGGTACTTGCGAAGGTTCTCTCGTATTCTGTCGAAGACCACCACGGTATCGGTCAGTGAATATCCGGCAATGGTTAACAAGGCTGTCACGATGAGCAAGTCAAACTCCAACCCAAAAATATAAAAGATTCCGATAATCGCTAGGACATCGTGAAAAGTTGCGATCGTAGCGGCCACACCAGAACGCAAATCGAAACGAAAAGCGATGTAGGCGAGAATTCCTACCAATGAGATAAGAATTGCCTTCACGGCGTCTTTTCGGAGGCTTTCGCCTACTGAAGGGCCGATAATATGCTCGGAGTCACGGATAAAGGCATTGCCTGGGAATTTTTTCTCCAAGGCGCCCACCAGAGCTTCGAGTTTTTCGCTGCCTGCGGCATCGCTTTCAGGCCGTTTGGTTTTAATTATAAAAGTCTTGTTCTCGTTATCCGCCACCTGAGTTACCGAAGCGTCGCTGAATTCTGTCTCCACCGCGGCGCGGACACTCTCTATTGAAACCGGGCTTTCAAAGTGACCCTGGACCATGACCCCGCCTGCGAAATCAATTCCCATCTCGGCTTTCCCCAAAAGAATCATGACAAAGGCAAAAATGCCAATGGCGGAGAGAATCGCCGAGACAATAAAGGACACTTTTCGTTGTCCGATAAAATCTATTTTCGTATCTCCAATTAGTCTAAACATAATATCCTCATTTTATATAGTCTTGCTGATGCGGTTAGATGCTGAGCGTTTTGTATCCTTTGCGAATATCAAAAATTGCTTTGGTGATAACGTAAGCTGTAAAGAGTGATAGTGTCACACCCCAAAACAGAGTAATCGCGAATCCTTTGATCGGACCCGAGCCGAATATAAAGAGCGCTCCGGCAGTAATAAGTGTTGTAACGTGCGAATCCAGAATCGCGGTGAAAGCTCGATCATATCCGGCATCGATAGCCGCTCTGATCGTTTTGCCAGTTCGCATCTCCTCTCGAATTCGCTCGAAAATAAGGATATTTGAGTCGACCGAAATACCAATAGTCAGAATGATACCGGCAATGCCCGGCATCGTAAGCGTCGCTCCAAGTCCCGCTAAGATAGCCAGCAGGAAAAAGACGTTAAAGAGCAAGCCGATATCGGCAATCAACCCGGACATCCGGTAATAGGCGCCGATATAGGCCAGCACGAGAATAAGTCCAAGGAGCGAAGAGATGAATCCTTTGCGGATTGAATCGGCTCCAAGCGAGGCCCCGACAACATTTTTCTCGATGATTTCGACCGGGGCAGGCAGCGCGCCGGCTTTGAGAACAATCTCAAGGTTGCGAGCTTCATCCACATTCGCCGAGGAGCCCATTGTTATCTGGCCCCGGTTACGGATTTTCGAATTGATAAAGGCGGCTGATTCAACCTTGTCATCCATGACTATGGCAAGCGGTTTATCTATGTTAGCTCCAGTCAGCTGACCGAACCGATTGGCGTTGTCTCCGGAGAGTTGGAAGTCTACAGAAAATCCGCCGTTTTCTCCGACGCCGAGTTTGACACCCTCAATAAATCGACCGAGAAATTCGACTTTCCGTTTGAGCACAAAAAGCTCATAGGCCTCTCGGTTGTTGACAATCGACGAGCGAGTTGACCAGGCAAACTCGACGCCCTGAGGAATAACATGCTGGACTTCGGGCAATGCCAGCCAGCGTTCAAGTATCGGTTTATCGTTTCGACCGACAATGAAGCCGGGCCAGTTAATGCCGGTCTTGCTGTTGAACATTGAGATCTCAAGGCGCGAAGAAAATGGCTTCTCCTCTGCTCCAACCTTTGCGCTGTCGTCAAACTCAAAACTTGACGTGTCGCGCGAACTGTCTCCCATCATTTCAGAAAGAACATCGCTGGAATTTGATGCCGTATCGGTTGATTTACTTGTTGTATCAGCAGGGGTTCGCGGTGTTTCAGTCATGCCACTCTTGGCAAGTTCCATACTATGGACAACCGAGTCAACTTTGGCGAGGACCTGCTCGGCAGTTGCGAAGCTTTCCATCATTTTGAATTCGAGTAAAGCCGTTTTGCCGATAAGAGCCTCGGCTCTGCTGGCATCGGTGTACCCCGGCAGGTCAATAATGATTCTGTCTTCGCCCTGCTTTTGGATAATCGGCTCGACAACACCAAGTCCGTCAATTCGACTGCGCAGAACCTGCATCGCCCGGTCAACAGCTCCCTCGCGCAAAGCTGGCTCAAGTTCCTCCGATTTCACGCGAAGAACGGTGTGAATTCCGCCTTGCAAGTCCAGTCCGAGTCTGATTGAATTTTGCTGTAACTCAAGCAGTTTGTCCGGATTGCTTTCTTGCAAAGCAGATCTTTCGGCATCGTCCATTGTCCAAAGCTTGAATGTATCCCAAAACGCCATAAAGGATAAAATCACCAGTACTGCGGTGATGCCCCAGCGCCATTTTTGTCCAGAAGACATAGCGGTCTCCTTTGTGTTAAAAAGTTAATAGTTCGATTCTTCTAAATTGTCAGAAAAGGGCCTTGTGAAATCCAAGGCAGTAAGTATAGACGGAGTTAGCTTGTGCCGGAAGGACGCGCGCCGACAAGAGTGAATTGTCGGCCAAGCAAAGCGCAGACCCGATCAGGCGTTGAGGCAATTGCCCCATTCCTGATGAGAATTGGCTGTATTGTAACTATTCGCGGAGAGTGCTCGTTAATAACGTAGGCTCGGAACTGTGAATTGTCCGAGGGCGGAAGTGAAGCGGTCAGCTGTTGATGAACATCACCGCTCTGTTTCTTTTCCCCTTTGGCAATCTCATCGAGAGGGCTGTCGGCTGTTGGCGCCGGGGTTAAATTATCACAGTGAAGATTTTTAATTTTCTCTGAATTGTCATGGAAGGTAACATCCCGATTGGCTAAAGACCATCCGCTCAGAAACCACGAGCAAAAAATAAGGGAGATAATCCAGACATGGATTACGGTTCGAAATTTTCGGGTTATACTATTCATCATAAGACTTACCAAATATACGGTCTGGGAGTCATCTGTCAACGGCAATTTATGAACAAAGTTTCAGGGTCACGCCTATCCAAGCTCAACCGGCAGAAACAAGACAGGTTAAAGAATGACCATGATTTAGCACTCTCGACTCCTCTTCAATCATGGCTTCTTCTTAGGGCCAAAACCCGCCCGGAAAGCGGGCAAAAGCGAAGTGCGGTATCGAGTAAAATAGATAGCCGCCAAAACAATATATATGGCGGCGATTTCGAGGCGTATGCTTTCAACCAGTAACTGGGCCATAAAAAGCGCAAAGAGAGCGCTCGCCTCAAGCCGGCTCATCCGCAAATTTACGAAAACTGCCACGGCAAAGAGCGACTGGGCCGCAGTAAGATACAGTTCATGGTCCTGAACTAAGTCAAGTTCAAACGGCATAATCTTGCCTCCGGAAATCGCATAGACCAACGGAATCGTACCGACAAGCAGGGTCCAGTGGTTGACTTTTGAGGAGATAAGAGCCCTCATTGCTAAGCTTGCCGAGCCGCGAAGGGTCCATGTGGCGGCAATCACAAACTCAGGAAGCTCGCTTGCTAGTGGAGCAAGCCACTGCACAAGCAGAAATTCATTTATTTTCAACAAGCGCCCGGATGCAACAAGCGATTCCGCAAAAGGTTCGGCAACCAAGAAAATCACCGCTCCCGAGAAAAGAAAAAGGAGTCCGGTGCACACTCTCCGTGGAACAGTTTTCATATTTGCGACAATTTTAACCGGCCCCACTAACTCCGGCTCAGCAGATTCCATCTGGGCGGTGCGGCGGGCGTACATGACATACAGCCCAACAAGTATGACAGTATCAACAAGATTGAGGCTTCCTTTGAGAGGAATAGTGAAGGAATAAAGAGTTGCAAGCGCGAGATAGAAGATTTCAACGCGCTGGCTCTCTTCAAGCACAATCTGTTTTTTCTTCTTGAAAAAAACATAGAGAAATAGCACCACCGGCCAGCCCAACCCGACCAGCAGTCGATTGGCTCCGGTCATATTTGCCAGGGCGTACGCTTTTTGTGAAGGGTCATGCGCAGAATTCCAAGTAAAGACAAAATCGACCGCATATTCAGGAAGCACCGCAATGAGAGCAAGAATTGCGATGGCAAGTCCCTGTGAGATATCGATCTGCGCGGCCTCGGCAGCCCATGACAACATAAAAGCCGCGCCGAAAATAGCAACACCGGATATAATCGCGCCGGTAATCGGAGAAATGTGAGCGTGTGTCAACCCTAGCCACGAACCGGGCAGTGTGCTAACAATCGCAAGTATTAGTATAATATAGAGCGATGGCGTAATCGCATAGTGCTCCCGCTCATGACTCATGTATAATTATCAATCCCTTCCCTGTCCTTTAAATAATAACAGATTCTCTGTCAGCCGCGAATTATCATGTTGACAATATCTTTACGAAGCAACACACCGACAAGGTTGTCGTTTTCGGTTACGAAGACGCGGCGGACATCTTTGAAAATCATCATCGCCGCGACTTCGACGATGCGTGTCTCGGGCGTCGTGACTTCGTATTCTTTGCGATATAACTGAGCTACCTTGATTTTATCCTGCTGCTTGAGCAGTTCCTCAAAGGGCTCTACTTCCATTGAATAATTTAGATTCGAAATAAGCGATTTGTAATCCGGCAAGGCCGCCTTTATAAGGTCGCGGTCGTTGATGATACCGATAAGTTTGTTTTTATCATCAACGACCGCCAAGCCAGACAGTCGATAACGGAACATCCGATTGGCAACTTCGCGAAGGCTGTCATCGGGAGTAACGCAGGCGACATCATGACGCATGACATCTTTGACCATAAGTTCCTTGTCTATTGTGACATTTGCATCGGATATGAGCTTTATCAGGTCGGCCGATTTTTCAGCGGTAAGAATATTGTTCATAATGCCGGGTTTGCGCGCAAACGAAGCTAGTCCGGAGAGAGTTTGCAAATAAAGCTTTGCGATAGTCGAAGGAGTTAAGAGCAGACACACTACTTTGAGCGGCTCATTGTCGACAGTTTTGGCGCTCAATCCCTGTTTTGAAAGGCCAATGAGAATGTACATCTCGCTTACGGCATCGGTTCGCGCATGAGGAAAAGCAAAGCCGTGTCCGTATGCGGTACTTTCGATCTCTTCTCGCTCGAGAACAGAACGCACGACTTCATCGTAATCAAATTTTACCCCCTCGCTTTTTAACAAATCGAGCAGTTCTTTGACGGCGTCGATAAGCGTGCCGGCATGCAGCTTCATATTTATCCGGCGTTCGGCAAGCAAATTCGCAAGTTTCATTCTCTGACTCCCTGGGATGACGACTGTGTGCCCAATGCTTCGGCGTTTTCTCGTGCGCGAAATGTTCTCGGAGCCGCAACGCCGCCCGAAACAATAAATTTAATCCCATCCTCGATACTTATATCCACAACAGTCACATCCTCGGACGGGACAAGAATTATCATTCCCGAAAGAGGTGTGGGCGTTGACGGAATGAAAACAGAAATCAGCCTTGATGTCTTCTCCGCCATCGTCATCTCCATTCGGTTGGTAACAAATCCTATACTATATATTCCCTTGCGGGGATATTCCACAATAACGACGTCATCGAAAGACTTCTCGCCAGATGATGTCATCGCTTCCAGCAACTGTTTCACGGACGAGTAAATCGGGCGAATCAACGGCAGTTTCGCGAGTATAGCTTCCCACACACGGTAGAATTGATTACCAAGGAAGTTTCGAGTAAGTATGCCGGCAGTAAAAATGAGCAGAATGGTGGCAAGAAGTCCAAGCCCGGGGATATAAAAGCCGAAAAGACGCTCAATGAGCGGGCTCAGAACGCCGTCAATTGTCTGGAAAAGAAATTTCAGCACAAGGACGGTGATGATAAATGGAACCACCACCAGAACGCCGCTGAGAAAATACCGCTTGATGAGATTAAGGAGCTTTTTCATCTCTTTTGCCGACAGCCATAACTAAGCCGCCAGCCGGACGAGTATACAAGAGGCAACTCGAATTGTCAACTCGATATCCACAGGTCTTCGCAAGCCGTAAATGGAACAAGAATTATTTGACCGGAAAGCCGAAAACAGACGGTAAATTCGCCACAAATGCGACAAGCGGCGCCGGATACACACCAAAGAGAATAAGACTGCTGGCGCACACAAGCATAACGCATTGGAGCGCTAAAGATGGCCTATGCTGAAATGGGGCCGAAACAAAATCTGGCCGCTTGACAAAAAAGCTCCTGATAATTCTGATAACCGCGAGCAGTCCAAAAAACGAAGACAGTATTATTACCGCATAGAGAAGATACAGCCAAGCAAAACGTCCGTCACTCGCCGCTATTCTAAAACCTTCCTGAAGCAGATCGAAGCGTGAGATGAACCCTGCCGTGGGAGGAACACCGATCATGGCGAGAAGAAAAATAATCAGTGAAATAGTGGCCGATGGCGAGTCATGATACAAACCACTGATAGTGACTGAAGAGCCAAGTTCCTGTTTCTGACGAAGAAATCCGGTAATCGCCAATGCGCCGAGAAAAGGGAGTGTCTGAATTATAAGAGTGAAGCCAATCGATGTCATACCCGCCGCAGACAACGAAAGCGTTCCAGCCAGACAGATTCCTATCTGAATAATCCAGAGATGGTAGATCGTTGTCGGCAAATCTCTGTGACTGAATAATCCCACAGTACTATACAGAATGGCTACTGCCGCTAACAGTCCAAGCGTTGTACCCCAGTCATTTGGAGCCATAACTGGATCGCTGAATGCGAATAGCGTGTTCATGAAGATTTTTATGAATCCGGCCAGCACCGCCGTCGCGATCGAAGTCTGATATATCGACCGCAGTTCACTTGGGAAAGAAGAAAACATTTCTTCACGGGCCAGGGACAGAAGCGGTAGGAATAGTTTTATGAGAAGCCCTGCGCCGATAAGCAAACTGGCGGCAAGGAGCACCGGACTAAACTCCCCGTTGAACGAAACCTGCGTCATCGCCATATTGATTTTTGCCTGAACGAGGTTGGTCGTCCCGCTCAAACCATAGAGAAGAGATAACCCGTAGGCAAATAGTGCCGACGAGAACACCCCGGTGAGCAATAGTTCTCGTCCCCTGCCGCAGGAGGAGCTTGACGCAATTGCGAAGTCGTTTGTATGAAAATACGCGCTTATGATATAGAGCGGAATAAAAATCAACTCCAATCCCAGATAGATCATTACCAACTCGTTCGCGGAGCAGACTAAAAGCGTTCCGAGCACCATCAGTAAAAGCAGGGCGTAGTAGTCTCCCTGACGATGCCCGTAACGCTTGGCTATTGATGGTACAGATGGAATAAGCCCGAGAGTAGCGCCAATCAATACTACAGTTTTGCAAAAAACCGCAAAGGGGTCATTGAAAATAATATCGCTATATCCTTGCCCATACCCAAAAACCCATAATATAATCCCGGCACACAGGAGTGAGAAAATCGCGCTGTATCCAAGCCAAAGTGAGTTACGAAATTTAGAGAAACGCCCACACAGAGCGATCATCAGACAAGTGACGGTTATGAGAAGTTCAGGAAGAATAAAATGCGCGTTGAAAAGTGAACCGATGTTGTTCATATTCAAACCGACGTCATTTCTTCTTTGCTTGTGGCAGGCGGCTCGGACGGCGTCTGCTCCTCTCTTTTGGATGGCGAGTGACGCGAAGCGAGCGCCATTACAATCAGTCCAAGCGCGGAGACAAGGGTCAGCAACGGCCAGACGCGCTCACGTGATGGATCCGTCTCAAGTTTATAGAGACCGATAAGCGACACACCGATGACAAGAAGAAGCCAACGCCGTTTGATCATGTTGAGAGCCGCAAGCGACTCCTTTTTGTACGTGCGCAGTACAAACAGCGCGCCGAGTAAGAGCTGGGCGGCAGACACGACCGCAATCACTATCGCAAATATCTGCCCGCTGTTGCCATCGGAGACAATAAAATGATTGAATGTCACAAAAGTCACTATCGCAGCGGTGGCCATGAGCTGTATAGAAAGCAAAACAGCCGCAGTGGATGTCCTTGTCAACGCGCCAAAGAGTCCAATCGCAAAGAGAAGTCCGCCGAATATAAGGTACTGATTCATTCAGTAAGTCCTTCAGAGCGACTCAGCCGAATCGCAATAAACAGACCAGCCGAAATAATGAGAATGGCCGCTATATGCGGAAGATGGCGCTGGATTAGTTCAGTGACCACAGCTAAAGTGCCTGTATCAGTTGTTGATGCTTTCGAGAATTTCCAGATTCGTGTGCTCAGTATGCTGAACCGCACACCGAAAAGTATCAGCAGACAGATTAGGAAAACAGTCATCCCATTGATATCCTGTGGAATGGTCAGACCAAAATTGGACGATTGAGATGCCTTCGTTTTGCGGGCCTGTAAGAGAAAATATGCGGCCACACAGATACCGAGCTGAACCAGCATTACGGTAATTGCACCGAGCGCGTACAAAAGTCCTGAGATACCGAGGAGCATTCCGATAACCGCAAATCCAGCGCGTCGGCTTTCTTTCAGGCTTACTGACAGAAGGGCGCAGAGCAAAGCTGTCGCGGCACAGACCCAGAAGAGAATGGTCGGATCTTCGGACTGCGACATACTTATCTTGTCCGCCGCAGAATAGTATCAGGGCCGGTTTTGTCCATGTTTGACGCGGTAATAGTGTACGATCGCATTGAAATAGTATCGGACAATTCCTGCCAAGTATGAGATAAAAGTCGCGGACTGACTCTATTTATGGTCGCAGCTTAGCGCAGTTTGGAATGCTACAAGCCTCATGCCATGGCAATGACTTCGATCTCGACCCGACAGTCTTTTGGCAACCGTGAGACCTCTACAGTAGACCGTGCCGGAGGGGGGGCCGAGAAATAGCCGCCGTACACTTCGTTTACTGAAGCAAAATCATTCATATCTTTGAGGAAAATAGTTGTCTTCACAACATTTGAGAAGTCAGCGCCAGCCGCCTTGAGGACAGCCTGGATGTTGGCCATGACCTGTTTGCATTGCTCGGCCGCGGTCTCTCCCACGAGTACCATAGTTTTGGGATCAAGGGGGGTTTGCCCAGCGCAGAATATCATAGTCCCGCATGATATTTTCACCGCCTGTGAATACGGGCCGATAGCTTTGGGGGCATTTTCGGTATGAATTATTTCTCTCATGTAACTCCTTCTATTCACTTGTTGTTTTTTTCGTTTTTGAGCTTCTCTATCTCGCCCATTACTTTTCTGGCGATAGTCATATACCCCTCTTTGTCGAATGGCTGACTGCCAATCCACAGCGGAGAAATCGCTGGACCAAAAGTTATTGACATTTGCCTCCTACCGAGAAAGCATTCTTTAAGCGCATTGGTGCCATGAATATAGCCGGGAATAATCGGGCAACGCGCGCGAGCGGCTATCAATCCAATTCCTGGTTTTGGTTCAAGAAATTTATCACTGAGCGAGCGCGTGCCTTCAGGGAAAATTACCAGACCGTTGCCATGGGCGATGGTGTTCAGCGAAAGATCCAAAGCTGTTCTGTCCACTGCGCCTCGTTTGACCGGAAGGGCGTTTGTCCGGCTGATAATGGCGCCAAAAATCTTATTTTTCCACAACTCTGATTTGGCAAAATAATACAGTTGCCTCGGCGACCAGCTTCCGATAAAAAGCGGATCGAAATACGATTTATGGTTTGTTGCGAGAATGAAACCGCCTGTTCCCGGAATATGCTCCTGCCCTGAAACCGTAATTCTAAAAATGCCTTTGGATATTATCCGGCCGATTGTCCAGCCGGTATAGTAGAGAATTTTCGGTTTCACATTTACGACGGAACGGATTTTAACAGGTCGACAATTGCGATCACTTGGTCTTCAATTGTTAAATTTGTCGTATCGACAATCACTGCATCTGCGGCGCGGGTAAGCGGCGAATGCGTCCGCCCTGAATCGTATGCGTCGCGTCGTTCCAGATCGGCAATCTGCTCCTCCACAGAACTTGTGAGATTCATGCGCTGAATGTCAAGCAGCCGGCGTCGTGCACGGGCATCGACTGATGCCTCCAGATAAACTTTAATCTCGGCATGGGGAAAGACTACGGTTGTGGTATCGCGTCCTTCAGCAACAATTCCGCCTGTTTTACCGATTTCCACCTGTTTGGCAACCATTGCCTCACGTACACCTTTGTGCGCTGAGACTTCAGACACCAGCCGGGTTATTTCCGGAGTCCGTATATCCGAAGTAACTTCTTCCCCATTTACAAAAACGCGATTGACCGCCTCAGTTGTCTGAAACTCGAAGACCATTTCAAAAGCCATCTTTGTTAAAGTAACACCGTCGGATGGCGGAATGTGATTTCGGGTGGCGATGAAAGTGAGCGCGCGATACATCGCGCCGGTATCCAGATACTGGTAGCCGAGCCGCGCGGCAACAAGTTTCGCGGTCGTTGATTTTCCCGACCCGGATGGGCCGTCGATTGCAATAATACGTTGTTTCACGTTAAACAAATTACTATTCAGATGCGCCATGTCTTTAAGGTATAATAAATTGCTCATTCAGGCAACCGGAAATCTATATTCATGAGATGTTGTCGATAAGATATTTTTGCGCATAAATGAGAAAGTGCTCGAACATTTTGCTTAGCATAAACGTCACTAAGCAAAGAGAATCGTAACCGCCAAACAATGGAGCCCTGCAATGTCATCAGTCGATCAGAAAAATCGGACAATTCCCACACGACTTACGAGAAGACCAGCTCTATTTCTGGAGGGGTGATAAAAATTTTTGTGGACTTTTTCGCTAATAATAATCAATGGAAAGAGAGCTGATTCTATCGTCAAGCTCGACATTGATTTTGTTCGACGCATCGTTATAAACGTCATTTATAAAATAATTATCTTCCAAGCGCAATCCAAGGTGGTTGAGAAAGACTTCGTCATTAACACCCGTCACCTTTAATCCCGAACCGGTCGGAACGCGGAGTTTGAATAATGCCTCATCGCCAGTCAAGTCGAGATATACCTCAGGTTGAAGTGTGCCGATAACCAAATAGACGTCTGAGGCGTCGGCTCGCATCTCGAGTTTTCGCAGAGGCGTTGTGGCGAGGTTAAGATGGATGTCAGAACCCTCGAAGGCACAGCGCAGTTCAAGCGGGATATCGCGCGAGAACCGCACAGTCCAATCCTCGTCTCCTTTATCACTTAACTCGAATTTTATGACATTGCCCATAACATGGTTACGCGTCTGAGAAAAAATTGCATGAGCCTCGTCCCCGGAGACGTTATAATAAAACTCGGGCTTAACCTGGTATTTTCCGACACGGGCATAGAGCACGTCATCAGAAGCATCGCGGACTTCAAGGTGGGTGTCGTAAAGTTGCATTTCGACAAGAATCGAGCGGAGAGGTTCATCTTCCGCCGGCACCGCGCGGAAAACCTTCTCGTCAAAATACGACGAGACGCCGATGCGGAACATTGAATTCAATCGTCCTTCGGATGTCGAAAGGAATGAGACATAGACCGCGCCGGCGACCAACGCAATGGTCGACAGGTAAGAAATAATCTGCACCCGCGAGCCGGTGAATATTTTTTCTATCCCAATGGCAATAAACAAAAATGGCGAATAAAAGACGAGGGCTTCCCAGAAACGTCCGCCGATAATATCCATATTCCGAAGCAGGAGAAGGGCGCCAATGAGGACAAGCAGCATTCCCCAGCGGAATCTTGCCGGAGTCATTATACCGTGCCGCCATTCTGTTCCTGAGTTGACTGTACCATACCTTTCGATGAAGCGCGGCCAAAAAATATCACAGCCGCACCGGCAAGAATGAGGATAACCGGCCAGACATCGCCAAAATCAAACCAACGCCAGAATTCGCGCATGAGCATCGCCGCTCCGACCAAAATAAATATTACGCCCGGATAATAACTGCTCCAAAAAGCAGGTCGGCTTCGAATGGGGGGAACACTATCCAGGGGTGAAGCAGAGGCCTGACTGTCGGTCGGCAACGCCAAATTGTATGATTTCGGAATAACTATCCAGCCGACAATATATGCCGGAAATCCGACGCCGGAAAAGAACAGAACAACCATCAAAATGCGAACTAATGCCGGATCGGTGTCAAAATAATCAGCCAATCCGCCACAAATGCCAGCGATCATTTTATCAGTCGTCGAACGATACAGCCGTTTTTTCATCTTCCCTAACCTCGAATAAAAATTAATCTATCAGTATCTATGGGATATACGGGCAGAGATTGAAAAGGTTGTGAAAATCTATACCCTTTGCGGCTCGACCGGAATGACAACCCAGCCGATGAGATAGGCCAATAATCCAAATCCGGCTCCCAAGACCGAAGCCAGCCAAATTATTCGGATAATAGTTGGGTCGATATCAAAATAGTCGCCTAAACCGCCGCAGAGGCCGGCAATCTTTTTGTCGGTTGCAGAACGATACATCCGCTTTTTCTCTCTCATCCCGTCCTCCCGTTATGAATTAAACTCTATTTCTTTTCTATACGGTTAAGATAACTATTTGCCTGTTTTGAAACAATAGAATCTTTGTTCGAGGCGTAGCGCTGAAGAGTAGACAGAGCATTCTCACGTTCAACCGAGTCTGGGCTTAGCTCATAAATTTTCAAGGTAGCCTCCAAAAATGACAATGTTCGCCCGGTTAGGATGAGCTGTTCTGCCGATGAAGCAGGTCCGGACTCCTTCTTCTGCATAAGATTTTGCGGCCGAGCGGAGCTTGAGGCTGAAGGTAACGCAGGACTTCGGTCCTGTTTGGCAGACTTATTCATCACATTAGCTCTTGGCTCTTCCTCTGCCGCTGAGTCTTCGCCCTCAACTGAAACCAATTCTTCGAGAGAGTCGCGGATTGAACGCCATTCGTCGAGTGTGAGTTTAATATCTTCGAATTCTGCCCCTGAGGAATAGTTATTGAAGGATCTGTCTTCAGCAGAAAGGGCAGGATCATTTTCCGCCGTGCCGGTCGGAGCTGATTGTTGACGCGGCACGCGGCTTATCTGATGCGAATCGGTGCGCGTCTCATATTTGTCAATTTGATCCCATAAGGGCCGTTGTTGCGTTGGCGTGGTTGTTGCGGTTGCAAGACTTTCATTTTTTTTGGCTTCTTGTGAGCGCAAATCAACTGACTCGGGCAATCTCTCGACAGGAGCATTTGTTGCCGAAGATTTTCTTTGAGAAGAATCGCTTATGACAGGAAGCGGAGCAACCTGAATTGGTTCTTGCTGCCAGAACGATGGGGAATCAGATGGCGGTGCAACCCCGTTTTCCTTCCAGATATCACTGTAATGGATTCCGAGGAATGTGAACAAAACCAGCGATGCCGCAGTCGCAAGCAACCGCCGTCGCGAAGCATTTTTTGCAGGTGGGCGGTTTAGCGCCGTTACATCAGTTTCTGACACCCCTGCCAGCCGTTTATCTATGGACTGTGCCGATTTCTCCCAGTATTCGTTCTCAGAGAGTCCGCTGTGTTTGCTGACCATTCCGTCGACAGCGCGTAACTCCTGGAGAAGCCTATTGCATTCGGGACACAGCTCTTTTTCAACATGGTGGGTCAGTAACTCCTGTTCCATTGCAGGAAGGTTCTGATCCATATAGGCTGAGACCCTGTCTCTAAAGTATGAATGATCCATTCGGGCCTGTCTTCATAATTTTTGCAACATCAAAATCGTACATCAATCTCTTCATAACAAATCTTTCAGTGCGTCCAGCAACATCTGCCTCGCTCTGAACAATCGTGAGTCAACCGTGCCGGGCGGTATTTTGAGGTAACTGGCAATTTGGGCATAATCCATCTGTTCATAATGTCTCAGAACAAAAACCGACCGATATTTTATAGGTATCGCCATCAGCGCTTTTTGGAATCGGCGCTCGGCTTCGCTATCGAGAAGTTGTTCAAGCGGTCCAAGGTTTGGCGAGGCGGGGTCAAAACCAGTCTCGGATAATTTATCTAATGAATCTTTCTTCTCCTCGCGGGCAATCTGATTATAGGTCAAATTCCGGGCGATGGTCGACAGCCACGGATAGAAATCATAACCCGTCCGAAAATTCTTAATCGCCTGATAGGCTTTAACAAATGCCTCCTGGACTATATCTTCGGTTCGGTCAAAATTAGCAGTCAGGCCATAAATGAATCGAAACAACTGCTTCTGATGCAACCGGACAATCTGCCCAAAGGCCGCCTTGTCTCCCTGCTGGGCCGCCTCAATGAGCTTCTGTTCGTTGGGCGGCGCTACCATCTTCTCTACTCGTTCAGGTGTCATTTCTTCCAAAATACTTGATCAAAGCGTATTGATGGGTCAAATTTAGAGGTTGACCGCACTAATCATATTAATGGCAAGTGTTTCAAGTAGCAGAGCCGCGCTTGGTGGACTATTTCGAAGCTGGCTGTCGACGCTTGCGATTTCGATGAGTATTTTCTCAAGATTTTCATTGCTAAAACTTTGGGCCTGCGGCCGATAATCTTTGGCTTTCCATGCAAAGCGGGAAGTCAATGATTTCCCATTTTTAACAAGATAGAGATTTGTGAAATGCTCGCCGAGAAAGTAGACGATACTTGTGGGGGTGCTGCCTTCCAAGAGCAAGTAGTGAAGATTCTTCAGGGCCGCAGTTGTCTTTCCTGCGATTACATCATCAGCGAGAGAATAGACAATATAGGTTTGAAACCCGGAGGTAACCGCGCGAACGTCATCCAAGGCAATTGTTTTGTCATCACCTTTAAAATCCCGAAGCTTCTCCAGTTCGCCTTCGAGTGCCCCTCTGTTCCCAGCAACAGCATCGAGAAGCCTATCGAGCGCGTCCCGAGTGATTGTGTAGCCAAGTTTTGTGAGCCGTGAGATAATTACAGATTCGGTTTCGACGGAGGTGAGTTTCTTGAATTCGATAACCGTCGCCGACTCGGCCATATTTTTTATAAACGCCGAGTCCCATTTTGGCGCCCGGGCAGAGGGAGAACTGAAGATAACCAGTCTATTCGGGTCAGGCGGTGATAGAAGCCTGAGGATTCTTTCAATTTCTGTCGGTTTATAGCTTTGAAATTCGGTAATCCCGAATACTTGGCGCTCGCCAAGCATAGGGTACACTGATAATTCCGAAAGGATTTCCACGCAGGAAACTTTTCGGCCGTTGAACCGCCGGTAGTTGGTCATGAGCTGTTTGTCGGGGAGAAACTCACGGGCGATATATTTTTCAGCTTCGACTATGCGATAGTCTTCGCTGCCGTAGAAATAGTACGCCGTTTTGAACTTGCCCGCAGAGATATCATTCAGCAGTTGTTTTGGGGTCAAGCTTTTGCTTGAAAAGGCCATAGCGAGAAGTATACCACTTCCACTAGAGAAGGGTCAACCTAAAAGAGAATCATGGGCAGCGTTATCTGTATCGGGTACCCAGGCCAGAGCGAATTTGTACTTTTTACGAAAATCTATTGCCTTTTCAAGAAGTACCGCGAATGGTTCCGGGCCGCGCTCCTGACCGTTGACCTGATTTATAATTGAGAGATTATTTCCAAAGATTTTGAATGTCCGCGAAGAGAAGTACTTTTGATTGGAGTCAATAAACTCAAGCAAGGCAAGGAGCGAGGCAAAATCAGAGTGATTTTTGTCGACGCCACTAAATGGCGCCTTGAAACGTATTCCGACATCGGGAATATAAAAAGTGACCACGGCGCTTTTGCCCGATGGGTTATTCTTTGGCAGATCGAAGGTTCCGAAATAACAATCCATGACAAGGGAACTGCAATTGTCATGCCGTCGTACATCAAGTTCCCTCCTTATTGGGAATGAATCACTTAGAGGGGTTGAGCTATGGTTTGTGAAGAAAGATGTCGCAAGAGGATTCATATCTCTTTTTAAGTTTTCTTGGGGAAAACAAAAAGTACCTTGTCCTGAGATTTGTATTAGCTCGGTGACAAGGTACTTTCGTGAGGGGTGACATCAGGTCTTTTGCCTGATGTCCAATATCTATCGGGCTCGATATCGAGCCATGTTCAATCAGTTAGCCTCGGGAATTCCAATTGTTGTCTCTGAACATCTGGTCCATATCGCGTTTGAAGGTTTCCCAATTGGACTCAGTCACATCAGACATGCGGTCAAGCGCATCCTCAAGACTTGTCTTTTGGAATTCAAGTCTTTCTACTTCGGCATTTAGTGTGCTGCCACCCTGGTTATCAACTCGATCCTTGAGGGCTTCAATGTTGGTTTCCAGCGAATCAATCCGATTGTTTATCATAACTGAATACTCTTTGCGTTGAGCGTCAAGATAATCCTCGTTTGCTTCCTGGGAATTCTCGCGCTGCTCCTCAACAGCCTTACGTCGTACTTCGGCAATTGTATCATCGCTGTCGGTTTGACAGGAGATGACCGTAAATGATGCGGCAAACGCCAACGCCATTGATGACATCAACTGGATGATTCTCTTGAAATGTTTTGTTGTGCTCATAATAACTACCTCGTTTTTGGTTTTTGGTGTTCTACTCTCTACCGGCAAATGCCAGTACCCCTTAATAACTTTTTGAATCCCCTCGATTTGACTGCTGTCTGCACGTTCATACAGACAACAGTATCTGGACTATTCGATCCGCGTTAATTCTGTGATTACATGCCCTGAATTACGTGGTAGATTTCGTCTTTGGTCTTACCGGTCTTCTTTTGAAGTCGGCCAAGCAATTCATCTTCCTTACCTTCGACGAACATAAGGTCGTCATCGGTAAGATCAGCGTATTGCTGTTTCAGTTTCCCCTTTATCTCGTTCCAGTTTCCTTTGAAATGATAATCTGCCATTGTCTGTGCTCCTCATGACATGTGCGCAACAGTGGATGAAATCCACGCGTTGCTTTAAATTAAACTTTCGGTCCATCCGTAGGGCTCTCCTCGCCAGCGCTATCCCACACAACACTTTTTTTGAAAGTGAAGTGTAACCAAGGTCAGCGCGGCGCTTAAAGCGGTCGGCGTCCCTGGATTACCCGTATCAATACGGCTACAATTGCGACAACCAAGAGGACGTGTATAAAACCGCCCATGGTGAACCCGGTAACTAATCCCAGTGCCCAAAGGATCAGTAGAATTACAAATAGTGTCCAAAGCATTATCTACTCCTTCCTATAAAAAAGCGGCCTGGGCTGACTTCCCCCGCCCGCCGTTTCGACTTTCCTGTGTGAGCACCCATATTTAATTTCAATTTCTTATGATCAACGGATCATTGTCTTGTGGTGCTTCAATATAAAACAGGATGTCGTTCATATGTTCTACAGAGTATCGCTACCCGCGAATTCAGCCGAGTTATTGTGGCCGAATTTTTCAGCTTTACTTAGACCCTGCGAAATTTTATCTTTGATGCTTCCCATTTTTTCAGTGAGAGTACCGCGCAGTTCGCGGCCCGATTTTGGCGCGAAGAGAAGGCCGAGGCCCGCTCCCAGTAATGCGCCCAAGGTTAAACTACTCATAAATCCTCCGTTTCCAGAAACGGGGTGATTAAACATATCGCCCTTGGTTCTTCTGGCTTCCTAATTGTGATTTTTTGTCACGAATAAATGAACCGGCCTTTTCAAGCCCTTGATCCACTTTGCTTGTTATATCCTTGCCTTTGGTGACAAGTTGCTCGCGCATCTCGCGCCCACTTTTCGGAGCGTAAAGAAGCGCAATACCGGCGCCAATTAGCGCGCCGATAAGGAATTGTCCCCAGCCGATACTCGGCCCGGAACTAATATCGCGGTGTAATGCGTATTGTAAATCTGTGTTATACATTGCGTCCCTCGTCTGTTTGAGAGGTGTAATCTGACATTCTATTTTTGCCAAAATTCTTTACGCTCTGGATGCCTTCCTCAGCCATTCCTTTTACCTGCTTGCTTTTGTCCACAATCATCTGACGGACTTCGGAACCCGGACGGGGCGCATACAGAAAAGCTACTTCCGCTCCGATTGCGGCACCAAGGAGAAATGTGCCCCATGAGCTTCCACTGTTTGAAGGATCGTTATATGGCATCGTGTACCTCTACTTTCGGTTGATGGTTTTGTGTACGATTAAATATTGACTGGACAAACATTGTCAATCCGCCGCGTACGATATTTAGCAAACGTGTGGCTGTATCAATCGGCACTTCGACTATTGACCCGACTTTGGAAACGATCCGGTTACCCTGATCGGACCATCCTCGGGCGGTGTGCATTATGTGTTCGACTTGATACCACTGTTGTTTCGCGCGACCGGACAATTCCTTGACATCGGCGATAAGGTCCTGCGAACTCTCGATAAGTGATTCAATTGGCGCCTTCAGGCCATCAATGATATTCACTACACGCTCAACGAGTTTTTTCACAGCGAATAGCGTCACTATCGTAAAGATGCATAGCGCCACTATTGAGATAGACGCAAGAAATAGCGCTACTTGCAGAGCATCTGACATAGAGCCTCCACTTTCCTATCGACCCTGCATGGAGCCGACTGACAACAAACGTTACTTGTTAACACTAAATGTCGGTTCCCCGACTATTCGTTTCACTTTTTTCCCCGCCTCCAGCCGCTGTCCTTCCCCGACTTGGTTTATCAACGCAAGGGTCTCTGTCGTAACTGGTGTCGGAAAACTGCTTGCAAATTGGTCAACCGTCATGGCCAGATCCAATGTGACAATATCAAGCTTGAGCGGCTGCACGGATAGAGCTTTGGGATCTGTCAGGCGGTCGAAACTTTGCATCGCATTTCCAATAGCCATTTCATTTCGACTCCATCTGTCCGACGGAGAATAGCCCAACACTTGATAGACATTTCCCTCGTAGTCAATGAATGAGGCTATACCACTTAACTCACCCTGCTCGGTCTGAGCCCTAAACCGTCCTGATACATGGGGCAGACCGTTCACATTTCCTCGCGAAGTCCGCTCCGCTGACAATCCTTCCTGTGAGAAAAACTCCTGCGCGGCGGCATCGGCTGACTGTTGACTGGCGAGCGTTACCTGAATGATCCCATCTTGGTCGGGAGTGACAGCAAGCACGCCCTGTTTCTGGTTCGCATACTGCCAACCGGCCGGAAATTGAACTGTGAATCGCAGATCAGGATGATAGAATGTGTTAATTTTAAAGTATCCCTCGCGCGGATTTTGACCGTAGGTCATGCCGTCAAGCCGATTCAAATCTGAATCGCGATTGACAGTTGCGTTGCTTAAATTTCCGATCAGGGTGTCAAGCTGGCTTTGTATGCGCTCCTTGCGATTGCTTGGATCGGGATGGGTTGCAAGCCATTCTGGAACTCGCCCGGTCGCTTTTGCTCCGCCGCTCACATTTTCGAGCATATCAAAGACGCCAACCATTTCACGCGGGTCATTACCTGCCCGGCGCATGTATCGAAGGCCTAAATCGTCGGCCTGCTTTTCATCGTCTCTGCTGTATTTGAGAAAGAGCAATCCAAGACCGGCACTTGCCAGTTGTCCGTACTTTTGCAATCCGGGTTCGATAATCATTCCGGCAATAAGTCCAATTTGTGTCAATTGCTGTGTGCTCATTCTGTTAACAGAATGTTTAGCGGTTACATGGCCAATTTCATGACCAAGCACACCAGCAAGTTCAGCTTCGTTATCCAAATGAGCGAGAATTCCCCGAGTTACATAAATATACCCGCCCGGTAGGGCAAAGGCATTGACAACCGGGTCATCAAGAACGCGGAATGTCCAAGGGAGGTCCGGCCGCTCTGAGGTTGCGGCAATCTCCGACCCGAGCTCTTGTATATATCGCTGGAGGTTTGAATCAGAATAAAGCCCAAGCGAAGTGCTGATCTGTTTATCAGCTTCTTTGCCCATGCTTATTTCCTGTGATTCGCTGATGAGATTGATTTTGCTCTCTCCTGTCGCCGGATTCTTGGCGCATCCAGTCAGCGTTAGTCCGCCCGCAAAAGTTAGAAGGAGAGCGTACGAAAATCCCGCTTTGCGAATTGATTCCATTATGTCCGGCTTGCCGCTAAGCCTAAGCAGAGCTGAGGAAGCCTGGTCGATGACAGACATACAACAAGAAAGCATATTTTTCATTTCAATTTCTTCTTCCTGCAAGCAATGCTTAATAATGAACATCCAAAAAGTCCTATACACTATTCTTTATACTTTTTAGTTGGTATCTCAGTCTCTTCGAGGTTAACATTAGCAGGGCCATTGACTACTTTTCCATCGAAAGAAAAACGAGAGCCATGACATGGGCAATCAAACGATTGTTCTTCGTCATTCCGCCGGACTAGACACTTCAGGTGAGGGCATATCGCGCTGAAAGCATGGAGGTGGCCATCACCGTCGCGATATACGGCAGTTTTATCAATTACTGCTCCGCTTCCGCGTTCAATAGTATCAAGCGACTCGTCCCCGTTACCAGTTAAATAGTTTTTGTATTGAGCTACAGAATTTGCGGCCTCTTTTACAAAAGTACCTATAGCGCCCGTCACCTTTCTTGAAGGATCGTACATCTCGCTCCACTGGCTCTTTCTTCCGTGAATGAGATCAGGGATCAGTTCGCTGGCAATCGCGGCATGGGTAATTCCATTTCCTGAATCGCCAGTGATGATGTATATATTTTCATCACCAGGATTCTTGCCAATGAAGGCAAGGCCGTCCGCGGGTTCTATAATTTGTCCGGACCAGCGATACATGATTTCTCCCAGCTCAGGAAAACGCTTCCGGGCCCAGGATTCAATACGACGATATGGTTCACCCTTTCAGTCGTCTTCCTTATAAGGCTGTCCTGTCTTGTGGTCTTCACCGCCGACCATGAGCAGGTCATGGTGGTCATTGAGCGGTTGAGTGCGAATGTAATGGTAGGGCTCGTTTCTACTCTCCGAGTCTTTATCTCCACTGTCCCACCAGAGAGCGCGAAGGACTGAATCTTTTGGAACCGGCCCGGCAATAACATACGTCCGGTACGCCGCCTGTTTGGTGTGCATGGTCACGATGTCATTGATTGGTGAATTGGTAGCCAAAACAATGCTGCCGGCTGTTATTCGATAGCCAGTACTGGTCGTAACACCACTATGGTCTATCTTGTCGGCATGAGTTTTCGTAAATATCCGGCCGCCCCGTTTTACAATCGCATCAGCAACTCCCTTAAGAAATTTCAAAATGTGAAACTGTGCTTGATTGGGAAATCGAAGCGAGCGTCCTTTTTCAACCGGGATACCTGGTATGTCTGGCATCATTTCTGTCTTTAAACCAGCATGCTGCGATGCGGTCAGCTCTTCGCTGAGCAGTTCTGCTTTCTCCGACGGGTGTAGAAATAGATAACCGTCGAGTCTCTCAAAATCACACTTTATCTGTTCATCATTAACTATTGACTCTATAACGTTGATCGCCCTTGTATGACCTGCCGCGACTTTCTTTGCGGTTAGAGCATCGAACATCTTCTCTATTTCGAAATAACGTTCATCGACTCCCGTTGCAAGATGCGCCGTCGTTCGTCCGGTTTCTCCGCTTCCAAGTTGACCGTCTTCGACAATGGCAACACTCCTGCCCTCTTTCGCAAGCGCATAAGCGGTGATAACTCCCGCTATTCCACCGCCGACGATAACAACATCGACTGTGATATCTTTGTGAAGCTCATCGAATAAAATCGGCTCAGTCGAATCAAGCCAGTAAGATAGGGTTGTGCCTGAACTGAAGACGTCATCTTCAAGATCGTTGTCGGTAGATTTTCGGGTCGGGCTATTCTGTGAGTCCATAATGATATTCCTTCATCGAGTGTAGCAGACGACTTAAAACGGTGTTATTGTCGACATTTTTTGTATAGAACCATCTGCGATGCCAAACGTAATTTTTCTGAAGAGAGATTCTGTTTACGCAGGTGAAAGAAAATGTAAGCGCGCCTATACGTGAAATTCGCAAGGTCTTGCTTTTGGCCATACCATCTAAAATTTGTAAAAGTGCGACAGACCCGGTATCAGCCCCGTCAAAGGTTCATCATCTCATAACACATACGGGATGATTAACCCGCACACTTCGACCTGTAAGCAAACGAAAGTGTGCTCAGGGTACGAGCACAATCATTCTCAATAGAACAAGTGATTTAAACAATTTTCGCCCCTGAGCATTTCTTCCGTTGCGATCCGCGATACCATTCTGCGCACTCGTCGCGTTTATATCAGACAGTGGGTTTTCGACCGCTGAACAAATTATACAGTACGACGATAACGGCTACGGCAAGCAGCACATGCAGAAACCCGCCCAGGACGAACCCGGTTACTGTTCCGAGCAACCATAGTACGAGTAAGATTATTGCTATTGTCCACAACATTGGATACTCCTCATTCTGAAGTCTACCTCTCCCATTGAGAGAAGACTTCACTTGTTGTTAATTCCCAGTCAACTGTTTTAGTTTGTACATCAATTCGCTTGCCGCAACTGAAAGGCAAAAGGAGCATCGCGCCAACCAATACCATTCTTCCGACGACCGGGCTGTTTGCCCTGTGTGACAGAGTGGCTCCTTGGTCTAATTTCATTGGCATTAGATCCTCTTACTCTCGCCCTCTTCATTTGCTACAACCTATAGGGAAAATGAGGGACAGCCCTTTGGGCGCTGTCCCATTATTATCTTATTTAAGGTACGTTCTTGTTTTCACATATCATCAACTGTCAAATTTTTGACAGAGAGTGAAGTTCAAAGTTAGTATCCACCACCGCTACCTGAACCGCTGGTTCCTTGACGAACGCCGCTCTTGTTGGTTTTGGGCGTGGTTCCGGTTTTCTTCGTGTCACTCTTCATCTGAGAGACGCGTTCATTGCACTGCTCGATGTGTTGATCAATTTTCGACTCGAGTTGGTGAACTTCTTCGTTGTGTTGCTCAAGCTGGCGTCTGACCTGGTCAACTTCGCCTGTTGGTGGAATTCTATTGAAGTTATCTTCGAGCAGGCTGAAGTCTTCAGATATGCTTTGGAAATCCGTTACGAGTTCTTGTGTCGCGTAAGTCTGGCCTTTCATGCCAGCGCTACCTGATACTCCAGCGCGTCCTGATGTACCAGTACCGCTACCTGAAGAGGTGGCGTCACCAATTCCGTTACCCGATGTTCGTGGCTGGCCGCTTCGTGATGTCATGGTATCTGACTGTCTACCGGATTGTCCCGGCGTACCTGACGTTGGGGATTCTGATCCCATCGAACCGGTTGTGCCTGAGCCGCTCTTTTTGCCAGAACCAGTACCAGTCGAAGCTCCCATACCGCCCGAGGTACCTGAGTTCAGGCCAGGGTTGCTTCCTGAAGTCTGCCCGGTAGTGCCGTCCATGCCTGGTGCCATAAGAACTTGTTGATACTGAGTAAGCTCTACTCTGTAGTCAGCAAGCATTTGACGATGTTTGGTCATCTCTCTTTGGAGTTTCGCCTTGTCGTCTATGTCTATCATCAAGTCCACATGTTCGTGAATTTTGTCGAAATGAGTTCTGAGGGCTCTAGTCTGTTTGTCCATTTTATCTGTCCACTGCACGTTATTCCCGCTCTGCATGCCTTGGGTCGAATGTTCTGGAGTGGACGTTTTCGGGGTGTGTCGCATCGTTGTATCGGTTGTTGTCTTGTCTCCTTGGCGTTCCATCTGGCCAAAGCCGATAACTGCCAAAAGCAGAATCCCGACAACTGTCAGAGTCGAAATTGTTGATTTCCTCATAGAATTTTCTCTCCCTTGTTTACTGGTTTTTTACTCCATTATTCCCTGTGTTCATACACCTCATATCTAATGTGCGGTCGGAAACATATCCTCTACCTTTTCCTTGGTGTGTATTCGTCTCCATTTGCCGGAAAGAAACGAAAGCCCGTCAGGATCCCGCTCTCGTGAGCCTATTCCGTGCTCGATCGACAGGACGCGGCCGCGTGACCGACTTGAAGTCCGGCAATTACAGCAGTTCCGCCCTTTTGTCTTCAGTTCCAAGTTTGCCATAAACTTAACCCCTTTTTGAATGTCTGTTTCCCTCAGACAGACAGACTCTCCGACGCCAATCGCACCGGGTGTTCGCAAGCAAAATGTCCTTTAAACTCACCACTCCAATAATATCTTCCGCTCTGCAGCACTTGCGTATTGTGTAGCAGAAGGATAAACAGTAGTGCTGAAGCTGCCATCAAATGCGACGGCGACGTTCGGGTTGAAACTTCCCATACTAATAATTCAGCCTTGTGATTCATATAGACTCCAATACTGTTCGATCGGCATCTGATCATTCTGGCGATCTAAGGCGGGTAACGACAGAGAAATTGTCGTCATTGCTTTTGTCTCCGCCAGCTCACTGATGGTCGGCAATACGATCGAACGTGGTTCTCTCGATGTCTGCCTACTGGTTTCGCTCGTCTGCGCTTCGGGTCTCTGTGTTGGCGAGACATCCAGCCAGTGGAGCGGGGTCGATACGACAGCAGAGGAAGGCGCTATCATACCTGGATTAACCTCTTCCGAATTGTCGGAGGGGGTAGAGCGCGGACTGTTCTTTCCAATACCCTGATCTCCTGAAATTATACACTCAACTTTTTTTCTTGATATCGTTTGGTTTCGCAATAATGAGGCCAGTGTGACCGCATTCGTCGGTTCTATATCGTTTGATGCAATCGGAGAAACTGGCCATTGACGGCTGTCGGCAACTATGATTTTTCCCAGCGGCGAAAGCAAGTTTCGCACCCAGCGATTTTCCGGACAGTCTTCAACAGCGGCAACAAACGGCCGCATCTTTTCAAATGCGCTAATAATCAATTCCGTGGAGCGGCAGGAGAACCGACGGGCAATACCACGAGAGCCGCGGTCGTCTTCTCGCGCCATCACGATAATGCCCTTTTCCAAAGTAATGCCGATATAATTCATCTGACTCCTTGTGTACTCAAAATGATCGCATGTGCACAGTTGCATTCCAACGAGTGAATTGTTTCGCCTTTTGAGTCATACGGAGCGACAACACATATCGTATTATCGCGCCGCAATACTCTTTGGGCGCATCACAACGAAATGCGTCTTAGCGGTAGTTGCGAAGAAACTGCAACACCCGCTTCTGGGCCTCAATCTTGCCGAGACCGTATTTTTCCTGAACTTTACCGACCAGACGGTCATGCTTGCTTGCTACCACATACATGTCGCGATCTTCGGTGAAAGTGTCGCGCATCTTTCTTACTTTCCCTTTTCCACTTTTCCACTGTGTCCGTTCCGAGCTAAATTCATCCTCAATGTCGTACCAGTCCATGGCGTTGCTCCTTACTCTTACTCATTCCATTGTCTGTTTCTATCGGGGTTTGCAAGTCCGCACCTTGAAGAGCGGGCGATTGCAAACCCGACATGTCCTTGTTACGAAGACTAATTTAGGATTTGATGCAGCCAATACAATCGCCCAAAGAATTGAAAAAAGGTCTAATACGGGATAACAGCGGCCGGACTAATCCGGATGGTAGATAGATTACCAGCATGGGAGTAATCCTCTGTGGACTTCTCTTAGATTTGGTAGGGCGGGTCCATCCGCGAACCCGCCGATTCACTGGATCATTGCAGATCGTAACTTTCTCTTTCCGCAGAAAAAAAAAGACTGGGTACACCACCCCGCCCTCGGCGGGACTCTTCCTTACCCAGTTAGTCAAAACCCGAGAACAGTGAAATCCCGCACTACCTGATTGCCCCCGTGGGACGGTGAGCCAACATGCTTACTTGTGGAAAGAGAAAGAAAAACCGGCCCGAGCCCTTAAGATCAGTTCGGCTCGCTGGATTTAGAAAAATATGCGCTGATGGAGCCTAAGCCCAGTGCCGCTGATAAGGTGTCGCCGCCATTTTTTTGCGACAACTGGCCATGGACGAAAGTCGCAATCTGGAGACGGCTGTCCAAAGCGAGTTTCTCCAAAACATTGTGGACATGGCTCTTAACTGTATGGATGGCAACACAGAGACGGTCTGCGATTTCTTTATTGCTCAGACCCTCAGAAATCAGGTCGATAACCTCCTGCTCACGGCGAGTCATTTGAACGTCATCGGGCATCTTCAAAGTCGGTTCTGATTTTAGGGACTGACCCACTATCTGGCTGAAAAGAGACTCAACCAGTTGGGGAGGCATTGTCTTCTGGTCCTCTACGACAGAGCGCACGGTGCTAATTACCTCATCAAATCCAGCGTCTTTGAGGACGAAACTTGTTACTCCTGACCTAACATACTCTATGATTTCGAGTTGATTGGGAATAACGCCCATTCCGATAACCTGGACTTCAGCCGCGTCAAGTTTCAGCGCCTCAATGAGCGGAAGCGCGAGTTCTCTTGCCGTTGCAAGGTCAATAAGAATGATCTCCGGCTTTACCGCTCGCGCGACTGCAATGGCATCCTGCAAATTCGAGGTCGCAGGAACTTCTATATCAGAAAGGCCCGCGAATTTCTCCTTTAATCCTTCGCGCATGATGCGATTGCTCTCGACGACCAAGAGCTTTGTTCTATGCATGGTGGTTTCCCCTGAAAAGGACATACGCCACTCCTTCGGACATGAGGATACAATCTCCGCTTCTGTCATATATTGGACACTTTTTGCGTCCGTGAGTTCCTACTTAACGAGTTTTATACACGTTCCTCTATTTGCCAGCTTGAAAAGCTTAAACCAATTTATCACACAAGATAATACGCGCCGAGATTTGAGAATGTATCAGTCGCAGGCTTTAAATACGAATTAAACCGAATGGGAGACGATAAAGTGGTCTCGGCTTGTGAAGTCTGGCAGTAGGAATACTTGCCGTAGTCGACATCACATCAAACAGGGTACTTGCCTGCGGTGCTATGTTTTATCTCTGTTCTCCGATACCAATAACTGGCTGCTGGTTGCGATAAATCCCCGCGTATCTAATCAGTTCGAGGCGTGTGGATAAAGCAAGTTTCTCAAAGAGATTATGTATATGGCTTTTGACCGTATGGGTGGCGATATTCAACTGATGCGCTATTTCTTTATTGCTCAGACCCGATGCAACATGATCGATGACTTCTTGTTCACGCCGAGTGATGCTAACAGCCTCAGAAACGCGAATGGGTTTGACTGTAACCTGTGGATCTATCGTGATAGTTCTGAAAAGCGAGTCAGTTACGGTCTGCGGAAGTACCACCTGGCCGTCCAATACGTTTTGAATCGTCTGGATCAAATCCTGGAAGCTAGCATCCTCTAAAACAAATCCTCTCAGACCGATTTTGACGCAACTCAGCAGATCCACTTTCTCAGGCACCACATTGATCCCGACCATCTGGATAGCGGGGAATTTACTTCGCAGCTCAGTAGCGATAGAAATACTATTACCATGCTGGAGAGACATAGACTGCAAAATCAGATCCGGCTGAACCACTGAAGTAACTTCAAACGCCGTTGATGATTCGCTCATTTTGACTGTAGCGAAGTCAGAGGAGGTCTTAATCTTTGTAGTAATACCCTCTCTTAATACTCGATTGTCTTCTATTACCAACAATTGTTTCATTACCATGCCCCATTCTCCTCTCGCTCCAGCCCCTCAGAGCACCAGAGTCTTAAACGTAAGCTTGTCAGGAAGTTATGCTTGTGCCCGGAACTAATAAAATCAAGATCTCCCATAATTGCCATTGACTGTCAATTCGATCTGTGATCCATTCTCCCGTCCATAACTACCTTATATACCAGCGCTACAAGGACATAATTTATATGTATTATAAATTATTGCTTGTCAAGAGAAAATCGACCGAAGGATTGAAAAAAGAATTAACCCGTTGACCTTCAAGCTCTTCAAGTTTCTGATTCACACACCAATCAAAGATAGCGATTCGAAACTCTGCTTTAGTTGCTTCATGAGTAAGTGAATTCAATCCCGTAATGAAAAAACCCACTCGAAAGCGGGCTCTCTCAAGAAGCGATATTACAGGCGTGCGATGGGTCTGTAACGTTGGCTCTCGCTTGTGTTTGTGTGTTGACCTCGAACTGGCTTAGGAACGCATCCGTCTGATAGCGCTCGCACCAAGCAACCCTAATCCGAGCAGAAGCAAAGTGGCTGGCTCGGGATTTGTGTGAACGGATTCGTTTTCTGTCTCTCGCTCGGGATGAACTTGTGGGGCCGATCTGAGTGACTGGCTGTATTTGTCTATAACGATACCGTTCTCATTGCAGTGGACTATCGGCGACGACATTGTTTGAAGGGCCGAATGTTCGAACGGAACCGATGGATCAAAACTGCTTGGCATATCAAACTCATAGCCGATGAATCGTCCAAGCGCTGTCTCTGTGAGCCCTCGACTGTCATAAGGAGGAAAGAGAGCCTCTTTTTGTGAAAGAGGGTTTTGATTGATTGCTTCGTGTTGGATGTCGCTGGTCTCATAGACCCGAGTCGATTCAATTGCTGAAGAAATTGCAAAATGGGTGAAATACGGATTGGGACTACGTAGAGAGACGACGGGCATTGGCAGCGATGGATGCTCGATGGCATCACGCGACCAGTCGACCTGGACTGAAACTAAAGAGTTACCCTGATTGTGCAGATATTCGGTTTCTGGTCTTTGAAAGAAATCAAAAGTCTGCGAAACTGCTGGTGATACTAAAACTGTAATCAGTGTGAGGATGCGGACATTTCTTGACATTAGTTACTCCTCTATCATGTATCATTATAATCCGATGTTTCTAACTCCGGACAGCCCCGTGTATTATGTGAGCTATTACGCTTCGGCATATGGAGGTGGGCTCGACTGCCGTTACGCATAGTCATATTATCAGGAGCTTACATATTTTACAATCGCCCAAAGAGATGGAAAAGGAGCCAACTATGGCCTATTTGTCTTTGCAACAAAAGGATTAGACCATTAGGCAGATTTGTGAACTCTACCACATCTTATACGAATTCTGGAAGGAAGAGACGGGTCCTTCTTCGAACCCGCCGATTTATGACCGTCAGGATCACGGCGATCCTGACCTACTAAGAGAAGAAAATGTCTCTCGTTGTCCGCCCCGGCGGAGTGTGGCACAAGAATCAAAGCCAACTTTCCCAGTACGTCATTGCGGGCATAATAGCCAAAAAGTGTTGGTAAGTTATTCATTTTGGGCGGAGTTTACAGTACCATGCGAAGTCGTTTTCTCGGTTATGAATGGCCAGTCCTCGGTGTTGCCGGTAGTGTCTCTTGAGACGG
>Ga0163151_10000086_pt1 | contig 152608 bp, 140 predicted proteins | sample OliLakLV19MP5IB2_FD_145596 | JGI IMG/M metagenome (GOLD analysis project Ga0163151, IMG submission 145596) | Freshwater microbial mat bacterial communities from Lake Vanda, McMurdo Dry Valleys, Antarctica - Oligotrophic Lake LV.19.MP5.IB-2 | ecosystem: Environmental > Aquatic > Freshwater >...
GGTCACAACGAAGACTTGGAGTGGAAAACACAAAGAAACAAAGAAGCTTAGGGGAAAAGAGCCGGTATCTTAGGTTTCTGGCATCTTTGTGTTTTCCAACCGGGGCTGGTCCACGCCAGCGTGGAAGCGTTGAAACCGAACATCACCCTCGCCGAGACAAAGACGCCCAACGGCGCGCGCATGACCCTGGTCGAGCACGATGGCAGCTACTGCATCCGGGTCAACGGGCAGCAGCTGATGCACTCCTCGGTGGCGACCTCCGAGATCGAACTCGGCCGGCTCGGGGTCGAGCGGCTGATGAACCGCGGCTTGCCGGCCAAGGTGCTGATCGGCGGTCTCGGGTTGGGCTTCACCCTGAAGAGCGTGCTGGCGCACACCGGGCGGAAGGCCGCGGTGCAGGTGGCGGAACTGTTTCCTGAGATCGTGGCGTGGAACCGCACGTTCCTGGCCGGGCTCAACGGCGGCGCACTCGCCGACCCGCGTGTCACGGTCCTCGCGGAAGATGTGCGCGCGATCATCCGGCGGGCGGCCAAGGCGCCGTTCGACGCCATCGTGCTCGACATCGACAACGGCACGACGGCCATGGTGAAGGACGAGAACAGCCAGCTCTACAGCGAACGCGGCCTGCAGCAGATCGCGCTGGCGCTGAAACCCGGCGGCCGGGCGGCCATCTGGTCGGCGTGCGCAGACGCGGCGATCGAGCAGCGGCTGAAGCGGGCCGGTTTCACCGTGCAGGCGGTGCCGGCCAAGCTTTACGCGAAGGCGAAGCGCAGCACCTACATGATCTACCTCGGCGACAAGCCGGTGGCGGAGACGGCGAAAGTCTGAGCCTGCCGGCCCTAAAGGTGGAACGCATCGCCCTCAATGCGTTAGGTGCGGAGTGGATAAGGCAAGCGCGTTGGGGCAACGCGCTCCACCGGCAGCCGCAGTCGGCCGGGCCTGTCGGTCTCCCACGTGCCGGCCATCGCCCACCCTCCGTCGCTCACCCTCATGAGCACGAAGCCCGGCACCGGCGGGTATTTCTCCAAGGTGATCCACCAGGACCCACCCGACCTGAGCAGCCCGTTGGTCGCCGCAGCCACGCGCACAAACCCCTTCAATTTCGCCGCCTGGCTGGCGGGCAAAGCGGGCGTTAACGTCGAGCCATGACCATCACGCAGCGTTTCACGCTCCGTTTCTTCTTCGATGGTATCTTCCCGTTCATCGTGCTCATCCTGCTGACGAAACCGACGGAACCGAAGCTTGTGGCGGAATTCTACGGCAAAATGAAAACGCCGGTCGGCGACACCCCCGAACTCGAGGCGGTCGGCATCGCCGAGACGCTGCGCAACCCGACCCGTTTCGACCAGACCAGGTTGCTGCCGTCCTCCAACTGGGAGTTCTGCAAATGGGACCGGGTCGACACGATCGGCTTCATCGTGTGCTGCTCGCTGTCGGCCGCGATTGTCGGCATCTTCCTCGGCCTGCGCAAGTGGGCGGCGCCGTGAACGGGATCGCCATCCCAACACCCCCCGCCCTGACGGGCGCCCCTCTTGAGCCGGAACGATGCAGGAGAACCCTCAACTGCTCTCGGCACACGAAACCGAGTAGTGGCCGGGGTGGGCAGCCCGCTCGCGGGCGCTTCCCGGAGCGCGAGCAAGCTTGCTGGCCCACATCGAACTGCATCGTTCCGGCTGGAGAGGGGTGGCGCATTGCGCCGGGGTGTGTAGGGTCACGCTACGAAGCGAGTTAACTCACCAATGAACGACGCCATTTCCATCGATTGCCCGCATTGCGGGGAGACCTTTTCTCTGGCGCTGGACGCCAGCGAGGGCAGCGCGGAGTTCACCGTGGATTGCGAGGTCTGTTGCCGGCCGATGACCGTCAGCGTGCGGATCAATGACGATGGCGAGCTCGAGGGCGTGGATGTGAGCGAAGAGTGAGTTTTCTTGTGGAGGGCTGGCCTCCCGGTCAGCCGCGGTCGGTCGGGAGACCGACCCTCCAGCGGCGGGTCAGCGACCCCGCTCTACCACTTACCAAAACAATACGACCGATACGATAGCCGGTCCTCCTGCAGCGCGTTGTAGATGCGCGAGCCCCGGATGCCGGCGAAGTCGCGGCCGAGGGAGTGCATGAACTGCGGCAGGTGCCGTACGAGCAGCTGCTGCGAGCGCTCGGAGTTCCGCTCCATGCCGCGCAGGACCTCCGCGTTGATGACGCGGGTCTTGACCTGCTGCAGCGGTGCACCGGCCAGCGCCTTTTCCCAGTCGGCGAGGCCATCGGCAAAACGAAAGTCGGCATACAGGAAATGTCCGCCGGGCTGCAGCACGCGGGCCACCTGGGCGAGGAAGCGAGGAAAGTCCGGATAACAATGCGAGGCCTCGACGTTGATGACGGCATCGAAGGTCGCGGCCTGAAAGGGCAGGTTCCCGGCATCGCCCTGCACGAAGTCCAGGCCCGCGACCTGGTGGCGGCGCTGGCAGAACCTGATGCCGCTGGGGTTGAGATCGAGGCCGGTGTAACGGGCCGGCTGCAGCGTGCGCGTGAGGAACGACGCGCCGCCGCCGTGGCCGCAGCTCACCTCGAGGACGCGTTGGCCCTTCAGGTCAACCTGCGTGGCGACGTGATGGTAGAGCTGGATGCAGGCGCGGTTCGGCTCGTCGGCCGGTTCAAGCGCGAGACCGACCGGCGGCTCGGTCTCGAAGGCGTAGTTGAGGAACAGCACCTCCTCGTCCACCAGCCGGCGCGTCAGGAACGGATACCACAGCTTCCAGATGGCCTTTCGGAGAAAGCCGATCGAGAAGAGCGGGTCGATCAGAGCCATGGAGAAACCGGATGGGCACCACTAATTCACACGAATGACCCACTAATCCGGACCAATCATTAGTGGCCAATTAGAGAAGATTAGTGGTTAAAAATCAGGGCAGTTTGGCTTGGACCAGTTTGCTGGCGGCGCCGAAATCGATGAGGCCGGCCTCGGGGCGCTGCTTGAGGGCCCCGATGACCTTGCCCATTTCCTTTTTGGAGGTGGCGCCGGTGGCGGCGATGACCTCAACGACGAGCGCCTCGAGCTTCGCGGCGTCGAGGCCCTTGGGCAGGTATTTTTCGAGGATGGCGATCTCGGCACTGTTGGCGGCGACGAGGTCGGCGCGGCCGCCCTTCTCGAACTCGGTGCGGGCATCGGTGAGGTTCTTCACGGCCTTGCGGAAGGTGGCGCTGACGAGGGCCTCGTCGATCGGCTTGCTCGAGTCCATCGCGGCGCGCTGGATGGCGGCGTCCATGGTGCGGAGGGCGGTGGCGGTGGCCGTGGCACGGGCCTTCATGGCGGTGATGATGTCGGCGCGGAGAGTCTCGTAGGTGGTCGGCATAAGCAGGGAATCACACAAAGCAGCGAAGCAGCAAAGTGCAATCCCGCAGCCATCTCCGTTCCTGGCTGCTTGCTCCTTCGTATGCCTCCCTAGGCGACCGAGGAGATATGGAAATCGCTGCGTTTGCCGCCGAGGTCGAGCTGGAGGGTGTCGCCCTGCTTGCGGCCCATGAGCTGGCGGCCGAGCGGGGACTGCGGGGTGATGACCAGCACCGGGTCGCCTCCGGTTTCGATCTCGGTGCCGCCGGCGCGCGGGCCGATGAAATAGTAGCTGCCGCCCGGGCCCTCGAGCCGCACGAGCGCCCCGAGGCTGATGGGTTCGCCGGCAGCCAAGTCGCGGACGGGGAGTGCTTGGAACTGGGCGACGGCCTGGGCGGCCTCCTCGGCGGCCTTGGATTGGCCGTGCGCGAGGTAGGAAGCCTCGAGGCCGCGGGTGTCGTATTTGTCCTCGGCCTTGTTCTCCTCGTTCGTCGCCTCGGCGTGGGTGGCGAGGGCGGCGTTGGTGATCTGCTCCAACTCACCGGCGAGCTTGGCGATGATGCGGGCAAGGAGGTCGTGTTTGTTCATGGGCTGGATCTTAATGTAGGAGCCTGCTTGCAGGCGATGGCGAGCGTCGAATCGTCTGCAAGCAGGCTCCTACACGTGAGGCGGCGGAAGACAATCATGGTGCCAAATCGCGCGGGAAGATGCGGATGACGTGGTAGCCGGCGCGGCGGACAGCGTGGTGGCATCGAGCAGGAAGCAAGCAAGGAGCCGGATCACGGAGTGGATTCATCGCCGTAGATGGCGACAAAGGCGGGACGATGGGAGAACCGGGCGGCGCGATACATGCCGGGGGAGTTGAATTCCATGGCGATGTTGCCTTGGGCGTCGAGGGCGATGACGCCGCCGTCGCCGCCGAGCTTGCCGACCTTGGCGATGGTGGCGGCCGCGGCCTCGTGCAGGGGCGTGCCGCGATATTCCATCTGGGCAGCGATGTCGCGGGCGACGCCGACGCGGATGAAATACTCGCCCCAGCCGGTGGCGCTGACGGCGCAGGTGGCGTTGTGGGCGTAGGTGCCCGCACCGATGATGGGGGCGTCGCCGACGCGGCCGAACTTCTTGTTGGTCATGCCGCCGGTGGAGGTGCCGGCCGCGAGATTGCCCGCCTGGTCGAGGGCCACGCAACCGACGGTGCCCCAGCGGAGCGTACGGGTGAAATAGTCCGCGGGCGCGGCGGCGGTGCGTTCCTTGCCGTCCTTCTCCATGGCTTGCGCCTTTTTCAGCTGCTCGCGGCGCCAGTCGGTCTGGAAATATTCGTTTGGCACCAGCTCGTAGCCGAGGGACTGGGCAAATTTTTCGGCGCCTTCGCCGGCCATCATCACGTGCGGCGACTTCAACATGACGTCGCGCGCGAGGTTGATGGGGTTCCTGATGTGGTGGACGCCCGCCACGGCACCGGCGGCTTGGGTGCGGCCGTCCATGATGGAGGCGTCGAGTTCGCAGAGGCCGTCGGCGTTGAACACGGCGCCCTTGCCGGCGTTGAAGAGCGGGGAATCCTCCATAACGTTGACCGCAGCCGTGACCGCCGCGAGCGCGGCGCCGCCGCGATCCAGGACCGCGTAACCGGCGTTAAGCGCCGCGGTGAGCTGGGCGCGATACTCGGCCTCACGCTCCGGACTCATGGAGGCGCGCTCGATGACCCCGGCGCCCCCGTGGATGACGAGGCCGTGGGGACGGGAAGTAGGCTGCCCAGAGACGGCCAGCGCGGAAGAAAGCAGGAGCAGGCTGATTGATTTCATGGGAGGAATCGGACCTAGCTGACGTAGAGGGACCTAGGGTGTGTCTTCAAAATTAAGTGGGAGGGGCTTTATGCCCCGACAAATTGATGCGCGAAGCCGAAACAGTCGGGGCATAAAGCACCTCCCACAACGGCAGAGGCCAAGTTGTTTGATTTTTGTAGACACATCCTAGTGGGAGAGACCCAGGGCTTGCAGGAAAAACGCGTAATTCCGCGCCATGTCGTTGAGCGCGTCGTAGCGGCCCGCGACGCCGCCGTGGCCGGCGCCCATCGTGGAGTAGAGCAGCGTGGCGCTGCGGCCGGTGTCGAGTGTGCGCAGCTTGGCGAGGTATTTGGCGCCCTCCCAATACGGCACCTGGCTGTCGTTGTAGGAGACGTTGACCAGCACGTGCGGGTAGTTGGCGGTCTTGAGATTGTCGTAGGGACTGTAGGCGCGCATCCAGCCATACTCGATCTTAGTGTTGGGGTTGCCCCACTCGATGTATTCCTCGGTGGTGAGGGGCAGGGTGGCGTCGAGCATGGTGTTGAGGACGTCCACGAAGGGCACCTGGATCAGCGCTGCCTGGAAGAGGTCGGGCCGCTGGTTGAGCACGGCGCCCATGAGCAGGCCGCCGGCGCTGCCGCCGGAGGTGACCATCTGCCGCGAGGTGGTCCAACCCTGGTCGACGAGCCACTGGCCGCAGTCCACGAAGTCATTGAAGGTATTCATCTTTTTGTCCATGCGGCCGGCCTCGCGCCACTCCTCGCCGAGTTCGCCGCCGCCGCGGATGTGGGCAATCACGTAGATCAGGCCGCGGTCGAGCAGGCTCACGCGGGACGAATTGAACGACACCGGCATGCTGAGGCCGTAGGAACCGTAACCGTAGAGCCAGAGCGGCTGCGGCTTGGTGCGATCGAGGTCGGCACGATAGACCACGGACAGCGGCACCTTCGTACCGTCGCGGGCCGTGGCCCAGAGGCGCTCGGATCTGTAGTTCTTCGCGTCGAAGCCGCCGAGCACCTCGGTCTGCTTGAGGAGGGTCAAGGCGCCGGTCGTGAGATCGGCCGTGTAGGTGCTCAGGGGGCGGACGAGGGACTGGTAGTTGAGGCGCACCGCGGGGGCGTCGTAGGTCCAGTTGCCGCCGGTGGAAACCTCATAGGCGGCCTCGGGCATTTCGATCCGGTGAGTACGACCGGTGGCGAAATCGTAGATCCGCAGGTGCGGCAGGCCGTTTTCGCGCTCCGCGACGACCAGGTGGGTGGCAAACATGTCGAGACTCTCGACCTTGATGGCCGGGTTGTGCGGGATGACGTCGGTGAGCTCGCCGGGCGCCGTGTCCGGCGCCGAGGCGACCTGATAGTTTTTCGCGCTGCCGTGGTTAGTGGCATAGTAGAACCGGCCGTCGCGGTGCTCGGTGAAGTATTTCACGTTCTCGGTGCGGCCGAGCAGGCTGCGCAGCGCGAGACCGGCGCTGTCCGCGGGCAGGACGAGCGACTCGGAGGTCAGCTTGCTCTCGGTGTGGCAGACCATGAATTTCCCATCGCGGGTGCGGAAGACGTCGACGTTGTAGAGCTCGTCCTTGTCCTCGTAGACCAGCTCATGCTTCGCCGTGCTGAGGGTCCAGCGGTGGACCTTGTCCGAGCGCTTGGCCTCGTTCTCGGTGACGTAGTAGATGACGTCGTGACCCGCACCCCAGTCGAGGTCGGAAACTTTGCCGATGGCCTGCGGGACGAGCGTCTTGGTGGCGAGGTCCATGACGAAGACCTCGTATTGGCGGTAGCCGGTCCAGTCGATGGAGTAGGCGAGGCGCACGCCGTCCTCGCTGATCCGGTAGGAGCCGACGGCGATGTAGGTGTTCGGGCCAATCATCTGGTTCAGATCGAGGAGGATTTCCTCGGTGGCGCCGGCGGCGGTGCCCTTCCGGCAATAAATGGGATACTGCCGGTCCTTCTCGGTGCGGGTGTAATAGCTGTAGTCATGGAAAAGCACGGGGGCGGAGGAGTCGTCCTCCTTGATGCGGCCGACCATTTCCTTATACAGCGCAGCGCGCAGTTCCTTCGCCGGGGCGAGGACGGCCTCGGTGTAGGCGTTCTCCTGCTCAAGGTAGCCGATCACCTCGGGCGTGTCCTTTTCGCGGAGCCAGAAGTAATCGTCGATGCGCTTGTCCTCATGGACGGTGACGTCCTTGGGCTGCTTGGTGGCGACGGGCGGCTTGGCGTTGACCAGGTTAAAGGCCTGGGCGGACAGGGTCACGAGGGACAGGAGAACGAGGTAGCGGAGCATGGGGTGGGGGAGGAAAATCAGACCTTAGCGAAGAGCTCGTCCATGCTGCAACCAAGTCCCGGCAGACGAGGGTCGGTCAGCGGATGGTGGTGGGCGAGGATGTCGGTGAGGGTGAAGCCGTATTCGCCGAGGGCGTAGACCTCGACGTTGAGGTAACGCGGGTCGACCATCCAGAGCCGCGGCAGGCGGAGGGCGGACCACAGCTCCTTCTTGATGACGGTGTCGATGTGGTGGTCCCCCGGCAGCAGGACCTCGGCGACGAGGTACAGGCGTGCCAGACCGGCGAGCCCCGGGTCGTTGCGGACCACCGTGAGGTCCGGCCGCAGGATGCAATCATCGGCGAGCTGCAGGCTGGCGCGCCGGGGCAGGAGCTGCAGCGCGGCGTCCGGCGGCAAGGCGGCGGCCACGAGGGTGTGCAGCCGGCTGACGAGGATCTCATGGGCGGCCGGCGGGGCGCGGCGGCTGGTGGTCTCACCTTGGATGACTTCCTGATAGGCTTCGAACATGCGCGGGACTCAGGGTGTGCGCGGCCGGGGCGCCGGGAAGACCAGCCGGTTGGCCAGCTCGGTGAGGCGCGCGGTCAGCAGGGCGTTTTCCTTCTCGGGGGTGGATTCGTAAGTGCTGCGCTGCGTCGCCCGCTCGGCGAGCTCGGTGCTCAGGACGTAGATCTGGCGGTTGCGCACGAAGAGGAGCGTACCGCGCTTGGCGGTGACGCGCCGGGGCGGGGCGCCGGCGAGGACGCCGTCCTTGAGCTCGAAGTGCGAACCACCGGGCAGCTCCGCGTAGGTGATGAGGGCGCCGTTGTGCAGTTCGGGGACGAACCGGGCGCTCTCGACCTTCGAGCCGGGGAAGCGACGGTCAAAATCCGCGAGCACGAAGTCGGTGAAAAAATAAAGCAGGTAGTCCCGCAGCCCGCGGGTTTCGAGCTCCCAGCGCTGCAGGGCGTCCTGCGGGAAGCAGGCGATGCTGATGTGGGTGCTGTAGCGGTCGGAGAAGGTGACGACGTTCTCCGTGTCGCTGACCGTGCCGCCCAGCTCGCGCAGCACGGGCAGGGGCAGGCTGAACTCGCCGGTGGCGGAGAAGTAGGTGTCGCCCTCGAGTTTTCCCGCCAGCGCCATTCCCTGGGCACAAACGGCGGCTGGGAGCAAGGCGCCGGCGGCGAGGAGCAGGGACAGGCGGAACATGGCAACGGAGACTAGTGAGACGGGGACGATTTTCAAGCGGCCCCGGCTCAGACCGTCAGTCGCCGCCAGAGTGCCACGGGAATCTGCTCGGGGCGGGAATGCGGTCCGAGACCGGCGGCCTGCAGCTCCGCGAGCCAGGCCGCGCCGCCGTCGGGCAGCTTGTTGCGCAGGAGGCCGCCGATCTGTTTCCGGCGTTGCTGGAAGCACGCCCGGATGACGGCCTTGACGGCCGCGGGGAAGACGAAGGGATCCGGCAGGCGCGTGAGGTGCAGCAGGTAGGACTCGATGTCCGGCTGCGGGTAGAAGCACGAGCCGTCGACCTTGTGGCCCGGCGCGACCGCGTAGGCGGCCTGCAGGTTGATGGAAATCGCGCCGAAGGTCTTGGAACCCGGCTGGGCGACGTAACGCTGGGCGGCCTCCTGCTGGAGCATGAGCACCATGCGGTCGGGCAGGGGCCCGGAGAGCACGCCGTCGAGCCAGGGCGTGGCGATCGCGTAGGGCAGGTTGGCGACGATTTTGAAGGAGCCCGTGCGGTCGGCGGGCAGGCCGGCCAGCGGATGCTCGACGCCGTCGCCCTCCATCAGGTGAAGACGGGGATTGGCTGCGGCAAGCGTGGCGGCGAGATGTTGGTGCAGGCCGTAGTCGCGCTCGATGGCCCAGACCTCGGCGCCGGCGTCGAGCAGGGCGTTGGTCAGCGTGCCCAGGCCGGGCCCGATCTCGACAACGGTGTCGCCGGCCGTGACGCCACCGAGCTCGAGGGACTTGCGGACGATGTTGCCGTCGACGAGGAAGTTCTGCCCCAGGAAGCGCTTCGGCTCATGGCCGAGCTGGGCGAGTAGCTCGCGCGTGGACTTGGGCGTGAGAGGCATGCTCAGACCTCGTGGAAACTGCGGATGACGGCCGCGGGATCGTCGGCCCGCATGAGGGCCTCGCCAACCAGCACGGCGTGCGCGCCGGCAGCCTTGGCGCGCGCCGCGTCGGCGGCGGTGGCGAGGCCGCTCTCGCTGACGGCGACGACGTTTTCCGGGAAGAGCGGGATAAGACGCTCAGTCAGACCGAGGTCGGTCTTGAAGATGGCGAGGTCGCGGTTGTTCACCCCGATGATCTTCGCGCCGTGGTGAACGGCGCGGGCCAGTTCAATTTCGTTGTGGATCTCGAAGAGGGTGTCGAGGCCGGCGGCCGTGGCGGCCTGGTGCAGCGCCTCGATCTCCTCGTCGGCGAGAGCGCGGACGATGATGAGGATGGCGCTGGCGCCGGCCAGGCGGGCCTGCAGCACCTGGACCGGGTGGACCATGAAATCCTTGCGCAGGCAGGGCAGAGCCGGGCCTATGGCGGCGAAATCGCCCGTGACCGCCTGCAGATCCTCCAACCGGCCCCCAAAATACTTTTCATCCGTCAGGATGGACAGGGCGTCGGCGCCCGCGGCCCGGTAGCGCTGGGCCTGGTCGAGGGCAGACGCGTTTTCCCGGATGGCGCCGGCCGAGGGCGAGCGGCGCTTGATCTCGGAGATGATGGCGAGTTTCCCGTCCGGCCGGCGCAGGGCGGACAAGAAGGACGGCGGGCGGGGCAGGTCGCGGTCCACCGCGGCCAGCTCGTCCGGGAACACGGGCCGCAGCAAGGGGGCGATCTCCTGGCGTTTATGGGCCATGATTTCGGTCAACTTGTCCATGAATGAGCCACCACGAAACACACGAAACCCATGAAAGGAACAGGAAAATGCCCGGCTTTTTTGGTGTATTTCGCCGGTTTCGCGGTTACCCCCATGCCATGACGCCGATCGACGAACTCCGCCAGACCATGGCCCGACTCCGCGCGCCCGACGGCTGCCCGTGGGACCGCGAGCAGACCCACCAGACGCTGACCCGCTGCCTGATCGACGAGTGCAGCGAGCTGCTCGACACGATCGACCGCAACGACATTCCGCACATGCGCGAGGAGCTCGGCGACGTGCTCATCCAGGTGGTCTTCCACGCCCAGCTCGCGGCGGAACGCGGTGATTTCAACTTCGACGACGTGGCCCGCGATATCAACGAGAAGCTCGTCCGCCGCCACCCCCACGTTTTCGGCACGGGCAAGGCCGACAATTCCGCCGAGGTCATCGAGGTGTGGGAAAAGGTGAAGGCCGGCGAGAAGGCCGCCGCCGGCAAGACCGAGTCCACGCTCTTCAAGAAGCTGCCGCCGCGCCTGCCCGCCCTGATGTTCGCCGAGGAGGTCGCCAAACGGATCGAGAAGCAGCAGCTGCCGGCGGACGACGTGGTGGATGAACTCCGCGTGACCCAGCTCGCCGCCGGCCTCACCGCGGCCGCCGCCGGCCGACAACTCTACGAACTGGTCACGGCCTGCCGGCAACGCGGTCTCGACCCCGAGTCCGTCCTGCGCAAGGAATGCGACCGCGTGATGCACGATGTCGAAGCGAAGGTAGGGGCGGTTGCCTCCAACCGCCCTTGAAGGGCCATTGAGGGCAATGGCCCCTACCATGAAACCGAAGGCAGAAAAAAAGCCCGAGCCCCTGCCGGCGGACATCGCCGGCGCGTGGCTGCAGCCGTTCCTCGACCACCTGCGGAAGGAACGGCGCTACTCCGCCTACACGGCGCGCAACTATGGGCAGGCTTTCGGGGATTTCTACGGTTGGCTGCGACGCAACCAGCGCGGCGAGGGTGGCTTCGACGTGCTGACCGCACGCGACGTGCGTGACTTCGTGATCGAGGCCCAGCGCCGTTTCGACCGCCGGACGCTGCACAACCACGTGTCCGGCCTGCGTGCCTTCTACCGCTACTGGATGCAGCGCGGCCGGCTGGAGCGGAATCCTTTCGCGGGCGTGCCGCTCCCGAAGCTGCAGAAGAGCCTGCCGAAGTTCCTGACCGAGGCGCAGGTGGCCGCGCTGCTCGACGGTCCGCTGAAGTTGCTGCAAAACAAGGCCGTCAATGTGCAGAACGCGTGGCGCGACCGGCTCGTGCTCGAGCTGCTCTACGGCGGCGGGCTCCGCGTGAGCGAGCTGGTGGCGCTGAATTACGGCGCGATCGACTTCGGCGACGGCAGCGCGCGAGTGCTCGGCAAGGGCCGCAAGGAGCGGATCTGCCCGCTGGGCGCCACGGCGATGAAGGTGCTCCGGAAGTTCCGGGACGAGTTCGCGCGCAACGCGGGACCCGGCGATCCCGTGCTGGTCTCCTCGTCCGGCGGGCGGATGACGGTGCGGACGGTGCAGCTCCTGGTGAAGAAATACCTGGCGCTGGCCGACCTGCCGATGGACCTTTCGCCGCACAAGCTCCGGCACTCCTTCGCCACGCACCTGCTCAATTCCGGCGCCGATCTGCGCACGGTGCAGGAGCTTCTCGGCCATGCAAATCTGACCACGACGCAGATCTACACCCACACCAGCGTGGCCCGGTTGAAGGAGATCTACGCCAAGGCCCACCCGCGGGCGTGAGGGCCAGAGATGGGGACAAATTCACTCGGCACCGCCTTCACGGCCTTGACCTTGGACCAATGTCAGACATCAATGCATGACATGACGACCACCACCACCGCCCGTGAATTTGTCCGCAATTTCCCCCGATTGAAGCGAGCCGCGAACAATGGCGGCGAGGTGATCATTCGCGACCGGGAGGGACGGTCCTACGTCTTCCGCGCCAAGGACTCCGGTCCTTCCCTGGGAAAGCAGTTGGCGGACTTGCGCGGCAAACTAAAGACCGGGGTGGCGGTCAAAAGCCTCATGGGATTCGGTCGCAACCGGGGATGAAGCCCATTGCGGATACCGGCCTGCTGGTCGGGTTTCTCGACGCTTCCGACCAATATCATTCCTGGGCTAAAGGATGTTTCGACGAACTGAGTTCTGCCCTCACGACTTGTGAGGCGGTGATTGCCGAAACCGAATACCTGGCGCCGGGTTCGGGACCGCTCCTGATGGAAATGGTGGAGCGGGGCACCCTGCAGGTCATGGCGTTGCTACCCAAGGAAACCAGTCACCTGGCCGCTATGATGAAAAAGTATCCGGACATGCAATTCGCGGACGCCTGTGTGGTCCGTTTGAGCGAGTTGCTGCCCAATGCGGTGGTCTATACCACCGACAAGAAGGATTTCTCGGTCTACCGCCGCCGCAAACCCGAGACGATCACCACAGTGACGCCTTAAAACGCTAACTTTAGACCGTCAAAATCGGAAATGCGTGAAGTCGAGCTCAACGGCAGGTCCTTGCTTGATGTTACAGAGGGAGAAATTCTAGCACTTCCTAGGCGAACGTATCGTGTCGAAGGGAGTGCATCTGGCGGGATGGGCTGCGTAGTCTTCGCGTCGCTGACTGATGATCCGGCCAACGGATTGGTCAGCAACCTGCCTAGGCGTCTTGCGCTTAAAATTCCTAAAACGAAATCGGGAGCATTAAGGAGCGAACTTCAAAAATGGAGCTTACTGTTGCACGAGAACATCCTTCCATTGGAGGAGATATTGTTTTCGTCCCAAGATGGGCCGGTAGCGGCCTCCCGGCGGTACAACGGATCGGTTAGGGATTTGTTGAACAGTACAGCCTTTACAGAAAAGGCAGCGTATGGGGTTGTTCGGTCATGTGCTGAGGCTCTCAGATATGTATTCGAGAAGCATGCGGTTGAGAATACTATCGATCCCATCTTTGTTGCCCATCTTGCGAAATCAGTCGGTGGGAAATAACTGACCTCCCGGTATTTCGTCATTTCAGCGGTAGCCGCGTGGAGACCGCGTTGCCGGCGTGGTCGTAGACGATGATCTCGACCGAGGTGGCGCCGGCGGCCTGGGCCTCGGGGATCTCGGTCGCAAAGATTTCCTCGCGGCCGTCCAAGATGCCGTCGGCCGGATGGATCACTGCGGACTTCAGGCCGTTGTTGAGCGAAAACTCGGCGCCCTCGAGCAGCGACAGGGCATCGCGTCCGGACACGGAGATCCGCAGCAGGCCGTCGGCGCGCGTGATAACCGGGGTGGCGAGCACGGGCGGCGTGCGGTCAACGAGCAGGGTGTCGGTCTCGAAAGTGTAGCTCAACCGCTGGGCGGCGGGGCGGGGCGCCTGCTCGCTGACGGCCAGGCGGGTGAAGTAGAGGCCCTCGGCGAGGCCGCCGGTCTCGAACTGGATGAAGTTCTCGGGCGTGTTGACCGCGAGGTCGGTCCAGGTGTCGGCGTTTTCGGGCCGGATGCTGAAGGTGTGCGTGATATTGTCGCTGTCGGGGTCGGTGACGGACCAGTAGACAATCTGCGTGCCGGGCTGGGGCACGACCTGGCTGCCCAGCAGGGCTTCCCGGCGGCGGTCGCTGTCGTCCTTGGTGTCGCGCCCCGGGGCGAGGATCTGGCCGAGGGTGACCGACGCGTTGGGCGCGCGTTCGCCCGCGGGGAGCAGGCCGAGGTTGGGCGAGAAGATCCGGAAGTCGCTGAGCGCGGGGCGGCGGTTTTGTGGCAGGTGGTAGAGCGTGGCTTTGTCGAGCTGGAAGTCCGTTGCGGTGGCCGCGACCCGCAGGCGGAACTTAGCGTAGCGGCCGCGCAGGCCCTCGGCATAAAATGCGCCGTCGCGCACGGTCATCGCCGTCCACGGCGTCCAGCCCTCGAGTTCGTCGCTGCCGAAATTGGTGCGCACCTCGACCTTGAGGTCCTTCGCCGCGACGCCGCGCATCCGCGCGAAGCGCAGGGCGCCGAGCCCGGCCGCAGAGCCGAGGTCGAGGCGCTTGGTCTCAAGCTCGCGCCCCGGGGCGGCGGCGAAGGTCAGCAGCGCGAGGCCAGGCGCGTTGTTGCGGAGCAGCAGGAAGCGGCCGTCGCCGAGCGGGACAATGTCGTTGAGCTGGCTGGAGGCGCTGCCGGCAAAGGTGAGCGAGCGCCGGGTCACGGGATCATAACCGAAGGTGTCACCGAGTTCACCGGCGGTCAGCAGCAGCCAGCCGTTGTGCCGGGCAAGGCGGTAGAGCGCGACGTTGGGCCGGGCGAGCACACTCTCGGGGAAACCGTCGGCGGGAAAACGCACGACGCTGGAGCGGCCGGTGAAGCCGGGCTTTTCCTCGAGGACGGGCGGCTTGTCCTTGTTGTCGGCGGCCTTTGGGTCGAGCGGCCGGTTGATGCGGCTGGTCGACTCGGTGGTGAAGACCAGCGCGGCGTAGAAGCTGCCATCCTCCATGGGCAGGAGGTCCACGACCTCGGCGTCGCGGTTCTCCTGCAGGACGAGCGGCGAGCCGCCCGTCGCGTCGAAGGAGTAGATGTTCCCCTTGGGCGAGGAGCCGGCGAGGACGCTGCCATCGGCGAGGCGCGCAAGCCGGCGGACGTTGCGGTCGCGGATCTCGCCGAAGACAGTGACGCCCTGGTCGGCGAGCAGCTTCTCGTCGCCCGCCTTGCCCTCGATGAGCCCGGCGGCGGCGAGTTTTTTCAGATCGAGCCGGTAGATCTTGCCCGGGTTGCCGGTGGCGGCGAGCACGCTGCCGTCCGGCAGAGGGAGAAAATCGAAGACCGAGTCTGCGGGCAGGGGCACGCGGGTGATCTGCTTGCCATCCTTGAAAAGGTAGAGCGCGCCGGTCGGCGAGGTGCCGATGAGCAGCGCGCCGTCCTTGAGGGGCAGCAGCGAGATGGCTTGGGACTCGGCAACGTCGGCCACCTCGCGCACGGTGTAGGTGCTGTCCTCGGGCTTGAAGGCGACCTCCTGCACCTTGCCGTCGGGGCCCGTGCCGACGAGGAACTTGTCCGGGCCCGCGGGCTTCATCACCCAGAGGATGTCGCCGATTTTCGGCCCGGTTAGGTCGGTGAAGACCGGGCCGGGGAGGATGCGGCCGTCGGAGCGGGTCGCGAGGCCCTTGAGGTTGCGGCTGGCGACGTCGCGGCCGAAATCAACCTCGAGCTGCTTGGTGAGCGGATCGGCGGTGGCGTTGATTACCCAAAGCGCACAGAGCGCAAAAGAGGAGGCTGGGCGGAGGGACATGGAATATTGGTAAGGAAAGTGGGAGGGGCTTAATGCCCCGACTGATTGGGTTCGCTGGCCTATTGTCGGGGCATAAAGCCCCTCCCACTAAATACACCGGACATGATCAATCCGTGATGACCAGCGGCCGGCGGACCATGATGTTGAAGAGGCGGCCGGGCAGCACGCGTTGCTCCCACAGCGGCGTGAAGGCGTCGCGGCGCTGGAAGCGCGCCTCGTCGGCGCTGCGGGCGATGCGCTCGAGCGAGCCGGGCATGTCGGTCGTGGTGGCGCGCTGGTCGGTCATGAGGCGGGCCTTCTCGACCACGGCGAGGTAGAGGCCGTCGGTCTCGCGGAACTCGCGCAGGGCGGAGATGTATTCCTCGAAGTTGCGGAGCTGGGCGATCGGCACGGAGTGGGCCCGGCCGGTCAGCTCGTCGAGCGCGGGGCCGGTGGTGAGGATGACCTCAAGGTCTTTGCCAGCCCAGTTTGCCGGGATGTCGAGGCTGACGCGCTCGCTCTCGGCGTCGCGCTGGAAGGCGCGCCAGCCCACAGTGAGGTCGACGCGCTCGCCGGGGGCGGCGGTGGTGCGTGACACCAGCATCTGCTCGATGGAGCCGGAGGGCGTCTCGGGCGTGTCCTCGATGCTGAAGCGGATACGGTCGGGAAACACGCGCTGGTAGGGGTTGAAGAGCCAGAGCGAGAGGTTGCCGACGAACTCGGTCAGGCCCTGCCGGAATCCCTGCGGGCCGGGATAAAGCTGGCTCATCTCGACCGGCGCCGTGCCGGGAAAGTTCACGGTGGTCGTGACCTTGAAACCGCGGGACAGGCCCGACTCGTTCGAGCCCATGACCGCCTGGGCCAGGCCGGTGGCGGCGATGGCGGGCAGGAGCTGCTCATGGCGGACGACCTCGAAATGGAGCGCCTTGCGGTTGCTGCGGGTGGGGAAGACGACGTCGACGGCGACCATTGGGGCCTTCCGGCCGAGTTCCCCGTAGATCCCGGAGAGGCGATCCTGGCTGAACGACCCGATGATGCCGCCCGTGTTGGCGACCTTGATGGAGTTCAGCTGGCTCGGGAGGATGGTGACGACCTCGGCGGACGCCATCGGCAGCTCGGTGGCGCCGAGCGAGAGCATCGGGTGGCCGAAGGCGAGGATGCGGTTGCCGTCGACGTGCGAGACGGTGCCGGTGCCGGCGAGGCTGATGTCACCCGTGGCCAGTGCGACGGCGACGACGCCACCCGGGCGGAGGGCGGTCGGGACGGCCGCGGCCTGGTCGGAAGCGCTGTCGCTGCCACCGAGGCCGGTGACGGAAAGACCGAGGGCGGCAAATTGCGGCTCGAGCATCGCAGCCACGTCAGGCGAGAGTCCGCCGAGCGAGAAGGCCGGGGTCATCGGACTGAAACCCGAACCCAAACCGTCGGCGCTGCGGGTGCCCTGGCGCTCGCCCTTGACGGGGATCGGCAGCGGCGTGAGGCCGTCCCTGCCCGGGGGCAGCGCGCTGATCTCCAGCATATCGCTGATCGGGGTGAAGCCGGCGTAGCGGACGGTCTCGAAGCGCTGGATCTGGTAGGAGAGGACGCCGGCGAGTTTGCCGTCGATGTAGAGCGGGCTGCCGCTCATGCCGGCGACGGCGCCCATGCCCTGGACGCGCGGGTCGGTGAGTTCGCAGAGGATCATGCTCTTGCCCGGGCCGAGGGCGTTGCGGAGGATGCCCGTGACCTGCACGGCGAACGGCTCGGGGTCGCGGCCCTTGAAGACGGTCCAGACCTCGCCCTTCATGCCCGGATGCAACTCGACCAGTGGGAGGACCGGGGCGTCCGCCGGCTGGGCAGGCAGGCGCAGGGCGTAGCAAGCGAGGAGAGCGAGGAGAGCGAGGAAACGAAGGGAATACATGTGCAGCTAGACGACGGCCCGACCGACCGGTTTCTTAGAGCGACCTAATGCTCTTAGTGATAACTTCGCAAGCACGGTCAACGGCCGCACCTTCGTGGGCGGTGCTCAGAAACCAGGATTCGTAGGCGCTAGGCGGCAGATAAACGCCGCCCTCGAGGCAGGCGTGGAAAAACCGGCCAAAGAGCTTGGCGTCGGAGGCGAGGGCGGTGGGCATGTCACGCACGGGCGTCGGGGTGAAGAAAAGGCTGAACATCGAGCCGGCCTGCGGTGCCTGGAGCGGAAGACCCTTGGTCTGGGCGGCGGCCAAGGCGGCGGTGCAGACCTGCCGGCCGAGGGCGTCGAGCCGGGCGTAGGGGTTCAGTTCCTCGAGCAGCTGGAGCGAGGCGATGCCGGCGGCCATGGCGAGGGGGTTGCCGCTGAGCGTGCCGGCCTGATAGACCGGGCCGAGCGGGGCGAGGTAGTCCATGATTTCGGCCCGGCCGCCGAACGCGCCGACGGGCAGGCCGCCGCCGATGATTTTGCCGAGGCAGGTCAGGTCGGGGACGCAACCGAGCTGAGAGTTGAGAGCTGAGAGCTGAGAGCCGGAAACGCCGGCCGTAGCGGCAGCCAGTTCGTCGGCGATAATACCTTGAACGCCTGCCCGGTGGAGGCGGAAGCCGGTCATGACCTCATCGAAGATGAGAAGTGCACCATGGGCGGTGCAGGCTTGGCGAACGGCCTGCAGGTAGCCGGCGTCGGGCTTGATGAAGCCGACGTTGCCGATGTAAGGCTCGAGGATGACGCAGGCGATCTGGCCGGGGTTGGCGGCGAAGGCGGCATTGAGTGCGGCGGGATCGTTATAGGGCAGGACGACGGTCTCGCGCGCGAAGGCTGCGGGCACTCCGGCGCTGTCCGGGTTTCCGTGGGTGAGTGCACCCGAACCGGCCGCCACGAGCAGGGAGTCGCTGTGGCCATGGTAGCAGCCGGCAAACTTGATGATCTTGTCGCGCTTGGTGAATCCGCGGGCCAGGCGGATGGCGGACATCGTCGCCTCGGTACCGCTGTTGCACATACGGACCTTCTGGATGGACGGGAAAAACTTCACAATCAGCTCGGCCATCTGCACCTCGTAGGGGTTCGGCGTGCCGAAAGACGTCCCGTGCTCGAGCGCGGCGGCGATGGCCGCCTTGATGCGCGGGTGGTTGTGCCCATGGATCGCCGGGCCCCAGGTACAGACAAAATCAATCAGCTCCTTGCCGTCGGCGGTGGTGAGCATGGCGCCTTTGGCCGACTGGGTGAAGAACGGCGTGCCGCCGACGGAGCGAAACGCCCGGACGGGGGAGTTCACGCCACCGGGGATAAGCTGGAGGGCGCGGGCGAAGAGTTTTTCGGAAGAGGAAGGCATTTTTTTTAACCACTAATACTCACTAATAGGGCACTAATTAAAGAACCAGGCGCGGCCATTCGAGTTTGGGGAATGAACCAAAATTGACGAGATAGCCGACACGTTTCCCGGTCGCATGAAGATAATTGATGAGCTGGGCTTCGTGCTCAGGGACCAAGGCTTTGACAGACTTCAATTCGACAACAATCTCCCCGATCACGATCGGGTCGGCTTCATATTGCTTCTTCAGACGATGAGCTTTGTAGAAGAGCGGAAGCTTGAGCTTCGAAACATACGAAATGCCTCGGTCAGTCAGCGCAAGTTCAAGGCTCGCGTGATACACTTCCTCAAGGAATCCATTGCCCATCTCGTGATAGACTTCAAAAACAGCGGCCATGAAATCATAGCCCTCCGGTTGTAACAGTCCGGTCGCAGTTGTCATTAATCGTCTCCATTATTGGCCATTAGTGTGAATTAGTGGTGACCAAAATCAGCTCACGTATTTCTGCACGATCGGGATGCGGCGGCCGACACCGAAGGCGAGAGGGGTGATTTTCAGGCCGGGGGCGGCCTGCTTGCGCTTGTATTCGTTGAGGTCGACCTTGCGGACGATGTCGTTGACCACGGTCTGATCGAAACCCTGGGCGACGAGGTCGGCGCGCGACAGGCCTTGTTCGACGTAGCCCTTTAGTATGGCGTCGAGCGTCTCGTAGGGCGGCAGGCTGTCCTGGTCGGTCTGGTCGGGGCGCAGCTCGGCGCTAGGCGCCTTGTCGATGCTGGAAGCGGGAATGATTTCCTTGGTGCGGTTGATCCAGCGGGAGAGGGCGTAGACCTGCATCTTGAAGACGTCGCTGATGACCGCGAGCCCGCCGCACATGTCGCCGTAGAGCGTGCAGTAACCGACCGCCAGCTCGCTCTTGTTGCCGGTGGTGAGAAGCAGGGCGCCGAATTTGTTGGAGATGGCCATCAGCAGCAGTCCGCGGGCGCGGGCCTGGATGTTTTCCTCGGCGATGTCACGCGGCCGGCCGGCGAAGATCGGCGCGAGCGTCTGCTCGGCCGCCCCCACGGTGTCGGCGATTGAAATGGTGTGAAACTCGATGCCGAGGTTTGCCGCGAGGATGCGGGCGTCGTCCTTCGAGTGCTGGCTGGAAATGACCGAGGGAAGGCTGACGCCGATGACGTTTTTCGGGCCGAGGGCCTCAGCGGCGATGACCGCAGTGAGAGCGGAGTCGATGCCGCCGGAGAGGCCAAGCAGGGCCTTCTTGAAACCGGTCTTCTGGGCGTAATCACGGACGCCGAGCACGAGGGCGTCGTAAATGTCGGCCAGGTCGGGTTGCTCGAAGGTGGGGGCAATGAGCGGGGAGCCCGGAGCGGGGAGCGGGGAGCCGGAAAGATCAATCACCTGCAGCTGCTCGCGGAAAGCGGCGAGGCCACCGATGACCTTGCCCTGAGCGTCGCAGACCACGCTGCGTCCGTCGAAGAGGAGCTCGTCGTTGCCGCCGATGGCGTTGACGTAGGCGACCGGGCAACCGAGCTGGCGGGCAGTATCGGCCACGAGCTTGTGGCGGACGTCGCCCTTCCCGTGGTGCCACGGGCTGGCGGAGAGGTTGACCATCACGTCGCAGCGCTGGGCGGCGAGTTGGCGGACAGGCTCGACGCCGTTGTAGAGGCGGCGGGTCGAGATCATGGCGTGCGTCCAGATATCCTCGCAGATCGTGATGCCGATGCGCCGGCCGCCGAACTCGACCACGATGGGGGCGGCGGCCGGCTCGAAATAGCGGTCCTCGTCGAACACATCGTAGGTCGGCAGGAGGCACTTGCGCGCCGAGGTGAGGATTTTGCCCTGATGACAAAACGCGGCGGAGTTGAAGGCGGAGCGGCCGGCGCCGGTGGTGTTCGCCTCGGTGTAACCGATCAGGGCGGGCACGGCTCCGATCTTGGTGGCGAGCTCGCGGGTGGCCTTTTCGGCATCGGCCACGAAGTGTTTCTTGAACAGCAGGTCGCGCGGCGGGTAGCCCGAGACGACGAGTTCGGGATAGATCACCAATTCGGCGCCTTGGGCGACGAGGACCTGGTAGGCCTCAAGGATGCGGCGGGAGTTGCCGGCGAGGTCGCCGACGATGGTGTTGATCTGGGCCAGGCCGATGCGCATGGGAAGGGGGCACAACTTGAGGGCAAAGCGCTGGACTGCAACCTCAAGCCGTGGATTTGTAGGGCGGGATCTCCGCATCCCGCCTCGAACGTAATATCGTATTCGCGGGCAGGCGGGATACGGAGATCCCGCCCTACAGAATCCGCTAGCTCCCTTCAGGAAATCCCGCCTACTGTGCCGCCCGTGCCAACCGCCGCTCCCTCCCGCCTGATCCTTGCCTCCGCCTCACCCCGGCGGAAGGAGCTGCTGGCTTCGCTCGGTTTCGCGTTCGAGATCATCCCGGCCGAGGTCGTCGAGCATGAGGCGCCGGACGCCGATCCGCGTGAGATGGTGAAGCACAACGCCGCGCTCAAGGCCGACTGGGTGTCCGCGCGGCACCCGGACGCTACCGTCATCGGGGCCGACACGACGGTCTTCATCGACCGCACCGTGCTGAACAAGCCCCGGGATGCTGCCGACGCGCGGGCCATGCTGCGGATGCTGAGCGGCCGGACCCACACCGTGTTCACCGGGCTGGCCATCCGCCGGCAGTGCGACGGCCTCAAGCTCGACCAAGGCGTGGCCAGCGAGGTGACCATGAAGGCCTACGACGAGGCCGCCATCGAGCTCTACCTGGGCCGCGTGCACACCCTCGACAAGGCCGGCGGCTACGCCATCCAGGAGCAGAGCGAGCTCATTGTGGCCGGTTTTACGGGGTCGCTGACAAATATTGTGGGCCTGCCGGTGGAAGAAATGAAACAACTTTTGACTAGGGCGGGTCTGACCCGTTGATTTCAACCCTGTGACGACCCGGTCCGCCCAGCTCAATCCACCGCCCAGCGTGCCTGAAAAGGACAGCGCGGACTATTCCATTGCCATCGGGCTCGCGTGCACGGTGCTGTTCCACCTCCTGGTGGTGTGGCTGTCGCCCCGGTTCGCATTCGAGAAATTCTCCGGCAGCCACAGCGGCATCTCGGTCACGAGCGCCAACAAGGGCAAGACCTTCGACTTCGAACTCGCCCAGCCGGCCGTGGCCGCGAAGGAGAAAGATCCCTTCCGTTTCGTCGAGACCAACACCGCCGCACCGGAGAACATCCCCGACAAGACGACCAACTTCAGCAACCGCAACCAACAGTCCGCCCAGGAGGTCGCGGCGCTGGAAAAGGACTCCGAAAACCGGCCGACCGTAAAGGGGCAGGACGAGATCAAGAACGACATGGCCATCGTCTCCGGCGACATGGCACCGCCACAGCTGCCCAACGTCACGACCCCGGAGAAAACCCAGGAGGACGCGCAGGAACGCGCCGAGCAGAAGGCGCGCGCCGAGCAGGTGCCGTTGTCCGGTTTCGAAAAGACCGCGGGTCTCTCCGAGGACGGCATCGCCACCAACATCGCCAAGTCCAAAAACCCGACGAACCAAGCCGAGCAGGCGCTGGAGGGCGCTCCGGATGCGAAGGACCCGACCGGCGGGCTGGTGAACGTGGCGCAGACCCAGCATGCCCTGCCCAAGGAGCGCCCGCGCCTGTCCTCGGTGTCGCTGAACCGCAGCACCATCCTGTCCAACCGCCCGACGGGCGTGACCGACATCGGCATCATCGGCAGGGACGCGCGCTGGAGCGAATACGGCGAATATCTCAACGAGCTCATCGAGATCGTGCAGATGCAGTGGTATAACATCCTGCGCGAAAGCCGGGTCTCTCCGCCGCGCGGCTCCCACGTTGTCGTGACTTTCAAGATCAACCCCAAGGGCGAGACGGAGATCGTCAAAGTGGAGGACTTCGGCAGCGGCAAGCAGGGCGTGTTCTCCTGCCAGAACGCCATCACCTACCCGCAACCCTACCGCAAGTGGACGGACCAGATGGTCGCCGTGCTCGGTGACTCCCAGGAACTGACCTTCAGTTTCTATCATCAGTGAGTGCGTTGCCGGGAGATTTCTGGGAGACCCTGCCGTTGGGCGACGGCGTGACGCCGCTCACTCGCGACGCCAACGGGCTCGCGGCCTACAACAAGCCCGCCGGCCTGCTCTCGCACCCCAACGACTCGCCGGACGAGGCCCGCTCGTTGTTGACCTGCTATTACGACAAGGAGGCCCAGTGCTTCACGTGGAAGGCCGCGGATGGTTCCGAGCGGCACCTCTGGCTGCTCAACCGGCTCGATTCCGCCACCTCCGGGGTGATCCTCACTGCCGCCAGCGAGAAGCTGGCCCTCGCGGTGCGCGACCATTACGCCAAGAAGCAGGTGCACAAGGTCTATCAGGCGCTCGTCTTCGGCCGGCCGCAGAAGAACTTCGAGCACTGGCAGGACCAGCTCGCCGTGCAGAAGAAAGGCGGCCGGATCCGCACGGCGACGATTGGCAACGTGCCCGCGCAGACCGTCTTCCAGCTCGTGAAGCACACCCAGAGCACCTTCTCAACCTCGCTCGTGAAGCTCGAGCCGCGCACCGGGCGCAGCCACCAGCTGCGCGTGCAATGCGCCAAGCGCCAGCTGCCCATTATCGGCGACCAGACCTACGGCAATTTCGGCCTGAACCGGGAGTTCGCCAAGATGCACAAGACCAAGCGGCTTTTCCTGCACTCGCTCGAGACGGGCTTCAGTTATACCTTCGCCGGACGCGCCAACGATTTCAAAGCCGTCGCGCCGCTCCCGCGGGAGTTTACCGCGGTCTACTGAAAACAGGCTTGCGAAAAACAGCCATGTGGCCTCATGTGGCTACATGAAGCCCAAGAAGCCGGCGCCAGTCTACAAGCAGGGTAAACCCGAGACCCCGCAGCAGATCCGCGAGGCCGCGGCGGCTTACGGCATCAAACGCGATGTGGTGGCGGTGCGCGAGGCCAAGGACCAGTTGTCGGCGCTGTTGCAGCGGGCAGCCAACGGCGAGCAGATCGTCATCACCAGCGACGGCGAGCCCAAGGCGATGATCGTGCGCTATCGTCCGGTGCTGCGCGGCAAACCGTGGAAGTCGCTCGCGGCGTTCCGCGCCACCATGCCGATGCAGCCGGATTCCCAGGCTTTGATCGACGAAGACCGGGCCGAGCGCTGGTGATGTATCTCGATACTTCAGCGCTCGTGCCCCTCTATCTGCCCGAAGCTGATTCGGAGCATTGTGAGCGGATCATCACCAACGCCCAGGGTATTTTCGCCTCTGAACTCTGTCGGGCGGAGTTGATGAGCGCGCTGCTGGCCAAGCAAAAAAATGGATTGCTCGATGCAAGGCAGCAAAGACGGGTCCTCGCCGAGTTTGAGCGACACTGCGACGAAGGAGTGGTGCGCCTGATTGCATTTGATCGCAACACGGTCCGGGAGGCGGCCGACCTCATGCAGCAGGTCGCGCCCGACATCCTGTTGCGCACATTGGATGCCATCCATCTGGCAACCTATCTTAATGTGGATGCCGGGCCATTGTTCACGCGAGACAGGCGCCTGAGCGCGGCGGGGCGAAAACTGGGCCTCAATCTGGCTGGAGAATAAACCCGATCACAGCAGGTTGAGCTGCGAGTCATCCGGGGGTGCCACCGTGATCTTCTTCTTCGGCTTGGCCTGCGGGGCGGCGGGCAGGGTGACGCTCACGTCCTCGGACTCGAGTTGTGTCAGGATGGTCTTCGCGCGGTCGATGACCGACAAGGGCAGGCCGGCCAGCCGGGCCACCTGGATGCCGTAGCTGCGGTCGGCGGCGCCCTCGACGACGCGGCGGACGAAGACGATGTCGTCGTTCCATTCCTTCACGGCGACCGAATAGTTCTTCAGCCGGGGCAGGTGCTTGTCCAGCTGCGTGAGTTCCTGGTAATGCGTGGCGAACAGCGTGCGTGGTCCGCGCTCGGCGGAGCGGTGCAGGTGCTCGACCACGGCCCACGCGATGCTCAGGCCGTCGTAGGTGGAGGTGCCGCGGCCGATCTCGTCGAGGATGATAAGCGAGCGGTCGGTGGTGTTGTTGAGGATGTTCGCCGTCTCGTTCATTTCGACCATGAAGGTCGAGTTGCCGCGGGCGAGGTCGTCGCTGGCCCCGACGCGCGAGAAGATGCGGTCGACGAGCCCGAGGCGGCAGGCCTTGGCCGGCACCCAGCACCCGATCTGTGCGAGCAGCGTGATGAGCGCGACCTGACGGATATAGGTGGACTTGCCGGCCATGTTGGGGCCGGTGATCAGCAGGATCTGCGCGTCATCGGCCGAGAGCGCCGTGTCGTTCGGCACGAAGGTGTAGCTGCCGGCGAGGCCGAGCCGCTCCTGCTTCATCATCTGCTCCACGACCGGGTGACGGCCGTCGGTGATGCTGAGCCCCTCGCCGTCGTCGAGCTGCGGGCGGCAATAATCCCACTCCCGCGCCAGCACGGCCCAGCCGGCGAGGACGTCGAGTTCCGCCAGCGCGTCCGCGGTGCGGGCGAGGGTCATGGACTCGTCGAGCACGGCGGCGACCAGCTGGTTGAAGAGCTCGAGCTCACGGGCGAGTGACTTTTCCTCGGCGGAGAAAATCTCCTTTTCCTTCAGCTTGAGCCCCTCGGTCACATAGCGCTCGCCGCTGACCGTCGTCTGCTTGCGAATGTAGTCAGCCGGGACGCTGGCGAGGTTAGCCTTGGTGACTTCGATGTAATAGCCGAAGACGGAGGTGAAGCGGACCTTGAGGCTCTTGATGCCGGTGCGCGCCTGCTCCTTGCGCTCGAGCTCGGCGAGCCAGGACTTGTTGTCGGTCGTCAGGCTGCGCAGGCGGTCCAACTCGGCGTCGTAGCCAGAGCGAATGTAGTTACCGTCGGTCAGGTCGTTTGGCAGTTCTTCAGCGAGACCGCCGGCGAGGAGGTCGCGCAACTTGGGCAGGTCGGTGAGGCGGGAGCGGACCTTTGAAGTCTCGCCGCCGTGGGAGCCGACGAGGTGGGCGTCGAGCAGATCAAGGCACGCCATGATGGCCGGGATCTGGGCCAGGGAGTCCTTCACGCCGCCGAGTTCGCGCGGGTTCCGGAGGCGGTTCTGGAGCCGGCCGAGGATGCGCGGGATGTCGCGGACCTTGTTGAGCAACTCACGCAGTTCGGCGAGGTCGCTGGGCTGGGCGATCAGTTCGCCGACGACGGTCTGGCGCCGGATGATCTCGGTCAGGTCAAGCGTGGGGGCGGCGAGCCAGCGCTCGAGCAGGCGCGAGCCGGCGGCGGTCGTGCACCGGTCAATGGCGCCGAGCAGGGAGGCGGTGCGCGTGCCGCGGGTGGATTGAAAGATCTCGAGGTTGCGCAGCGTGGCCGGGTCGAGGAGGAGCGTACGGATGCTGCGGTATTCCTGCAGCGACCGGAGATTCTGGGGCTTGGCGCAGAGGTTCTCGGTGGCGTAGTAGACCACCGCGCCGGCGGCGCCGAGGGCGGGGTGGTGGTGGTCCAGGCCGAAGCCCTGCAGGTTCAACACACCGAGGGCGTCCATCACGGTCTTGGCCCCGCCGGCGGGCTCGAAGTGGTAGCCCGGCAACTCGGAGGAAAGGCGCGGTGCGCAGAACTGGTGGAGGGCGTGGACCGCGTGCTGTTCGTGCGGCGCGGCCTGCCAGCGGGCGAGGTCGCCCTCGATGAGCACGAGTTCGGCCGGGTCGAGGGCGGTCAGGACGGGCAGAAGATTCTCGGGGTGGGTATCGGTCGCGATGCGGAATTCGCCGGTGGACAGGTCGAGCCAGGCGGCGTGCAGGCCGGCCTTGTCGAGGGCCAGCGCACAAAGGTAGTGGTTCTTGGCGGCGTCGAGCTGGTTGGCGGAGAGGGTGGTGCCGGGCGAGAGGATGCGCGTGAGCTGCCGCTTCACGAGTTTGCCGGCCTGGGCGGGCTCGGCCTGGTCGCAGATGGCGACCTTCTTGCCGGCGGCGAGGAGCTTGGTGACGTAATTGTCGGCCGCGTGGTGGGGGATGCCCGCCATCGGGGTGTCGCCGCGCTTGGTCAGGGTGATGCCGAGCAACCGCGAGGCGACCTCGGCGTCGGCGAAGAACATCTCATAGAAATCACCGAGGCGGAAGAGCAGGAGCGTGTTCGCCGGGAGGCCGCGTTTGACCTCGAAATATTGGACCATCATCGGCGTGAGTTTCTCGGCCATGGGGAAGGGGAGGAGATTCAGGAGTCTGAATCCGTCCGAATCAACATCTTGCTAAAGGATTCGTAATGCTGGGGCAGAAACCGCGAAGCGGACATCGTTACATTTCGGAGAAACTTATACCCGTTTGTCATACCCGCCTGATCAAATCATGGATCTGCGAATGCTGTCCACGTCGGGAAATCGTCCCGGCTATTCGCCGCAATGTCCTCCGTTATTCCAGGAACGGGTTGATGAGGTTGACCCCAGAGCGTTTGAAATCCGCGACATTTCGGGTGATGACCGTGAGCTTGTGTTCGAGGGCAGTGGCGGCGAACAGGCCGTCCGAAACGGGAAGCGGCTGGCCCAGTGACAGCCGACCCCAGCGATCAGCGATAGTCGCCGTTATAGGCAAGAGGCGGTCGGGGTAGTGCGACTCCAAGCCAAGCAGCCATCGTTCAAGGGCGCCCGAAGCCCTGGGATCCTTGGGTCGGTGCAGTTCGATCCCACGGCGGATTTCGCCAAGCGTCAGCACACTGAGGTGGGCTTCGTCTGGATGGATATTAGCCATCCAGGCCGACACGCCGGGGTCGCCGCGTGGTTTTCGTAGCTCTGATATCACGCAAGTGTCGAGCAGGTAGGCCATCAGAATGCGAAGGACGGGGAAGGTCTTTGGCCCGCGGGAACTCAACGGCTTTGCCTTGGGGAATGGTGCGCAGATATTCGATGAAATTCGCTTGGGGAGCCGGGCCAGTGCCGGCCAAAACGGAACGGAGCAATCGGCGATGCGCTTCTTCGACCGAGACACCTTGCGCCGCCGCATGGTGGCGGAGTTTTTTCATGACCGAGGATTCAATGTTACGGACAAGAAGTTGAGGCATGGCTAGAAGGTGATAGCATCTGTCAAGCGCCGCGGTCCGCCTAGCATTGTTTGTCAGTCACATCCCGGGTGGTTTTATACCCATCTTGTAATACCCGGTTGGGTATAAACCGGCGTTTTGGACGAACCGCAGCGGACAGCGGAATCGCGTTTTTCCCCTGAATGAATACCCGCGAACAAAACGCTGAATATCGGCGAACGAACCTTTTGCTAGACCGCGAAATACTGCGGCATCATTGGCGTGAGCTTTTCGGCCATATTGGAAGGGAGTCAGGATTCAGGAGTCTGGCGGGACGCAACTCAACACCTTGGTGAATTATTCTGGCTCCTGAATCCCGACTCCTGAATCCTGACTCCATGGTTCTGCATCACGTTGACCTGGGTGGCGCCGGCAAACCGCCGATGATCGTCCTGCACGGCCTGCTGGGTTCGTCCCGCAACTGGCTGAGCACGGGGCGCGATCTGGCGAGGCATTACCATGTGTTTGCCCTCGATGCCCGCAACCACGGCAAGTCCCCCCATGCGCCGCTGATGAACTACGAGGTCATGTCGGACGATCTCATCGCCTGGATGGAAGGCCAGGGCGTGGCCAAGGCGGTGATCGTCGGTCACAGCATGGGCGGGAAGACGGCGATGCTGCTGGCCTGCCGTCATCCGGAGCGGGTAGAACGGTTGGTGGTCGTGGATATCGCGCCGAAGGATTATTACTGGGTGGCGCACCGTGGGGAGTTCCTCGCGATGACCGAACTCGAACTGGGCAGCCTGCAATCGCGCCAGGAGGCGGAGATGCGTTTCGAGGCACGGGTGGACAATCATGGGATGAGGAAATTCCTTGCGACCAACCTGGTGCAGGAAGACGGCCACTGGCGCTGGCAGGTGAATATGCCGGTGCTCACGGAGGCACTGCCGGTGATGGAGAAGAACAGTCTGAAGCCCGAGGATCGCTTTGCCGGACCGACGCTTTTCATCCTGGGCGGACGTTCGCGGTACGCGGCGGAAGGTGACCACGGCCTGATCCGCCAGCATTTCCCGGCGGCGAAGATCGAGGTGATCGCCGATTCCGGCCACAACCCGCACATGGACAAGCGGGGGGAATTTGTGCGGCTGGTGCTCGACCACGGCTGAGGGAGGGGCCGTTGCCCCCAACGGCCCTTGGGCATATGCGAGGGAAAGGCGGTTGAGGGCAACCGCCCCTACCTAACTATCCGGGATCAGCGGCCGGATGTTGGTCGACACCTGGTCGCGGCGGCGGCGTATTCCGTCACTGGCGCGGCGCGGACCGGAGTCCGCGCCCTACCTTTTAGCCCACAGCCGTAGCGACGAGAGCAGGAAGTGCTCAAGAGCGGCGGCCTCGTTCAGATTCAGGCGGAGCAGGCCGATGTCGTGTTCGAGCTGGGTGATGGCAGCGACCAGGGAGCGCCGGGCGGATTCGTCACCCTCGAGCAGGCGCTTTTGGGCGAAGTCGCGGGTGGCGTGCTCAAGCTCGGCGAAGAGCTTCAAGCGGATGCCGTTGGCCAAGCCGGTCTGAATCGCTTCGATCTCGTCGTCTTCAAGCTCGTCGGGCAGCTTTTGCTTCTGCTGCTTCCAAGCCTGGTCGGTGGCGGCGGCAAGGACGGCGTTGAAGCGGGTGATCAAGCCGTAGACGCCCATGAGCTGGTCGGCCACGGCGCGTTTTTCCACGACGCCGGCAGTGAGCAGCTGCAGCCAGGCGGCGTAGTCGGTAAGGGCGGATTTCCACTGGGCGCGGGTGGGCTCGTCGGCGCCGGCGAGGGCCTCGCTGCCGTTATCGGTGAAACGGAAGTGCAGGCAGCGGCTGCGGATGGTGGCGAGGAGCGAGTAGGGGCGCGTGGTTATGAGAATAATCGTCGTGGAGTCCGGCGGTTCCTCGAGGGTTTTCAGTAACGCATTGGCGCTGGGTATCTCCATCCGGTCTGCTTCATAGATAACGGCGACCTTCCGAAACGCCGTTCCCGGAGTCATGTAAATCTTGGGGAGGAAATCCCGCATGGTGCCTGGCTTTGCGCCCTCTGTCTTGCCGATGGGAATGATGCGCGCCTTGCCAGAGGGACGGAGAGCCAGGAAATCCGGATGCTCCTTGGGCGGAAAATACTGGCTCGGTTTGCGCGGGTCGTTGAGCAGGCGGTCGGCGATGGCGTGGGCGACGGTGGCGAGGGTCCCGAGGTTCTCACCGTGCAGCAGGAGGCTGTTGGCCAGGCGCGAGCGCTCGATGGCCCGCTCGATGACGGCGATGGCGGGGGTGCCGGACAGGGCGGCGGGCCAAGGGGCTGGGGTGGCTTGAGGCAAGAGGCGGGAGGCTTGAGACGGTTATCCGAGGCGCTGCTGCACCTCGGTCCAGATCTTCCGGTCGATGACGTCGGGGGTCTGCGTGCCGTCCACGACCACGACGCGCTGCGGCCATTCCTTGGCGAGCAGGAGGTAGCCCTCGCGGACCTTGGTGTAGAAGGCGATGTTCTCGCGCTCCATGCGGTCGGGCAGGCCCGAGGCGCGCTGGCGGATGCGGGCCAGGCTGACCTCGGTGGGCACGTCGATGACGATGGTGAGATGCGGCATGACGTCGCCGACGGCGAAGCGGTTGATTTCGCTGACCGGACCGGAGGCGAGGTTGCGGGCGATGCCCTGGTAGACGGTCGAGGAGTCGAGGTATCGGTCGCTCAGGACCACGGCGCCGCGGCGGAGGGCGGGGACGATGACCTCGCGGACGACCTGGGCCCGGGCAGCGGTGAAGAGGAGCAGCTCGGTCTCGGGGCACATCTCGTCGCCCTTGGAGTTATGGACGATAATGTTCCGGATCTGCTCGCCGATCTCGGTCCCGCCCGGCTCGCGGGTGGCGACGACCTCCCGGCCGGACAGTTGCAGGTGCTCGGCGAGGCGGGCAATCTGGGTGGACTTACCGCTGCCCTCCGAACCCTCGAAGGAGATGAGCTTGCCGGTGGATTTGGTCATGGTGGGCATGGACGGGGAGACAGCTCCCACGAAAAAAGGTTGGCGGTGGCGCGCAACCAGAATCAGCCGCGCGAGTCCGGGGATTGCCCGAGGTCCGCGGCGCGCGAAAACCGAGAATTCCCATTGATTGGCCGCGGCAAACGCGCCAACACTCCAGCCACATGCCCAGCCTCCTTTTTTCGCCCTGCCTCGCCTCGCTGAACGTCTGGCAGGTCTTCCTCATCACCGACCGCGTCGGCCAGGCCGTCATCGCCCTGCTGGCGGTCTTCAGCATCTTCGCCTGGGCGCTAATGGTGGGCAAATACTCCGAGCTGAAGAAGCTACGCGAGCTGAACTTCGCGTTCGAGCGGCGGCTCGGCGAACAGCGGCACATCCTCGACCTGCCGGAGAACCTCAAGAACCGCCGCGACATTCCGTATGCCGACCTGCTGGCCGACGCGCTCGAGGCCTACTGGCGCGCCGCGGCCATCGGCAAGGAGAAGGGCGACGACACGCTGCGCGGCCGCCTCGAGCACGCCGAAAACGCCATCGAGCGCGCGCTCGCGCGCCAGTCGCTGCGCTACGAGGCCAGCATGATCATCCTCGCGTCCCTGGTTTCCGGCGCGCCGTTCATGGGCCTGTTCGGCACGGTGTGGGGCATCATGGAGGCCTTCGGCGCCATCGCTGAACAGGGCTCCGCCACGCTCGCCACGCTGGCGCCCGGTGTCTCCGCCGCACTGTTGACGACCATCGCCGGCCTGGTGGTCGCGATCCCGTCGCTCTTCGGCTACAACATCCTGCTCGGAAACGTGAAGACGATGATCACCGAGCTCGAGAACTACGCGAGCACGCTCGCCGACCGCATCGAGCTCGAGGCCAAATAAGGACCCATCATGGCCAAGATTTTCCGCCGTCCCCGCCATTTGCACCCGGTCGCGGAGCTGAACGTGACCAACATGGTGGACCTCGGGTTCACCCTGCTGATCATCTTCATGATCACGACGCCGCTCATCCAGCAGGAGCAGACGATCCCCCTCAACCTCCCCGGCGAGAGCAAAAAACCCCAGCTGCCCCCCAAGGACGACTTCCAGACCATCTCGATCGACCAGAACTCGCATCTTTATGTCGGCGGCAAGCGCGTGACCTTTGCGGAACTCGGCAAGGCCCTGGACGAGTTTGCCGCCCGCCCGAAGCCACCGGTCATCCGCCTGCGCGGTGACATGACGCTCCAATACCAGCAGATCGTGCGGATCATGGACGAGCTAATGAAACGCAACCTGGTGCGTATATCCCTCGATACCGAATCCAAATGACGCGATGCGGCCAAACTCCTCCAGCGCAATCCTCACCTCGCTGATCCTCCACGCATTCGTGGCGGCGGTCATCTTTTTGACCACGATCTACATGGCGCGCTCGACGGATGTGGCGCCGAAGATCATCGAATTGGTCGCGGGCGAGGCGACGGACATGACCGCCCTGGAGGCGCCCGCCCTGGGGAACACGCTCAATCCGGTGAAGATGAACGTGCCGAAGATCGAACTGCCGGCGGAGCCCCAGGTGGAGGCGACGACCGCGGTGCCGGAGCCCCCGGTCCAGGAAACAGTGACGACGAAGACTCCGCCCGTGAAGGCCGAGCCGGTGAAGACACCGCCCACCAAGGCAAAGTCCGACCTGAGCATCGCGAAGCAGATGAACAAGAGCGCCAAGGTGTCGTATCAGGATTATCTCAAGAAGCACCCGACCCCCAAGCAGTCTGCCGCCAGCACTGCGCGACGCGCCACGAACGTGCCGAAAATTGACACGCAAGGCATCCTCAAGGGCGTCAGGGGCGGATCAACCGCCAACACCACCGGCGGGCAGGGCGGCAAGGCGCTGACCCGCGAGGAATCCGACCAGTTGAGTGTCTATATTTCGTTTCTCATTCAGGAATTGAAGCGCGCCCACGAACCGCCGCCGGGAGTCAGCGACCAGCTCGAGACCAAGGTGAGGTTTGATATCACCGCCAGCGGCGCCATCCTGAACCCGCGGATCGTCAAGTCCTCCGGCAACCGGGAATTCGACGAATCGGTGCTGGAAGCCTTCCGGAACATGCGGTCCATCGGGCCGACCCCGAACCGCCGGCCGGACACCTGGACGGTCACTTTCAAGATGCGGGACGACGCATAAAAGTCCTTGCGTTCCGCCGCCAAAGGTTACTTTTTGGCCTTTCTTTAGTTCAGTTACGGGCTCTTAGCTCAGTTGGTAGAGCGCCTCAATGGCATTGAGGAGGTCAACGGTTCGAACCCGTTAGGGTCCACCACTTTGAAAGCCGTCCATCCCGTGGGCGGCTTTCGTTTTTAGTTGGGGCCGTGAATGATAAGCGGCGGATTGCCGGGCCTTTCGGGTGGCACCAACACGGCCTGCCGGGCCAGTTCCCGCCAGTAGGCCTCCTCCTGCTCCCGGCGCAGGGCAACCTGATACTCGTTGTTGCCGGCGAAGAGGATGAAGGTGAACAGCACGGCCAGCATGAGGCGGTCGGCGTAGAGGCCCCAGGCGATGAAACCGAGCGCGAGCACCCGGCCGACCATGACAGCCCACCAGGTGGCGCGCAGATAGGGCAGCTTCATGGCCAGCAGGGCGCGAAAGATGCGGCCGCCGTCCATGGGAAACACCGGCACCAGGTTGAAAACGCCCATGATCAGATTCGCATACACCAGTTGGACGATCACCCCGGCGGGCGAGTAGGCCGCAACGCCCTCGCCGCGGAAGAAATCGCTCCAGACCAGCGGCAGCAGCAAGGCCACCAGCAGAAAATTCACCGCCGGACCGGCCACCGTGATCAGCAATTCCTGCGAGGGCTTGCGGGGGATGCGATCGAATTCCGCCATGCCGCCGATGGGCAGCAGCATGATGCGCGGCACGTTGATGCCATAGCGCCGGGCCGTGAGTGAATGGCCCAGTTCGTGCAGTATGACGCACACGAAAAACAGGACGATCAATCCCACGCTCCATGCCATGCCCCACCCCCCGCCTTCCAGCCAGCCTTGGTAACCCCAATAGGCGAGCAGCAGCACGAAGCTGGCGTGCACCGCGAGTTGGATGCCGAAGATCCGAAACAAGTTAATTGACCACCCTAGCATGGGCGGTAAGTAGAACGAGCTTTGCGCAAAGCGCTAATCATTTTGACCATCCGCCGCTAAGTCATGTCCGAGACCGCCCCAGTTCCGCATATTCTTGTCGTCGATGACGACACCGAGGTGCGCTATTCGCTGAACCGGGTGCTTTCGTCGCGGCATTACCGGGTTCAAGAAGCGGCGAACGGGGAGGAGGGCGTGGCGGCGGTGAAAAAGCAGCCGCCCGACGTGGTCCTGCTCGACAACCGCATGACCGGCATGACCGGCCTCGAGACCCTGCAACACATCCGCGCGGCCAACCCGAAACAGCTGGTCATCCTGATGACGGCCTACGGCACGGCCCAGACCGCTATCGAGGCGATGAAATTCGGCGCCTTCGACTATGTGGTGAAACCTTTCGACCCGGCCAAGCTGCTGGCCCTGGTCGACAGCGCCCTGCGCACCCAGGCCGACATCCGTTCGGCGGGTGGCGTGTTGCCCGTCATCAATTCCGAGGATCACAAGGAAGGCATCGTCGGCACCTCGCCGCCGATGCAGCAGGTATTCAAGATCATCGGCCAAGTCGCCGCGAGCGACGTCACCGTCATGATCACCGGCGAGAGTGGCACCGGCAAGGAGCTCATCGCGCGCAGCATCCACCGGCACAGCCACCGTGGCGGCCGGCCCTTTGTTGCGGTCAACTGCTCGGCCATCCCCGAGAACCTGATCGAGAGCGAGCTCTTCGGTCACGAGCGCGGCGCCTTCACCGGCGCGACGGCGCAGCGGCTGGGCAAGTTCGAGGTCTGTGACGGCGGCACCATCTTCCTCGACGAGATCGGCGACATGACGCCGGCCACGCAGACGAAGATTCTGCGCGTGCTGCAGGAGGGCGAGATCCAGCGCGTCGGCAGCTCCGAGACGCTCAAGGTCAACGTGCGCGTCATCGCCGCGACCAACAAGGACCTGGAGACGCTGGTGAAGGACAAGGAATTCCGCGAGGACCTGTATTACCGCCTCAACGTCGTGCGCCTGCGCCTGCCGCCGTTGCGCGAGCGGGTGGAGGACGTGCCGCAGATCGTGGACTATTTCATCCAGAGCATGGCCAAGGCCAAGAAGACCAAGGCCCGCAAGGTTTCCCCCGAGGCGCTGGCCATCCTGTGCCGGCACAACTGGCCCGGCAACGTGCGCGAGCTGGAGAACATGATCTATCGCAGCGCCGTCATCGCCCAGAGCGACACGATCCTGCCGAAGGACCTGCCGGACGAGTTGCGCGGGGTCGTGGCGGCGGGGGAGCCGGCGGGACTCGAGGCGCTGTTCGACCAGCTTTACGTGCAACTCAAGGTCACGCATCCCGCCGACATGCTCGGCGCGGTGAAAGTCGCGCTCGAGGCGCGTGAAGCCGCGGGCGGCAAGCCGGCGGTGGAGGCCGCGCCGGCGGCGGCCGCGAAGCCGAAGAAAGCTCCAGCGAAGAAGAAGTGAGGTGGCGGGACTGCGTTTGTCAGCCATGGGCCCCGCGAAGGCTGATCCCTGCGGGCGATTGTTCGGCTGGAGGGTCGGTCTCCTGACCGACCGCGTCTGGCCGGGAGGCCAGCCCTCCAAAAATCCAAGGCGGGATCAGCGATCCCGCCCTACAACTACCGATCCCCGTAGCCCGCCGGCTTCGCTTGGTGCCAGCGCCAGGCGGTATCCACGAGGGCGTCGATGGTCATAAACTTCGGCTTCCAGCCGAGCTCGCGCTGCGCCTTGGAGGAATCGGCATACAGTGCGGGCGGATCACCCTCGCGGCGGGGGCTGTATTTGACCGGCACCTTGAGACCGGTGACCTTTTCCACGGCCTTGATGACTTCCAACACGGAAGTCGGCTTGCCGGTGCCGAGGTTGTAGAAGAGGGCGGTGCCGGGCTTGGCGAGGTGGTCGAAGGCGGCGATGTGCGCACGGCTCAGGTCGTCGACGTGGACGTAATCGCGCAGGCAGGTGCCGTCGGGAGTGGGGTAGTCGGTGCCGAAGATCTCCAGCGCCGGGCGCTTGCCCTGCGCGGCCCAGATGGCGAGGGGGATGAGATGCGTCTCGGGGTCGTGGTCCTCGCCGATGCTGCCGTCCTCGGACGCGCCGGCGGCGTTGAAGTAGCGGAAGGCGGCGAAACTCAGGCCCTGGCCGTGGGCGAGCGCCTTCAGGGCGTTCTCAACGTCCAGCTTGGTCTGGCCGTAGGGGTTGATCGGGGTCTGCGGCATATCCTCAGTCAGGGGCAGCTTCGCCGGCACGCCGAAGGTCGCGCAGGTGGAGGAGAAGACAAACTTCATCACGCCGTGGCGCATCATCGTCTCGATGAGGGTGTAGGTGGCGGAGCAGTTGTTGATGTAATACTTCATCGGCGTCTGCACCGACTCGCCGACGTAGCAGAAGGCGGCGAAGTGCATCACGAGGTCGTATTTGTCCGCGGAAAAGATCCGGTCGAGCGCTGCGGCGTCGCCGAGGTTCGCGTTGATGAACTTCACGTTCGCCGCCACGGCGGTGCGGTGGCCATAGGCGAGGTTGTCGAGCACCACGGGATCGTGGCCCGCGACGATGAGCTGGCGGACGCAATGGCTACCGATATAGCCGGCTCCGCCGGCGACGAGCACTTTCATGGGTAGACTTCTATTGCTTTTCGATTTCCGATGGCTAGGTAAATCGTTTCCTCTCGCCCACCACGCATGAAGCAAACGCGCATCGTCATCACCGGCCTCGGACTCACCGCTCCGAACGGCAATTCGCTGGCCGAGTTCCGGAAAAACCTGCTGAACGGCGTATCCGGGATCACCACCGTCGATGTCCGCTTCATGGGCCGGCATCCGGCGGGCATGTGCACCTTCGACCCGTTGAAATACCAGAAAAAGAAGGATGTCCGCATCGGCACACGGGTGGGCGGCATCAGCATCTATTGCGCGCGCGAGGCCCTGGCCGACGCCGGCGTGAACCTCGAGGCCCGCGACCGCAGCCGGGTCGGCATCTACCTCGGCATCACCGAGCACGGCAATGTCGAGACCGAGAACGAGGTCTACAACATCTCGCAGTTCAAATACGACACGAAGTTCTGGACGCACCACCACAACCCGCGAACCGTGGCCAACAACGCGGCGGGCGAGGTGTCGCTCAACCTCGGTATCACCGGGCCAGCCTACACCATCGGCGCCGCTTGCGCCGCCGGCAACATGGGCCTGATTCACGCCGCCCAGATGCTGCGGCTCGGGGAGATCGACTTCGCGCTCGGGGGCGGCGTCAGCGAGAGCCCGCAGACCTTCGGCATCTTCGCCGGCTTCAAGAGCCAGAACGCGCTGGCCGCGCACGAGGACCCGACGAAGGCCAGCCGCCCATTCGACAAGGCCCGCAACGGCATCGTCATCTCCGAGGGCGGTTGCATCTACACGCTGGAGCGGCTGGAAGATGCCCAGGCGCGCGGCGCGAAGATCTACGGCGAGATTGCCGGCTACCACGTTAACTCCGATGCCACGGACTACGTGCTGCCCAACCCGGAGCGCCAGGCGGAGTGCGTCCGCAAGGCCATCGCCCACGCGGGCATGACGATCGAGGACATCGACCTCGTGAACACGCACGCCACCTCGACGCCGCAGGGCGACATCCAGGAATGCCAGGCTATCGCCGAGGTTTTCAAGAACCGGAGTACGCCCCCGTATATCAACAACACCAAAAGTTTCATTGGCCACGCCATGGGCGCAGCCGGAGCACTCGAGCTAGCCGGCAACCTGCCGAGCTTCGACGACGGGGTGGTGCACCCGACCATCAATGTGGATGAGCTTGATCCCCAGTGTGATATACCAGGACTCGTCATCAATAAGCCCAAAACCGGGGCCAAAATCGACGTCATCCTGAACAATTCCTTCGGCATGCTTGGGATAAATTCCACGTTGATTATCAAACGATTCGCCGCATAACTTCTCCCCACACCATGACGAAAGACGACTGCAAGAAGCTGGTTATCGACATCATCTCCGACATTGCTCCGGACGAGGACCTTAGCGCGATCAAGCCCGAGATCCGTCTCCGTGACCAGCTGCAGCTGGATTCGATGGACTTCCTGGACATCGTCATGGAACTCCGCAAGCGCCACGGCATCGAGGTGCCGGAGGCCGATTACGCCCATCTCGCCTCGCTCGAGAGCTGCGCGGAATACCTGACCCCGAAGTTCGCCACCAAGGCCTGAGCTTCGACCGGTCTCATCAATTGTAGGGCGGGATCACTGATCCCGCCTTTTTCTTTTTGAAAATCGCGGGTGGGAGGGGTTTTATGCCCCGACGTTTCCCGCCTCACTCTTTTGTCGGGGCGTAAAGCCCTCCCACTGCCACTGCGACCCGGCGCCAATGAAAGATTCCCACTACGACGTAGCCATCATCGGCGCCGGCATGTCCGGGCTCGCCGCCGGCATCCGGCTGGCCCACTTCGGCCAGAAGGTCTGCATCTTCGAGCGGCACAACGCCTCAGGCGGCCTGAACAGCTTCTACAGCCTCGGTGGCCGCAAATACGACGTCGGCCTGCATGCCATGACCAACTACGTGGCCCCCGGCGTGAAGGGCACGCCCCTCGGCAAGCTGCTCCGTCAACTCCGCATTGAGCGCGAGGAATTCGCCCTCTGTCCGCAGAAGCAGTCGAGTATCTCCTTCGGGCCGCGCGGGGAACACGTCCTGAAATTCACGAATGATTTTTCCGTGCTCGAGACGGAGGTCGCGGCGAAATTTCCCGCCCAGGCGGATGGCTGGCGCAAGCTGGTCGGGCTGGTCAGGACCTACGACGATGTCGCCCTCGAGGCGAAGCCACTCTCGGCGCGCGAAGTTGTCGGCCGGCACATCAGTGACCCGCTGCTAACGGACATGATCTTCTGCCCGGTCATGTATTACGGCAGCGCGCAGGAGCGGGACATGGAATTCGGGCAGTTCGTCATCATGTTCAAGGCGCTCTTCCTCGAGGGTTTTGCCCGCCCGCTGGACGGCGTGCGGGTGATTCTGCGCGTGCTGCTCGACAAATACCGCTCGGCCGGCGGCGAGCGCCGGATGAAATGCGGGGTGAGGCAGATCATCGAGGAGCAGGGGAGGGCGGCCCGGCTGGTGCTCGACGACGGCACCGAGGTCACCGCGGGCCATGTGATTTCCTCCATCGGCTACCCCGAGACCATGAAGCTCTGCGCGCCCGCGCACACCGCCGAGGCCGAGGCCAACACCGGGGCTCTGTCTTTCATCGAGACCATCAGCATCTTCAACCGCCCGCCGGCGGCGTGGGGTTGGGGGGACGACACGATCATCTTCTTCAACGACTCCGACCGCTTCGACTATGCGCAGGCCCGGGAGCAGGTGGACATCCGCAGCGGAGTCATCTGCCTGCCAAACAACTTCGATTATGGGACCGGCCAACTGCCGGAGGGCATCTTCCGCGTCACCTGCCTGGCCAACTATGACCGTTGGGCGCACCTGCCCGAGGAGCAGTATCAGGCGGATAAAATACGTTGGTTCGCGGCGGCCGGGCACAGCGCGCGACGCTTCCTGCCGGTGGTGGACGACGCCGTGCTGGTGTCGGCGCAGCTTTCGACCGACATGTTCACGCCGCGGACGATCAAGAAGTTCACCGGGCACATCAACGGTGCGATCTACGGCGCGCCGCGGAAGGTCCGCAACGGCCGGACGCACCTGCAGAACCTCTACCTCTGCGGCACGGACCAGGGTTTCCTGGGTATCGTCGGCGCGATGTTGAGCGGCATCTCGATGGCGAATTACCACGTGCTGCAGGGCCCGGCGCGCGGGTAAACTTTCCGCGTTGCGCTTTCCCGGGGGTCAAACTTAGTTGGGCGGCTCGCATGGCTTACGACTGGCTCAAAGGAATTGAAGACCACTACGACATCGTGGTGATTGGCAGCGGCTTGGGCGGCATGACCGGCGCCAATGTCCTGGCCAAGTGCGGCCACAAGGTGCTGCTCCTGGAGCACCACTACCAGCTCGGCGGCTTGGCCACCTGGTTCACCCGCAAGGGCGGCCATATCTTCGACATTTCGCTCCACGGCTTCCCGATCGGCATGATCAAGTCTGTCCGCAAATACTGGAGCCAGGACATCGCCGACTCGATCGTGCAGCTCAAGGGGGTGCGCTTCATCAACCCTCAGTTCTCGATCGACACGACCTTCGACCGCGACGACTTCACCCGCCAACTCGTGGAGAAGTTCAAGGTGCCGGCCGAGACGGTCGAGCGGTTCTTCACCGACCTGCGGGCGATGAACTTCTACGACAACAACCCCGAGACGACCGGCCAGATGTTCGCCCGGTATTTCCCGGGGCGCGACGACGTGCAGCGCCTGCTGATGGAGCCGATCGCCTACGCCAACGGCTCCACGTTGGACGACCCGGCCATCACCTTCGGCATCGTGTTCTCCAACTTCATGAGCAAAGGCGTCTTTACCTTCCAGGGTGGCAGCGATGTGCTCATCAGGAAAATGGCCGCCGCGTTGAAGGGCAACGGCGTCGAGATCCGCAAGCATGTCGTGGTGGAGAAGATCCTGACCGAGATGCGCGACGGCAGAAAGCACGTGACCGGCGTGGTGGCCAACGGCCGCACCATCCGCTGCGACGCGGTGCTCTCCAACTCGAATATCAAGAACACGGTCCTGCGCATCGCCGGCGAGGAGAATTTCACCCCCGAATTCGTGGCCCAGACCAAGGCAGTGCGCGTCAACAGCAGCTCCTGCCAGGTCTATCTCGGCATCCGGAAGGGCGAGACGCTGCCGCACATCGGCGACCTGGTCTTCACGTCCGACGAGCCGGTCTTCTCCAGCGAGAAGCTGGTGGACCTGCACACGACCAGCCGGACGTTCTCGATGTATTACCCGGACACGCGGCCGGGATCGGACCGTTACACGGTGGTGGTTTCCATCAACGCCAAGTATGAGGACTGGAATGCCCTGACGCCGGAGCAATATACGGCGGAGAAGCAACGCCTGATCGACGAGTCGATCACCTCACTGGAGAAATATATCCCCGACGTGCGCGGCAAGATCGAGTGGTTGGAGGCGGCGACTCCGCGCACCATCGAGCGCTACACCCGCCACTGGGCGGGCACGTCATTCGGCACCAAGTTCGAGGGCCTCAAGGTCTCCATGGACCTGCCGGCGCAGCTGCCGGGACTCTACCATGCCGGCTCGGTCGGCATCATCATGTCGGGCTGGCTCGGCACCATCAATTACGGCGTCATCGTCGCCAATCAGATCGACAAGGCCCTCGCGGCCAAGAAGCGCGCCGCCGTGGTCTCCGCCTGATTTTCCCATGACCGAAGTCGAAAAACTCATCCCGCACCGCCCGCCGTTCCTGTTTGTCGACGAGATCGTCTCGCATGACGGCGAGGTACTGGTCGCCAAGCGCACCTGGCGCGCCGATGAATATTTTTATCAGGGTCATTATCCCGGTGCGCCCATCACGCCCGGCGTGCTGCTGTGCGAGGCGGTGTTCCAGACCGGGGCTCTGCTCATGGCCAAGCTGCTGGCCGGCGAGACTGGCGGGCAGGGCGGGGTGCCGCTGCTGACCAAGGTGACCGATGTGCGTTTCCGGCTGCCAGTCTACCCGGGCGACACGGTCACCATCGAGGTCCGCCGCAAGGAGACCATGGGGGATTTCCATTTCATGAGCGGCAGCATCAAGAACGGCGACAAGCGCGTGTTGAACGTGGATTTCACCGTCGCGTGGAAGAAACCTGGGAGGCCGGTCACCCCATGAGTGATTTCCTCCAGGTCTCCGGCCAGACCTTCCTCGTGCTGGGTGTCGCGAACAAGAAGAGCGTCGCCTGGTTCATCGCGAAGTCGCTGGAGGACCAGGGCGCGCGCGTGGTCTACAGCGTCCGCTCGGAGGCCCGGAAGAAGTCGCTCGAGACCCTGCTGGCCGGCCGGCCGGTGTTTATCTGCGATGTCGAGCAGGAGGGCGCCGGCGAGAAGCTGGCGGCCGAAATCGCGGCCGCGGGTCTGGCGCCACTGCAGGGAGTGGTGCACTCGATCGCGTTCGCCAACTACAGCGAGGGCTTCAAGCCGTTCCACGGCACACAGCGGAAGGATTTCCTGCAGGCCACGGCCATCTCGGCGTTCTCGCTGGTCGAGCTCGCCAACGCCCTGAAGCCGCACCTGGCGCGCAACGCCTCGGTCGTGACCATCGGCATCTCGTCGCTGCAGGTCACACCGGACAATTACGGCTACATGGGACCGATCAAGGCGGCGCTCGAGTCGAGCAGCCGGTTCCTGGCTAAATCGTTCAGCGCCGGCAGCGAGGTACGGTTCAACGTGATCGGGGCCGGACCACTCAAGACGAGCGCGTCGGCCGGCATCCCGGGCTACATCGAGAGCTACCTCTTCGCCGAGAAATTGACCTTCCGGAAGCGCAACCTCGGCACGCAGGAGGTGGCCAACGCCGCGTTGTTCCTGCTCAGCGAGCGCAGCAGCGGCCTCAACGGCACGACGCTGGTCGTCGACGCCGGGCTCGGCTCGAATTTCTTCGACAAGGACATCATCCGGCTGGCCATGCGGCCGGAGAAGTGAGCCATGCGTTTCCGCCACGCCTGCATTGAATCCCTGGCCACGGTGCTGCCGGAGGAGACCTGGACCTCGGCCGCGATCGAGGAGCGCCTGCGGCCTTTGTATGAGCGCCTGAAGCTGCCGGCCGGGCGGCTGGAGCTCATGACGGGCATCAAGGAGCGCCGGCAATGGCCGGCGGGCACCAAGCCATCCGAGGCCAGCGCGAAGGCCGGGAAGGCCGTGTTGCAGCGCTCCGGCTTTAAGCCGGAGCAGGTGGAGGTGTTCATCCATTGCGCCGTGTCGCGTGACATGCTCGAGCCGGCGACGGCCTCCTTTGCGCACCACCAGATCGGGCTGGGGGCCGCGTGCCAGATTTTCGACCTGTCGAACGCGTGCCTCGGTTTCCTGAACGGGCTGGTGACGCTCGGCGCCATGATCGATTCCGGTCAGATCAAGTGCGGCCTGATCGTGGCGGGTGAGAACGGCCGGCCGCTGGTGGAACAGACCTTGCAGCATCTGCTGACCGCGCCGCTGAACCGGAACGAAATCAAACCCTTCTTCGCCAACCTGACCATCGGTTCAGGTGCCGTGGCGGCCATCGTGTGCCACGAGGACCTGCTGCCGGCCGGGCCGAAACACCGGTTGCTGGCCGGGGCATATTTAGCGGCCACACAGCACAGCGCACTCTGCCAGGGTGATACGTCCGGGCCGGGCCTGCAGATGGAGACTGATTCGGAGCAACTGCTCGTCGCCGGCGTGGAAGTGGCCCGCGCGACCTGGCAGAAATTTGAGCAGGAGACCGGCTGGAACCGCGCGACGCCGGATCATATCATCTGCCACCAGGTGGGCAGCACGCACCGCCGGAAGCTCTATGAGACCGTGGGACTGGATCTGGCGAAGGACTTTTCGACCTTTGCTACCTTGGGCAACACCGGATCCGCCGCATTGCCGACGGCGCTCGCGCTCGCCGTGGACCAGGGAGTGGTGCAATCCGGCCACAAGGCCGCGCTGTTGGGCATCGGCAGCGGCATCAACAGCCTCATGCTGGCGGTCGAGTGGTGATGAGTTCCCCGTTGCCAGGCTGGTTAAAGGCGCAATATCCGTTCGACCCGAAGCGGTTTGATACCGGGCATGGCGTGATGAGCTATCTGGACGAAGGGTCCGGCGATGAGGCCGTCGTGATGGTGCATGGCAACCCGACTTGGTCGTTTTATTACCGGAACCTGGTGCTGGGGCTGCGCGGAAGGATACGCTGCATCGTGCCGGATCACATCGGTTGCGGGCTGTCGGACAAGCCGCCGGACTTCAATTATACGCTGGGTGAGCATATCAAAAACCTGCGGGGTCTGCTCGACAGCCTGAACCTGCGCAAAATCCACCTGATCGTGCATGACTGGGGCGGTCCGATTGGGTTGGGCACGGCACTGGCCAAGCCGGAACAGCTCGGCCGGGTGGTCATCCTGAATACGGCGGCTTTTGCCGATACCGTGGTGCCATGGCGCATCCGCCTGTGCCGGGCGCCGGTCATCGGGGAATGGCTGGTGCGCGGTTTCAACGGCTTTGCCTGGCCGGCCACGTGGATGGCCGTGACGCGGCCGCTGGCTCCGGACGTCAAACGCGGCTTTATTTATCCCTACGACAACTGGTCTAACCGGATCGCCACGCACCGGTTCGTGGTCGATATCCCGTCAGGCAAGGGCAGGGCCAGCGACCGGGCCTTGGCCGAGGTGGAGTCCAAGCTTGGCCTGCTGCGCGATCGTCCGGTCCGGATTCTGTGGGGTGGCCAGGATTTCTGCTTCAACCGGCACTACTTTGACCGGTGGCGGGCCCTGTTGCCAGCGGCCGAGGCCGACTACCTGGAAACGGCGGGCCATTACGTGCTCGAGGATGCCCGCGAGGAGTGCCGGCAAAAGATTGCGCATTTCTTGGCGTAACCCGAGCGGGAGCGGCGGGCCGCGGTAATCGGTCTTGCCCGAAGGGCCGGCCGGCCCAGCATCAGTTTGGCCAGATTCATCCGCCGAAAACAATTTTCATGAGTCTTCCCTCGATCAATATCCGTTACGTCCTGATGGCGACCATGCTGGTGGTCGCCGTGGCCGGTCAAGGGGCCTTGAAACCGACGGACCGTTTTACCCTCCGCGAACTGGAGCGGGAACCCAAGCTGACCCCCCGGCAATTCGGGAACCTCTTCGAGTATTTCTCCTACAGTTTTTCCCCTTACGTGCTGCCTGCAGAGGAATTCATCAACTACCGCCGCGGGGACTGCGATGACTACGCCATCCTGGCTGACTATGTGTTGTCGCGGAACGGTTATCGCACCCGCATCGTGAGGGTCGTGCTCGCCGGCAGCGACATCGCCCATGCCATCTGTTACGTAATGGATAACAAGGCCTACCTGGACTACAACAACCGGAAATACGCGCTGAACCTCGAACGGGCCGGTCCGACGCTGCGACAGATCGCGGAGAAGGTGGCCAACGCCTTTGAGAAGAACTGGACCAGTGCCACGGAATACACCTACAGCTACGAGGACGGGCGCAAGCGCAACCGCTTCACGGTCGTGAAGACGGATCCGCCAGATCAGGACCCCGACCGGCTGGCCGGTGAACCAGCATCCCGCCTGTGAAAGACCGTACCATGCGCCGAATCTACGGCTTTTTCATCGCGATCAGCGCGGTGATCACCTTCGCCGCTCTAGCGGCGGTGCGGAATATCAACCAGACCGTGACCACCTCGGACTGGGTCAACCACACCCACGCGACCATCTATGCGGTGGACCGGGTGGTGAACAGCGCGGTCACGGGCGACAGTGCAGCACGCTCCTTCGTTTGGACCACCGACCCGCGTGACCTTGTTCAGGCCCGGGGAGAATTCAACGAGATGAGCGACCATCTGGAATCTGCCAAGGCCCTGACCCGCAGCGAGGGCCTGGTTTACCAGCAGATCCTCCGGCTGGACACGCTAGCCGAGCAGCATGCCGCGTCGGCAATCGCCCTTGCGACCCGGCGCCAGGGCGCGGGAACAGCCACCCCGGAGATGCGGTTGAAGGCGGATCCGGGCTCGGCGACACTCCGGGAAATAAGGCATCTGGCCGGGGAAATCCGGGCCGATCAGTTTGAATTGCTGAACCAGCGGGACAAGTCCGCCTACCTGCAGGCGCAGACCACGCGCTGGGTCGTTGGGACGAGCGTGGTGCTGGACCTATTGCTCTTCGCGATGGTGGCCTGGTTGATCCGGATCGATCTCAAAACCCGGCAAAAGCTCGCCGAAACACTGCGGACATCCAATGAAACACTGGAGACTAGGGTGCACGAGCGGACGCGCGACCTGGCGGAGACCAATGCGCGGCTCCTGACTGAAAACCTGGAGCGCAAGTGGGCGACCCAGTCGCTGGAGCACCAGCTGCGCTACAATCAGACCATCGTCAACGCAGCCAGCGACCTTGTGTTGGTCGTGACGAAGGTCCTGACCGTCACTCGTATCAACCCGGCCGTCGGGACACGGATCGGGTGGGGTGAGTCCGACATTTTGGGCCGGCCGCTCGCCGATGTGCTGCGCGGTGACGCCTCCCAGCCGACCGACGCCATCATCGGGCAGATAGGCCAAGCCCTGCAAAGTGGTCGCGAGTTGCATCACCAAGCCGCCCGGGTGGTCAACCATGCCGGCGTCGAGCTGCCGGCGATTTTCACCCTTTTGCCCCTGCGGGACAACGACAAGGTGGTGGGTGGCGTGCTGCTGCTGCAATTGACTTCCACGGCGGGCCGGGTTCCCAATGGAGGTAACTCATGAGCAAGGTAATACTGCATCTCGACGATGAGCCGGCGATTCGCGAAATCCTGGCCGCCTATCTCACCCAGAAGGGTTACCGGGTCGTTTCGGCTGAGACTCCCACGGAAGCGCTCCAGGCGATCGGCAAGGAGCATCCGGACCTGATCATCACGGACCTCCAACTGGGTGACGGTGACGGTCTGGAAACCGTCGACCAGATGCGCACGGCCCAGCCGGGCGTGCCGATCATCCTGCTCACCGGTGTCCTGATTGATCCCCGCGTGGCACGTCAGTCGTTGGCCAACAAAGTGGATGCCTACCTGCAAAAGACGCTGCCTTTGCAGAAACTGTCCGACGAAATTGACCGTCTGCTTAACCGGGGGAGTTGATCGCCCTAACGGTGCTCAAAACACTATTGCGTAGTCATATATACTATAGACATAATATATATTGTGCGGTTGCAAGGCATGGAAACCCGGATTCGAACCAACCGCACCACTCATTATCTGGCCGGGCCCCAGCGGCTGGTCAGCGGGAAATAGATGAACAGCGGACGCCCCACCACGTCCTTCTCCGGCACGAAACCCCAATAACGGCTGTCTTTGCTGCGCGGCGAATTGTCCCCGAGCGCATAGAAGGAATTGGGGGGCACCGTGACCGTTCCGTCAGGCGGCAGCGTGCCGGTGGCGATTTGGACGCCGTCAAGCATCAGCGGGCCGCCGGTGTTGTTTGTGTAGCCGGGATATTTGCCTTCGCGACGCGCGTTCTTGCCGAAGGCGTCCGAGCCCTCGATCGGCTTGCCGTTGCGGTAAAGCACCGGCGCCTTGATCTCGAGCGTATCGCCGGGCGTGCCGACCAGGCGTTTCACGTAATACTGGCTGATCTGATTGCCCGCGACGTCCTGCATCTCGGGGCTCCTGATATTGCCGGTCTTGAACACGAAGCCCGACCCGACCTTGGGCTGGACGAAATTATAGCTGATCCGCTCCACGAACAGCAGATCACCGGTCAGGATGTCGAACGACATCACGGCTTCGCCCTTTTTCACCTTCTTCCCGATCGGCACCCAATAAACCGTCCGTTCCACGGGCTGCGCTCCGGAAGTATCGCGGAAGGTAGAACGCTCGAGCTCCGATCTCCGGGCCAGCGCGTCCTGCAGCACGCTGTAGAAACCGGAGGCCGGGCCCTTGAAAGATTCATCCAGGACCTGCTCAAACTCGCCCTGAAAGTCCGCCGGCACGGACACCTTGGTCTGCTGGCCGCCGACCATGAAGGTGAATTCGCGCATCATGGTCGGGAAAATACCAAGGCTGCGGCCGGGCTTCTGGGTGAAGGCCACGGCGGCACCACCCCGTCCGTAAAGGAAGACCGGGACCATCACCTCGCCGTCCGCCGGTGCCTTCACGGTGTAATTGCTCGCGCCTAGCGTCAGCAGCCGGGCGAGCTTGCGCACGGCGCCAGGCTCCTCGCCCGGTTGGAAGACTTCGGCCGTCATGCCGTAATAACTCGGCCACATCGAATTGGTCGGGATCTTGAACGGCTGGATGAAATAGGCCCGCAATCCGAGGATCACAATCGCGGCGACGAGGAAAAACTCGACGTTCTCCACCAGGGACGACTGCGGATAAACCCGCCCGCCCGTGTCCCGCAGCACGCCTTCCAGCGACTCCACGGCGAGCTTCAGCTTGCTGACATCCGCTTTCTCCTTGAGCCGAAGTTTCACCGTGGTGGCCGCGCCCAGCAAACGCTGGTTCTGGACGTCCGTCAGCTGGTCCCGGCGAAACTTGTAGACCCGGTCCGCCACCTCCAGCCAGTTGGCGGCGTTCTGCCGCATTTTCTTTTCCTGGGAGTAAAGGAAGCTGAACACGGGAATGAAGGGGGGTTAGCTGTTGGTCTTTAAAACCTGGATGAAGGCATCTGGTGGGATCGAAACCTTGCCGATAAGTTTCATCTTCTTTTTGCCCTCCTTCTGCTTGTCGAGCAACTTTCGTTTGCGGGAGATGTCGCCGCCATAGCACTTCGAGGTGACGTCCTTGCGCATCTCGCGGACGTTGTCGCGGGCGATGATTTTGCCGCCGATGGCGGCCTGGACGGCGATCTTGAACATCTGCGGCGGGATGATGTCGGCCAGCTTCTCGCAAAGCGTCCTGCCCTGCCCCTCGGCCTTGCTCCGGTGCACGATGCTGGCGAAGGCGTCAACGGGATCCTGGTTGACCAGGATGTCCATCCGCACGAGGTCCGCGACGCGGTATTCGCCGAGTTCGTAGTCCATGGAGCCGTAGCCGCGGGTGATGCTCTTCAGCCGGTCGTTGAAATCGACCAGGATCTCATTGAGTGGCAGCGTGCAGGTCATCATGACCCGCGCACCGTCCAGCGTGTCCGTCTGGTCGACGCTGCCGCGCTTCTCCATGATGAGGCTCATCATGTCACCCAGGAACTCGTTCGGGATGTGGATGGCGGCCTTGATGGTCGGCTCGGAGATATCCTCGATGGTGCCCGGGTCCGGCAGGTTGATCGGATTGTCCACCTCGATGATGTCCCCGTTGTGCTTCTTCACCTTGTAGACCACGCTCGGATAGGTGGAGATGATCTCGACGTCGTATTCGCGCCGGATGCGCTCCTGGACGACCTCCATGTGCAGCAGGCCGAGGAAGCCGCAACGGAAACCGAAGCCGAGAGCGACCGAGCTTTCCGAGGAATAGATCAGCGCGGAATCATTCAACCGCAGCTTGCCCAGGGCCACCTTCAGCTTCTCGTAATCGTCGGACTCGAGCGGATAGAGGCCGCAATACACCATTGGCCGGACCTCCTTGTAGCCGGGCAGCATTTCTTCCGCCGGTTTGTTGGCGTGGGTGATGGTGTCGCCGATCTTGATGTCGTCGGTACTCTTGATGCTACTGATGATGTAACCGACGTCACCCGGGCCGAGGGTCGCGATCTTCTCCATGCCGGGGCGGAACACGCCGACCTCCTTGACCTCGGAGCGTTGCCCCGTGCTCATCAGGGACATCATCTCCCCGGCCTTGATTGTGCCGGAGAAGACGCGGACATAGGAAATCACGCCGCGGTAGGCGTCGTATTTCGAGTCAAACACCAGCGCGCGCAGTGTCGGGTAATCCGTCCAGCGCGGCGGTGGGATGCGCGCCACCACAGCCTCGAGGATGTCCTGGATGCCGATGCCGGACTTGCCGCTGGCCAGGATAGCCTCCTCGGCGGGGATCGTGAGAATGTCCTCCAGCTGGCGCATGCAGAGCTCGAGATTGGCGCTGGGCAGGTCGATCTTGTTGATGACCGGAATGATCTTGAGGCCCTGCTGTTCGGCGAGGTGGGCGTTGGCCACGGTCTGGGCCTCAACGCCCTGCCCCGCGTCGATCAGGAGCAGCGCGCCCTCGCACGCCGCGAGCGAGCGCGAGACCTCGTAGGCGAAGTCCACGTGGCCCGGCGTGTCGGTGAGGTGCAACTTGTAGGTCATCCCGTCCTTGGCCGGGTAGTTCATGACCACCGGGTGCATCTTGATGGTGATGCCGCGCTCCTTCTCGAGGTCCATCGAGTCGAGATGCTGGTCCGTCATGTTCCGCTTCGTGATTGTGCTCGTGTATTCGAGCAGGCGGTCGGACAGCGTCGTCTTGCCGTGGTCAACGTGCGCGATGATGCAGAAATTGCGTGTGAGCTTGGCGGACATCTCAGGCGGTGGTGTCGGTGAACTCCGTGAATGATTTCACGATCCACGCCTTCTCGGTGCGCCGGGCCAGGCCGGCCAGCACGCCGCCCGGACCGCACTCCCAGAACTCCGTGGCGCCGGCCGCCGCGCAGGCGCGCATGCAATCCTCCCACCGGACCGAGGAGACGACCTGCTTCACCAGCGCCTCGCGGATCTGCGCGGGCTCGCTCACGATCTGGCCGGTCGTGTTGCTGAAGACGGTGAACTGCGGGCGGTTGAAGCTGATGCCGGCCAGGTAGGCCGCGAACTCGGCGCGCGCCGGCTCCATCAGGCGGCTGTGGTAGGCGCCGGCGACGTGGAGCGCCATGACGCGCTTCAGGCCCTTGTCCTTCGCGGCCGCGACCAGCGCGTCCACCCTGGCCTTCTCGCCTGAAACGATGATCTGGCCGGGGGCGTTGAAATTGGCGGCCTCGATGTCGAACTCGGCGCAAAGCTCCGCGACCCGCGCGCGCTCCTCGCCGATGATGGCGGCCATGCCGCCGACCGACTTCTCGCACGCCAGCTGCATCAGCCGGCCGCGCTCGGCGACCACCTTGAGCCCGGTGGTGAAAGCAAAGACGCCCGCGGCGGTCAGCGCCGTGACCTCGCCGAGGCTCAGGCCCATGGCGTATTTCACCGCCGGCAACTTGCCGGCATCGCGCAAGGCGGCCACGACTGCGAGCCCATGGACGAAAAGTGCCGGCTGGCAGACCTTGGTCTGGGTCAGCTCGGTCTCCGGGCCCTCGAAGCTAATCTTCTTCAAGTCCCAGCCCAGCACGCTGTTAGCCTCATCGTAGAGGGCCTTGACCGTGGCCGAGCCTTCATACAAAGACTTACCCATGCCCACTTTTTGGGCACCCTGACCAGCAAAAATAAGCGCGAGAGGCATAGATGAAAGGTGGGGTTAAACCGGTCCACCGTCCAAAAACCAAGCCCTAAAATTTCCGACGCTGCGGGCGCCTGGAAAACAGGCGGACCGCGGGCGGGAACTTCGTCAGGTTTTGAAGAAAATGCCCTTCAGGTTCATCTCCAGCGCCGGGGCGTTCGGCGAGAAGCGCATGCCGTCGGCCTTGCTGATCTTGCCCTCCTTGATCATGCGGTAGAGGTCCTTGTTGAAGGACTTTGAGCCCTGCTCGCTGGAGGACTCCAGGAGCTGTTGGATCTTGTCGTTGTGGCCGTCGAGGATGAGGTTGCTGACCGTGGCGTCGGCGATGAGGATCTCGTGCGCCGCGAAGCGTCCGCCGCCCTCGAGGGCCGGGATGAGCTTCTGGCAGATGAAGCCGCGAAGCGTACCGGCGATCTGCCGGCGGGCCTGCTCAATCTGCTCGGGCGGGAAAAACTCGAAGAGGCGGGTCAGCGACTGTTTCACGGTGGCCGCGTGCATGGTCGAGATGACCAGGTGGCCGGTTTCGGCGGCGGAAATGGCCGTCTCGAAGGTCTCCCGGTCGCGCATTTCACCGATCAGGATGATGTCGGGGTTCTGGCGCAGCACGGACTTGATCGCCAGTTCGAAGCTCGGCACGTCGAGGCCGATCTCGCGTTGCTGGAAAAGGGATTTCTCGTCGCTAAACGTGTATTCGATCGGGTCCTCGATCGTCACGATATGCTTGTCCATGTTCTGGTTGATCCAGTTGAGCATGGCGGCCATCGTCGAGCTCTTGCCGGAGCCGGTGGCGCCGCAGATGAGGAGGATGCCGTCCTTGGCCTGGGCCAGCTTGATGAACGTGTCCGGGTCGATCTTCAGGTCCGCGAAGGTGGGTGGCCGGCTCTTGATATGACGCAGAACGATGCTCACCAGGCCGCGCTGGTGGAAGGCGTTAACACGGAAGCGCCCGACGTCGTCGGCGGCGTAGGCGAAGTCCACCTGGGCGTCCTTTTCCCACTTGCCCTTGAAGATGCGGGGCACGTGTTCGTCGACCCACGCCTGGGCCGTGTCGCAGGTGATGTGGTCCATCTCGACCGGCCGCAGCTTGCCGCCGATGCGCAGGTAGCCGGGCTTCTCGGACTTGATGACAATGTCACTGGCGCCGCTTTCCACGGCCAGTTTAAGCAGATCGTTGATAATTTCGGTATGAAGTGTCGTGCTCATGGAATTTTATGCGTGAACCGGTCCTAAAGCTGTGCTTTCGATACAGCGTCTCCTTGCATCGTTCAAGGTAACTTTCCAATGAATCGCCCCCGCTCCTTCACCGGCACCTACACCGCCCTCGTCACGCCTTTCCGGCGCGGCGCCGTAGCCTATGACGAGCTCCGCAAACTGGTGGCGGTCCAGATCAAGGCCGGCATCAGCGGCCTGGTGCCGGTCGGCACCACCGGCGAGTCGCCCACCGTCACGCACGAGGAGCACCTCGACATCATCCGCTGCACCATCGACGCGGCCCAGGGTCGCGTGCCGGTCATCGCGGGCACGGGTTCCAACTCCACCCACGAGGCCATCGACATGACCAAGGCGGCCGACGCCGCGGGTGCCGATGGATTCCTGCTCGTGGCGCCCTACTACAACCGCCCGACCCAGGAAGGCCTGTTCCGGCACTTCGCGCAGATCGCCGATGCGACCGACAAGCCCATCATCCTTTACTCCATCCCCGGCCGTTGCGGTGTGGAGATTGGCGTGCCGGTCATCGAGCGACTCCGGGCCAGGTATTCGCACGTCGCGCACATCAAGGAGGCCGGCGGCAGCGTCGATCGCGTCGACCAGATCATCTCGGCCCTGGGCAGCGACATCACGGTGCTCAGCGGCGATGACAGCCTCACCCTGCCATTCATGGCCGTGGGCGCCCAGGGTGTGATCAGCGTGGCAAGTAACCTTTACCCCAAGGAAATCGGCAGGCTCGTCTCGCTCGCCCTCGCCCACGACTACCCGAAGGCCCGCGCGCTGCACCGCCGGCTCTATCCGGTGTTCAAGACGCTCTTCATCGAGTCCAACCCCGCGCCGGTGAAGCTGGCGATGGTGGAGGCTGGCCTCATCGGCTCCGAGGAAGTCCGTCCCCCGCTCTGCGCGCTCAGGGCCGCCAATCGCAAGACGCTCCTGGCCTCGCTGGCCGCCTTCCGGAAGGTCTGACGCCATGCCGCTCCAGATCCTCCTCAACGGGGCCAAGGGCCGCATGGGCCAGACCATCGCCGGCGTGGCCGGTGAAATGGATGCGGTCATCCGCGCCGCCACCGATGCGGGCGACAATCCGGCTGCGCGCCTTGCCGGTTGCGATGTCATCATCGATTTCAGCGCCCATTCCGGCACCGGCCGGCTGCTCGAACTCGCGGTTGCGCAGAAGAAGCCGGTCGTCATCGGCACCACCGGCCACGGCGCCGAGGAGAAAAAGAAGCTGCTCGCCTTCGCCGCCCAGGTCCCGTGCGTGTGGGCCGGAAATTTCTCGGTCGGCGTGAACCTGCTCTTCGCCCTCACCCGCCGCGCGGCCGCCGTGCTTGGCTCCGATTACGACGCCGAGGTCGTCGAGCTGCACCATCGTTTCAAAAAGGACGCCCCAAGCGGCACGGCGGCCCGTCTCCTCGAGATCGTCCTGGAAGAGCGCAAACTCACGGCCGCGGCCCTGCGCCACGGTCGCTCCGGTATTACCGGTGAGCGACCGCCCACCGAGGTCGGGGTGCACGCGCTGCGCGGTGGCGACGTCGTCGGCGAGCATACCGTGCTGTTTGCGGCCCTCGGCGAACGTTTGGAGCTGACCCACAAGGCCAGCGATCGTGGCATCTTTGCCCGTGGCGCCGTGCGGGCGGCCCATTGGGTCGTCAACCAGAAGCCCGGCGTCTACGACATGCAGGACGTGCTCGGCCTCAAATGATCACCAGCGTTTCCGGCATCCTCATATCCACGACCCCGCTGGCGGCGGTCATCGAAACCGGCGGCCTAGGCTACGAGATTCACATCCCGGTCACCACGGCCGAGCGCCTCCCTTCGCCCGGCCAGCAAACCAAGCTCCACACCCTCGCGGTTTATCGGGAGGACTCGGCGACGCTTTACGGTTTTGCCACCGAGGAGGAACGCGACTTCTTCCGCCTACTGGTCGAGAAGGTCACCGGCGTCGGGCCGAAGATGGCGTTGAGCGTTCTGAGCAAACTTTCCCTCGCCAGCCTCAAGGGCGCCATTGTCGCCGGTGATGTCGGCCTGCTGGCCAAGTGTCCGGGCATCGGCAAGAAGACCGCCGAACGCTTGGTCATGGAATTGCGCGACAAGCTCAACCCGGCCGACTTCGGTCAAATGGCGCCCGGCAAGGGCGATGCCCCGGGGGGAACGCTGCCGGCCGGTGAAAACAAGATCCGCGACGCCGTGCTGGCGCTGACGGCGTTGGGTTACAAGGCCGCCGACGCGGACAAGGCGGTGCGGCAGGCGTGGGTCGCCCTCGGCGCGTCCGCCTCGACCGAGGCCCTGATCAAGAAAGCCTTGGGTTAGGCGTGAAGGTCAACGCGCTCCACCTTGAGCCGGCAGCCGGCTCAGCGCTGGAACTGAAAGGCGGTGAATTCCGCCTGTTGCGCGGGCGCCTGTTTGCCGCGAAAGGTCCGCTGATTGTGCGCCGGGGCGAACTGGCGGGCATCAAACACCCCGTCGTCAAACAGCGACGGCCGCCGGCCGGACTGGATCTCGCCATTGGCGAAGGCCCGTTGTTCCTCGCGGCGCAGGGCGGCGAGCATCGCGGCGTAATCCGGCTCGGCGGAGAGGTTGTCCTTCAGGCTGACCAGCGTCGCAACCGACGCCACGGCCGCGGGCTCGACCTTGACCGGAGCCGGCGGAGTGGCGGTCGCCACCTGCACGGCGGGTGTCGTCCCGTTCAGGGCGAGTTCGCCGGTGGCCGGCGAGGAGCCGGCGTTGTAGCGGACAAAAACCATGGCCAGGCAGGCGGCCGCGGTCAGGCCGCCCGCATAATGAATCCAGTTCGAACGCGAGCGGCGGGCAAAAGCGCCGGTGATCACACGACCGGCAGGCGCGTGGGCCTGCGGCTCGGCGTTGGCGCGGAAACTCTCGTAGACCTCCTTGGTGGCGCTGTGCAGCTGGCAATACTGCCGGTAGATCGCGCGGCGCTGCGGGCTGGCCTGGATCTCCGCCTCCAACTCGGCGGTTTCCTCGGCCGAGATCTGGCGGTCGATGTAGAGGTTCACCAGTTCAATGAAACGATGGTCTTTCATGGCTGAAATTCGGGGCCTAGTTTCTCGCGCAGGCTTTCGCGGGCGCGGGCGATGCGGCTTTTGACGGTGCCGACACTGATGCCGAGGATCTCGGCGATCTCTTCGTAGGCGAGGTTCTGGACGTTACGCAGGATCAGAATCTCGCGGTGCTTCTCGTTCAGCTCCTCCATGCACTCGGCGACGCGGTTGACGAACTCCTGCGTGACGGTCGCATCCTCCGGGGTCTCCTGCTCAGCCGGGATGAGCTCGGCGAGCGTGGTGTCGTTCTCCCCGCTGACGGGGGCCTCGAACGAGATGGATTTGTCGCGCTTGCGGCGCCACCAATACCAGTAGCGATTGCGGGCGAGGTTGGTGGCGATCTGGTAGAGCCAGGTCGAGAAGGCGGAGTCACCGCGGAAATTCACCAAACCGCGATGCGCGCGAATGAAGGCGTCCTGCGTGACCTCCTCGGCGTCCTGCTGGTTACGCAGGAGCTGGTTGGTCATCGCGTAGATGCGATCCCAATAACGGGTTACCAGCTGGTCGAACGCCGTCGGGTCGCCGCCCTTGAAGCGGTCTACCAACAGGCGGTCCAGGGCTACTTCCTGAGCTTTGGCGGTCATAGGATCAGGTTCGTTCTGATCCGGAAATTTGAGGATTGTTCCCACGAAAATCGATGGATGCCCGGCAGCTTTGACCAAGCCCGACCCGGCGGTCAATGCTGGCCTGCCCGTCGGGTCCGGGCCGGGTCGCCGGTGCAAATAATCCTTGCCTTGCCGCCCAAGCGAAAACTATCTCCGCCTTGGGTTCTAGCTGGGGCGATAGCTCAATGGTAGAGCAGTTGCCTTTTAAGCAATTGGTTCTGGGTTCGAATCCCAGTCGCCCCACCAGCTAGCCTCTTTCAATTGGTTGAATACGGCCTTTTTACCTAATCGGGATTGAGTTTTCCCCCGGAAGGGCAAAAGTCGCGCTCGTTACGTTTCCCTCCACGCCGCCCCTCTCGACTCCCGTGCCCACTGTCACCACCCAAGCCAAGCGCATCGTCATCATCGAAGACCAGACTGCCATCCGCGAGATGCTGGCCGAAATCCTCCGGATCGACCCGGCCTACAAGATCGTGGGGGAAAGCGGCGACGGCCAGCAGGCCTGCCAGCTTTGCCTGGACCTGAAGCCCGACCTGCTCGTGCTCGATGCGCGGCTGCCCGGCCTGAGCGGCGTGGACATTCTTCGCCGCATCAGCAAGCAGCTCAAGAACACCCGCGTGCTCGTCTTTTCCGCCTACGAAAGCCCTGCCTTGGTCCGCGAGATGCTGGAGGCTGGCGCCCATGGTTTTGTCGAGAAAACAGCCGGCTTGGGGGAGTTCAAGAAAGGCCTCGAGACCATCGCCAACGGCGGCACCTATTTCGGCCCCGGCGTGGCCGCCCTGCTCCGCACCGTCGTGGCCAACAACAGCCCGGCCTCAGGGGGGGACACCCTCACCGACCGCGAGCGCGAGATCCTTAAGCTGGTGGCCGAGAGCAACAGCACGAAGGAGATCGCCCAGAAGCTTGGTATCAGCGTCAAGACCGTGGACAACCACCGCACGAACCTGATGCGGAAGCTCAACCTGCACGACGTCGCCAGCCTTACCCGTTACGCCCTTGAAGTCGGCCTGATCGAACATCGCGCCCAGACCTGGTAAAAGCCTCAGGCGGCCTAAAGATTCGTTCTTGCGCGCCGTTGATGATTAACCAATAACGGCACCCTCCCTTTCCCGCACATCATGAAGAACGTTTTTAAACTCCTCGGCCTCACGCTGGCCCTCTCCGCTCTCGTCCTTGCCGGCTGCAAAAAGAAGCCGGTTCGTGACGGCTCCACGCTGCCCGCCACGGGCCAGAGCACCATCGATCCCAACGCGGTCGCCTTCGCCGAGGATCCGAACACCACCCTCTCCCTCCGCAACGAGGGCACGCCGGTCAACGAGAACCAGAGCGTCGTCGAGGCCGTCTATTTCGGCCTTGATCGCGCTGCGGTCGCCGCCCCCGAGCGCCCGAAGCTGCAGGCCGCCGTCAAGTGGCTGCAGGACAATCCGGAGAAGAACCTTGTGCTCGTCGGCCACTGCGACTGGCGCGGCACCGCCGAATACAACCTCGGCCTCGGTGACCGTCGCGCGAATTCCGTGAAGCGCTACCTCGAGTCCCTCGGCGCCGACCCGCGCCGCCTTGAGACCCTCTCGAAGGGCTCGACCGACGCCAAGCAAGGTGGCGGTGAATCCGAGTGGGGCAGGGACCGCCGCGTCGACTTCGTCGAGCTGAAGAAGCAGTAAGCTCCGGCAGATTAAATTTCAAAGGCCGCGGATGAATTCCGCGGCCTTTTTTGTTTAGAGCGCGACGAGGTCGGGGCCGTTGCCCTCAACGGCCCGGGCGCTTGAGGGCCGGCGCCCCTACCCGGCTACCCCTTCGCCAGCTCCGCCAGCACGCGCTCCGAAGTCTCGATCCCGCGCTTCATCACGCCAAGGTGGAAGCTCTCGTTTGGGGCGTGCAGGTTGTCCTCCGGGAGGAACAGACCCATCATCACGGCGTCGAGGCCGAGCACTTCCTTCAGGTCGGCGAGCAGGCCGACGCTGCCGCCTTCGCGGAGATAGATCGGCGGCTTGCCCCAGACCTCGGCCGCGGCCTTGTCCACGGCGCGGAAACACTTCGCCAGGGCCGGCGACTGATTTTTCGGCGTGTTGGAGCGGTCGGGCGGAATGACGACATAGGGCGACGCGTTGTGCTGTGGAATGATCTTCATGGTCACGCCCTTGGGGCAGCGGGCCTGGATGGCGTGGAACACGATGTCCTTGGTGTTGTCCGGCGTCTGGTTCGGCACGAGGCGGCAGGTGATCTTTACCCGGGCCTTGCTCGGGATGACCGTCTTGGTCCCCTCGCCTTGGTAGCCGCCGCTGAAGCCATTGAACTCGAGCGTCGGCAGGAAGCGGATGGCCTCGAACGGCGTGTAGCCCGGGGGCGTGTGGAATTCCTTGATGCCAAGGAAGGCCGCGTAGTCCTTTTCCTTGAGACCGACCTTGGCCAGCTGTTCGCGTTCCCACGGCTCGGGCTGCACGACGGCGTCGTAGAAGCCCGGGATGTTCACCTTGCCCTCCGGGGTGTGGAGCGAGGCGCACAGCTCGGCCAGCGCCTGCAGCGGGTTCATGAGCACGCCGCCGTGCATGCCGGAGTGCAGGTCGGAGCCCGGCCCGGTCAGCTCGACCTCGAACGCCAGCATGCCGCGCAGGCCGACGGTGATGATCATCTGGTCGGGCGACAAAATGCCGTTATCCGACATGTAGATGAAATCGCCGCGGAGCTTTTCCTTGTTCTCCTTGAGGAAGCTCTTGAAATTCTTGCTGCCGATCTCCTCCTCGCCCTCGACGACGAAGGTCAGGCGCAGCGGCAGGTTGGGATTCTTCTCCAGCAACCGCGCGACGGCGGTGATGTGCACGAGCAGCGGGCCCTTGTTATCGGCGGTGCCGCGGCCGTAGATGCGCTCACCCTTGATGGTCGGCTCGAACGGCGGCGTGTCCCACTTATCGAGCGGGTCGGGCGGCTGGACGTCGTAGTGGCCGTAGATGATGACATGCGGCCAGGCCGGATTGTCGCCACGCTTGGCCAGTAGCACCGGGTGCAGCGCGGTGGGCACAAGTTCCACCTTGAAACCGATCTCAGTCAGCAGGCCGGACAGGAACTTCTGCGCGCCTTCCATGCCAGACTTGAACTGCGGGTCGGCGGAGACGCTGCCTTGGCGGACGTATTCCTTGAGCTTTTCAACGGGGTCAAACATGCCGCAAGTTGACGCAGTTTAGGACAGAGCGCTAGTCAGAAGGTGCCGCACGGGCATTCGATTGGGCCGCTGCCCCCACGGCCCTCGGCCGGACGCTTGAGGGCCAGCGCCCCTACCGTCACGGATACCTCAGCTTCGCCGCCTCGTAGAGCGGGAGGGTCTGCGGCATCCAGCCCAGCAGGTCGGCGATGCGCCGGTCGTGCGAGGGATGCGTCGAGAGCAGCGCGGGCAGCTTGCCCGGCGAGCCGGCCCGGGCCATTTTTTGCCAGAAGCTGACGGCCGCGCGCGGATCATAGCCTGCCTTGGCCGCGTAGCGGATGCCGATGAAGTCGGCCTCGCTTTCATGGGAGCGCGAGAAGGCCAGGACGCCGCCCGCCGAAGCCAGCCCGTAGCCCGCCAGCAGCAGGTCGTGGTTCTTCCGGTTCTTCGTCGAGGCATCAAGCACCAGCCCGCCGACTGCCACCAGCACGCCTTGCGACATGCGCTCGGCCCCGTGCCGCGCGGTCACGTGGGCGATTTCGTGGCCCATCACGATGGCAATCTCGTCGTCCGATGCCACCAGGTTGAGCAAGCCGGTGTAGACGCCCACCTTGCCGCCGGGCAGCGCAAAGGCGTTGATCGTTTCGGGCGCGTCGAAGACCACGAATTCCCACTGGGCGCCGGGCAGCGCCTCACCCACCGAGGCGGCAATGCGCTGGCCGATCCGGCGCACCCGCCCGTTGGCCGCCGGGTCGCGTGATATTTTTTCCTTGGTCTTGATGTCGGCAAAGGCCGCCGCGCCCTGGGCCACGTCGTCCACCATCGGCAGGATGAGGGAGCTGCGCCCGGTTTCCGGCACCGTGTAACAGCCCCCCAGCAGCAGCGCGACCGACAGGAGGATGAGGCAGGCACAGCGTGTTTTCATGCCGGCAGCCTAGTGCTTGAAGTGCCGGACACCAGTAAAGACCATGGCCATGCCGCGCTCGTCGGCGGCCTTGATGACCTCTTCGTCGCGCACCGAACCGCCCGGCTGGATGGCGCTGGTCGCGCCGGCGTCGGCCGCCGCGATCAGGCCGTCGGCGAACGGAAACAACGCCTCGCTGGCCACGACCGAGCCCTTCAGGTCGAGCTTGGCCTCACCGGCCTTCCAGACGGCGATGCGCGAGCTGTCCACGCGGGCCATTTGGCCGGCACCGATGCCGAGAGTCTGCTCACCGCGGCAATAGACGATGGCGTTCGACTTCACGTGCTTCCCAACCTTCCACCCGAACAGCAGGGCGGCCATCTCCTCCGCGGTCGGCTGGCGTTGGGTGACCACCTTCCAGCCGGCGGGCTTTTCCATCGAGCGGTCCCGGTCCTGCACGAGCACACCCCCGACGACGGAGCGCACCTCCTGCAGGGCGTCGGCGCCGAGGCCCTCCTTGGCGATCATCAGCCGCAGGTTCTTTTTCTTGGCGAAAATGGCCAGGGCCTCATCGGAGAAACGCGGGGCGATGATCACTTCGGTGAAGATGTCCTTGATTTGCTCGGCCACGTCCAGCCCCAGCGTCTGGTTGACGACAATGATGCCGCCGAACGGCGCCTGTTTGTCCGTGGCGTAGGCCTTGTGCCAGGCCTCGATCAGGGTGTCCGCACTGCCGACGCCGCACGGGTTGGTGTGCTTGAGGATCGCCACCGTCGGGCGCTCAAACTCGCCGATCAGGTAGGTCGCCGAGGTGATATCGAGAATGTTGTTATAGCTTAGTTCCTTGCCCTGCAACTGCTGGAAGTGCTCGTGAAAGGTGCCGTAAAGCGCGGCCTTCTGGTGGGGGTTCTCACCGTAGCGAAGGCTTTGGGCCTTCTTGAGCGACGCGCGGTAGTTCGCCGGGAAACCGCTGAGTGCCTCGAGATCGGGCTCGGTCTGCTGGCCCTCGAGATACCGCGCAATCGCGGTGTCGTAGGCGCCGGTGCGCTGGAAGACCTTCAGCGCGAGCTTGCGGCGGAGTTCGCCGAGCTTGGCCGGGTCGTCGATGGCCGCGAGCACGGCACTGTAGTCGGCCGGGTCGCATACCACCGTGACGCTCTCGTGGTTCTTGGCCGCGCTGCGGAGCATGGACGGCCCGCCGATGTCGATGTTCTCGATGGCTTCGTCAAACTCCACGTGCGGTTTCGCCACGGTCTGCTCGAACGGGTAAAGGTTCACGACCACGAGGTCGATGAGGTCGATGCCGTGCTGCTTCGCCGCGGCCAGATGGTCGGCCTTGTCGCGCCGGCAGAGCAGGCCGCCGTGGATCTTCGGGTGCAGCGTCTTCACGCGACCCTCCATCATCTCGGGAAAGCCGGTGTGCTGGCTGACCTCGGTCACGGGGAGCTTGGCGTCGGCCAGGAGCTTGGCCGTGCCGCCGGTCGACAGCAGCCGGTAACCGTGCTGCTGGACGAGGGCCGTGGCGAATTCCATCAGGCCGCGTTTGTCACTGACCGAAAGCAGGGCGAGCTTTTCCATAGAATCTGGCTTTTGTGCGCCCGGGGCTTTCCCGCGGCAAGCGGGAAAGTTCCGCTCCAAGGCTTGGCACCACTAATCCACATAACGGATCACTAATTAAGTCGGTTTGGGCAGGCTTGGATTTGTGGTCCATTAGTATGGATTAGTGGTTAAATAATCCGCCGGTATTATCTTCGTGCTCTTCGCGCCTTCGTGGTTCAAGTCAGAGTCATCGCATGATCGCTCCGCTCGAACTGCCCGGCCTCCGCGTCGAACTGGACAAACTCGTCTACCACCACGGCGGCAACCTGCCCCCGGACCAGCCGCATGCCTTCGTCTATTATCTGACCATCCACAACGATTCCGACCGCACCGTCACCCTTCTGGGCCGCAAATGGGTCATCGAGCACGCCGATGGCACCAGCCTGGTGGTCGAGGGCGACAAGATCGTCGGTGAAACCCCCACCCTGGCCCCCGGCGGGCACTTTTCCTACAACAGCTACCACGTCACCGGGTGCAACGGCCGGGTCAGCGGCAGCTTCCACGGCCTCGACGACCAGAGCCGCCGCATCTTTGTCCGCATCCCCGCGTTTGACATGGGGATTCCACCGGGAAACAGACCGGGGTGATTCAACCACTAATGGGATTCATCAAGGGATGGATCCATCATGATGCGCGGTGACTGATCGTCACCGCTCCGGCTTTGGGTCCGGCTGATCGCCGGAAGTTCCGGCCTGCGATTGGCCGGCCCCTGAACCCAAGACCGGAGACGATAAGTCGGAGGGGTAGATAAAGGTTTCGCCGTTGGCGAAACCCATTAGTGGTCAAAACAACCAGACAAAGACTTGCACCCTCCTGCCCGGTCCCCCTCTCTTTGATTCAACTTAATGAAGCTCATTGATCTTAACGCGGACGGCGGCATCGGCGCCAATTCGCTCTACGTCCAGCTCGGCGACTTTCACCTCGTCATCGACAGCGGCCTGCACCCGAAAAAGGTCGGCCGGGTCGCCGCCCCAAACCTCCGCCCGCTGGAGGGCGTGAAGCTCGACCTCATCCTCATCACGCACTGCCACCTCGACCACATCGGGTCGCTGCCGCTGCTGATGCGCGCCTATCCGAACACACCGGTGATCATGACGCTGCCCAGCCACATGCTGATTGAGCGCATGCTGCACAATTCCGCCAACGTCATGATGCGCGAGCGCGAGGAAAAGGGCATCGCCGACTATCCCCTCTTCACCCACGACGAGATCGACCGCATCGCCCCGCGGATGTATCCCCTCGCCTTCAACAGCCCGAAGAAGTTTTCCGGTGCCCACGACGAGATCGAGTTCACCTTCCACCCGGCCGGCCACATTCCCGGCGCCGCCGGCGTCGAGATCCTCCACAAGCACCGCCGCATCTTCATCACCGGCGATGTGCTCTTCAACACCCAGCGCATCCTGGACGGAGCCAAGTTTCCGAAGGGCAAGTTCGACACGCTCATCACCGAGACCACCCACGGCGCCACCGAGAAGCCCCCGGGCAACACGCGCTCGAAGGAGATGATCCGCCTCGTCGAGACCATCAACACCACCCTCCTGCGCGGCGGCTCGGTCCTCATCCCCGTCTTCGCGCTCGGCCGCATGCAGGAGATCGCGGCCATCCTGCACGACGCCCGGAAATTCAACCGCCTCGCCGAGTGCCCGATCTTCGTCTCCGGCCTCGGCATGGACCTCGCCGACTATTTCGACCAGATCAGCAAAAAGACCGGCCTCGTCCATTTCACCCGCAGCATCCTCAAGGAGCTCAAGGTCAAGAAATCCCCCCGCGACCTTACCCCGGGCAAGGAGCCGCCCCTGCAGGGCATCTACGTCGTCAGTTCCGGCATGGTCGTGGAAAACACGCCCTCCTACCTCCTCGCCTCCTGCCTCGTCGGCAACGCCAAGCACAGCCTCTGCTTCGTCGGCTACTGCGACCCCGACACCCCCGGCGGCCACCTGCTCGCGGCCAACAACGGCGACCAGTTCCTCTTCGCGGCCGTCAACGTGAAGACCCGCGTCCGCGCCCACATCGAGCGCTTCGAGTTCAGCGGCCATGCCTCGCGCGACGAGCTCCTCGACTTTGCCGTGAAGACCCAGGCCCGCTCCATCGTCCTGACCCACGGCGATCCGCCGGCCCGCGCCTGGTTCATGGAGCAGCTGACGGCGAAGATGCCGAACGCCAAGATTCTCGATCCGGTGCCGTTGCAGACCTATCAGGTGTGAGTCTTTTCAAGTTGGAGGCGGGACTATCAGTCCCGCGAGGCCTAGGCCGAGAAAGCCACAACCCGCAGTGCTGATAGCCCCGCCTCCATGTAGGTTGCGCGCTTGCGCGCAACGTGGCTTGCAAGCACGCCACCTACACCCGCCCGATCACTTCGAGCAGCTTGGTCTTCATCGTCGGATTGCCCGCGGCGTATTGGATGCGTTTCGCCTTCAGCGTGAACTCCGTCATCGGGAATGGCGGGTTCTCGAGGTAATGAATCTCCACACCGGCCTCCGCCAGCAGCGCGCACGCGGCGGCGATGTCCCACACCTTGTTGTTGTGGTCCACCACCCCGTCGAGCAGCCCGATGGCCGCATAGGAAAGATGCAGTGTGCTGCTGCCGAGCCCGCGGATCTTGAAGTTCTCGATGAGCTTCTTGCCTTCCATCGCGTAGACCTTCTCCACCGGGGAGTGAAAGCCGATCAGGCTGTGGCTGTCGGGTGGATTGTGTCGCACCGTGGCGGCCTTCTCCCCGTCCCACACGCCGCGGCCGGGGCCGCCATGGATGAGGACACGCCGAGCCATGTCGTAGACGATGCCATAGACCGGCATGCCGTTCTCCAATAACGCCAGCGAGATGGCGCAGTAGATGATGCCGTTGGCGTAATTGTTGGTGCCGTCGATCGGGTCGCACACCCAGCAGAAGCGCGACGTGACCGGCAGGGGTAATTCCGTCGGCGCCAGTTCCTCGCTGAAGAACTGGTCGGCCGGGAAAGCCTGCATGATGGCGTCCTGCAGGTGCTGGGAGATGGCAATGTCCACCGGCGTCACTTTCGTGCCGTCATGCTTGATGACAGGCTTGGCGTGTCCGAATTCCCGGTGCATCAGCGCCGTCTCGGCCATGACGGCCTGTTTCGCCACCATAATGCGTAAATCGATCTCAGAGTTTTTAACCACGAATTACACTGATGCTCACGGATGTAGGGACAGCAAAGACAATTATGGCCACGAAGAGGCACAAATATCATCGATTCTGTTTCCGGACGTTTTCCGCGCGCCTCTAGGCGCCTTTAGTGCCTCATTCGCCGCCGGGAATTTTGTGCCTCATTGTGGCAATCCTCTGATTCATCAGGTTGCAGGGCTCAAGTATCAGGTTTCTCCGCCCAGCTGGTGGCCGTGGCGGACGATGCCCTTTTTGCCCTGGGTGTTCAGCTTGTCCATGACCGCGGCCAGCCGGCGCTTCTTCTCGTCAGTCTGGGCGAACATCTCCAGCTGGCTGCCCTTCTCCTCCACTCCGGAGAAGCGCACGCTGACTAGCCGCAGCGGCCGCCGCTGCGTCCACGCGGCCTTCAGCAACGGTTGCACCAATGGATAAAACGGTGCCTCAAGGTCGGTGGCTTCGGTCAGGCTCCGGCCGGCCGTGCTGTTCTCCATGCCGGGATACCGCACTTTCACCGTCATCGTCTTCACGCGTTTTCCGTCGGCCCGGATGGCGGGCATCAATTCATCGATCATCCCCTTGGCAATGCGCTCGATCTCGGCGAAATCGTTGATGTCCTCCCCGAAGGTTTCCTGCACCGAATAGGATTTCGCGTCCTCGTGGTCGGTATGCACCGGCTGGTCATCCTCGCCGCGGGCCATGGTCAGCATTTCCGGCCAGCCGCTGCCGAACAGGCTATTCAACTCCGCCTCGCTGCGGGTGAACAGGTCGCTGACGAGCTTGATGCCCTGGGCTGCCAGCCGTTCCTCGCTCTTTTTGCCCACGCCGGGAATCACGCTGATCTTCAACGGCGCCAGGAAGGCCGCCTCGGCGCCCGGCAACACCACCGTGAAACCGCGGGGCTTGCGGGCCTTGCTGGCGATGGCTGACACCAGCTTGTTGGCCGCGACCCCCAAGGAGGTCGGGATCTGCAGGTCGTCCCAGATGCGCTGCTGGAGCGCGCGCATCCGGTGCTCGATCTCGGCGGTGGTCTTGAAACCGCAGGGCCCGAGGTCGAGGTAACCCTCGTCGACCGAGTTGCGCTGCACGATCGGCGTGACCGTCTCACACAGGTCAAACATCTCCCGGGACTTCTTGCTGTAGATGCCGGAGGTGTGCGGCAGCAGGATCAGGTCTGGGCAGACCTTCAGCGCCAGCTTGGTGGGCATCGGCGTGTAGACGCCGCAGGCCCGGGCTTCGTAGCTGGCGGAGGAAATGATGCCGCGCTCGCGACCGCCCACGGCGCATTTGGTGCCGCGCAGCTGCGGATTCATCGACAATTCGCACGAGACGAAGAACGCGTCGGCGTCGAGGTGGGCGATGGTGGGCAGGCCTGACATTGCCGCCACGAATTACACGGAACGGCTCCGATATCAAGGTAGGGGCGCTTGCCCTCAAGCGCCCTAGCAGGGCCGTTGGGGGCAACGGCCCCTACCCAAAACAAAAGACGGGGTCAGCGACCTCGCCCTAAATCCGGACAAACCCGCGCGGAGCGCGGGGTTCACCTAGAACTGGTACTTCGCCAACCGCAGGTGCCGTTTAACATCGTCTCCGCGGTGCTTGGCGATCAGGTCGCCCAGCGCCTCGGCGTCGATCGTCGTGGAGGCCACGACCATCTCCTTGCCACTGACTACGGCCACGCAGATCTCGAATGGCTCGTCCTCGTCCAGGTCGCCCGGCACGTAAACCAGCACGGTCTCCTTCTTCTCGGCCACGCCCACCAGGCGGGTCCAGCCGCGCTGCTGCATCGCGCGGTCGGTCTCGACGAAGAGTTGTTCGCGCGACCAGTCGTTGCCGCCGGAGCGACGCTCATAAACGCCGACGCTGGCGTGCTTGACGGAACGGAGGGCGAGACGGGCGTCGGCCATGTCCTTGTGATCGATGAAGCGCAGGCCATGACCGATCGCCCCGAGGGTCATACGCCCGACACTCATCTGGACCTTGGTGTCCCAACCGGCGTCGGTCGCCGCCATCACATGCTGGCGCAGGACGCGCGCATCGCGGTCGAGGGTCAAGTAGCTGACCGCGGCCATCGCCAGAAGAACAAAGGGCGTCAGGCAGAGGCCGGCACCGAGCAACACCCACCGCCAGACGTGGCGGCGGGGGGCGGGAGTGGCTGAGGGAGCGGGATTCATAGGAGGGAGATGAAGAGAAACCTGAAACTTGAAGAAGACCGACCTTGGTCGTGCTTGCCTAGGCGATTGGTAATTCAGGTTTCAGCTCTCAGCTTTCAGGTTTCTGTATTTGCTCAGACTTCCTTGGCCTTCTTCTTGGCCTCGATCTTGAGGTGCACCTTGCGGAGGGGCTCGAGGTTGAACTTGTCGGCGATCTGCGCGATCTGGTCGGCGTTGATGTGGCCGACGATGTTTACGAAGACGGCCTCGCCCTTCTTGTCGAGGACGGTGACGACCAGGCCGTCGATAGACTCCTCGCCGCGCTGCATGACATGGACGTCGACGTTGTCACCGCCGTTCTTCTCGCGGACGGTGACCAGCTTGGTCCAGCCTTGGGCCTCGAGCTTGCGGCGGACACTCTCGATCTGCTCGATCGTGCTGTCGCGGTTGGAGTCATCGAGGCCAACGACGTTGACGCGGATGCTCTTCAGGTTGCGGATGAGTTCGGCCGCCTCGGGCTCCTGGCGGGCCGCGATGCGGGCGGCGAACTTGAGCATGGCGGAGGAAAGGTTGATCTCGACGAACTCGCCCTTGGCGGAGGGCATCAGCTGGCCGATGTCGATGGCACCGGATTGGGCTTCGGCGGCGGAGGCGAACGTGGTCAAAGCCAGCGACAGGGTCGCGGCGGCAAGGGAGGAACGGAAGAGGTTTTTCATGGCGGGGAGGGTGGGAGGAATGTTGCGACACCTGCAGCACACCGCAGCCCGGCGGAAAGTTGCAGCCAGTTGCGCGCGACGCCTTGCCATCGGCCCGATCCGCCCCCAAGTGATTGCGCTCCACCGCGTCCGCATGTCCCGGCTCTCCTTCACCGTCGAAAAAGAAGCTCCCGGCTCCCAAGCCCGGGCGGCCCGTTTCCAGACCCTCCACGGCGAGGTGCGCACCCCGGTCTTCATGCCCGTCGGCACCCAGGCCACGGTCAAGAACATGACCGTGGACGGCCTGAAGGCCATCGGCGCGCAGGTCCTGCTGGCCAATACCTACCACCTGCTGCTCCGGCCCGGCCCGGCGGTGTTCCGCAAGTTCGGCGGCATCCACCGGTTCATGCACTGGGACCGGCCGGTGCTCACGGATTCGGGCGGTTTCCAGATTTTTTCCCTGCCCGAGTCGCGCGTCATGACCGAAGCCGGCGCACGTTTCCGCAGCTACGTGGACGGCGAACTCCATTTCCTCTCCCCCGAGTCGAGCATCGATATGCAACGGGCCATCGGCAGCGACATCATGATGGTGTTGGACCAGTGCATCGCCTCCACCGCGCCACTGGCTGAGGCCGAGGCTGCCATGCAGCTCACCCACCGCTGGGCGGAACGCTCGTTGCGGGCCCGCGGCGATTCACCGGCCGCCCTCTTCGGCATTGTGCAGGGTGCCTGCCACCGCGACCTCCGTCTCCGCAGCGCCGAGTTCCTCCGCGCCCTGCCCTTCGACGGTCTGGCCATCGGCGGCCTGGCCGTCGGCGAAACCCACGAGCAACGCTACGAGTTCACGGGCGTCACCACCGCCCACCTGCCCAAGGACCGGCCCCGTTACCTCATGGGCGTGGGCACACCGATCGACATCCTCGAATCCGTGCACCGCGGCGTGGACATGTTCGATTGCATCATTCCCACGCAGCTCGCGCAACGCGGCACGGCCTTTTCTTCCCATGGCCGGCTGCACATTCGCCGGGCGGTCTACAAATTCGCCGAGGAACCGCTGGACGCCCAATGCGCCTGCTCCAGCTGCCGCGATTACTCCCGCGCCTACCTGCACCACCTCATCAAATCCGACGAAGTCCTCGGCTGGCAGTTGCTCTCCATCCACAATCTCGCGTTTTATCAGCAGCTCATGGCGGAGATCCGGGCGTCTATTCTGGACCGCACCTTTGCCAGCTACTATGCGCACCAGCGCGTGGCGCTGGTGCGCGAGGACCAGGCCAATCCCTCGGTCCGTCCCGCTCCCGCCAAATCCCAAGCCGTCCCGCGCCGCGGCGACTACGAGATACTGGTTGCACCGCAGGGCTTTTCCAGCATCCGCCAGGTCAGCTCCGGCGAGGTCATGCACTCCGTCTCCGCGCCGGAGGATGAGGCGAACCGGCTCTACATCGAACAATCGAACCTCGCACAACGCCTGCACCGGCGCTCGCCGGATGATAGCCAGCCGCTCGTCGTCTGGGATGTCGGTCTCGGGGCCGCCTCCAACGCCATGGCTGCGGTCCACCGGGTCGAACGGGAACTCGCCGCCACCGGACCGAACACGCTGCGTCCGCTCCATCTGGTCAGTTTCGAGCGTGACCTCGACCCGCTCATCCTCGCCGCGCGCCACGCGGCCCATTTCCCCCACCTCCGCCATGGCGCGCCCCACGGCCTGCTCAACAAGGGCCGCTGGGGCCACGCCTCGGGTCTCATCGACTGGCAGCTGCTCCGCGGCGATTTCCTCGAACACCTGGAGGCCGCGCCCCCGCCTGACCTGATCTTCTACGATCCTTTCTCGAGCAAGACGGACACCGCGCTGTGGCACACCGATGTCTTCGCGCGCATCCACCGGCACTGCCAGCACGGGTCCGCGGAACTTTATACCTACGCCGCTGGCACCGCGGTGCGCGTCGCCCTGCTGCTGGCCGGCTTCCACGTGGCCGAGGGCGCCGGCACCGGCCCCAAGGCGACGACCACGGTCGCCTTCACCCGCGCGGCCAGCCTGGGTGACTCCCCCGCTTCCCCCCGGCTGCTTGGCGCGGAGTGGCTCACCCGCTGGCGGCGCAGTGATTCTAAATATCCGGCCGGTCTCGACGAGGCGCAGCGGGCCGCGGTGGAGCAGCGCATCGAGGGCCACCCGCAGTTCGCCGCATCACCCCGGTAGGAGCAGTGGCCCTCAACCGGCCGGTTGGTCGCCGAGGGACGTACAGGGCAACGGCCCCTACCGCAGCGCCCGCCCGGTCAGCGAGCGCGACTCCTTGATCAGTCCTTCCACCGGGCCGGCATAGACAATTTCGCCTCCGTCGGGTCCGCCTCCGGGTCCGAGATCGATCACCCAGTCGGCCAGCCGGATAACGTCCAGGTTGTGCTCGATGACGACCAGCGTGTTGCCGGCGTCGCGCAGCTTGAAGAGCAGGTCCATGAGCCGCTGGATGTCGGTCCAGTGCAGTCCGGTCGTCGGCTCGTCGAGGATGTAGAGCGTGGTCCCTTGCTCCCGTTTGCTGAGTTCCAGCGACAGCTTGATGCGCTGAGCTTCGCCGCCGGACAGCGTCGTGGCCGATTGCCCGAGCTGCAGGTAGCCGAGACCGACGGCGTCGAGCGTCGCCAGCTTCTCCATGATGCGCGGAACGGCGCGGAACAGGGTCAGCGCCTCGGCAACCGTCAGAGCCAGCACGTCGGCGATGCTCTTGCCGTGGAAGCGCACCTCCAGCGTTTCGCGGTTGAAGCGCCGGCCGTCGCAACTCGGACACGGCGTGTAGGCGTCGGCCATGAACTGCATGTCGAGTTTGATCTGCCCGTCGCCCTGGCAGCGTTCGCAGCGCCCGCCGCGGACATTGAAGCTGAAACGGTTCGCCTTGTAACCGCGCACCTTGGCGAGCGGGATCTTGGCGAACAGATCGCGCAACAGGTCGAGCAGGCCGACATAGCTCGCGGGGTTCGAACGCGGGCTGCGGCCGATCGGCTCCTGGTCCACCACGACCGCCTTATCGAAATGCTCGAACCCGGTCAGCCCGTGGTGCCGGCCCGGCAGGGTCTTCGCGCCGTTGAGCTTCCGCGCGGCCGCTGTGGCGAGAATGTCGTTCACGAGCGAACTCTTGCCCGAACCTGACACGCCCGTGACGCAGGTCAACAGGCCCACGGGGAAACGCGCGTCTCCGCCCTTCAGGTTGTGCTCGGTGGCACCCTTGACGGTCAGCCAGCGGTCGTCGGGTGGCTTGGTCTTGCCGTCCTTCACCACGCCGAGCTGGCCGGCGAGGTAGGCGCCGGTGCGCGAGGCGGACGCGGGCAGCTTGGCACAATCCGCGGGGGAACCATGGAAAAGGATCTGCCCTCCCTCCGTGCCGGCGCCGGGCCCGAGTTCGATCAGCTCGTCGGCGATGCGCATCGTATCGGCGTCGTGCTCGACCACGAGAACGGTGTTTCCGCGGTCGCGCAGTTCACAGAGGGTGGCCAGCAGCCGCTGGTTGTCGTGCGGGTGCAGGCCGATGCTCGGCTCGTCGAGCACGTAGATCACGCCCACGAGCCCCATGCCCAATTGGGTCGCCAGCCGGACGCGCTGGGCCTCGCCGCCGGAAAGCGTGGGGTATTCGCGGTCAAGGGTCAGGTAACCCAGGCCGGTCTCGCTGAGGAAATGCAGCCGTTGCGTCACGCCGTCCAGCACCTCGCGCACGGCGTCGGTCGGGGGCAGGACGGTCGGCAGGCTTTGCATGAAATCCAGCGCGCGCCGGATGTCGGCCGCGGTGAATTCGGCAAAACTTTTGCCCCCGAGCAGCACGGCGGCGCTGCGCGCATTGAGCCGCAGGCCGTGGCAGGAAGGGCATTCGGCGCTCGCCATGAACGTGGCCAGCCGGGCCCGGTAGCCATCGCTGCGCGACTCGCGCCGGCCGGCCTCGAGCAGGGCGATCACGCCCGGGAACGGTTTCGCCTCGGCCTGCTGGGTGCGCCGTATCCGGAAACTGAACAACCGCTCCCCGGCGCCGTGCAGCAGAGCGTGCCGGGTTTCCGCCGACAGGTCCTGCCACGGGCTCTCGGGGTCGTAGGGCAGCTGCTCGGCCAGCTGCTTGAGGATCGAGTTGTGCCGGATAATGAGGTTCCGGCCGCCGATGCGCCAGGGTTTGATGGCGCCCTCGCGCACGGATTTCTCCGGCTTGGGGACGATCAGTTCCTCGCTAAAGGTCAGCTGGCGGCCGAGTCCGCCACAGGTTTCGCAGGCGCCCTCGGCGTGGTTGAAGGAAAAATGCCGCGGCGTGAGCGGGTCGAAAACGTCGCCGCAGATGACACAGCTCAGGCTCTGGCTGAGGTTGATCTCGCGCCACGGTGCATCCGGGCCCTTCTGGGCGAGCACGATGGCGCGGTTTTGCCCCTCGCGGAAGGCGAGCTCGAGGGAATCGGCCAGCCGGCTGCGCTGCTCGGCCGTGACCTGCACGCGATCAACGACGAGTTCGACCGCGAGTTCCTCGGATCCAGTCGGCACCAGCCGGGGTTCATCGAGCGACTTGATCTCGCCGGCAAGGCGCACGCGCTGAAAGCCGCGCTGCCGCAGTCCGGGCAGCTCGTCGCGCAACACGGAGGGCTTCGCCTTCATCCACGGCGCCAGGATGATCGCGCGTTCGCCGGGCGCATCGCGGAACAATTGCGCCAGGCAATCGTCGAGCGACCGTTTCTCCACGCGGCCGCTGTCCTTCGGACAGTGTTGTTCGCCACACAAAGCCCAGAGCAGGCGGGCGTAGTCGGCGACCTCGGTGACGGTGGCCACGGTGCTGCGGGGCGAACCGCCACCGGTCCGTTGTTCGATCGCCAGCACCGGGGACAGGCCGTGGATGAAGTCGACATCCGGCCGCTTGAACTGCTCCAGCACCTGCCGGGCCTGCGCCGAGAGACTCTCCATGTATTTACGGTAGCCCTCGGCGTAGATCGTGTCGAAGGCCAGCGAGGACTTGCCGGATCCGCTAGGCCCGGTGAGCACGACCAGCCGCCCGCGCGGGATGCGCAGCTCCAGGTTCCGGAGATTGTGTTCCCGGGCTCCCTTGATGTGGATGTGCGACGACGCGTCCATGGCCCCAACGTTGCCGTTTTGGTCCGGGCGTCAAAAGGCTAATGCAAAAAGAAAACCCCTGCCAGGCCGTAGTTTAGCACTTGAAGTCCTTTCCAGAAATCGGCTTTATGCCGGCCATTAAACCCAAGCCGCCGGCTTGTTCCCCTACCCCTAACCCCCACCTCGCCTACCGTGAGGTGTCCCTAGCACACCAGTTATGAAACTACGCAAAGCCATCCCCCGTTGTCTGCGTTTTCCGGTCGTCGCCAGCCTCGGCCTCGTCCTTGGATTCGCGCCCACCGCCCGGGCGTTTCTCTTTGATCTCGGAGATGCCAAGGGCAGCTTCGACACGACCATTTCCGTCGGCGGGCTCTACCGCCTGAACGATCCGGACCCCAGTCTCTACGGCCTGGCGAGCGGCGGCCTGCAGCGGTCCGTCAATGCCGACGACGGCAACCTGAATTACAAGGCCGGCACCTCGTCCTTCCTGGTGAAGGCCAACCACGACCTGCTCATCAAATTCCACAACGCCGGCGTGTTTGTCCGCGGCTTCTACTTCAACGATTTCGTCAACTCCAGCGGCACCCGCGCCCGCACCCCGCTGAGCGACGAAGCGGACAAGGTCGTGTCCGAAGGCGCCGAGCTGCTCGACGCCTACGGCTACCTCAACGGCGAGATCGCCGGCATGGCCGCAACCTTCCGCGTCGGCCGGCAGGTGTTGAGCTGGGGCGAGAGCACCTTCATCCCCAACGGCGTCAACTCGGTGAACCCCATCGACGTCGCCAAGCTCCGCACGCCGGGCTCCGAACTCAAGGAGGCCCTCCGCCCCCTCTTCATGGCCTCCGGCTCGCTCAACATCGCCGAGAGCCTCAGCCTCGAAGCCTTCTACCTCTTCGACTGGGAGCGCACTCGCGTCGACCCCCCCGGCACCTTTTTCAGCACGAATGACTTTGTGGCCAAGGGCGGCAAGAAGGTCTACCTCGGCTTCGGCGCGATCGCCGACAGTTCCCCGCTCGGCGCCATCAGTCGCGGCACCGACCGCGAGCCCGGTGATTCCGGCCAATACGGCGTCAACCTCCGCTGGGTCGCGCACGGTCTGGCCGACACGGAGTTCGGCCTGTATTACATGAATTACCACAGCCGGCTGCCGGTCATCTCCGCCAACACGCCGACCTCGCCGGTGAATGTCGCGGTGATCGGATCTGATTCCGGGGCGATCCTGGGCCCGCTGCTTGGCGCCAGTATCGGCGCCGCGCTCGGCACCGGCGACCCCGCCACCATCGGCGGCGCGCTGTCCACCCTCATCGGCGCCACCCTGACCGGCGTGCCGGCGAGCGCCCTGCCGGCCGCCCTGCAGCCCTTCTACGCCACGGTCGCCTCGGTCACCGGCCAACTCTCGCAGCGTGAGTTGCTCGTCGCCGCCGCGACCGGCCGCTACCTCATCGAGTTCCCGCGGGATATCCACCTCTGGGGCGCCAGCTTCAATACCAGCCTCAAGGGCATCGCGCTCCAAGGCGAGTTGAGCTACCGCAGCAACCAGCCCTTTCAGGTGGACGATGTCGAGCTGCTCTTCGCCGCGCTCTCTCCGCTCAGTTCGCGCTTCGGGGCTAACAACCAGATCGGCGCCTTCGCCCTTAATACCTACGTCCCCGGCTTCCGCCGGCACAAGGTCGTGACTGGCCAGATGACCGCCACCAAGGTGACGCGCGGCTTCTTCGGCGCCGACCAGAGCACCTTCCTCGCCGAGGCGGGCTTCGTGAACGCCGACCTGAATGCCAAGAGCACCCTCCGCTTCGACGGCCCCGGCACCTTTGTCGGTGGTGACGTCAACTACATGAACAATTCCGGCAGCAACACGAGCGCCGCTGCCCTGATTGCCGCGGGCACCCTGCCCGCCTCCGAGCCCGCGGCGGCCTTTGCCGACGACTTCTCCTGGGGCTACCAGCTCGTCGCGCGCCTCGACTACAACAATGCCTTCAAGGGCGTGAACGTGTCGCCCCTGCTGGTCTATTCGCACGATGTCGGCGGCAACACCCCGCTGCCCATGGGCAACTTCCTCCACGGGCGCAAGTCGCTCACCGTGGGCGCGGAGTTCACCTTCCAGAACGCCTGGGCGCTGGACCTGCGCTACGTGAACTTCTTCGGTGCCGGCCGCTACAACCTCCTGGGCGACCGCGACTACGTCTCCTGCAACTTGAAGTATTCGTTCTAATCCCCTGTCACCACCTTTCATGAAAACGAAATTCCTTCTTTCCTTCCTCGGGCTCCTGTCCTCCACCCTCTGTGCCTCGGCCGCCCTCTCCGCCGCAGACGCCAGCCGGCTCGGCAACGACCTCACGCCGCTCGGCGGTGAAAAGGCCGGCAATGCCGACGGCTCCATCCCGGCCTGGTCCGGCGGCCTTACGGCCGGCCCTGCCGGCTACACGCCCGGCCAGCACCACCCCGATCCGTTCGCGGGCGATGCGGTGAAGTTCACCATCACCGGCGCCAACGCCGACCAGTATGCCGACAAACTCAGCGCCGGTCACCTCGCACTGCTCAAGGCCTATCCGACCTACACGATGCCGGTCTACGTGTCGCACCGCAGCGCCTCCAACCCGCAGCGCATCTACGACGCCACCAAGCAGTATGCCACCACCGCGGCCCTCGCCGAGGGCGGCAACGGCATCACCGGTGCCGTCATCGGCGCGCCGTTCCCCATCCCGCAGAGCGGCCTTGAGGTGATCTGGAACCACCTCACCCGCTTCCGCGGCGTCGCGGCCAACCGCAACATCAGCCAGGCCGCCCCGCAGCGCAACGGCAGCTACACGCTCGTGGATTTCGAGGACGAGTTCCTCTTCAATTATGTCCGCGACGGCATCCAGGAGAAGGACCTCGACAACGTCCTGATCTACTTCAAGCAGGCCGTTACCGCGCCCGCCCGCCTCGCCGGTTCCATCCTCGTGGTGCAGGAGACGATGGACCAGGTGAAGGAGCCGCGCCGCGCCTGGATCTACAACACCGGCCAGCGCCGCGTGCGCCGTGCCCCGAACGTCGCTTATGACAACCCCGGCACTGCGGCCGACGGCATGCGCACCTCCGACCAGTTCGACATGTTCAACGGCGCACCGGACCGCTACGAGTGGAAGCTCGTCGGCAAAAAGGAAATGTATGTCCCCTACAACTCCTACAAGCTCCACAGCTCGTCCCTGAAGTATAAGGAGATCCTGACCCCGCTGCACATCAACCAGGGCCTCACCCGCTACGAACTCCACCGCGTGTGGGTCGTGGACGCCACCCTCAAGGCCGGCACCAGCCACGTGTATTCCCGCCGCACCTTTTACATCGACGAGGACAGCTGGCAGATCCTCGCCGTCGACCAATACGACGGCCGCGGCCAGCTCTGGCGCGTCTCCGAGGCCCATTGCATCAACTACTATGATGCCCAGACCTTCTGGAGCACCCTCGAGGTCCACACCGATCTCCTCGCCGGCCGCTATCTCGCCATTGGGCTCGATAACGAGGCCAAGATGTATGACTTCAGCCTCGTGCGCACCCCGGCAGATTACACCGCGGCGACACTCCGCCAGGAAGGCGTGCGCTGATATGATTTAACGTGCAAGGGCGGCCGAGAACCGGCCGCCCTTTTTCTTGTAGGTCATTCTAAACAGAGTGAAGAATCCAGCCCCACCCATGCCGAGCCAGTCGAAACCTGGAGCGGCGGTCTATGGTCGCCGTTGGGCTTCTCCGGCGGTCATAGACCGCCGCTCCAGCTTGTTGACGCTGGTCGCAGCCGTCCTTCGGCGTGACTTCCTTAATGGGGGAGGGGCTTTAGGCCCCGGCACGTTGGACCAGCCACCGGCGAGTCGGGGCGTAAAGCCCCTCCCCCATTGGGTCTGTTTGTTCCTCGTCTTCACCCTCGCTCTCCCCGCCGCCGAGACCTCCGAGCCCGCCCCCCTCGCCGCGAAATCCCTCCTCGTCGCCGTTACCCGGGCCGGTGACCGGCTGGTGGCCGTGGGCGACCGCGGCCATGTCCTCCTCTCCGCCGATCAGGGCCGCACCTGGACGCAGAGCGTGGTGCCGACGCGCGCGATGCTGACCGGTGTCTCCTTCCCTGATGCGCAGCATGGCTGGGCCGTCGGCCATGACGGCGTCATCCTCGCCACCATCGACGGCGGGCAGATCTGGAATCGCCAGGATGCCGGGATCGACCTTGAGACGGTTTATCTCGACGTGCACTTTCGCGATGCGTCAAACGGCTTGGCCGTTGGCGCCTACGGCAAGTTCATGGTTACGGCCAATGGCGGCAAGACCTGGACGGCGGCGCATCCCTCCGAGGACGAGGTGCACTACAACCGTCTCACCGCGGGAAGCGATGGCACGCTCTATCTGGCCGGGGAAGGCGGCTTGCTGCTGGTCTCCCGCGACGGTGGCAAGAAATGGACCAAATCCGAGGTCCCCTATGACGGTTCCTTTTTCGGTGCCCTGCCCCTCGAAGACGGCCGTGTTCTCCTCTACGGGCTGCGTGGCCATATCCTTCGTTCGGACGACCGCGGGACGGAGTGGACCGAGGAAAACAACCCGGTGCAGGTGCTCATCATGGGCGGCACCCGCCTCGCCGCCGGCCCGGTCGTGCTCGCCGGTCAGGGCGGTAATTTCTTCGTGAGCCGCGATGCCGGCGTCACCTTCACCCACTGGAAACCGGCCGACTTCGGCACCAGCGTCGCGGCGGTGATCGACGCCGGCGACGGTTCCCTGCTGGCCGTGGGCGAAGCCGGCGCCGTGCGCGTTACCCTGCCATGATCAAGCGCCTCGAGGATCTCGTCTTCCGCTACCGCCCGGTCACCCTGACGGTGTTCGTGCTCATCACCATGGTACTGGGCTGGTTCGCGTCCAAGACCCGCATCGACGCCAGTTTCGACAAGCAGCTGCCCACCGGCCACGAATACATCGAGAACTTCAAGAAACACCGGACCCAGTTCGGCGGCGCCAATCGCGTGGTCATCGCCCTTGTGACGAAACAGGGCGACATTTTCACCCCCGAATTCTTCAAGACCCTCAAGGCCGTCACCGACGAGACCTACTACCTGCCCGGCGTGGACCGGGCGCAGGTCACATCCATCTACACGCCCAACGTCCGCTACATCGAGGTCGTCGAGGACGGCCTGGCGGGCGGCAACGTCATCCCGGCGGACTTCACCTCGGACGCCGCCGGGCTGGAGCGCGTGCGGCAAAACGTCATCAAGTCCGGCCGCGTCGGCATGCTTGTGGCCAACGATTTTACCGGCGCCGCCGTCATCGCCTCGCTGCTCGAGGTCGATCCCTCCACCGGGAAACGACTCGATTACGCCCAGGTGGCCGCCGCCCTCGAGCATAACATTCGCGAAAAATACCAGAGCGACCAGATCAGTATCCACATCATCGGCTTCGCCAAGGTCATCGGTGACATCACCGACGGGGCCAAGGGCGTGCTGGTTTTCTTTGGCATCGCCCTCGTGATCTCGGCCGTCCTGCTCTATTATTTCTCGCAGTCGCTGATGCTCACGATGCTGCCGCTGCTCACGTCGTTCTGCGCCGTCATCTGGCAGTTTGGCATCCTCAACATCCTCGGCTTTGGCATCGATCCGCTCTCGATCCTGGTGCCCTTCCTGATCTTCGCCATCGCGCTCAGCCACGCCACGCAGATGCTCCGCTCCTTCCGGTTTGAGATCAACATGGGCAAGGACGAGCCCGCGGCCGCGCGTGCCTCGTTCAGCAATCTCTTCGTCCCCGGCTGCGTGGCCATCCTGACGGGCACGGTCGGCTTCAGCACCATCTACCTGGTCGCCGTGCCGACCATCCAGGAACTGGCCATCACCGCCAGCCTCGGCGTGTTCCTCATCATCTTCACCGACCGCTTCCTGCTGCCGGTGCTGATCTCCTACACCAAGATGAGCGCAGGCTTTCGTAAGCGCGTGAATTTCCGCCGCTTTGCCCTCCAGCCTTACTGGCGCCGGCTGACCAACTTCACCACGGGCCCCGTCAGCTCGACCGTCATCATCGTCGTCTCCCTCGTGCTGCTGGTCTTCGGCTGGATCAAGTCCTCGCAGGTCAAGATCGGCGACCTTCATGCCGGCGTGCCCGAGTTGCGGCAGGACTCCCGCTACAACAAAGACACGGCCGTCGTGACCAAGGAATTCAGCATCGGCGTGGACGTCATCACCGTGCTGGTTGAGACCGTGCCCAACGGCGTCATCGACCACGACATCATGGCCCTGGTCGACCGCTTCGGCTGGCACATGCGCAACATCGAGGGCGTGCAGTCCACCATGGCCCTGACCGATGTGGCCAAGACCATCAACTCAGGCTGGAATGAGGGCAGCCTCAAGTGGCGCATCCTCCCGCGCAACCCGGCCATGCTCGCCCAGTCCGTCTCGCCGGTGGAGACGGCCACCGGCCTGCTCAACGACGACGGCAGCGTCATTCCCGTGATGATTTACCTGCGTGACCACAAGGCGGAGACCATCCGGCGCGTCGTCACCGCTGTGAAGGAATTCCGCGCCGCCCACGGCACCGACCGGGCGAAGTTTCTACTCGCCACCGGCAACGTCGGCGTCATGGCCGCCACCAACGAGGTTGTGTCCGCCGCGCAGAACCCGATGATCATGTGGGTCTACGCCGCCGTCATCGTGCTCTGCCTGATCTCCTTCCGCTCGTGGCGAGGGGCCCTATGCGTCATCGTGCCCCTCGTGGTCGTCTCCTACCTCGGCTACGCGCTCAAATTCTACCTCCACATCGGCCTCAAGACCTCGACGCTGCCCGTCATCGCTCTCGGCGTCGGTATCGGCGTGGACTACGGCATCTACCTTTTCTCGGCTATCCAGGAACGCCTGGAAATGGGCGAAACTTTCGAGGAGGCGCTGTGCTTCGCCTTCGCGACGATGGGCACGTCGGTGATGTTCACCGGCAGCGCGCTGGCGGTCGGCGTCGGCACGTGGGCGCTCTCCGCCCTGAAGTTCCAGGCCGACATGGGTATCCTGCTCTCCTTCCTCTTTTTCTTCAACATGCTCGGCGCCATGCTGCTCATGCCGGCGCTCGGCCGCTGGCTGTTCCACTCGAAACTCGCCCACCGCCTCAAGCCCGCCGAACAGCCGGCGGCCTAAGCTGGGGCGCGTTATCCCTAACGCGCCGCGCCGCGAAGCCCCCGGCACCCGGCGGATTAGGGATAGTCCGACCTAACGGCTTTACGCCCCGCCGTCCGGCGCCGCCCACTGCCCCTTCACCACGGTAAACGAACTCGCGCCTATATCGGGCGGCCCTGGCGGTACATACCAGCAACCAAGCAAACCCAGAATCAGTGCCAGACCCGGGAGGTGGAGAAGTTTCTTTTTCCAGTTTCCAGTCTCACGCTTCAGATTTCAGTTGTTCCTCACTCCGCTCGCAACGCCAGCATCGGATCAACCTTCGCCGCCCGCCGCGCCGGCAGCCAGCAGGCCAGCAGCGCAACGGACACGAGCACGCCCGCCGTGCCGGCGAGGATGAGAGGATTGTTGGCCTTGATACCCGGGAAGGCTGCAGCGATGCCGGCGGTGATCGCAAAGGCTCCGAGGAGGCCCACTACGGCACCGAGCAGCGCCTGCCGCACACCCGTGCCGAGGACCATGCCGGTAATGTCGCGCCCACTCGCCCCGAGCGCCAAACGAATGGCGAATTCGCTCGTGCGTTGTGCGGTCGTCCGGGCGATCACGCCATAGATGCCCAGCGAGGCCAGTCCGAGACCGAGCACACCGAAAGCAGTCAGCATGTCGCGCAGGAAGCGCAGTTGGTAGAACGTGCGGGCAATAAAGTCGTCGGCTGGTTGCAGTCTGCTGACCGGCAAATCGGCGTCGAGATCAGTCATGGTCGAACGAATGGCATCGACGAGCGCGGACGGAGCCACCCCGGCGGCCCGCACGGCGATTTCAGCCTGGCGATCCGGCTCCTGCGCCATCGATTGATAAACCCGGTGGACCACCGGGCTGGGTTCCGGGTCGGAGCTAAGGATATCGGCCACCACTCCGACAATCTCACCCCACGCGGGCAGACCACTGTCAGCGACGGCTATACGCCGCCCGAGCGGATCCCCTTCACCAAAGAGTACCCGGGCGGTCGCTTGGCTGACGAGCAGCACCCGCGTGGAACCGGCCGTATCCTGTTCGGTGAATCCGCGTCCGGCGACCAGGCGGGTGCCGAAGGTGGTGAAATACTGCGGGGTCACGGTATTGAACATCGCGGCCGGTTCCTTCCCCGGAGATGGCCGCGCCTGACCATCGACGGTTATTTTCCGCACATCGGTCCAGTCGAAGAACGGGGTCGCGGCGGAAATACTGACCGCACCGACACCGGGCAAGGCGCCCAGCCGCTCGAGGGTGAGGCGGTGAAAGGCGGTGATCTTGTCGGCGTCGCCATAGGTGCCAACCGGCAGCAGGATGGTGCCGGTGACAAGCGGGGCGGAATCCCAACCCGCCCGGCGATTCTGGAGCGTGTCCAGACCGCGGAGGAACAGCGCCGCCGCCGCGAGCAGGACCATCGCCATGGCGAATTGGCCGACGATGAGGCATTGGCGGAAACGCTGGTGGCCTCGGCTGCCGGCCACGCCGCGACCGCCGCTTTTCAGGGTGTCGTTGACGTTGAGCCGCATGGCAAAGAGCGCGGGCGCGATGGCGAAGGCCAGGGCGGTGACGAGTGAAGCCCCGAGGGTCCAGGCGAGCACATATCCGTCGACGGTGAAGATCACCTGTTCGCCGTTGTCGCCGGTAGAGCGCATGGCCGCCCAGTCGCGAAACCAGTGCGCGACCAAGAACGCGAGCCCGCCACCTGCGATCGACAATAGCAGCGCTTCTGCGATGAGCGGCCGCAGCAGCTGGACGCGGGAAGCGCCCAAGGCGGCACGTACGGCGAATTCCCGGGCGCGCGTCATCGTGCGCGCCAGCAGGAGGTTCGCCAGATTGGAACAGGCGATGAGCAGCACCGCCGCAGAAAGACCGATGAGCATCGGCAGCACGACCAGGCCGCTGGCCCCAGCGGCAACCTTCTGCAGCGTGACGGCGCGCCATGTGCTTTCGGCGTTGGCCGCGGGATATTCGTGGGCCAACCGGGCACCGAAGCTGGCGATGAAGCCGGCGGACTCGGCGGGCGACAGGGTGGCGGCACGCCGGCCAATCACGCGCAGGTCGGTCGTCTTGCGATCAAGCGATTGCTCAGGGGTAAGCGCAAGTGGGCGAAAAAAATCAAAGCTACCGAGGAAGCGCCAGTCATTGAACGAAGCCGGGAGGACCCCGATGACCTGGTGCGGCTCACCGTCGAGCCGAATAGTGCGGCCAATCATGTCCGGTTCCCCGCCAAAGCGGCCGAGCCAGGTACGCTGGCTGAGGATGACGACGCGGTCGCGGCCGGGCATGTCTTCGCCCGGAAGGAAGTCGCGGCCGATTTGCGGCTGAACTCCAAGCAAAGCAAACAGGTTGACAGCGGCACGGGCCGAGTAGGCCATCTGGGCGGGGTGCCCGGGATTGGACAAGCTGGCGCTGGCCGGAGTATAGCCGGATAGCTCGCCGTAGCTGTCCTCGGACTTCTTCAGGGCAAGATAGTCGGCGGGAGAAAGATTGCCCTCGGAATTCTGGGCCGTGACCCGGTAGACGCGCTCCAGCTCGGCCACATTTCGGTAAGGCAGCGGCTTCAGCAGGATGCCGTTGAGCACGCTGAACATCGCCGTGTTGGCGCCGATGCCGAGTCCGAGGGTGATGATGGCGAGGAACGAGAAACCCGGCGATTTGGCGAGCTGGCGCACGCCGAGGCGCAGATCCTTCAAGACCCGCTCGAGCCAACCCCAACCATGTGCCTCCCGCGCCTGCTCTTGGATGCTCGCCACATTGCCGAACTGGCGTAGCGCCGCGTAGCGGGCCTCGTCGCGGCCCATGCCGGCCGTGAAATTCAACTCGGTCTGCAGCTCGACATGCAGGCGCATCTCCTCGGACATGTCGGCCTCGGCCTTTGCCCGGCGGAAGAGGAAGCTGATTTTACGCAGCAAGTTCATGGTCGCGGTGGATCAGGCGTGGCCGAGCACGAGGTTGATGGCCGTGGAGAGTTTGGCCCAGCTCTGCTCCTCAGTCGCGAGCTGCTTCCGGCCGGCCGTGGTCAGCGAATAAAACTTCGCCTTCCGGTTGTTTTCCGAGACGCCCCACTCCGCTTTGATCCAACCTTGATCCTCCAAGCGGTAGAGCGCCGGATAAAGCGAGCCCTGCTCCACGGTCAGCATGTCTTTCGACATCTGCCCGATCCGGACGGCAATGCCGAAGCCATGCATGGGTTCGTTCTGCAGTGATTTGAGGATGAGCAGGTCGAGGGTGCCCTGCAGGAGATCGGCTTTGTTGGTCGTCATATGGTGTTCCCTAGAATGCCTAGGAGTGAGTCGCCTTCTCCCTAGATTGTCAAGGGGAGTCCAGCAAAACGTCTAACTTTCAACTTTTTAACGGACAACGTTCAAGGAACCAACCTTCGCGGGCGCATCCGGGTGAATTCGGGCAATTGAGCGTTGGGCGTTAAGCGTTAAATGTTAAGCGTTGCATCGAACCTTTACTCTGGCTCCCCCAGCCGGCCTCTGATTTCTATGTCATCCGTCCTCCGATGCCCGTCGACTCCGAACCACTCCTGACTCCCGTCCAGCGCAAGCTGGTCGGCTTTGCGCTGGGTTTTGGCGCGTTCTGCGCCATCGGCTGGCTGTTGTTCATCCTCCTCTCGGGCGTCGCACGTTTCATCGGTGCCTTTTCCGGGGTCATCTGGCCGCTGGCCGTGGCCGGTATTCTGGCCTTGTTGATGCGACCGGTCGTCACCGTCTTTGAGCGCCGACTCAAACTGAAGCGGCCGATGGCGGTCGTGCTGCTTTATGTGGTCTTCGTCCTGCTCATGGCGGGACTGCTGGTCACCTTCCTGCCGGCGCTAATCTCCCAACTACTGGAGTTCATCGCCTACCTGCCGACCTTGTGGCAAAAGACCGTCGCGTGGAGCGAGGCCCACTTTCCGGAGTGGCTGGCGATTATCCGCCCCTACCTCGAAAACCCCACGGTCAAGGCTGCCCTCGATGGGCTGACCCAGCAGGCGCAGGACCTGCTCGGCCACATCGCCCCGACGCTCAAGTCGGCGGGCGCGGGCATTTTCGGGATCTTCGGTATCATGGCGTCACTGGCCGTCATCCCCGTCTACCTGTTCTTTTTCCTGCTTTCGAACAACGACCCGACCAAGTCCCTGCCCGACCACCTGCCTTTCCTCAAAAAAGAACACCGGGAAGATATTGTCTTCCTCGTCCGCGAATTCGTCGGAATCCTGGTGGCTTTTTTCCGCGGCCAATTGCTGATCGGGTTGATCATGGGTGTGCTGCTCGCCACGGGCTTCTCGATCGCGGGCCTCAAGTTCGGCCTGGCAATCGGCCTGCTGACCGGCTTGCTCAACATCGTTCCCTACCTCGGCAGCATCCTCGGCCTGAGCATCGCCCTACCGCTCGCCTTCCTGCAGCCCGAAGGCGGCCTGCCTCTCGTCGGCATTTGCGTGGTGGTCTTTGCCGCCGTGCAACTCATCGAAGGCTGGCTGCTGACGCCCCGCATCATGGGCCAGCAGACCGGCCTGCACCCTGTGGCCATCATCGTCGCGATCTTCTTCTGGGGCCAAGCACTCGGCGGCGTGCTCGGCATGCTGCTGGCCGTGCCGCTCACGGCCTTTTTCGTGACCGCCTGGCGCTTCGTCCGGCGGAAATATTTTGCCGCCACCTGAAGGGTTGGAGGGTCAGCCGCCTCTCCTGACATAGGGTTGTCAGCATAATCAAGCACTGGCTTTGACTTGGCGCCCTTTGCGTTCTTTCTGTGAGGCCATGCCATGGGAAGTGCATTTCAAGCACGGGGTTAATCTGCCGCAGATCGGCTGGTGGCTGGACGCGCAGAAATCCCAGGTCCGCTCCTTCGTCTCCCACGCCCACTCCGACCACATCGCATCGCACCGGGAGATCATCGCCACCCGCGAGACCGCGAGCCTCATGCGCTTGCGCGTAGGCGGAAAGCGCGAGGAGCACATTCTGGACTTCGATGAGCCCTTCACGGCGGACTTTGGCTGCGAGGTGAAACTTTATCCGGCGGGCCACATCTACGGCTCGGCCATGTTTCATGCGACGACGGCGGAGCACGGCACCCTGCTCTACACCGGCGACTTCAAGCTCCGCCGCAGCCTCGCCGCCGAGCCATGCGCGACGCCGCGCGCGGACGTGCTCATCATGGAGACCACCTTCGGCCTGCCGCGCTACGTGTTCCCGCCGCAGGAAAAGATCGAGCAGGACATCGTGGATTTCTGCAAACAGGCCCTCGCTGACAAGGTGACCCCGGTGCTGCTGGCCTACAGTCTCGGCAAGACTCAGGAGCTACTCCAGATCGTCGGTCAGGCCGGCCTGCCGGTGATGTTGCACGCGCATGGCTTCAAAATGACCAAGCGCTACGCGGAACTGGGCATGAAGCTCCCGCCCTATGCCCTCCTCGACACTAAGACCTACGCCGGGCACGTGATCATCAGCCCACCCATGCAGGGCCACACCGAGCCGCTCACCTGGATCAATCCCAAGCGCACCGCCGTGGCCACTGGCTGGGCCATGGATTCAGGTGCCACCTATCGGAACCGCTGCGATGCGGCCTTCCCTTTGTCCGACCATGCCGACTTCCCCGACCTGCTGGCCTTCGTGGACAAGGTGCAGCCCAAGGTCGTCTATACCCTGCACGGCTTCGCCAAGGAATTTGCCGCCACTCTGCGCACCAGAGGCATCGAGTCCTGGGCCATCGGCCAGCAGAATCAGATGGACCTGACGCTTTGAGGGAATCTGCAGGTCAGGTGGAACCCGGCCTCCGGACGGGTTGAGCCGATGTGCGCCAAAGAAAACCCGTCCGGAGGCCCGGTTCCACTTTGAGAAACAAGGCACAAGCCTATCCTCGACGCCCCCCGCACCTTCGCCCATCAGTGGTGTCAGCATCCCTGTGAAATTCTCCCCCTTCCTGCTTATCTGCCTGCCAGTGCTGGCCGCCGCCGCGCCGTTCACCGCCATTGGCGACGGCGAAAAACTCACCTACAAGGTGGGTTTTGCCATCTTCAGCCACGCGGGTGACATCACCATCGCCGGAAAGAGCGACGCGACCGAGGGCAAGGACCTGGCCCGCGTCACGGTGGACACGCGCTCCCGCGGCATGGTCCGCGGGCTCTATGAATTCGACAGCCAGGCCGAGGCCGTGATCGACCGGCCCACCGGCCGCCTGCTGACCGTGCACGAGACCGGCGCGGACCCCAAGCGCCCCATCGACAACGATTTTAAGATCGATTACGTAAAACGCCTCGCCACCTACACCGACCGCGTGCGCACCGGCCGCAGCGCGGAGCTCCCGCTCCCCGAAGGCGGCGACCCGCTCGACCTGATCAGCGCACTGGTCCAGACGCGGGAGTGGAATCTGAAGCCGGGCGAGAAACGCGATGTCGTGGTCCAGTTTGCCCGGGACTTCTACGCCATCTCGATTCACGCCGAGGGCTATGAGGAGGTCCGCACGCCCATGGGCCGCTACAAGACTCTCCTCCTTGTGCCCCGCATGGAAAAGGACCCGAAGGGACTCTTCAAACGCGGCGGCGAGATCAAGGTCTGGATCGCGCAGGACGACACCCGTCTGCCGGTGAAGATGCAGCTGAAGCTCCGCTTCGGCTCCGCCACGCTGTTGTTGAGCGACTACAAGGAAGCGGATAAGGTCACGGCGAAGTGAAGGTGGCACCGGCGCTCCGCGCAGGTTAGGCAAGCCCGCGCGGAGCGCGGGCTCCACCCATTTTCATCCAGAACCGCCAAGGTTTCCGTGCCCACACCGGGCCGGCGTAGTCCACGCCGATGCGGGTGCTGATTTTCAGCGCCCCGCGCGGCACCTTAAAACTATCATCCTCAAGCCAGAGTCCCGAAGCCTTCGCCGCGGCCGCGCTGTTCAGCTGCCGGCCAACCTGCAGCCGCTTGGTGAGCCGGCCCGGGCCGGAAATTCCTTCAACACCACGAATCAGCACGGCGGCCGGGTAATCAGCGGGTCCCGTGACGAGATTCAGCATCTCGTGCACGCCGTAGCAGAGGTAGACATACCAGACGCCGCCTGGGCGATACATGACCACGGTGCGTTTCGTGCGGCCCCTGCTGGCGTGGCAGGCCAGGTCGTTTTCCCCGTCATAAGCCTCGACCTCGGTGATGCGGTGCCGCACGACCGTCCCGTCGGGGCGTCGGCGGACCAGGATCTTGCCGATCAAGCCGCGCGCCAAGGCCACCGTCCGCCGGTGCTGGAGAGATTTCGCTTTAAGGACGCGCGCCATGCCCCGATATCTCCCACCGACCACATGAATGCAACTCCCGCCCGGCCGACCCTGGCCCAGAATCGCGAGATCCTGCGGCTGGGCATGCGGGCCAGCGTGGCGGAGGGCGTGCTGGCCACGCCGGTTGTGACGATGTCGCTGCCGGTGAACATTTTCATGACCGCGCTCGTCGCGAAGGGATTCCCGTTGTCCAAACCCGACATCGGGGCCGCCAGTTCGCTGCCCTTCGCGTGCAATTTCCTGCAGGTCTTCATCACGCCGCTCATCACCCGCTGGGCCCGGGCCAAGCCCACCGCCATCATCGCCGCAACCCTGCACACCGCCTGCTGGGCCTGGCTCGGCTGGATGCTGCCCTCGCTCTCGCCTGACGATCCGGTCGGCACCGGCCGGTTTCTGCTGATCTGGGTTTTCATCTCGTCGCTGTTCAACGCGGTGCTCGCCGTCGTCTGGAACGGCTGGATGCACGACCTGGTGCCGGGCCGGCTGCGCGGCCGGTATTTCAGCCAGCGCAACCGCTTCATCCAGGGCGCGACGCTCGTCTTCGTGCTGGGTACCGGTTGCGGGCTGTCGTGGGGTGGATATTCCGCCCGGACCTTCCAGGTCATCATCGCGATCGCGTGCGCCTGCCGCGTGGCGTCGCTGTTTTATTTTGCCCGGATGCCCGACCGCCAGCCACGCACACATGAAAAACAGGCGGCGACCCTGCCGCTGTCGGGGCAGGTCGGCGTGCTGCGCCGGTCGCACTCGCTGCTGCTCTTCATTGTGTTCGGCGCCGTGTGGTCGTTCGCGTCAAACTGCTTCGGTCCCTTCTACCATGTGTTCATGTTCGAGCAGCTGGATTTTTCCGGCGTGCAGGTCGGCATCCTGGCCACGCTCACAGCGCTCGGCGGCATCGTGTCGCTGCCGGTCTGGGGCGGGCTGCTCGACCGTTACGGCAACAAGGCCTGCATGGCGTTCGCGCTGGGGTTGTGGCAGGCGCAGAATTTCCTCTGGTGCATCATCACCCCGGCCAACAGCACGATCCTTTATGGTATGTGGTTCTGGGGCGGTGCGCTGAGCGCGGGTTTCATCCTCGGGCAGTTCACTATCCTGCTAAAACTGATCCCGGCCGAGGCCCGCAATCTGGCCATTGGCCTCAACCTCGCCATCACCTCGATAGTAGCGGCCCTTTCCCCCATCATCGGCGGCGAAGTGCTGGCCCGGCTCCTGGCGCTGGGTTACGCGCCGTTGGACGTCTATCATCTGGTTTTTTTGGTGCAGCCGATGGTCAGCTTGCTCGGTTGTATCTTGTTGCTGCGCATAAAGGAACCCGCTTCCAGCCCCCTATCCAGCGTGGTCGGTGCCATGCGCAACATCCGCACCTTGAGCGGGGTGCTGGGCTTGAGTTTTTTCGTGAACTATCTCTTTGTCAGTCCGGCTGAGCGCGTTTCTAAGCGAACCGTAAAATAAAGCCTTGATTCCCCCTCGCCGACTCCCCTTATTTCGCCCCTTTGAACTTATGAAAGCCACTATCAAAACACAGGGGAAGCAGTTCTCGGTCAGCGAGGGCGATATCCTCATCGTAGACCGCTATCCCAAGACGGAAGCCGGCTCCACGGTCGAAATCAACGAAGTCCTCGCCGCGGGCGAAGGCGACAATTTCAAGGTCGGCACCCCCTTCCTGATCGGCGCCTCCGTCAAGGCCAAGATCCTCGAGAACAAGCGCGGCAAGAAGGTTATCGTCTTCAAGATGCGCAAGCGCAAGGGCTCGAAGCGCAAGCGCGGCCACCGCCAGGAACTCTCCGTCATCAAGATCGAGACCATCACCGCTTAAGGACCCACCACCATGGCACATAAAACAGGTCAGAAATCCTCCAGCAACGGTCGCGACAGCGCATCCAAGCGCCTCGGCGTGAAGCTCTATGGCGGCCAGAAGGTCCTCGCCGGCGGCATCATCGTCCGTCAGCGCGGCTCCAAGCACCACCCCGGCAAGGGCGTGGGCGTCGGCCGCGATTGGACGCTCTTCGCGCTCCGCGACGGCACCGTCCAGTTCGACAAGGCTCACCGCAAGGTGAACGTGGTTTGAGCTGACGACCGCTTAAAATTCCAGGCGCACCTTTTCGGTGCGCCTTTTTATTTGGTGGGGCGGCGAGTCCCTTCGCCGCCGCGGAGCGGATCCGACTTCGCCAAGGCTACGACGGACAAGATGGAGTCCGCGCCCTACCCCTATGCCGCTCTTGCCTGCTTGGTCGGGGGCCCTTTATCTCCCCCCGTGTCCGACCGCCTTGCCGACCTCCAACGCCAGCGCGCCCTCGCCCAGGAGCAGGTCGCGTGGTTCGACCGCGAGATCGCCCGGGAAAACGGTCAGGCGGCCCTGGTGGCGCCCGTGACCCCGGCGATGGTTACTCCTGTCGTCCCGCGCCCGGCTGCGGTCGCGTCCGACGAGGCGGCGGCCCGTGCCGCCGAGCAGATCATCGCGCAGTATCACGACGGTCACAGCCCCCAATCCGCCGCCAAGGATACGAAACGCGGCTGCTACCTCGCCTTCTTCTTCGCCCTGGGTGCCGTCGCGTTGATTGTCCTGACGGCCTATTTCATCTACTCGCGACGGGGCTGACGATCACAGCGTCACGCGCCAGCGGCCGTTGCTCCACGACTCCCACACGGCCTCGGTAAACTGCATGTATTTCACGCCGGTCGCGAAATCGGTCAGGCGCACGGGCTTTCCCTCCCGGATGCTGTCGATGAAGTCCGCCTCGACGCGCCACGCGCCGCGTTTCTCCGGGGCGATGGTCACAGGCTTTTCGGCTTCGCCGTGCAGCGCCAGCCAAAGTTCGCCCTTGGCCAGGTCCAGCCGCAGGCCGGCCTTGCTGCCGTTGAGGCGGATCTCGGCGCGCGGCGCCGTGGTTTCCACGCCGCTGAAATGCGCGATCAGTCGGGCCCCGGTGGGCTGCCAGCTGGCCGCCCAGGGGGCGTTGGTCACCGCGGACATGGGCGCGGCATAGCTGCCGAGCACGGTCACACTCTCGGGAATCGTGGTCGGCTGCGGCACGCCTTCATCGTCCTTCCGTTCCTTGGAGAATATCGCGGCATCAGCCACCAAGGAGGTCACACTCTGGCCCAGCCACCGCAGCACCATCTCGTAATAGATGCCCAGGTAGAGCGTGTTCTTGCCGCTCAACGTCAGGTCCTGCCGCCAGCTCAGCGGCAACGAGTTGTCGGCGAGGCTGTCCGTGGTCGCCGTCATGCAGACTTCCCTCAGCGTGCCCAGCGTGCCCGCCTGCAGCAGGTCGATGATGGTGGCATCGAAGGGCAGTGACATCGGCGCCGGCACGATCTGGGTCACCAGGTTCGGGTGCAGTTTCGCCTCGTCGAGCATCAGCTCGGCCTCGGCGAGGTTGCGGGCCATGCGGGCCTCGGTCAGCACGTGCTTGCCGGCGCGCAGCGCGGCGATGGTGAGCTTGCCGTGAAGGTTCGGCCAGGTGCCGATGCCGATGGCGTCGATGTCCGGCGATTCGATGATCTCGCGCGCGTTGTCCGTGACCTTGGGGATGCCAAATTCCTTCGCGACCTTCTCGCCGGACGCCATGGTCCGGTTGCACACCGCCGCGATCTCGACGCCGGGGATGGCCTTGAAGCCGGGAATGTGCCGCGCCCGCGTGTTGCCACCGGCGCCGATGATACCGATGCGGATGGGCTTGCTCATGGAATTAGTTTGTGGGCCAGCGAGCTTGCTCGCGCCTCCTTGCGACAAGTGGCCATGGCGCGAGCAAGCTCGCTGGCCCACGAAAGCTGATGCCGCTGCTTCATGCTTTGCTTTCCGACGCAGACTCAGCCGCGGCCTGCGGTTGTTCGAGAGACATCTGCTGCTCCTCGGTCTCGTCGAGACCCATGTCGGCGTCGCCGGCAGCGCGGGGCTGGTTGGAGGTCTGCAGCCAGGCATCGATCTGCCGCGGCGACAGCACGTCTGAGGCCGGCAGCTCATCGAGGGACTTGATGCCGACAAACTCGAGGAAGGCGTCGGTCGTGCCGTATTGGATCGGCCGGCCGGGCAGGTCGGCGCGTCCGACGATGTAGACCAGGTCGCGTTCCAGCAGCTTGCTCAGGCCGGCCTCGGCCGACACGCCGCGGATCTGCTCGATCTCGGCGCGCGTCACGGGCTGGCGGTAGGAGATCACGGCCATGGTCTCGAGCGAGGAAGGGCTCAGCTTGACCGGCGGCGGCTCGTTGCGCAGCAAGCGAACCCAACGGGCGAAACGTGGATGCGTGGCCAAGCGCCAGCCACTGTGGCCCTCGATCAGCAGGGTCTCGCTGTCGGCGGCCTGCAATTCGGTCGAGATGACGTCCATCGACTCGCGGATCTGCGCGGTGGTGACGAGCGTCGGCACATCACGGTAAAATTCATCGTCCTCGACTGGTGCAGGCAGCACGGGCTCCTCCGGCTCGGCGGGGACGGCGGCGGCTTCACCAGGCGCAGCCGGGGTCTCGGACTCGCCGGTCAGCGGCAGGGCAGTCGCCTGCTCGTGGAAACGGCTGATCGCCGTCTGGATATCCTTCACCGAGAGGGGGCCGTTCGAGGCGAACAGCATCACTTTCAAGACACGTTTGAGATCAAAGGCCATGCGTAAGCCCTTAGTGATTGGGCCGCTGCCCCGCCCTAGCAATCCCGAAAAGACGCCCGTCGTTTATGCCGTTTTTCGGGCTAGCCGCCTCTGCCCGGGCCGGCTACTCCTATTCCCCTATGACCTGGGACCGTTTCAAGTCGCTTTACTACACCCACCCGAAGCTCGGCCTGTCGCTCGACATCAGCCGCATGCCTTTCCCGGATGATTTCCTGGGCTCGATGGAGCCCCGGCTTAAGCAGGCCTTCGCCGCCATGGCCGCCCTCGAGGGCGGCGCCATCGCCAACCCGGACGAGAAGCGCATGGTCGGTCATTATTGGCTACGTGCGCCGGAGCTTGCCCCGACGGAGGAAGTCCGCACCGCCATCACGTCCACCCTCGATGCCATTAAGGCCTTCGTCACGAAGGTCCACAAGGGTCAGCTAACGGCCCCCGGCGGCGCCAGGTTCAAGGAGGTCCTCGTCATCGGCATCGGCGGCTCGGCCCTCGGGCCGCAGTTCGTCAGCCACGCCCTCGGCCGGCTCAAGGGCAACCGCGACAAGATGGGCGTGTCGTTCTTCGACAACACTGATCCCGACGGCATCGACTATGTCCTCAAGACCCTCGGCAGCCGCCTGAAACAGACGCTCGTGATCGTCATCTCGAAGTCCGGCGGCACCGCCGAGACGCGCAACGGCATGCTTGAGGCGCAGGTCGCCTTCAAGGCCGCCGGGCTCGACTATCCGAAACACTTCGTCGCGGTCACCGGCGAGGGCTCGAAACTCGACCAAGTCGCGGTGAAGGAAGGCTGGCTCGCCCGCTTCCCGATGTGGGACTGGGTCGGCGGCCGCACCTCCGAGCTTTGCGCCGTGGGCCTGCTGCCTGCCGCCCTCCAGGGCATCAAGGTCGACCAGATGCTCGCCGGCGCCGCCGCGATGGATGCGGTGACCCGGAAGAAGAACCTCCGTGACAACCCGGCCGCCCTGCTGGCGCTGATGTGGTATTGGGCCACCGACGGCAGGGGCACGAAGGACATGGTCGTCCTCCCCTACAAGGACCGCCTGCTCCTTTTCTCCCGCTACCTGCAGCAACTCGTCATGGAGTCGCTCGGCAAGGAGTTTGACCTTCAGGGCAACGTCGTGAATCAGGGCATCGCCGTCTACGGCAACAAGGGTTCGACCGACCAGCACGCCTACGTGCAGCAGCTCCGCGAGGGCGTGAACAACTTCTTCGTGACCTTTATCGAAGTCCTGAAGGACCGCGGCGCCGACACCTCCCTCGAGGTCGAGCCGGGGGTCACCAGCGGCGACTTCCTGCAGGGCTTCCTGCTCGGCACACGCGACGCACTGAGCGAGAAAAACCGCCACTCCATCACCATCACGGTCAACGAGGTTTCGCCGAAGACCATCGGCATGCTGATCGCCCTGTACGAGCGTGCCGTCGGTTTCTACGCCTCGCTCGTCAACATCAACGCCTACCACCAGCCCGGCGTCGAGGCTGGCAAGAAGGCCGCCGGCGGCGTCATCACGCTCAAGCTCAAGATCGACGCGGCGCTGAAGGCGGCCCCCGGCACTGGCTTCACCGCTGAGGCGCTCGCGACAAAACTAGGCGCGCCGGACAAGACCGAACTGGTCTTCAAGGTCCTCGAGCACCTCGCGGCCAACCCGGGCAGCAAGGTGGTCAAGACCCCGCAGAAGCCCTGGTCCGACTCGACCTACGCTTGGCAGGCCTGAGCCGCAAGTTACCATGAAGGCGGGTGTCTATTTCGGCGTCCTCGCTCTGGCGACCGCGGCCGCCTGCACCGCTCTGTTCATCATCCGGCGCAGCAACGCCGGGCTCGAGGCCCAGGTTACCCACCTGTCCCGCCAGAACGCTGCGCTGCGCTACGAGTTGAAACAAGCCAGCCGGCAGGCCGCCGACATCGGCCAGCGTGCGGTCGAACTTGATTCCCAGCTGGGCTCCTCCAAGGCCCGCACGACCGCCACGGAAGCCGCGAACGTGCAGCTGGCCCGACAGCTGACCGAGCGTGAACAACGCGAGGTCACCCTCATGGCTGAGCTGGCCACGTTGCGGCCACAAACTTCCGGCCGCCGTCCGCCCGAGGAACCGGCCGTGCTGCCTACCCTGATCATCACCGCCAGCCCGACGCCACCGCCTCCGCCGGTGGTCGAGTTTGAAGTCGGACCCTATCGCCGGCGCATCGCTGAACTGGAGGAACAGCTTACCCGGCTGCTGACCCGGGCGCTCGCCGAGACCCGGCCTGAGCCTACGCCCCCCGTGCCCGCACCTCATCAGGTTGTCCGCGTGGGGCCAGCGGCCGCCTTTGTGGTGCTCGACTACGGCGCCGAACATGGCGCCCGGCCGCAGGCCATTATCCGTTTGCAGCGGGGAACTTCCGAGCTGGCCCAGGTTCAAATCAGCGATGTCCGCCCCCGTTTCTCCCTCGCCCACGTACTGCCCGGCACCCTGAAAGGACAGTTGCAGACCGGCGATTTAGTCGTATTCAACCAATAAGCATGCCCTCACCTCGCAAAGCCCTTTTTGTGTTCTTGCTGTCCCTCCTGGCGCTCGTCGGCTTGACCGGCTGCGGGCCCACCAAGCAGGATTCCTCGATCCCGTGGAGCCGTCCTGCCGACTGGGAAGGCCGCATCCCCGGCATGGGCCGCTAACGCCGCCCGCGCGGCTGCCCCCGGCGACGTCATGAACACGCCTGCCGACAACCCCTCGTTGATCCCTTCGCCCGGGCATCTCTATGTTGTGGCCACGCCCATCGGCAATCTCGCCGACCTGACCGACCGGGCTCGCGCCATCCTCGGCGCCGTCGACGTCGTCGCCTGTGAGGACACCCGCACCACGGGCACGATGCTCACGCGCCTCGGCCTGCACCGCGAGCTCACCGCCTACCACGACCACAACGAGGCCGAGGTCGCCGACCGCCTCGCCGAGCAGATCGCTCTCGGCAAGTCCGTCGCCGTCGTCAGCGACGCCGGCACGCCCGGCCTCAGCGACCCGGGTTTCCGCATTGTCCGCGCCTGCCGCCGCCGCGGACTGCCCGTCGTGCCCGTGCCCGGTCCCAGCGCCCTCGTGGCCGTGCTCAGCGCCGCCGGGCTGCCGACCAACGGCTTCCTCTTTGTCGGGTTCCTCCCGCCCAAGTCGGCCGCGCGTATCGCCTTCCTCCAGAAACACCGCGACTTCGACTACACCCTCGCGCTCTACGAAAGCTGCCACCGCATCGACAAGTTCGCCGCGGAGATCGTCGAGGTGCTCGGCGCCGACCGCGTCATCTGCATCGCCAAGGAGGTCACCAAACTCCACGAGACCTTCCTCACCGGTCTCGCCGGCGACGTGCTGGCCCGCCTCACGAAGATGAGCCTCAAGGGCGAGTTCGTGGTGCTGATCGCGCCCAAAAATTTCGTGCCGTGAGCAAGGCATTGGTTAACCACTAATCTCCACTAAAACCTCACTAATGATTAGCGAAATTTAGTGATTCACTAACTTCTAATCTGTGGCTCGTAATTCCCCGCCAGTCGCCGTCATCGATATCGGCAGCAACTCCATCAAGGTGCTGGTGGCCGCGAGCCACCCTGCCGGAGTCATCACCGCGCTCAAGTCCCGGACGATCGATGCCCGTATCAGCGCCGGCATCAGCAAGACCGAACCGAAGCTGAGTGAGGAAGGCATGGCCCGCGGTCTCGCCGCCATTCAGGAACTGCTCACCGACACCAACCCCTTCTCACCGGCAAAGGTCGTTCTCGTCGCCACGAGCGCCGTGCGCGATGCGGGCAACGGCGTCGAATTCCGCGCCCGGGTCAAGGCCGCCACCGGTCACGACATCCGCATCCTGACCGGCGCCGAGGAGGCCAACCTCATCGGCCGCGGCCTGACCTGCGACCCGGCTCTCGCCGACCTGCAGGATTTCTATGTGTTCGACCTCGGCGGCGGCAGTTTGGAGTGCCTGCTGTTCCGGGACCGGCACATCGCGCAGGCCATGAGCCTCCAGCTTGGCTGCGTACGGTTGACCGAGAAGTTCCTCAAGGATGCCTCGGCGCCCCTCGATCAGGTCGAGGCTAGCAGCCTAGCCCGCCATGTACGCGACGAACTCAAGCGCAGCGGCTTCCGTTTTCCGATGGTCGCCCCGGCGGCGGTGTTCGCCGGCGGCAGCATGAGCACCGTCCGCGCCATCAAGGGCGCCCGACACGGCGTCAGCCTTGAGGATACTCCGGCCATCATCGGTACCGACACCCTGAGCCAGCTGCTGGACGAGCTGGCGCCCATGACGTTGGAAGAGCGCAAGGCCATTCCGGGCCTGCCGGCGGCACGCGCCGACGTATTTCCCGCCGCGCTGGTCACGATGGTCACCGTCGCCGATTACGCGCACATCGAGCGATTCCATCATTCCTTGCATAACCTGCGCTGGGGACTGGCGGCCGAGGCACTGGTGACTTTGGAGGTGGTGCGCTCGCGCACCGCGTTGCCCGCAAGCGGGCAACCTACTTGAAACGGTTTGAAGGTGGAGCCCGGCCTCCGGACGGGTTGGCTGGGCGCACGTCTAAAAAACCAGTCCGGAGGCCCGGTTCCACCTATAGATACAGCTTATAACTTCCGCAGGGCCGTCAGCATCTTCTTGAAATCCGCCGGCAATGGCGCGGTCAAATCCATCACCTTGCCGCTGACCGGATGGGTGAAGACGAGATGCTCAGCGTGGAGCATCACCCGCGGCGGCACAGGCATCTTGGGATTCTGCTTCCAGCCGTAAATAGTGTCGCCGAGGACCGGGTGGCCGAGCGACTTCAGGTGCACGCGGATCTGGTGCGTCCGTCCGGTGTGGATGCGGCAGCGCACGAGCGCGGCCTGCTCGGCGAATTTCTTCTCGACGGTCCAGTCGGTCCGCGAAGGACGTCCGCCTTCGCCGGTGGTCATGCGGTGCCGGTGCACGGGATGGCGCGCGATACTCCGGTCGATGCTGCCGCTGTCGGTCTTGGGCACGCCGGACACCAGCGTGACGTATTCCTTCTTCAGCGTGCGCGACGCAAACTGGTCGGCCAGCGCGCGGTGGGCAGTGTCGTTTTTGGCGACGACGAGCAGGCCGGAGGTATCCTTGTCAAGGCGGTGCACGATACCCGGCCGCTCCACGCCGCCGATGCCGCTGAGCCCGCCTTTACAGTGCGCCAACAATGCGTGCACCATCGTGTCCTCGCCCGTGCCGGTGCCGGGATGCACCACCATGCCGGCCGCTTTGTTGAGCACGATAAGGTGCTTGTCCTCGAAAATGACGTTGAGCGGGATGTCCACCGCCCGGATCTCCGCGGCCACCACCTCCGGCAGGGAAAACTCGAGCACTTGCCCGGACCCCACGTCCTGGCTCTGGTCAATGACCTTGCCGTCCGCCTTCACCAGTCCGGCTACCATGGCGCGTTGGATAGCCGCGCGGCTATGCTCGGGAAAGGCCTGCGCCAGCACCTTGTCGGCGCGTTCACGGCGGCTGCCCTCGGGGACGGTGTGGGTGTTGGCTTGCAAGTGGCCAGATGGTGCATGGCAACTCATCGCCTGCAAGCAGGCTCCTACAAATACAATGGTCGGGGCGCTTGCCCTCAAGCGCCCAGACCGTTGGGGGCAACGGCCCCTACCGCAAGGTCTGCTCCAACGGCTCAAGCCACGGCATCTTCTGCGCGTCACTGAGCAGCGCCGAAGCGAACTCGATGAGGGAAGACATTATTTGAACCACTAATTTACGCTACTGGTTTAGGCATTCGCGGACAGTAGGGTCAATTCGCGGTTAACCCTGCTTGAGTAGCTGGTCGGGATTGAGCTTTTTCAGCGCCGGCCGCGTGAAGAGGCCGTCCTTGCGGATGAGCTTCCCGTCGAACCAGATTTCACCGCCGCCGTATTCCGGACGCTGGATGTTGACCATGTCCCAGTGCACCGCCGACTTGTTGCCGTTGCCGCCCTCCTCGTAGGCCTGGCCGGGCGTGAAGTGGAAGGAGCCGGCGATCTTCTCGTCGAAGAGAATATCGCGCATCGGCTCCTTGATGTGCGGGTTGAAGCCGATGGCGAACTCGCCGATGTAGCGTGAGCCGGCGTCGGTATCGAGAATCTCGTTCAGGCGCTTCGTGTTGTTGCTCGTGGCCTCGACAATTTTCCCCTTCTTGAAGACGAGGCGGATGTGGTCGAACGAGGTGCCGAGGTAGACGGTGGGGGCGTTGTATTGGATGACGCCCTCGACGCTGTCCTTTACCGGGCAGGAGAAGACCTCGCCGTCCGGGATGTTGCGGAGGCCGCCGCAGGGCACGGCGCCGATGCCCTTGATGGAAAACTTCAGGTCCGTACCCGGTCCCTTCAGGTGGACGCGGTCGGTCTTGTTCATCAGGTCGGCCAGCGCTTTCATGCCCGGGCCGTAGCGCCGGTAATCGAAGGTGCAGACAAGGAAATAGAAATCCTCGAAGGCCTGCGTGCTCATGCCGGCCTGCTGGGCCATGGCGGACGACGGCCAGCGCAGCACGACCCACTTGGTCTTGTTCACACGATAGTCGAGCACCGGCTTCATGATCTTGGCCACGGCCTGCACGCGGTCGGCCGGCACGTCGGAGGTCTCGAAGATGTTGTCCGAGCCGCGCACGGCGATATAGGCCTGCATGTGCTTCATGCGGGCCAGCTCGACCTCGGTGGTCGTGGTGTATTGCTCGACCGAGGCGCCCTTGAGCAGCTCGCGGGTAATCCGGGCCCGTTGGACGTTCACGTAGGGCAGCGCACCGCGCGCCTGGGCGGCGCGGACGAGCTCGATGGTGAAGGCGTCCGGCACATCGAAGGCATCGATGAGCACGCGCTCGCCTTTTTTCAATTCGGTGGAGAAACCGGTCAGCACCTCGGCCAGCCGGGCAAAACGGGGATCACTCATGGCCAGACGCTCGCGGCTGACTGAATGGCGTTCAATCCCAAAGCTAAGGGGATATTGGTGGGAGGGGCTTTACGCCCCGACTCTGGCGAGGCCGGGACTGTCGGGGCATTAAGCCCCTCCCACCTCAGACCTGCCCCTTTCACCTCACACCGGCGGATTGGTCGCCACCAGCGCCTCGCCCCGCGGGAAACAGATTTTGCCCACTGCCTCCTGGAAGTCAGCCGCCCCGCGCAGGATCTCGATCTCCAGGCGCAGGTAGTAGCATGGCATGGGAAATTTTTCCGACGCCTCAATCCGCACGGCGTCTTTCTCGGTGGTGATCATAAGCTCGACCCCCGCCTCCTCGGCCTCGTCGAACACCGCGGCCAGGTCGTCGTGCGTGAACCGGTAATGGTCGAGGAACCGCCGGGTGTAGACCAGCTTGGCCCCCGTCTCGCGCAGGAAAGCCTCGAAGCTTTCCGGCGCGGCGATACCGCTGAGCGCGCCGATCTTCCGGCCGGCCAGCGCTGCGAGCGGCAGGCGCTCGCCGGTGTCGATGCGCTGGAGGTATTGCGGCTTGTGCGCGCACTCGATGATCTCGGCGGTCGGGTTGAACTGCCGGATCATCGCCTCGAGCTCCTCGTCCCGCACGCCCTTGGACTTGGTGAGAAAGACATAGGAGGCACGCGACAGGTGCTTGACCGGCTCGCGCAGGATGCCGCGCGGCAGCAGGTGGCCGTTGCCGAAGGGATTGGTCTTGTCCACGAGCAGCAGGTTGAGCCGGCCCTTGAGCGGCAGGTACTGGAAGCCGTCGTCGAGCACCAGCGTGTCGCAGCCGAAACGCTTGATCGCATACGCGCCGGCCTTGACGCGGTTCTTGTCCACGAGCACGACCACGCCGGGCAGGTTGCGCGCGAGCATGAACGGTTCGTCGCCCGCGAGCTCAGAGTCGAGCAACACGTTCGTGCCGTCGCTGACGATGCGCGGTGGCGGTTCCTCGGTGTGGTTCAGCCAGAACCACCATTTCTGCCATAGCGGCGGAGCCTTGCTCTTGTAGCCGCGGGAGAGGATGGCAACCTTGCGGCCGCGGTCGCGCAGGGCCTTGGCGAACATCTCGACGACCGGCGTCTTGCCCGTGCCGCCGACGGTCAGGTTTCCGACCACCACCACCAGGCAGCCGAGCGGCTGGTCACGCAGGATCCGGTTGCGGTAGAGCCAGAGCCGCAGCTGCACAATGCCACTGAAGAGATACGAGCACAGCTGCAGGAACGCCCCGAACAGCGCCGCCACCGTCCCCTCGCGCCGCCCCATGATGACATCGATCGCGAACTGCTCGAATTCATCGGCTTTATGACGGAACCAGCGGTTGGGCATGAGCAAATTGGCTTTGACGCTACGAAGGTGGCGGTTGTGAGTCATTGCTAGCCATTGGTTTTGCCACATGCAACACCGGCTTCATCCCAACCACATGAGCTACAAACTTTTCATCCCCGGCCCGATCGCGGTCTCCGAGAAAACCCTGCGCGCGATGGCGCAGCCCATGATCGGCCACCGCAGCACGGATTTCGTGGCGCTCTACCAGTCGCTCACGCCGCAGTTGCAGGCCGTCTTCCACACCAAGGACCCGGTCTACCTTAGCACCAGCAGCGCCTGGGGCGTCATGGAGGGTTCCCTCCGGAATGTCGTGAAGAAAAAGGTGCTCTGCTGCATGAACGGCGCCTTTTCCGACAAGTGGCTCGACGTCGCCCAGCGCTGCGGCCTCGCCGCCGGCGCCCTCAAGGCCGAGTGGGGCCAGCCGGTCGATCCCGCCGCCCTGCGCACCGCGCTGGCCACCGGCGAATACGACGCCGTCACCCTCATCCACAACGAGACCTCCTGCGGCTGCATGAGCGACCTGCCCGCGCTCATGGCCGTGCTCCGCGACTTCCCGGACGTCACCAGCATCATCGACACCATCAGCTCCTGCAGTGCCCTGCCCATCAAGAAGGACGAGCTTGGCATCGACATCATGATCACCGGCTCCCAGAAGGCCTTCGCGCTGCCGCCGGGCCTGGCGATGTTCTCCGTTTCTAAGCGCGCCCTCGACAAGGCCGCCACCATCACCGGCCGCGGCTATTATTTCGACTTTCTCGAGTTCCAGAAAAACCACGAGAACGGCATGACCCCCAGCACGCCGGTCATCCCACTCATTTACGCACTGAAATCCAAGCTCGAGGACTTCGCCGCCGAGGGTCTGGAGAATCGCTACGCCCGCCACGCGCGCCTGAACAAGACGGTGCGCGACTGGGCGTTCGCCAAGGGTTTCACGCTCTTCCCCAAGGAGGGCTACGGCTCGGTGACGCTCAATTGTTTCAACAACACCCTCAGCGTCGACCTCGTAGCGCTGAACAAGATCCTCAAGTCCAAGCACCACCTCGTGATCGACGGCGGCTACGGAAAGCTCAAGGGCAAGGCCTTTCGCATCTCAAACATGGGCGACGAGACCGACGAGACCATCGCGGTGCTCATCAAGGCGCTCGACGCGGCGCTGGCGGAGTTGGGCGTGAAGTGAGGCATGCCTAATGGTGGAACCCGACCTCCGGGCGGGTTAAGCAACGTCCGCAAAGCAACCCTTCCAGAGGCCGGTTTCCACCTCGAAACCCGCGGTGGTTTGGACCTAGTGGAAGCACCACCTGAAAAAAGTATTGCTTGAAATTCTCCGGAGGGCGGCTAACGGCTCGTGCCCCGCATGAAGTGTCTCATCATTGCCGAAAAGCCCTCCGTCGCCGCCGATCTGGCACGCGCACTCGGCAAGATACCCAAGAAAACCGACCACTACGAGAATGACGAATACGTCATCTCGTCGGCGGTCGGCCACCTGGTGGGGCTCCAGATGCCGGAGGATATTGACAAGAAGAAATACGGTTTCTGGCGGCTCGAGACCCTGCCCATCATCCCCGACGAATTCGAGCTCCAGCCCCTGCCCGAGGGCAAGGATCGCTTCGGCCAGCTCAAGAAGCTGCTGGCCCGCAAGGACGTCACCAGCGTCATCAATGCCTGTGACGCCGGCCGCGAGGGCGAGCTGATCTTCACTTACATCTACCAGCTCACGAAGTGCAAAAAGCCGTTCAAGCGGCTGTGGATGTCGTCGATGACCAACGAGGGCATCAACGAGGCCTTCAAGCACCTCCGTAGCGCCGAGCAGATGCAGGGCCTGGCCGATGCCGCCCGCTGCCGTAGCGAGAGCGACTGGCTTATCGGCATCAACGGCACCCGCGCCTTGACCAAACGCATGTTCGGCTCCCGCGCCGGCAACGTGGCCTCCGTCGGTCGCGTGCAGACCCCTACCCTCGCCATCGTCTACAACCGCGAACTGGAGATCCGCAATTTCAAGCCACGCGGCTACTGGCGCATCACGGCCAACTTCGGTATCGCGAAGGGCAGTTACGAGGGCAGCTACCAGCGCCCGGACTATAAAAAAAGCGAAGACGAGCACGACCGCATCGACCGGCTCTGGGTCAAGAAAACGGCCGAGGCCATCATCGCCGCGTGTCAGGGCCAGCCCGTTGCGTCCGTCACCGAGGAAAAGAAAGCCAGCACGCAGGGCGCGCCACGCCTCTACGATCTGACCACGCTGCAGCGTGAGGCCAATGGCCGCTTTGGTTTTCCGGCGAAGCGCACGCTCCAGATCGCCCAGGCCCTCTACGAGCGCCACAAGATGATCACCTACCCGCGCACCGACTCACGCGCGTTGCCGGAGGATTATATCCCGCTCGTCCGCCAGACGCTGGCCAACCTGCACGGCGATCTGAAGCCGCACGCCGAGCGCGTCCTCGAGTCCGGCTGGGTGCAGCCAAACAAGCGCATCTTCAACAACGCGCAGGTTTCCGACCACTTCGCCATCATCCCGACCCAGCACGAGGCCAAGAACCTCGACGAGGCCGAGGCCAAGCTGTTCGACATGATCGCCCGGCGTTTCGTCGCCACCTTCCACCCGGTCGCGGAATTCGACATCACCACCCGCATCAGCACGATCGCCGACCACGCCTTCAAGACCGAGGGCAAGGTTCTCACCGCTCCCGGCTGGCTCGCCGTCTACGGCAAGAACACCGTCGACGACGACTCGCCCGATTCCAAGGCCCTCCCCGCCCTCGCACCCGCGGACAAGAACAAGGCCAAGACCCTCGACGCCACCCTGCACGAGGAAAGCACCCGCCCGCCGCCGCGCTACACAGAGGCGACGCTGCTCTCCGCGATGGAAGGCGCCGGCAAACTCGTCGACGACGAGGAACTCGCCGAGGCGATGAAAGAGCGCGGCCTCGGCACACCTGCCACGCGCGCTGACACCATCGAGGGCCTGGTCAACCAGAAGTATATCGATCGCAACCAGCGCGAACTCGTCCCCTCGACCAAGGCCGAGCAACTCTTCCAGTTCCTCGGCGCCGTGAAGGTGGACAACCTCACCAGCCCGGCCATGACCGGCGAGTGGGAGTTCCACCTCCGCGAGATGGAGCACGGCAAGTATTCCCGCGAGACGTTCATGGCCGAGATCGTCAAGGAGACGAAGGGCATCGTGGAGCGCGTAAAGGGCTTCGAGGAGGACGACTCCGTCGCCCGCGTCACCACCATCATTTCCCCGACCGACGGCAAGCCGCTGAAGGAGACCCTCCGCGGCTACAAGTCTCAGGACGGCGAGTTGATGGTTTACAAGATCGTCGGCGGCCGCCGCATGGAGGAGGCCGAGGTCAAGACGCTCGTCGAGACCCGCCAGGTCGGCCCGCTCGACGGTTTCATCTCCAACAAGACGCGCAACCGCTTCTCCGCCCTGCTCAAACTGGAGATCGTCGAGGAGACAAAGAAGGACAAGGCCACCAAGCAGGACGTGACCACTAAGAAGTGGAAGACCGCCTTCGACTTCGGCGACAAGGTGGACATCGCCACGCTCACACCGTTCTGGACCGACCCGAAGACGGGCGCCGAGATTTGCGAGAGTGGCAGCAGCTACATCGTCCGCGAAAAGACGGCCGCCGGTGCTTGGGAGCAGACATTCCGCGTGGGCCGCATCATGTGCCAGAAGTCGATCCCGTCCGAGCAGGCCATCAAGCTCGTCGGCGAGGGCAAGACCGACCTGATCGAGAACTTCATTTCCAAGAAGGGCCGGCCGTTCAGCGCGTTCCTCAAGCGCGAGGGCGGCAAGTTCTCCTGGGAGTTTCCGCCGCGCGCCCCGAAGCTCGACAAGGACGGCAACCCGATTGCCCGCAAAGCCCGCGCCAAGGCCGACCTTTCCAAGGCCGCCGTCATCAGCGACAGTAAGATCCACCCCGGTGGCCAGCTGGTCGAACTCGGTGACGCCTACTACGTCCGCAAGCCCGATCAGGACAACCGCCAGGTCTTCAAACTTTCCAAGAAGCTCTGCGAGATCGATCTCCCGGTCGAACAGGTGCAAAAGCTGCTGGAGGATGGTCGCAGCGATCTCATCGAGGGTTTCGTTTCCAAGCGTGGTAACAAGTTCAGCGCCTATCTCGTGATTTCGCAGAAGCAGGATAAGGCAGACTTCGAGTTTCCTCCTCGGTGATTGATGGAGGGTGGGTCTCCTGACCGACCGCGGCCAGCCCGGAGGCCGGCCCTCCAAAGTGAGCATCGTTATTCACCCCGCGGCCTGTCGCCTGATGTGGAAATCGGCGACCACCGCCTGAAATCCGCTCCGGCAGGCCAATTCATGCACGGTTTTTGACACGAATAGACCGGGAAATTGGCTTGTGGCACCTTGGGCTCGGGAATTGAATTCGCGACACGATGATCGTCACCACCGCCCAACTCTTCAAACACGCCTACGGGAAATATGCCGTCGGCGCCTATAACATCAACAACGCCGAGCAGGCCATGGGCCTGTTCAAGGGAGCCATCTCGTCCAAGGCCCCCTTCATCATCCAGATTTCCAAGGGTGCCCGCAAATACACCGACAAGCGCATGCTGGAGGCCATCATCCGCGCCGCCTCCGACATTTTCCCTGAGGCCATCTTCGCGGTGCACCTCGATCACGGCGACGAGGAGACCTGCTACGACTGCATCAAGTCCGGCTTCTTCAGCTCCGTGATGATCGACGCCTCGCACGATCCCTTCGACAAAAACGTTGAGATCACCAAGCGCGTCGTGGATGCCGCGCACGCCAAGGGCATCTCCGTCGAGGCCGAACTCGGCATGCTCGGCGGCGTGGAGGAGGACATCAAGGTTGAGGAAGGCAACGCCTGCCTCACCGACCCAGCCGAGGCCGAGGACTTCGTCAAGAAGACCGGCTGCGACTGCCTCGCGGCCGCCATCGGCACCTCGCACGGCGCCTTCAAGTTCAAGGGCAAACAGTCCCTCCACTTCGACGTGCTCTCCAAGATCAAGGCCCGCCTCCCCGGCTTTCCGCTGGTCATGCACGGCTCTTCCTCCGTCCCGCAGGACGAGGTCGCTCGCATCAACGCCGCCGGCGGCACGATCGCCGGCTCGATGGGTGTCGACGTCAACGAATACCTGCCCGCCGCCAAGCTTGGCGTCACCAAGATCAACATCGATACCGACGGCCGCCTCGTCTGGACCCGTGTGCACCGCGAGTTCTTTCGCGACAACCCGAAGGAATTCGATTTCCGCCCGCCGGGCAAAGTATTCATCGAGGAATACGCGAAGTTCATCGCCAGCCGCAACGTGCTGCTCGGTTCCGCCAATCAGCTCGATGACCTGCGCAAATCGCTCGGCAAATAAGACAACGCTGATCCCGCTCTTCACGCCGCCCAGGCCGGGCGGCGTTTTTATTTGGAGGTGCTGGAATGTGGGAGGGGCTTTATGCCCCGACTCCAATCCTGTCAGGGCATAATGCCCCCTGTCACGCGGTCCGTGCTTCCGCTCTTCCGCGTTTCCGCATTTCCGCGATTTCCGCGATTTCTGCCTTATTCTGCCCTCGTGCACCTGCTCTTTCTCCGTGGTCCCGCGGCGGCCGGCAAATACACGGTGGCGAAGGAACTGGCCGCCCTCACCGGCTTTGAGCTCTACCACAGCCACCTCGTGGAGGACAAGGTGCTGCAGACGCACGCTTTCGGCGCGCCGGGCTTCATCGCGGAACGCGACCGCTTCTGGCGCGAATTCTTCACTCAATTCCCGGCTCCAGGCCGCGCGAACATCATTTTCACCTTCAACCCCGAGAAACACCGTCCCGCAGACCTTCATCGACTGGCTGTTCGCCGAGCCCGTCCGCCGCGGCGTGAAGTTCACCTCCGTCGAGATTACCGCCAGCGAGGCCGAGCTCGAGCGCCGCCTGGGTTCAACCCAGCGCCAGCAATTCAAGAAGCTCACCGATGTCGCGCTCTACCGACAGTTGCGCGACCGGGGCGTCTTCACGAGCCCTCTCATACCGCGCACCGACCTGCGGATCGACACGGGCACCATCGCATCCGCGGAGGCCGCCGCGCAGATTGCCCGGCAGTTTGCCCTGTAGGGCGGGATCGCCGATCCCGCCTGCCTTGTTTGTGGAGGGCCCAGCTCCAGCCGGGCCGCGGCTCAGCTGGAGCTGAGCCCTCCACCTAATTCACCGGTTTCAGCTGCTGCTCCAGCAACCGGAGAAACACCTCCCAGTCCGACGCATGGTGCCGTAGCCGCCGTCGTGCATGTAATAGCCGATCGCGCCACCGACGAACTGTCCGGCCCGGGTGGTCCGCTCAAGCCACCAGTAGGCCGACCGTCAACGCGCCGACATTTCTGACTCGGAAACCCCTTGAGCCGGTCCATAGTCCGGTTGGCCAAACTATGAAATACTTATCCCTGCCTTCGCTGGGTCTCATGGCTGCCATAGCCACATCGTTATCTCCGGTCGTCTTGGCTGTGGAGAAAACCGAAGCCACGACGGAACTCGCCCCGGTGGTCGTGAAGGGCATACGGCCACTGCTCAAGATCGCCGAACACCCCGTGGTTGAACCCCGCTACGGCGCGGCGGTCGTGGCCGAGGGCGACTACCTCTACCTCATCGGCGGCAGCAACGACGAGGGCACCCGGCTGGACAGTGTGGAGCGGATCGATCTCCGCACCGGTCGGGCCGAACCATGGATCAAACTGCAAATTCCTCGCCGCTATCACGGGGCGGTGATCGCTGGTGGAAAAATCTGTGTGCTCGGGGGCACGAGCGGTCAGGGCCCGAATGCACTGACCGGCGAGCTAGCCGACTACTATGGCGAGCCCCCGCCGGTGCATGGCCACCGTGGTGGACGGTTTCGTGCTCGTGGTGGGCGGTTACGAAGGGCAGCGGGCCTTGCGCACCGTGGAGGGGTTCAATCCCCGGGAAAAAGGGTGGCGGCGGTTTCCGGATCTTGCCGAATCGGTCAACCCCAGCGCCACCGTCTGGGCCGGCCGCTACCTCTATTTTTTGGTCAGGAGCAGGCGCATCGGCAGCAACTCGTTTACGACCTTTTCGCCAAGAAGCTCGTGCCCTATCAGCTCCCGCTGCCGGATTCGGATTTCGCGGCCGCGGTCCAACACGAGGGCCGGATCTATGTCGCCGGCGGTGGCAATCTTCGCTTGCACGAAACCAATGACGGCATCCACGTCTTTGCGCCCAGTGCGGAATCCCTCGTGCTCACCCAGTTGCCGCCTGCTCGGAGTAACTGACTTCTGTTACCACTGCATGCTGCCCGACTTCGAGCCCCGCCTGCGCGCCTTTGCCGAGGTCATTGTCCGGGTGGGTCTGAACCTGCAGCCCGGCCAGCGCCTGCTCATCGCCGAACCCTACGAACTGCAAGGCGTGGCCCGCAGCGGTGAGGTCATCGTCGAGGCCGTCATCAAGGCGGCCGCCACCGACGTCGAGGTCATCTGGGGCAACGGACCGCGTCTCCGGGAATTCGGCGAAAAGGCCGACTGGCGCGGTTTCGGCCAGCTGGCGGCCGGCAACGCCAAGCGCTTGGCCGACGGCATCCGACGCGGCGACGCCCTGCTCTTCCTGCAAAGCAGCCAGCCGCGTCTCCTTGAAGGCCTGCCGGCGGAGCGCATCGCCGAACTGCGTCGCATCGGGTGGGAGCATTTCGGCCCCGTCGCGCAGCAGCTCGTGCAGGGCGCCACCAATTGGACCATTGCGCCCGCCCCGATCCCCGCCTGGGCCCACGCCGCCTATCCCGACCTGCCGTCGGACCGCCGTCTCGCCGCGCTCTGGCAGGAGGTCTTCACCGCCACGCGGGTCAACGAACCCGCTCCGCTCGCCGCCTGGCAGCTCCACCTCCGCCTGCTGCAGCGCGAATGCGCCAGCCTGAACCGGCAGCGACTCCGCACCCTTCGCTACAAGGGTGAGGGCACCGACCTGACCGTCGCGCTGCCCCCGGGTCATGTCTGGTGCACCGCGCAACTCGCCACCAAGTCCGGTCTTTCCTTCGTCGCCAACCTGCCCACTGAGGAGATCTTCACCGCACCGCACCGCAACTCCGCCGAAGGCACGGTGCGGATTTCCCGGCCCATCAGCTACAGCGGCGCGGTCATCGATGGCATTGAACTCGAGTTCAAGCGCGGCGCCGTGGTGGCCGCCACGGCCCGGTCCGGCGCCGAACTGCTGGCACGGCTGCTCGACACCGACGAGGGTGCCGGCCGTCTCGGCGAGGTGGCGATCGTGCCGGAGCAGACCTCGCTCGGCCGGGCGGGTCGCCTCTTCTATCACCCGTTGCTCGACGAGAATGCTTCCAACCACGCCGCCCTCGGGGAGGCCTATGATTTTTGCCAGCGGCCGCCCGACCCCGCGACGTTGAACCGCAGCCGCGTGCACGTGGATCTGCCGTTCGACGCGAGCATCATCCTGCCCGGCACGGAACCGGTCTGAGTCATCCGCTGTCTCTCCGCCCTCGTGCCCAACACCCTGCCGCCCCACCCCGAGCCAGATCCCGACCTGCTGCGGCGCGCGCAGGGCGGCGACGAGGCGGCCTTCGGCGTCATCATGCGCAGCCACTACGAGCGGACCTTCCGGCTCGTCTACGCGATCGTCCGCCACGAAGCTGATGCGCGGGACGTCTGCCAGGAGGTGTGGCTCACTGTCTGGCGCAAGCTGCCCAAATTCCGCGGCGACGCCCGGTTCGCGACCTGGCTGCACCCGATCGCCACGCGGCGTTCCCTCGACCACCTGCGCAAGCGCCGGCGCTGGTTCGATCGCTTCCTGCCCTTCGACACCGGGAACGCCACGGTGGAGTCCGCGCCTGAGCCGGCCACGACCGAGGATGCTGGCCAGCAGGCCGAGGGCACCGAGCGCCGGGCCGCCCTGCAGGCCGCCATCGCCGCCCTGCCACCCAAGCTTCGCGCCGTGCTTGCCTTGCGTGAAGTCGAGGGGCTTTCTTACGAGGAGATCGCCCAAGCCACCGCCATCCCGACCGGCACGGTCATGTCCCGACTTTATCACGCGCGCCGTCTGCTGGCGCAAAAATTAGGAGCCAAACCATGAAGACCATCCGCCTCATCCTTCTGCTCGCCTCGCTCGCGGGACTGTGTGCGGTCGCCCGCGCCGAGAGCACCAACCTCCGGGGCATTCTCCTCTCTGCCTCCAACGAAAGCGGCGAAACCGACCGCCGCCTGGCGCAATTCGAGCCCACGCTGCGCCGCATCCTCCGCTTCGAAAGCTACCGCTTTCTCGGCGACGACAGCACCAGTCTCGAGGTGCCGGCCCAGGGCAGCCTGTCGCTTGGCAATGGCCACGAACTTGAGGTCACCACCGAGAAATCGGACGGCAAGTCCATCCATGTGAAAATCCGCTGGTCGGCCGCTGGTCGCACCCTGATGAACACCGGCCTCGTACTCCGCCCAGGTGTCCCCGCGGTGCTCGGCGGGCCCTCGACCGGCAATAAGGGGGAAGTCTATGCGGTCCTCTTGGTCGGTCGGTAATCATGGAAGCCAATGGCTTAGGAAATCGCTTAAATTGCCCAAAAGTCTATTGAATAAATGAGAGCCGGGCTTCGTCCCAAGGAATGAACCGCCACCTTGGAGGACATATGAAAACCAAAATCACCGCTCTCACTCTCATCGCCGTCACCGCCCTGTCCCTCGCGCCGAAGCCGGCCAAGGCCGGTGACAAGGAATTGGCTATCGTGGGCGGCCTCATCGGCGGGCTGATCATCGGCTCCGCCATCAACGAAAGCCGCCACTCGTCCGACTATCCGCACCGCAGCACCACGGTCATAGTCAACGGTCGCCGTGATCGCGACGACTGCGATGACCGCGGCGACTCCGGTTACTGGAAGGAAGTCAGCGTGAAGGTCTGGGTGCCCGGCTGCTGGGTGGTCGAGCGCCGCCGCCACGGCCACTCCACCAAGCGCTACATCAGCGGGCACTTCACCTTCCGCACCGACCGCGTCTGGGTTTCTTACGATCGCAGTGAGCGCTATGATCGCCATGACCGCGACGACCGCTATGACCACGACGACCGTCGCCGGAACTATGGTCGCGGCCGCTGATCGAACCAAGGACTGACGCCATGAACTGCCGCGACATCGAGCCTCTGCTCCTAGCCGAACGGGACGGCGTGCTGACCCCCAAGCAGCACGCCGAGCTCGCGTCGCATGTCGCCGGCTGCCCCTCCTGCCGGCGGGAGCGCGTCATCTACGGCGAGGCCGTCACTTTCCTGAAGACCGATGCCGCCAACATTGCGGTGCCTGACGCGGACAAGGAATGGCGCGCGATTCGCGCCCAACTCCGCGGCGAAACTGCCCGGCCCGCTAAAAAACTCCCACTGGCTCCGATCATCTGGTTCAGCGCCCCCCTTGCGGCCGCAGCGGCGCTGGCCTTCGCCTTCTTCGTCACCCGGTCTCCCGTCGCTCCAGCCCCGGGCCTCGCGCCTCAAGATTGGGTCACCGAGGTCGCCCGCGCCGATTTTGTCGAGGCCGGTGACACCAATGCTTCCACCATGGTCTACGTCGACAAGGACAGCGGCTGGCTCGTCGTCTGGGCGACGGCAGGCGAGGTCAAGGGCAGCGGGTGAGTCAGCTCACCGGCGCCAGCGGCCATATCACCACGTCGATCCGGCGTGAATAATACACTTCCGGGTGCTGTGCCCCGAGCGCGACGGATGACATCGTGTTGGTCTTTAGTAGCAGTTTCGCCTTCTGCAGCTGCCACCTGGGATGCTGCACCTCGGCGCGCAGAATCCGGCCGCCCAGCGCGACCGTGTAGAGGCAGTAGCGCTCCGTCGCCCATTCCGCGAAACTGCCCGGGGCAGCCGGGGCCGGCTGCCCGCCCGAGTAAATCGCCGCAAACCGGCGGTCGCCGCGTTGCACCGTGTAGTGCAACCCTTCCGGTTTAATTTCCAACCCGATCTGAGCCCGCTCATAGGGCAGATGGAAAAAGGTCCGCGCGAATCCTGCCACGAGCGGATTGACCACATCCAGGCTCAAAAACCAGACGCCGGATTTCCCTTGGTGAGTGACGTAAGTCCGCACGTTGAACTCGGCGAAGTCACAAAGCCAGGCCGGCGCCGGCCAGCCCCGCTTGGTCACTCCCTCCATGCGGAAAGGCACGACACCGATCCAAGCCTTGTCGTCGTGAAGGTCGAGCTGCAGCCCCGGCGGCAACAGCGCGGCCAGCGCCGCCGGCTCCACCGCATAGTGAAGGAACAGCAAATCGCACCAGCCCTGTTCCCAGGACCAGGGACGGACCGGCACAGGCCAAGGCCGGTGATCCGTCTGCGTGAATGCCGGATGTGGCCGGGCTGTGCTCACGGCAGCCAGGGGAATTTCTCCACCTTCGGCTTCCGCTTTTCCTTCTGGGCGGTCATAAACTCCTTCGCCTCTTCGGTCATGTAGTAGAGCATGGTGGCGTTGCCGGCGAGTTCCTGGATACCGCTCTGGCCGTCGAGCTCGGCGTTGAATGCCGCCTTGAGGCAGCGGATGGCGAGTGGACTGCGCTGCAAAATCTCCTGCGCCCAGACGACGCCCTCGGCCTCGAGCTCCTTCACCGGGACGACCTTGTTGACCAGGCCCATCTCGAGCGCCTCGGTGGCGTTGTATTGGCGGCAGAGGAACCAGATCTCACGCGCCTTCTTCTGCCCGACCATGCGGGCGAGGTAGCTCGAGCCGAACCCGCCGTCGAAGCTGCCCATCTTGGGGCCGACCTGGCCGAAGATCGCATTGTCCGCGGCAATGGTGAGGTCGCACATGACGTGCAGCACGTGGCCGCCGCCGATGGCGTAACCGGCGACGAGCGCGATGACGACCTTGGGCATCGAGCGGATGAGTTTCTGCACTTCGAGAACGTTGAGGCGCGGCACGCCTTTGCCGTCGATGTAGCCGCCATGCCCGCGCACCGACTGGTCACCGCCGGCGCAGAAGGCGTATTTGCCGTCCTTGGCCGGGCCGGCGCCGGTCAGGAAAACAACGCCGATGGTCTGGTCCTCGCGGGCGTCGAGCAGGGCGTCATGCATCTCGGCTACCGTCTGCGGACGGAAGGCGTTGCGCTTGTCCGGCCGGTTGATCGTGATGCGGGCCATGCCAGCGGCCTTGTGATAGAGGATGTCATCGTATTTTTTGGCAGCTTTCCAGGCGATGGACATGAGGACAGATTGTCCCAAAAGCCTTGGCCTGCAACCGTTTTTGAGGCAAAGCGGGTTTTTACGAAAAGGGGTCAAGGCATTTTCCGGGCAAATCCTAAAACAGCTGGCTCACTCGCCCCCCCTCCCCAACATTCTCCCACTTCATGCAAGTCACGGGCACAGCAGGAAAATCCGCCGCCGGCGCCGGGCTCACCCTCGGGGCGCTCGGGGTGGTCTTCGGCGACATCGGCACCAGCCCGCTCTACGCGCTCCGCGAGTGCCTGAACTACTTGCCCCCCGTCGAGCGGGCCACGGGCGTGCTGGGCGCCCTCTCCTTGGTTTTCTGGGCCATGCTGCTGGTCGTCGTGTGCAAATACCTCTGGTTTGTCACACGGGCTGACAACCGTGGCGAAGGCGGCATTTTCGCCCTGCTGGCCTTGAGCAATGGCGACCGGTCCAAATCCATGCAGGGTTTCAGCGCCCTAACGCTGCTCATCCTGCTCGGCGCGGCCCTGCTCTATGGTGACGGCATCATCACGCCGGCCATCTCCGTGCTGGGCGCGGTCGAAGGCCTGAACACGTTTGATCCCAGTTTTGCGAAAAAGGTGCCATTCATCTCCGCCCTGATTCTGGCCGGTCTGTTTCTTTTTCAATCGCGGGGCACCAAGACGATCGGGCGCATCTTCGGACCGGCGATGCTGGTCTGGTTTTTCGTCATTGGCGGACTCGGTGTCTGGCACATCAAGAATGCCCCGCAGGTGGTCGAGGCCCTCAATCCGCTCCTCGGCATCAGGTTGCTCACGGATCACCCGAGCCAGGCCGCCGCGCTGCTCGGCTCCGTTGTGCTGGCCATCACGGGCGCCGAGGCGCTCTACGCCGACATGGGACACTTCGGTCGCCGGCACATCGCCCGCGCCTGGTATTTCTTCGCTTGGCCTGGACTCGTCCTGAACTATTTCGGCCAGGGCGCCCGGGTGCTGGCAAACCCTGATGACACCTCTCACACCTTCTTCGCCATGGTTCCGGAGGGGATGCCCCGGCTCGCGCTCACGTTGCTCTCCATCGTCGCCGCCATTATTGCCAGCCAGGCGATGATCACCGGCACCTTCTCCATCACCCGCCAGGCGATCCAGCTTGGATTCTTCCCGCGCCTCAAGATCACCTATACCAACCCCGACCAGTCCGGACAGATCTACCTGCCCCTGGTCAACGGCCTGCTGGCTGCCGGCTCGATCTACGTCGTGCTGGCCTTTGGCTCGAGCGAACGGCTGGTCGCCGCCTACGGTATCGCCGTGACCGGCACGATGGTGGTGACCTCGTGCGCGTTCTTCACCGTCCTGCGCCGGCACTGGCACTGGTCGCCGTGGACCGCCGCGCTGCTCTGCGGCCTGTTCCTGCTGGTGGACATTCCGCTCTTCGCCTCGAACATCCACAAGTTCGCCGACGGCGGCTGGTTCCCCGTCGTGGTCGCCGCCGGCGTCATTGCGATCATGCACACCTGGAAGAAGGGCAAGGACGAGATCTTCCGCCGCATCTACGCCAACGAGATCACCGAGGGGGAGCTGTGCAACATCGCCGGCTCCGACCGCATCGTGCGCGTGCGCGGCACCGCGGTCTTCATGGCCGGCAACCCGACCGGCACGCCGCTGGTGCTGCTCCATCATGTGAAAGCCAACAAGGTCCTGCATGACACCGTCGTCCTGCTCAGCGTCGTCACCGAAGAGGTGCCCACTGTCCCGGTGGACGAACGCCTCGAGGTGCGCGAGATCGGCTCCGGCTACGGCGTGTGGCGCGCCATCGCCCGCTATGGCTACATGGAGTCGCCCGACGTCGAGCACCTCATGGAACAGGTTCGCGCGGCCGGCGTGCCGGTGAAACTCAACGAGGCCACCTATTACTTCAACCGCGAGATGGTCATCACCGGCGGCGACACCCGGATGTGGCACTGGCAGAAACGCCTCTACTCGCTCCTCAGCCGCAACGCGCGGCCGGTGCGCGATTACTACCGCCTGCCACCGATGCAGATCATCGAGGTCGGCCTGCCGATCCAGCTCTGACTTACCCCGTGGGAGGGGCTTTATCCCCCGATTGGCCGGAGCCGGGAGATCAAGTCGGGTCGTAAGGCCCCTCCCACTCGAGTCTGATCTGGCCAGACCGTGCTCTCGTCGCGGCTTGCGCGCCGCCGGGCGGACTGCCTTGCTGCGACGTATGGCCCTGGACGTCCGCTCCCACCGCTTCATCAGCCACTTTCCCGCCGCCCAGGGCGCCAAGCTGGCGCAGCAGGTGCGCCTGGTCCGTTTCCCGCACAAGGCCGTCATTTTCGAGGAGGACAGCGCCTCAAACTGCATCTACCTCGTGTTCACCGGCCGGGTGGCGCTGACCAAGAAGTCGCCCGGCGGCGCCCCGCAGGTCCTCGCCTACAAGGGGCCCGACGACTACTTCGGCGAACTGGGGGTGCTTGACGCTTCCAACCGTAGCACCACCGCCATCGCCGACGGCCCGGTCCAGCTGGGCCGCATTTCCCAGCAGGCGTTCCTGCGGCTGCTCTCCGAGTCTTCGTGGCACACCGTGCTGCGGCTCTTCAGCCACGTCAGCGAAAATCTGCGCACCACCAACGAGCGCTATGTCACCGAGGTCGTCCGCAAGGAGAAGATCACGCTCATCGGTGAGATGGCCAACAGCATGGTGCACGATTTCCGCGGGCCGTTCTCCACCATCAGGCTCGCGACCGAACTGCTGGCAAAGCGCGACCCCAAGCCCGAGACGCAGGAACTCTGTGCCATGATCCTCCGGCAAGTCAGCCGGCTCGGCGGCATGGTCGAGGAGGTACTTGATTTCGCCCGCGGCGAAACGCGCCTGCGCATCAAGGTCACGCCGCTGGCGGACATTTTCGGCCAGCTGCGGGAGAACAACGTCGTGCCGCTCGGCCGGGCCGGCGTGAAGCTGCAGATCAAACCCACCACGCTCGAACTGCCGCTCGACCACGAGCGCGTCCTGCGCGTCCTGCAGAACCTGATCACCAACGCCGGTGAGGCCATCGCCCAGCGGCCCGGTGGTGGCATCCTCGTCGCGGCCCGCCGCGTGAAGAACCAGTGCCTCATCACGGTCACCGACAACGGCCCCGGCGTCCCGCGCGAGATCCGCTCCACTCTCTTCGAACCCTTTGTCAGCCAGGGCAAGGTTAACGGCACCGGCCTTGGACTTGCGATCGCCAAGGCGGTCGTCGAAGCCCACCGCGGCGTGATCGACTTCACCAGCTCGCGCGCCGGCACGACCTTCTCCGTCCACCTGCCCCTGTAGCTCGAGGCTGGGCGCGTTACCCTTAACGCGCCACGGCGGCGGATCAGGGATAATCCGCCCTACCCGCTCACCCGAGCGAACATTTGCTTCCGCGTCGCGGCATCCCCCTTCCGGTCCGTCCGCAGCTCTAGCACCCGCACGCCCCGCGCGGGCAGCTTCACGAGCAGTTGCGCAAAATGTCTCCAGTCCTGCACGGTCACATGCCTGCAGCCATAGGCCGCAGCCAGCTTGCGGAAATCGGCTTGCTGCGGCGTGGCAAAGAACTCCTCGAACGGCGGCTCGAACTGCGCCACCGGCAGGTGCCCGAAGATGCCACCGCCGTCATTATTGATGAGCACGATGGTCAGGCTGCCCGAGAACTTGGGCACCGAGAGAAATCCGTTCGTGTCGTGCAGCAAGGCCAGATCGCCGGTCAGCAGCACCGCCGGCCGGTTCCGATGCGCGACGCCCAGCGCAGTCGACAGCGTGCCGTCGATGCCGTTGGCGCCGCGGTTACAATGCACCGCCAGTCCGCGGCTGTTCGCCGGGCAGAAATATTCAAGGTCGCGCACGGGCATGCTGTTCGCGACAAACACCGGCGTGCCAGACGGCAGCAGGTCCGGGAGCAAGGCGCTCGCCCGGCCCTCGAACAGGCCTGCCGTTGCCGCCACCTCGCGGGCCAGCCGGCGCGCGAGCTTGCGGTCCGCATCGAGCCAGGATGACAGCCAGCCGCGCGGTTTGGCTCCGGCGGTCAAGGTGCCGACCAGGGCCTCGACCGGGCAGCGCACCAGGCTGGTCCGGCTGTGCAAGGCATCCGGGTTCTGCAGGTGCGAACTGACCAGGGTCACGGCGATGTCATCCGCCTGCAGCCATTGCCGCAGGGCCTTGCTCGTCGGCCAGTCATGCAGGCACAGCACCCGGTCGGGGCGCAGCGGCTTCGTCAGGGTCGACGAGCGGGCCACGAGATCGTACGTGGTGACAAGGTTCGGCACGAGGTGCGCGTGGTGCCGCAACGGTGACAACGCGTCAGCTAGGACCGGCCAGCCCAGCTGACGTGCGATCTGCCCGACCGCCTTGGCATACGCGGCCGGATCGGCCGGGCGCACCTGCCCGGCGATGATGAGACCGCGACCACCCAGTCGCAACCGACCAACCGGCGAGGTTTGCACCTGCGTCGACGGCTTGAGGGCGGCGAAGAATTTAGCCTCGTTGAGCTCCGTGCGCACCGGAAAGGTGAGACCGTCCTCGACCGGCGGCAGCGGGTCCCGGAACGGGGCGTTCAGGTGCACCGGTCCGGAATTCGGCCATTGCGTCCGTTCCCAGGCGTGTGCGGTCGTCTGACGCAGGTAGCGCAGCATCGGCAAGGTCGCCAGCGGCACGCTGAACTCATGGTAGAAATTCGCGTGGCTGCCGAAAAGCTTCTGCTGGTCGATCGTCTGGCCGGACCGGCACTCCCGCATCTCGGGCGGCCGGTCGGCGGTAATCACCAGCAAGGGCACGCCGCTCTCCTGCGCCTCGATGACTGTGGGAAAATAATTGGCCCCCGCCGTGCCGCTCGTGCACAGCAGCGCCACCGGCCGGTGATGCTGCCGCGCCAGCCCGAGGGCGAAGAATGCAGCCGAACGTTCGTCGAGCACCGGGATCGCCTCAATGCCGGGATGCCGCGCGAACGCCATGGTCAGCGGCGTTGACCGCGAGCCAGGCGAAACAACCACCTCACGCAATCCCAGCCGATGCAGGGTCTCGACGAGCACACTGCCCCACAGGCTGTTGGTATTACGAAAATCAAGTGACATAGGATGTGGATCGAATGGGGAGTTCAGGAAATCAGCCAAAAGGCTACCAGGGGGTCCCTGATTTCCTAAGTTCCATATTTGTCTCCTGTCTCATTCGGTGAGGGCTTTGACCAAAGCCTGAAACTTCAGCTCGGTCTCGGCAAATTCCTTCTCGGGGGACGATCCGGCCACGATGCCGGCCCCGGCATAGACCGTCGCGGTATGGCCATCGACCAGCGCCGAGCGGATGCCGACAAAAAACTCGCCCCCGCCGCGGTGATCGACCCAGCCCTGCGGCCCGGCGTAGAGTCCGCGCGCAAACGGCTCGAGCCGCGCGATCGCCGCCACGGCCGGCGCGCGCGGCGTGCCGCCCACGGCCGGCGTCGGGTGCAGCCGGGCCAGCAGGTCCAGGATGTGCACGCTCGCCGGCAATGTGGCGCTGATCGGGAGATGAAGGTGCTGGACGTTGGCCAGGCCGAGCACGCGCGGATGGCCGGCATGCTCGAGCTTGAGACCGAGATCAGCCACGCGACGCTTGATGGACTCCAGCACCAGCCGGTGCTCGCGCTGGTCCTTTTCGCTCGCCAGCAGCGCGCGGGCGAAGGCGGCGTCCTCGCTGGCCGAGTCCCCGCGCGGGGCCGAGCCGGCCAGCGCCTCGGTGTGCATCCGGCCGCCCGCCACCCGCACCAACCGCTCGGGACTGGCTCCGATGAAACTCTGGCCGCGGCCGTTCGCGATCGAGAAGGCGTAACACGCCGGATAGTGCTGGCGCAGGTGATTAAGCACGCCCAGCGGGTGAAATTCCTCGGTCGTGGTAAGCCGCCGAGAGCGGGCGAGCACGACCTTGTGGTAGTCGCCGTGGGCGATTTCCTGCAGGGCCTGCCCCACGGCCCTCTGGTAGGCTCCATCCCCGCCAATCTCCTCGGCGCGCTGGGGGGCGGAGGGCCGGTCTTTGCGCCGGGCGCTGCGGTAGTCGAAGGCCCGGAACTTGGCGTGAGCCTTCCAGACCTTGGTGGCGATCAGGTCCACGGGCGCGTCGGCCGTGATCAACAGGTTGGCGACCGCCACGGTGCTGTCGCCCATGCGTGCCACCTGCCAGCGCGGCACAAACAGCCGGAGAGCCGGGAACGGCGCATCCGCCGGCGCCTCGTGGGCGAAGCTGTTGGAGAAAAAAAAGTGTGGACCGGCAAACGGCTCGTCCAGCGGCCCGACCGCGATCGCGTCGGCGAGCACCCGCGCGATGTGTTCGCGCGCGGCGGCGAAACGTCCCGGGCCGGCGGCGCTGAAATCCAGCACCGCTTCGGCCCCGGCCACGGCAAACCCGTGGGCCGGACGCTCGGCGTAGAAATGCAACTCGGAGGGCTCGAAGATCGATTCCAGCACCGCCAGCGGGTCGAGATGATCGACCGTCAGGCTGATGCTGACGAGTTGCGGGCGAGCGGCCTCCTTCGCCAGCGCGCAGCATTGCCCCAGGAACGCCCGGAGCGACTCGGGCGTGGGGTTGGTCGCGGGATCTTGTGGCAGGATTTTCATCGGGGTTCGGTTGGGGCCGTTGCCCTCAACGGCCCAGGGCGCTTGAGGGCAAGCGCCCCTACCCCTTTTTCTCCGCCGCCGGCGGAGCCGGACGCGGGAAGAGCACGAGGGCCGGGGCGACCTTCGCACCGTTCAGCTTCGTGCCCCAATTCAGTTCAGCGCGCCAGATGGCGCCTGGCTGATAGCCGAGCACGGCGTTGATCTTTTCCGTGGTGCCGGGCGTGATGTGCTGGATGAGCGCGACGGCCAGCCGTAGCGCCTCGGCCATGGTGGCCAGCGACGTGCGGAGCAGGGCCTGATCCTTCGGATCGGCCGACTTGCCGAGCTTCCAGGGCGCGCGTTTCTCGATGTAGGCATTGGTCTCGGTCAGGAAGACCATCGCCCGCTCCAGCGCGGTGTGGAACTGGTAGCCTTCGCATAGCGGGATGAATTCGTCGCGTGTCTTCGTCCACAGGTCGTGCAGGTGCTTCTCCAGGTCCTCGGCGCCCTCGGCCGCGGGCAGGGCCCCGCCGGCGAAGCGGGTCGTCATGTTTAGCGTGCGATTCACGAGGTTGCCGAGGTTGTTCGCGAGCTCGCTGTTGTAGCGGACCATGAACTGCTCGCTCGTGAAGTCGCTGTCCTGGCCAACGTTCATCTCGCGGATCAGGAAATAGCGAAAGGCATCCACGCCGAACTCGGTGACGAGATCAAGCGGGTTGAGGGCATTGCCGGTGCTCTTGGACATCTTGGCGCCGCGCTGCAGCCACCAGCCGTGGGCGATGATACCCTTGGGCAGTGGGAGGCCGGCCGCGTGCAGCATGATCGGCCAGTAAACGGCGTGCGGCGGCACGAGGATGTCCTTGCCGATGACGTGGTGCGCCTCCCGCCAGATCTCCGGCCGGTCTACCACCGCGGAGTAATAGTTGAGCAGGGCGTCGAACCACACGTAGGTGACGTAGCCCTCGTCGAAGGGAAGAGGGATGCCCCACTCCAGGCGCTCCTTCGGTCGCGAGATGCAGAGGTCGTTGAGCGGCTCCTTCAGGAACTCTACGACCTGCTTCTGGCGGTAGGCCGGGAAAATGAAGCCTGGATTGTCGGTCAGGTATTTCGCCAGCCACTCCTGATACTGCGCGAGCTTGAAGAAATAGTTCGCCTCCACGATCTCGGTCACCTCACCGAAGAGCTCCGGCCAGCTGCCATCGGGGTTGCGGTCCTTGTCCTGCAGGAACTGCTCCTGCCGCGTCGAGTAGAATCCTTTGTATTCCGCCTTGTAGATCTCACCCTGCTCGAAAAGCTGCTGGAGGATGGCGCGCACGACCTTCTTGTGGCGCGGCTCGGTGGTGCGGATGAAGTCGTCGTTAGAGATGTTGAGCTTCGGTAGCAGCGCGCGGAACTCCTCACTCACCTCGTCGACGAACTGCTGGGGCGCGATGCCTTTTCGCTTGGCGCTGGCCTGCACCTTCTGGCCGTGCTCGTCGACCCCGGTGAGAAAATGAACCTGGTCTCCCATCTGCCGCCGGAAGCGCGCGATGACGTCCGTCAGCACCTTTTCGTAGGCATGACCCAAGTGTGGCGACCCGTTCACATAGTCGATGGCGGTCGTGATGTAGAAGGACTGCATAAAAGGGTCGAAAACCTACCTACCGGGGGGCGTTTGTCGAAGGTTTTGATGCGCTCGCCTCCTTCCCTTTAATCTGCACCCTGAAAGTCCGTCACCACGATGAATCTCACCACCCGCTCGCTGGGCCTGGCCCTGCTCCTGCTCCTGCTCTTCTTGGGGGCGGCCGTGACGCTGCAGTGGTGGCTGCGCCGGGAGACCCGCCTGCTGCAGGGCGTCGCCGTGCAGGATGCCCGGGAACGCCTGGCTGGCGTCATGGCCGTCAGCGGCCGGCCGCCTGAGAAATGGGACGCTGCCTTCCAGCGCGAACTCGGGGCCATGCTGGGCGGCACCGTGACGCTCTATCGCGCGGAGAATCCGCCGGCCGACGCCCCCTCCGGAGCAGCGCTCACCTTCAGCCAGGAAATAACCGGGGCGCCAGGCTGGCACGCCCGGATAGTCTTCGCGGCGCCGGCCTTGATCAAGGTGCAGGTGCTGCACCAGCGCGTACTGGCGGCCATGCTGTTGCTCTCCCTCCTGTTCGGCATTGTGCCCCTGCTGCTGGTGATTCTGAGCGAGCGCCGGGGCCTGGCCGGTGATGGCGCCACGCGCTCTCCCTGGGCGTCGACCCGCGCCCAAGCCGTCGGCATGGAGCATTTCGCCAAGATTTCCAACGAGCGCGGCGCGGCCCTCGAGCAGGAGCATGGTGCCCGCATGCGCGCCGAGGAGGACCTGCTGGTCAACCGCACTCTCCTCGGCCATTCGGTGGCCGAACGCGTCCGTCTCGGCCGCGAACTGCATGACAACATCTGCCAGACCCTTTACGCCGTGTGCCTGACCCTGGAGAGCGTCCAGAAGAAATCCACCCTCGCCCCCGAGCTCCAGCAGCGCGTTGACCAGTGCATGACCGAGTTGCGCCGGCTCAACCAGGAGGTGCGCGCCTACCTGCAGGAGCTGGAGCCGGCCCGCGTCACCGGCCAGTCCTTCGTCGGGGCGCTGAACGACCTGATCCGCTCCTTCGCCGCCGGGCAAGACGTGCGCATCGAGCACCGGCTCGATGACGAAGCCGTGGCGCAGATCGCTCCGGTGCACATCGCCGAGATCATGAACATCCTGCGCGAGGCCATGAGCAACAGCCTGCGTCACGGGCAGGCGCGGCACATCACGCTGCTGGCCGGCCGGAGCGATCAGGCCGTGGCGCTCGCCGTGCAGGATGATGGCCGGGGCTTCACCCCGGCGGTATTCGGCGCGGCCGGCCACGGACTCGGCAACATGCAGGCGCGCGCCACCGCACTCGGCGGCAGCCTGCGCATCGAGTCCGCCGCGGGAAAAGGAACTCGCGTATTGCTCATCCTCCCCGTTCCGTCGCCCGCATGAACGCCCCCGCCGGCACCAACCCGATCCGGGTCCTGTTGATCGACGATAGCCCCATCATCCGCCTCGGCCTGCGGAGCGCGCTGGAGGATTACGCGGACATAACCATCGTCGCGGAGGCCGGCTCGGCGGCGGAGGGTCTGGCCGCCGTGGGAAAACACAAACCGGATGTCGTGCTGCTGGACCTGAACCTGCCCGACAAGTCCGGGCTCCAAGCCTGCCGGGAACTGCTCAAGCTGCGCCCACAGACCAAGGTGCTGGTGCTCACGTCGAGCAGCAACGAGCGAAATGTCCAGGAGGCGCTCAGCGCCGGGGCCCAAGGCTACCTACTCAAGGAAAACGACGGCGCGGCCCTCGCGAGCGCGTTGCGCACGGTGGCGGGTGGACAGCCCGTGCTCGATCCGTCCATGGCCAGCCAGGTGCTCAATCTCGTGAAGCACCGCGGCGAGATGAGCGCCGCCGGCAAGCTCAGCCAGCTGTCGCCGCAGGAACGCCGGGTAGTGGCCTATCTGGCCGATGGCCTTACGAACAAGGAAATCGGGGACCGACTCGGCCTGACTGAGAAAACGGTTAAAAATTACCTAGCCACGATCTTCTCGAAACTGAATATCGCCCGACGCACGCAGGCCGTGGCGCTGTTTGTCGAAGCCAGTAAGAGCAATACCGACTAAGCGACTTACTTGCAGTAGAGGCTTTAGCCTCTAACGAGAATAGAGGCTTTCGATGTAGTCTTAGGGCTATTACGCTCAGGGCCGAAATGTGGCATACTGTCGCCGCAATGCAGACTACCGTTTCCGCCCCGCCCCCCTCCGGTCCCTCTCCGCGCCTGCGGAAAAACCACGCGACCCGGTCGCCCGTCTTCACCGGACAGCTTTCCCGGCATGCCGCCGGCGCCAGCCGCGGCATGACCATCGTCGAGGTAATCATCGCCCTCGGCCTGCTCTCGATCCTGTCAATCAGCGTGATCAGCGTCACCTTCCAGGTCCGCTCCATGGCCGAGCAAACGGTCTATCAAAACACCGCGCTCACCCTGGCCCAAGGTTACATGGAGCAGGTGCGCCACCTGGATTACACCACGCTCAAGGCTTCCGCCCAGGATGCCACCACCTTACTGCCCCTCGACAAGACCGACGGCACCCCAGTTGTCCCAGAATCCGCTTCGGTGTTTGGCAACAGCGCTTGGTCGAACGAACGCGTCTTTCTCGACCAGACCGTCACCGGCACGCCGATCCAGCCGATGGACTTCCGCTTCCGCGCAGTGCTGACCAGCCTGGAGACCGCCACCACCAACCTGGCCTCGGGCGTCGAGATCGTCATCCAATACCAGGTCACCTACGACTACGGCGTGCGCCGGGTCGTCAACGGCACCCTCCGCTCCGTCCGCTCCTCGGTTCCCACCTACTGATTCCGCCATGAACCTCTCAACCCACCACTCCCGCGGCTACACCCTGACCGAGATCATGATCGTCGTGACGATCTTCGGCCTGGTCATGGCCGGCGTGATCCCGTTTTTCCTCATGAATCTGAAGAGCCAGTTCGCCGGCGAACAAAAGCTCCTTATCAACGGCGACATCCGCAAGGTGACCAACCAGATGGTCGAGAACGCCCGCGAGGCCAACAGCTTCGTCATCTATCAGGCCTTTTGCGCTCAAAACCGCTGGGACGGCGTCGCGGAAACGCGAGACGCAGACGGCACCGGCGCGGTGAACTTCTTCGACCGCATGCAGAATGGCGCCTCCGGTGACTTCGTGGTGCTGATTTATTACAGCGACCCGTACTTCGACACCCGGTTCTACGACGGCAATGCCAGCAACAACCCCACCATCTCCAGCGGCATCGTTAATCGCATTATCGGCTACTGGGTGGCACCCAACCGTCGCCTGGCCGGTGAGCACGCCATCTACAGCTTCGATACCAACGCCTACAGGGGCGCCGGGGCCACCTGGACCACCACCTGGGGCGTCACCTTCCCCGTCGCCCTCAGCAGCACCGTCACCATCGAGTCGCTGTTGCCGCCGGCCACGACCTCCTATGCCCAAGCGACCGAGTTCCCGATCCTGATCAACGACCTCAGCGGCCTCGCGAACAACTACACCTTCTACAACTACCAGAACAAAAGCATCATCACCCGGTGCAAGATCCTCCACGGCAATCAGGCCAAGCGGATCACCAACACCTATAATTTCACGATCACGCCCCGCGGCTGATCCTCCCACCATGAACTCGTTCCACTCGAACCGGGGCTACGCCCTCGCCACCGTCCTCATCTTCTCCGTCCTGCTGAGCCTGACCGCCGCCGCGCTGCTGAAATACAGCGGCTCGGAGTTCCGCCTCAACCAGCGCAACAACCTGCGCTTCCAAGCCAAGAACGGCGCCGAGGCCATGCTCGAATACGGCGCCTCGGAGATCATGATGCGCCTGCAGAAGAACCTGAATTTCTCCAACGGCGAGCTGACGGGCAACCCTCTGACGACCGGCGCCACCCGCAAATCCACCCTCTTCCCCACCTCCGCCGGCAGCTACAACAACGTGGGTTCGAGCGGCCTTAATTTCTGGGTCAGCCAATATACCGAGCCCACCACCCGCTACGTCGACCCCGCCGACCCAGGCAACGCCTACGACCCCCTCCGCGGCCAGTTCGCCCGCACCCAGACGATCCGCCTGCTCGCCTCGGCGACGAGTTCGGTGCCGGGCCTGAGCGTCACCCAGTATGCCACTCAGTCCATCGAGATCCGCGACGTGTCGCTCTTCAACTACGCGATCTTCTACAACATCGCCATGGAGTTCCACCCCGGCCCGAACATGACCGTCACCGGGCCGGTGCACTCCAATGTCGACACTTACATGACCAGCAACACGGGCAACACGCTCGAGTTCCTGAGCACTGTCACCTCGGCCGGCCGGATCCTGAACGCTGCGCTCGACTCCAGCCGCACCATCGGCCGCAACATCAGCTTCACCAACGGTCTCGACGTCAACCTCAACAACGTGCCCGATGTGATCGGCATCAACTCCGGCATCACCAACGCGAGTGGCACGTCGCTCGGCACCTACGTGGACACCAATCTGGGCAGCCGGTCCACCGGCAACACCTTCGCCCAGATCGCCTCCCAGGTCTGGCGCGGCAACGTGCAGGACTCCTCCATGGGCATCGTGGCCCAGAACCTGCCCGCCATCACGGCCAACAACTCCGCCGACGCCCACACGCTCATCGAGCGACCCGACTCCGGCGGCAACGCCGCCCTCGAGTCCCAGAAGTATTCCAACAAGGCCGGCCTCTATATCTTCCAAGCCGCCAACTCCGCCGGCGCGCCGCCGGCCCCTGTGGTGTTCAAGGTCGCAGCCGACGCTGTCGCCTACCGGGCCCTCAATACCGCGGCCCGTGTCACTTGGCTGGCCACCGCGGCCAACAAGGACAAAATAGTCGTCCTGCCCACCGGCGTGATCAACACCGACCGGCGTATGCGCGACAAGCGTGAGGGCCAGACGGTCAGCACCATCGACATCAACCTCGGCGCCCTGCGCACGGCGGTCGCCAACACTGCCAGTGCAACCAACATCAAGGCTTGGGACAGTGGTGCTTCCACCTACACCGCCAACCACAACCTCGACGCCACCGTCACCCGGAACGGGGTCACGGACACGGCCTGGAACGGCACGGTCTACGTCGATGTCGAGAATCCCAACGAGGGCTACACCGCCACCAGCGACATCGGCTCCATGGGCGCCGGCACCGGTACCAAGACCGCCGTCCGGCTCATCAACGGCGCCTCGGTACCCAATCGCAACGATTTCGCCACTGGCACGGCGGACGGCTTCACCCTCGCCACCAACGCCGCGGTTTACATCGTCGGCAACCTAAACTCCCCCGGCCCGAACACCGGCACGCGCGGCGGCACGGCCGTCGGCACCGAGACTAACCCTCAGGTCAACATTCCCAAGGACGGCGAGGACCCCGTGGCCATCGTGGCCGACGCCGTCAACATCCTGTCCAACGCCTGGGTCTCCGGGGGCCTGCCCGCCGGCGACGCCACCAGCGGCAACAACGCCAGTACGCTTAACGCCACGCCCACCGAGATCTCGGCGGCCTTCCTCACCGGCAACGTACCGACTAACACCGGCGCCTCGACCTATTCCGGCGGGGTGGAGAATTTCCCCCGCTTCCACGAAAACTGGAGCGGAGATCAATTCCGCTATCGCGGTTCCATGGTGGCGCTCTTCAATAGTACTGTGGCCACAGCCCCTTGGAGCAATTCCTCAACTGTTTATTCGCCACCGACCCGTGTGTGGGGCTTCAACCAGATGTTCCAGCAGGGCCGCCAGCCGCCCGGCACACCGCGCATCCGGTCCTTCCGCCGTGTGAGCTTCGCCGACCTGACTCAGGCCCAGTTCAACACGCTGCTGGCCAACACCACCTTCGGCTTCACCAGCATGTGACCCGACCATGAAAAACTCCCTGCTGCTCCTCCTCGGGCTCGCTTCCCTCGCTTCCTCCCTCCACAGTCAGGTTCTCGGCGCCCGGGCACTTGGCGCCGGCGGCAACAAGACCGCGGCGACCGGCAGCGCCGCCGCTGCCAGCGGCCCGGTGCTTAGTCCCGTCCCCGTGGCCGTTTCCCGGCGGTTTGTGCAATGGGACGGCTTCACCATCACCAAGCTGCACCTCACTTTCGCCCGCGACGCCTCGATCGAGATCGGCCAGCAGCAACTGGGCGACTGGCAGCGGCGCGACCAAGCCCCGTTCGCCATCGCCTTCACCCACCCGCTGGCGCCCGAGGTCCGCGTCGGCATCAACTATTTTTCCGGCAGTGCGGCCAGCAGCCTGCTCGCCGGCAACGCCTGGACCAGTGTTCCCAGCAGCCTCCCGCGAAACGCCAAGGATGTCTCCCGGGTGATCGCGAACGATGATTCGGCGGTCAACCCCAACATGCTCCGGCCGTTGAGCTGGCGCACGCGCGTTTATGAACGCGAGATCACCTCCGCCGAGCCGGGCCCACCGCCGCAACGCCAAGTGCTGGTCGTCATCGGCGAAGGAACCAAGGCCTACCTCTTCACCATGGAAGGCAACGGCGCCCAAGTCGCGCGGCTGAAGGAAAACTTTGACCGTCTCTGCACCGCGTTCGAGCTCGTCAACTAGGGTGTGTCTTCAAACTCTGGAGCCGAGAGGCGGAGGTCACGCCAAGCCGATCAAACCGAGACAGGGCTATCCCTAATGGGATTTCGCCAACGACGAAATTTTGGCGGTGCGGCTCCGGCTGATCGCCTTCCCGGTGGGTTTCGGTGACCCGCTGATCGCGGGCTGAATGGGCTGCGACCAGCCGCCCCCTTAGACTGTCGGCGGAGGCGATCAGCCGGAGCGGGGTAAGGAGATTCCGCCGTTGGCGGAATCCTTTTAGTGGTCTCCTTCCGGGGTTTGAACACACTCCCTAGGCCAGCTCCGGCCGGAGCGCGTCCGCCAGCAGCCGCCAGGCCAGGCTGCGGTGGCTGAGGCGGTTTTTCTCCGCATCGGTCAGCTCGGCATAGGTGCGATCGCCCCCGGCGGGTACAAACAGCGGGTCGTATCCGAATCCCTTACCTCCCGCCGGCTCGAGTGCCAGCACGCCTTCGCAGCGCCCCTCGAAGACTTGCTCCGTCCCGTCCGGGTCCAGCAGCAGGAGCACGCACAAAAAACGCGCCGCGCGTGCCCCAGCGGGCACTTCCCGCATTACCTCGGTGAGCTTGCGCAGGTTGGCGGCGGCGTCGTGCTCGGGTCCGGCAAAGTAGGCCGACTCGACCCCGGGGCCCCCGTCCAGCGCATCCACGCACACGCCGCTGTCGTCCGCCAGCACCCAAGCGTCGGGCGGCAGCAGGGCTTGCAGCGCCCGTGCTTTCTTCCGCGCATTGCCCGTGAAGGTACCCGTGTCCTCGGCCACCGGGGGCATTTTTGCCGCCGCGACGATCCTCACCGGCAGGCCCGACGCATCGGCCAGCGCCTGCATCTCCTGCGCCTTGTGCGCGTTGCCGGTGGCCAGGTGGATGATTCTCACTCGCCGTAGAGTTTCCGGGTGAAGGTTGCCTCATCCACGAACATCTTCTCGGGATATTTCACAAAGCCGCGCATCAGCGAGTCGTCGCCCAGCACGTCGTGACTCACCCGCTCGAGGCGGATGGCATTGTCCAGCGTCTCGGTGCGCAGCCCGCGCAGGATACTCTTGGACTTGTCGTCCGCAAACAGCACGGGCGCATGGTAGGTGAAAAGATAATCCAGCTCCCGAGCCTGCAGGAGCTCGCTCAGCAACTGCGCTCCGCCCTCGAAGAACACCGCCGGGATACCCTCCTCGCCGCACCGCCGGCGGAAGTCCGCGAAATTCACCTTGGGCGACTGCGCCGTCAGCACCCAAGCCTTGACGCCCAGCGAGTTCAGCTTGCGCACGTAACCCATGCCGCCGTGCGCCGTGGTCACCACGATCGTGCGCTCGCGGAACTCGTCGGTGTAGACGTTCGGCATCGCCTTGTCGGTCACGGTGCGCAACAGGCCGTCGAAGACGAAGCGCCAGGGACACCACTCCTTGCCATCCACCCGGGCCGTGAGGCGCGGATTGTCGGCGCGCACCGTGCCGGCCCCGACGGCAATGGCCGGGAAAAGCCGGCGCCAGCGGTGGCCGTCGGCCCGCGATTGCTCGCCTGTGATCCACTTGGAGTCGCCGGTGCGCGTCGCCACCTTGCCGTCGAGCGTCACGCCGGACTTGGCGGCGAACAGCGGCCGGCCCGTGGTGATCCAGTGGTTGAAGATCAGGTTGAGGTCCGTGCAGTCGTCGGCGAGCACACCGGTGACCACCTCGACACCACCGGCCCGCAACAGGTCGAACCCCTTGCCGGCATGCGCCGGATTCGGGTCCGTCGCCCCGACGACCACGCGGGTGAGGCCGGCATCCGCGATGGCCTCGCAACATGGCGGGGTGCGCCCGTGGGTCGAGCAGGGTTCGAGCGTCACATACAGCGTGGCGCCCGGCGCCGGTCTCCGGCCTAGCGCCTTGATCGCATTGACCTCGGCATGCGGCTCGCCGGCCTTGGCGTGAAAGCCTTCCGCCACGACCACCCCATCCTCGACGATCAGGGCGCCGACCAGCGGATTCGGGTGCGTGTCGCCCCAGCCACGCTTCGCCACCGCGAGCGCTTGGCGCATGAAGCTCTCATGTCCGGCGTGGCTCATCGGACGACCGCCGCCACGTAGGGATTGCCGGCCTTCTCTGCGCCCACGGTCGTGCGCGGACCGTGGCCGGGAAACACGATGGTTTCGTCCGGCAGCGTGTAGATCTGCTCGCGGATAGCGTTGGCCAGCACCTCGAAGTCGCCGCCGGGCAGATCCCAGCGGCCGACGCCGGCCTTGAACAGGGCGTCGCCGACGAAAGCCGCCTGCGCGGCTGCCTGATAAAACAGGATGTTGCCCGGGCAATGGCCGGGCACGTGCCGCACCTCGAACTCGCGGCCGATCGCCATGAACCGGTCGCCTTGGTTCAGCCAGAAGTCCACGCGAACCGGTTCGAGACCCAGCTTGCGGCCCATCCGTTCCTCCATGATTTCGGGCGTTTCAAACATCACCCGGTCATCGGTATGGCCGCGGACCAGTGCCTGCGTTTCCCGGACCACCTTGGCCGCGTCCTGCGTGTGGTCCCAGTGTCCGTGCGTCAGCCACAGTTCCTTCAGGCGGCAGCCTTCCTTGGCGAGCACGGGCTGGATTTTATCCATGATGCCCCCCGGAGCGTCCACCAGCACGGCCTCACCCAACTTGGGCTCGGTCAGCAGGTAGCCGATGGTCTGGATCGGGCCGGACGGCAAGACATGGATTTTCACTGCGTCTAGATGCGCCCACCGGGCCCGGGCCGCAAACGTAAATTCCTGTTCTTGCCTTCCCCCCTGCGGTGGGCTGACTTCTTGCCTCTACTTTCCGCTAATGACCTCCGCCCAGATCCGCCAGTCGTTCCTCGATTTCTTCGCCTCGAAACAGCACGCCATCGTGCCGTCGGCCTCGCTCATGCCGACCGCCCCCAACCTGCTGTTCACGAACGCCGGCATGAACCAGTTCGTGCCCTACTTCCTCGGCGACCAGGCCGCCCCGTGGAAACGCGTGGCTGACACCCAAAAATGCATCCGCGCCGGTGGCAAACACAACGACCTCGAGGACGTCGGCTTCGATACCTACCACCATACGATGTTCGAGATGCTGGGCAACTGGTCCTTCGGCGATTACTTCAAAAAGGACTCGCTCACTTGGGGCTGGGAGCTGCTCACCAAGGTCTGGGGTATCCCGCCGAAGCGCCTCTTCGCCACCGTTTACTCGCCCGACAAATCCAAGGGCGACCCCTCCGACTTCGACCAGGAGGCCTACGACATCTGGGCCGGCATCTTCCAGGCCGCCGGCCTCGACCCCGCCGTGCACATCGTCAACGGCAACAAGAAGGACAATTTCTGGATGATGGGCGACACCGGCCCCTGCGGCCCGTGCTCGGAGATCCACTTCAACCTCCTCCCCTCCGACGACGAGACCGAGGGCCGCAAGGGCATCAATTCCTCCAGCCCGCGCTGCATCGAGATTTGGAACCACGTCTTCATCCAGTTCAACGCGAACGCCGACGGCACCTTCGCTCCGCTCGCCGCCAAGCACGTCGACACCGGCATGGGCTTCGAACGCGTCGCCGGCATCCACGCCACGACGAAGGGTTTTACGGATTTCTCCGCCGAGCCGTCGAACTACAACGCCGACGTCTTCAAGCCGACCTTCGACAAGATCGCCGCCCTCTCCGGCAAGACCTACACCGGCACCGTCCCGACCGAGCGCACCGGCCTGAGCGAGCAACAGACCATCGACATCACCTTCCGCGTCCTCGCCGACCACGCCCGCTGCGTGTCCTGCGCCATCGCCGACGGCATTTTGCCCGGCAACGCCGACCGCAACTACGTCATCCGCCGCATCCTCCGCCGCGGCATCATGTATGGGCAAAAGAACCTCGGCCTGCCGACCGGCTTCTTCGAGCAACTCGTCGCGCCGGTCATCGAGTCACTCGGTGGCGTCTTTCCCGAGCTTCACACCCAGCGCACGATGATCGAGCGCGCCATCCGGGCCGAGGAAGAGTCATTCGGTAAGACGCTCGAAAGAGGAATCGATCGATTTGATGGAACATTGTATGAGTGCATCGCAAGTCTTGCCGTTTCCTCCGGTGCTTCTAAGAAAGCTGTAATCTTTATTGGCGATTCTTTCGGCAATTTCGTCGTCGGAACAGCTTACGACGACGCCACCCAGCTTCCTCGCATCGATCTCTCCACGACTCCACTCGATGCTAAGCAAGCAATGGAGCTCTTTGGCACTGTTCCGAAATTCTCAGGTCGTGCCGCCTTTGAGCTTTACGATACTTATGGATTCCCTCTCGACATGACTCAACTACTGGCCGCAGAACGAGGGCTTGCGGTCGATGTCGAGCGCTTCGAAGCGGAAATGAACCTACAACGCGAACGCGGCCGCGCCGCACGCAAGACCGACGTCATCGTCGCCGCCACCGAGGGCGACACCAAGGCCGAGGCGACCAAGTTCACCGGCTACGAGATCGATGCCACCCACGCCACGCACGCGAAGCTGTTCGACGTCGTGAAGACCGAGAAGGACACCTTCCTCGTATTCGACCAGACGCCTTTCTACGGCGAGATGGGCGGCCAGGTCGGCGATGCCGGGCATGCGCTCATTGGCGGCCACAAGGTCGACATCATCGACACCATCAAAGACAAGTCCGGCCGTCACCTGCACAAGGTCGGCCCGAACTCCGATCTCCGATCTGCCATCTCCGGAGCCACGGCGGTCCTCGCCGTGGACTTCGCCCGCCGCCGCGCCATCAACCGCCACCACTCTGCGGCGCATCTGATCAACTGGGCCTTGCGCAAAATCCTTGGCACGCACGTCCGCCAGTTCGGCACGCACAAGACACCCGACCGGATGCGCTTTGACTTCACCCACTTCGAGGCCGTCACCCAGGCCCAGCTCAAGGCAGCCGAGCAGTTGATCAACGAGAAGATCATCGATAATGCCGCCGTGAAGACCTACGAGGTCGACTACGACAAGAAGCCGGAGGACGTCCTCGCCTTCTTCGGCGACAAATACGGCAAGCGCGTCCGCATCGTCGATATTGGCGGCTACTCCAAGGAACTCTGCGGCGGCACGCACGTGACCACCACCGGCGAGATCGGCCTCATCAAGATTGTCGCCGAGATGGCCATCGCCGCCGGCACCCGCCGCATCGAGGCCGTCGCCGGCCAGGCCGCACTCGACTTCGTCGTCCACGAAGAAGCCGCGCTCAAGGCCGTCAACGCCCGCCTCGGCGCCGGCTCAAACGACGTCGCCGCGAAACTGGAGTCAGTTCTCACCCATCAAAAGGAACTCGAGAAGAAGCTGAAAGCCTTCGAGGCCAAGGCCTCCGCCGGCCTCGCCGAGGAACTCGCAGCCACGGCCGTCGCCAAGGACGGCCTAAAATGGATCTCCGCGGTCGTCACCGCCGAAAACGCCGACGCCCTTCGCTCTCTCGGCAGCCAGGTGCTGCACAAGGTCGGCGCCGGCGCCGTCGTCCAGCTTGGTGCTCTGATGGACGGCAAGGTCAGCCTCGTCGCTTATTGTTCGCCCGAAGCCATCAAGGCCGGCCAGGCGGCCGGCAAGCTCATCGGTGCCCTCGCCGGCCAGCTCGGCGGCAAAGGTGGCGGCAAGCCCGACTACGCCCAAGGCGGCGGCGGCGATGCCAGCAAGCTGGCGGATGTCTTGAAACTGTAACGGACAATGTAGGTGGTCCGCTCGCGGACCACGTGGCGCGCCAGCGCGCAACCTACACGACACCGATGCCCGCCGAACCCCAACCCGCGCTCAAGGATTGGTTCAATGCGGCCCGCTACCGCCAGATCGCGGATCTGCTGGCTGACGCCCATGTCGCCTTTGACCGCAAACGCTTCCTCGACGTCGCCACGGCCGGACTCGACGAGCTTACCCTCATCCAGCGCGTGCGCCGCGCCACGAACGCCTGCCACGCCACGCTGCCGGCGGATTTCCCGAAGGCCGTGGCCGCGCTGAAACGGATCGCCCCGCGCATCCAGCACGGCTTCGTCGGCATCTTCCTGCCCGACTTCGTGGGCCAGCATGGGCACGCCCATTTCGATGAATCGATGGCGGCGCTGAAATTCTTCACGCCTTTCAGTTCGGCAGAATTCGCCATCCGCGAATTCCTCAAACGTGACCTGACCCGCACGCTCGTCGTGATGGAACGCTGGTCGCAGGATGAGAACGAGCACGTCCGCCGCCTCGCCAGCGAAGGCAGTCGGCCGCGCCTGCCATGGTCTTTCCAGCTGGAGGCGCTCGTGACCGATCCGTCGCGAAGCGCGCCCATCCTCGAAAACCTCCGTGCCGACCCGAGCCTCTACGTCCGCAAGTCAGTCGCCAACCATCTCAACGACATCTCAAAGGACCACCCGGCCTGGATGCTCGCCCGCTTGAAATCGTGGAACCTCGCCCACCCGCACACGCAATGGATCGCCAAGCGCGCCGCCCGCACCCTGATCAAGGCGGGGCACCAGCCGGCGCTGTCCCTCTTCAATTTCGGCGGCAAGCCGGCCGTGACACTCGCTGATTTCAAAGTCACGCCCGCTCGCCTCAAGCTCGGCCAAGTTCTTGAATTCTCCTTCTCCCTTACCTCGACAACCCGCAAGGCCCAGTCGCTGGCCGTCGATTACCTCATTCATTACGTGAAGGCCGCGGGCGGCACCTCCCGGAAAGTGTTCAAGCTGCGCGAGCTCACGCTCGCCGCCGGCGAAACCCAGGTCATACGCAAACGCCAGACCATCCGTAATTTCACGACCCGGAAACACTTTGCCGGCCGCCACCGCGTCGAGATCCAGATCAACGGCCGTATTCTGGCGCAGGGAACGTTCAAATTGAGCCTCTAGCATATTATGCCATATGGCACTATTGCTAATGCCATATGGCATTTCTAGCTTGAAGAATAAAACATCCCGGCTAGGTTTTTGCTCATGAAAACCCGCAAGCCCAAGGCCACCACTTACGAGCAGGTCCATGATAACCATGCCATGGTGCAACGGGTCGAAGAGGGGCTGCCGGTAATGGAAGTTGTCCAATTCGGGAAGCAGGCCGGCTTCACCAATGATGAGTTGGCGAGGTTGATCAACATCCCCGCGCGCACCTATGCCCGACGCGTCGCTGACAAGGCGCGGCTCAAGATGCACGAAGGCGAGCGCGCCGCCCGCTTGATGAGGGTGTTTGAGCGGGCCAAGCGTCTTTTGGGCAACGCGCAAAACACCCGCGAGTGGTTCAATCTCGAATTGCCGGCCCTCGGCTGGCGCACTCCGCTGGATTTTGCCCAGACCGAACCTGGCGCCCGTGAGGTCGAGGCTGTCATTGAGCGGCTTGAGGATGGAGTCGTGATGTGAGTGAGCTCGCCCTATGGCGGCTGAGCCCGGCATATCACGCGGTCAACGCCCTGTCCGGGGAAGGGTCCTACCGCCGTGGCGGCCGCTGGAATCCACCCGGCATTCGCATGATCTATTGTGCGGACTCCCGCTCGCTCGCCTTGGTCGAGGTGCTCGCCAATCTTCGGCGTCCCGCATTTCTGCAAAGCCAGCCTTGGGTAATGATCCGGGTCAGCGTGCCTGATGACTTGATTGAACGTCCCAGCCGGGTGCCGGAGACATGGCGCCAAACGCCCTACTCCGCCGCCACACAAGCCCTTGGCGCCAAATGGGTGCAGGCCCATCGCAGTGTCGCCTTGCGAGTGCCAAGTGTCGTCGTGCCGGGCGAGTTCAACTACCTGCTCAACCCGGCCCACCCCAAGTTCACCAAGGTCAAGGTCGGCCAGCCCGAACCCTTCTTGTTCGACGCGCGGCTGGCCTGAGCCTCACTCGTCGCGCAGGGCGACGAGCGGGTCGATCTTCGCGGCGCGGCGCGCGGGTAGATAGCTCGCGATCAGCGCCACGGCGATCAAGACCAGCGATACGACGGCATAGACCGCCGGCTCAGTCGGTTTCACGCCGAAGAGCAAGGTCGTCATGTACCGGCTGAGCACGAATGCGCCCGCCAGCCCGATGGCCACCCCCACCCCGGCCTTCCACAGTCCTTGCCGGAGGATGAGACCGACAATCTGCCCCTGCGAGGCACCGATCGCCCCGCGCACGCCGATCTCCCGGGTGCGTTGCGACACGTCATATGCCAACACGCCGTAAATGCCTAACGAGGAGAGGAACAAGGCCAGACCGGCAAAGGCCGCGAGCAGCAGCATCACCGCACGCCGGTGGTCGAAGGATGAGCCCACCGCCTTCTCGAGGGGGCCGGCATCGTAGAGGAAAATCGTCGGGTCGAGGGCCTTCACCTTGGCGCGCAGAGCGGGCACGAACTCGTCCGCCGGCCGGCTGGTCCGGAGGAACATCGTCGCCCCGCCGGGCCGGGCCCCCTGCGGGACGATCTGGTAGATGAAGGGATTGCCGCTCTTTTCCTCCACGCCGTTGTGCGGCACGTCGCGCACGACGCCGATGATGACGGGCCAGTCCTCAGGCTTTTCCGGGCGCGGACCAAAAGTGAACCGCCCGCCGAGCGCAGAACCGTTCGGGAAGTATTTCTTCGCAAAACTTTCGTCCACGACGGAGAGCCGGCGCTTGGGATCGCGGTCGGCCTCCTCGTAGAAACGGCCCTCCAGGAGTTTCAACCCCAGGGTCTCGAGGTAGCCGGGCGTGACCTGCACCCGATAGGCCCCCGGTTGTGGGGCGCCCGGCGGCAGCGTATCCTGCTCCAGCGTGAAGGCATTGATCGGCAGCCCGCCCTGGAACGGCGTGGACGCCGACAGGGCGAGCGAGGTCACACCGGGGAGTTCCATCAGCGCCTGCCGCAGCCGTTCCATGAACTTGTCCGCGGCCTCGGGGGTGGAACGCTGCGCCTGGGGAATGACGATGCGGGCCGTCACCACGCCCTTGGGATTAAACCCAGGATCGACGCCGAGTGCCTTCGCAAAGCTGTGGATCAAAAGGCCGGCGCCGGTGAGGAGGACCAAGGCCACCGCCACCTGGGCAACGACGAGGAAGCTGCTTAGCGCGCGGACCCCGCGTCCGGAGGAGGCGCCGCGAGAACTGCTCTGGATGATCTCGGCCAGGTTCGTGCGCAGGATGTGGAACACGGGGATCAGGCCGATCAGCACCCCGATGAGAATGGTCAGGCCCACGGCAAAGCCCAGCACGCGCAGATCCAGCGTCGCCGGGAGCGACTGCGGCAGCATCTTGGCCACGTAGAAATTGCTCGCGCGCAGCGCGCCCCAGGCCAGGCCGAGCCCGAGCACCGCTCCCAGCGCGGTGAGCAGCAGGCTCTCCAACAGGAGCTGGCGGGCGATGGTGCCGCGGCTGGCGCCCAGCGCCGCGCGGATGGCGAGCTCCGACTGGCGGGCATTGGCCCGCACCAGCAGGAGATTGGCGACGTTGACGCAGCCGATCAAAAGCACGAAGGCGACGCCGCCCTGCAGCAGAAGGAGCGTGGTGCGCACCGGCCGCACGCGCTGTTCCTGCACCCCGCCGACATTCATGGTCATGCCCGAACGCTCGGCGAAGGCCTTGACCGGTGGCGGCGAGGCGTCGACGTAGCGTTGCTCGAGCGTTTTCGCTTCGGCATCAGCCTGGCCGGCGCTGACCCCGGGCTTGAGCCGGCCGAACAACTGGAGACCGACGCCGTAGCGACCCTGTGGGTTCTCCGCGGCCGGCGGCCAGGACAACGGCACGACGAATTTAACCCGGACGTCCCAAGCCTCGAATACCCGGGGCGCGACGCCGATGACCTTGTAGGTCTCGCCGTTGATGCGCAGCTCCTTGCCGATGATGCCCGGGTCCTCGGCAAACTGGGTTTGCCAGAAGGACTGGGTCAGAATGGCGACCTTGTCGGCGCCGGGCTTGTTCTGTTCCTTGGTGAAAAACTCGCCGAGTAACGGCTGCACGCGCAGGATCGTGAAGATTTCCGCTGTCGCCCGCGCCATGTCCAGGCGGACCGGCGACTCGTCGGGGCCGAACATCTGCTGGCCGAACGACCAGAGCCCGATGGTCTCGTACGACGACGCATTCTTGGCATAGTCGAGGTAGATGGGCACGTTCGCCGGCATCTTGTGCAGGCCGGCTTTCGCCGCGGAGCTGTAAAGTTCGACCACCGGCTCCGGGTCGTGGAACGGGAGCGGCTTCAGCATCAGCGCATAGACCGTGGAAAAGATCGCCGTGGTGGCGCCGATGCACAGGGCCAGGGTCAGGAGCGTCGTGGCCGTCATGCCCCGGCCTCTCCAGAGCAAACGAAAGGCGTGGCGCAGATCCCCGGAAATGCCGGTCAGCCGGCCGCCGGATGGCGGGACGGATTCGGTGGGTGAAGACATGATTGGGATAACCCGCGGAACCGACCTAAAGTTACAACGATGATGCGTCCGCACAACCCCCAATCACCCGGAGCGCGGACCGGCGGACTTTCACCGGTTGGAACCACCCTCCGTTTCGCGGTATTTATTCGGAATGGAGCTGGATGGAATCATCGCCGAAATCTGCGACGAGGTGACGACTTGCTCGTCGGCGTCACGCGGCGCGAGGAGGCAAAGGCGGGCATCGCCGAGCTGCTGACCATCCGCCATGCCGGCCTTACGCCGGCGGAGCGCAAGGCCGTCACCGAGGAGGCCCTGCGCATCCTGCAGCGGGAAGGGTTCTTCGAGCGCGACGCCGGTGGCGACCAGGATCTCGTGCAGTGACTTGACCCAACGCCCGGGTTGGCGATGGTGAGGTCCTGCTGCGATGACCGCCCCCCTCCTCTCCGCTCCGCCCGCCCAGTGCGTGGTGCTCGCCTTCAACGCGAGCAACCAGCTCGCCGTGCGCACGGCCGGCACCCGGCTGGAACACGCGTTTGTCGGGGCTGACGAGGCCGCGGCCCTTGCCCGCCTTCGGGCGGATTTCCCGACGCACACCCCTCCCGCCGAGCATTTCACCTGCACGATAGACGACCAGGCCTGCCGGGTGTTCTTCACCCAAGTGCAGGGCGCGCTGGCCGGCGGCGAAGTGTCCTTCCGCACGATCGAGGAACTGACCGCTGCCCACGCCGCGCTGTCGCCCGCGCTCGCCGCGGTGCTGGACGGATTGGAACCCCACCTCATCGAGATCCCCTACCTACACCTCGGGGAGAACGACTACATCTACAAATTCCGGGTCGAGCGGGATCGCAACCGCGACATCTACCAGCAGGACGACGCGGCCCGCGGTCTCTATCAGAGCCGGCTCTGCGAGGCCATCAAGACCCTGGCCCGCACCAACGAACGCTCCGCCACGGGGCCCGCGCTACTGGATTTCGGCGCCGTGCGCTATGTCATCCCCAGCCACTTCGGTTTTTGCCTCGGCGTGAAAAACGCGATCGAGCGCGCCTACGAGACCCTGGCGGAGAATCCCGGCCGCCGCGTCTTCATGTTGAGCGAGTTGATCCACAATCCCTTCGTCAACGAGGACCTCCTGCGCCGCGGGCTCCGCTTCCTGCAGACCGACAAGGGTCAGCCCTTTGACATCCGCGGCCGGGTCGCGTCGGCCGGCGGGCCGGAGCCCCTGCTCTGGGCCACCCTCACCAGCAAGGACATCGTCATCATCCCGGCCTTCGGCGCGACCGACGAAGACAAGAAAAAACTCATTCGCAAAGGTATCCGCGTCGCCCAGTTCGACGCCACCTGCATGCTTGTGGAAAAGGTTTGGAAGGCCGCCCGCACCTTTGGTCGCGAAGGCTACACCGTGGTCATCCATGGCAAGAGCGAACACGAGGAGACCAAGGCCACTTTTTCCAACACCCGGCGCCACGCGCCCTCCATCATCATCCGGAACCTTGAGGAGGCCCGGCAGTTGGGCGACTTCATCGCCGCGCCCACCGCGGACAAGCGCGACGCGCTACTCGCCCGCTTCGCCGGCCTGCACACCCCGGGCCTCGACCCGGCCCGGCACCTCGACCGCATCGCCGTCGTCAACCAGACCACGCTGCTCATGAACGAGACCGCCGCGATCATCGACTACTTCAAGTCGGTCTTTGTCGCGAAATATGGTGAGGTTGCCGGACCCGCCCACGTCGGCGGCGCCGGCAAGAAGGACACGCTCTGCTACGCGACCCAGGTCAACCAGGACGCGCTGCAGCGCGCCCTCGCCGAGCCGTTGGACGCCGCCTTCATCCTCGGCGGCAAAAACAGCTCAAACACCTACCAGCTCTACCGGCTGTGCGAGCAGAAGCTCGGCAGCCGAGCCTTCTTCATCCAGTCCGAGGCCAACATCCGCTCCCGCGACGAGATCGAGCACTACGTCTTCCCGACCGGTGGGCACGGCCAGGGCGGTCACACCGAGATTCATCCGCTCTGGCCCCGGGACGACACTCCGAAGCGGGTACTGATCACCGGCGGCGCGTCCTGCCCGGACGGGCTGGTGCAGCAGGTTGTGACCCGCATCAATTCGTTCTTCCCGCCCGCCCAGCTGCACAGCGTTGAGACCGTGCTGGCCGGCCTCGGCGCACTCAAAACCTGATGCTGACACCGCCGCGCACGCCGACCGAGCTGCCCAGGTCGATGCGCGCCGTGCGGCTGCCGACCGACTGGTCGTAGCCGTCGAATTTCTGGGCGGTGAAGCCGCCGAACAGACCGGTGCGCTCGGTGGCGACCCACTCCAGGTTCAGGTCCGCGTAATAACCGCTGAGAAACTTGGTCTGGGAGGTCTGCTCGGTGCCGCGGCCGGCCCCGATGATGAGGCCGTCGAGATCGGGCACCTGAAAGGTCTCGGTCAAGCTGTAGGTGGTGCCGGTGTAGGCCCCGGCGACGCCGAGGCTCGCGCTCACGCCGAGGCGGGTGGTCAGCTGGGTGCGGATGGTGGGCCCAAGACGCATCATGAAATAGGCCCCCTTGACCTGCCAGTTGCCGTCCACCTCGATGCCTTGGGGCGTGGTGGTTTCCACATGCGCGAGCGGTGTGGCGACGATTGGCACAGTGGTCTCCAAACCGTCCGTGCGGAGCACTTCGCCGGAGCTGCTAAGATAATCATCAAATGACGGGGCGAAATAGGGCGCTTGCGGCACCGTCGCGCCGCCCAACGAGTAATAATCGGTCCGCGTGTTCAGCGTCGAGGTGACGGTGCCCGCGGTCTTGCTGTTGATGCCGTTCAGCGTGATGCCGGCGAGAACGCCCCACTGGAGACGGTTGGCGGGCTTGGAGAAATGACGGACATACTGGAACTCGACGCCGGCCGAGGCGCCGGACTCCTTCAGGGCGCTGGCGCCCTCGCTGCTGGCGCTGTAGGTGCTTAGCGCAATGCGGCCGTTACCGGTCAGCTGCGTGGCAGACCCGTAGCCCCAGTTGCGGGTCAGGCCGGGAGTGTAGGCGCGAAAATCGCCGGTCTGCAGCAGGACGTCCTGGGTGGCGTTTGTGCCGTCGGGATTGAGCACGGGGTTGCCGTTCGAGTCCGTGACATTCACCTTGATGGTGCTGAGGATCGGGTAGCGGCCGCCGGGGGTGGTGACGACATTGCCGGCGGCATCCTTTTCATCCAGCCGGGCCACGTCGGCGCGCACTGCACCGTTGTCATAGACGCGATCGACCGAGCCCGCGGAAATGGGCGCCACGTCGCCGTCGAAGGCGACCGAACCTAGGTTGCCGAAAGCCACCTTGCCGCCGGAATTAAGCATCCGAAACCCGACCGAAACCGTGGTTTTCGGCACATACCACTGGGTGGAGTCAGACATGAGCTTTTCGAGACGCTCTTCCTCGCTGCTGCTGGTCTGGGCCGGGAGCAGGACCGGGGCGGCGATGAGGGTGAGGGCGGCGAGCGGGAGGAGCGGACGGAGGGTCATGAAGGGAAAGGGCATAGGGTCGGGCTGTGCGCTTGGAAAGGCCAAATTGGCCGGGGTTCCATCCTCAGGCCTTTTCCATCGGGGCCTTGCCCTCCGCCGGGATCATCCCGGCCTTGATCATGCCCTTCTTGAGATCCTCGGCCTTCTGCTCAAGCTCGGTTTCCGTCTCCTGCTGGGCCTGCATCTTCTCGAACAGGGCCGTTTCGCTCGCGTTCAGGAAGTCCTCCCGCTCCTGCTGGGCGGCGCGCTGCTCCTTGATGGACGCTTCCTGCCGGTCGAGCTCCTCCTTGAGCTTGGTCAGGGCGGCGAGTTCCTCGGCGCTGCCCGAGCCACCGCCCTGCGTCGGCTTTTCCTTGCGCATGGCGTCGATGACCTTCTCGCGGGCCTGCAAAAGCGCCTCCGTCTCGGCCAGCGCCCGGTCGCGTTCGGCCAGCTTGTTCTCGGTCTCAGCCAAGGCCATCTCGCGTTCGGCGGCCTTCGTCTCCAGGGCGCGCAGGGCCTTTTCCAGCGACTCGACCTGGGGACCGCTCAGCGTCGGCGTGCCGCCCCAGGGCGGCCGTGATTGCGACATGATCGTGTTAATCGATTTGCGCGCCTCCGCGGTGGCCTGGCTGGCCTCCTGGGCGCGCTGGAGCGGACTGGGCCGACGCGGCAACACCAGCGGCTTGATGCCGCCGGGCTTGGGCGGAAACTTGATGTCACCGGGCGGCGGAAAGGCCGGACCAGGCATCGCCGACTTGGGCGGCGGCGGAAAGGAAGGGGGCGACGGGGGCGGCGGCGCCCCGGCAGGTGATGGCGTCTGCGAATCCACGAAAGGAATGTGACCAGATCAGCCCTTGCCGAAAAACCGGCCAAAGATTCCGCCCTTTTTCGGCTCGGCCGTCGGGCTGGCGGCGGCCGCCTTGGCCGAAACCTTCAGGACGGAGGCAGTCAGCTTGACCGCAATGGCCTCGCGGGCGGGATCGTTGATCACGACAAAATAGCGTTCGTAGGTGCCTCCATCCTCAAGGTGCTTCACGAGGGCGGGCTTCTGGTCCTTGAACCACTCAAGGGCTGCGTTGAGGGTGACGCGCAGACCGGACTCGAGCTTCTCGACTTGGTCCTTGGACAGCGAGCGGGCGGCGGCGCTGTCCGCCGGGCTGAGCCTGGCGCCGTAGGCCTTGGCCAGGCCGAGTTGCTCGGGCCGCGGCAGGCCGGCGGAAATCAGGCCGATGGCCTCGGGCAGGTGCAGGCCGGTGGAACCCTTGCGGAAAGGCAGGAACTGGCCAATGCCCTCCTCGTCTCCGTGCGTCAGCGCGTTCAGCGCGTTGCGGAAATCGCCGCCGAGCACGACCCGCGTGGACATCTGCTGGCCGAGGTTGGCGAACTCGCCGATGGTCTTTACGCCCTCGGAGGCGCACACGCCCCGCGTGCCCTCGCTGAAATTGGCCAGCATCATCGGGTAGGTCGCGGGAATGTTTAGGCGGGAGAGCGTCTTGAGGATGGGGTTGTCCTTCGCTGCGGTCTTCTCGACCTCGGCCACCATGTCGCCGAACGGATCGTCGAAGGCCAGCGTCTCCTTGAGAATGCCGATGAGATGGTCCGCCCTGTCGGCGCTGCCCGCGATCTCGGGCAGCATCAGGAGCTCCTCATAGGCGAACTCGATGTATTTGGACGGCTTCTCGTCGTCGGCCGTGTGCGGCCACTCCTTCGTGTCAAGGTTCTGCGCGAGACTGACCAGCGAGGTGTCCGCCATGATGGAGTGGCGGAACTTTTTGCGGATCTCATCCCATTCGGTGCTGTTGAACTTGGCCATGGTGCAGTGGTGGAAGACGGGTTGCGGATAGAATCAGGCGGGCGGAGCGTTCTCGATGATCTCAGTGGCGAGCTTCATGTAGTCGTTGGCGACACTGTCCTCCTCGTTGCCCTCCGTGCCGACGAGAAACACCGGGAGACCGAGAGTGACGGCGCGGCGCACGATCATGGCGTCGCGGATCTGCGTGTTGCAAATCTTCGCCGACGGCGCGCAGCCACGCTTCTGGGTCTTGAATTGGTTCAAGCGAAGCTGCATGCGCATCTTCGGGACCTCGATGTCGGTATTCGACTTGATCGAATTGAAGACGATGCCGTAGATCTGCGCCGCGGGGCCCATGGCCGTGGTGCGGAAGCTCGCCGAGGATTGCTGGAAACGCAGCATCTTCTCCACGAGCAGCGTGAAGCCGATGAGGCTCAGCGCGTCGGGGTTGGAGGGCACGTAGATCTCGCCGGCGCAATACACGCCGTTCTGCGAGGCGCGCAGGACGTTCGGCGGGCAGTCGAACACGATGAAGTCGTAATTGCTCTCAATCTCGGCCAGCTGCTCCTGGAAAATCGCGTAGGACGGACGCTTGGGATCGGGCTTATATTCGCCCTCGAGGTCCACGAGGTTGAAACTGGTCGGCACCAGATCGAGGCCGGGCAGAAGTTTTTCACCGTCCTTGCCTTCGACCACATCCTTGATCACGCAGTCCTTCAGGCGGACCGTGCCGGGATCGAAGATTGAATAAACCGACCCGGCGCCGGTGGCATTGATCTTGTTCCAACGCTCCAGCTTCATGAGCCAGATGCTCGCGTTGGACTGGGTGTCAAAATCCATCAGCAAAACGCGCATGCCTCGGCGAGCGAGGCTGGCAGCAGTATTTACGATCAGCGAGGTCTTGCCGACACCGCCCTTGTAGTTGAGGAAGGCTATCTTGCGCGCCATTGGTGTAGTGGTATTATGGGGCGACACCATGGCACATGACGCAACGGGCGCGAGTTAAAAATCTTACGAAGTTTGGGTTTCCAACGGAGCCACCTTTGGCCCTCACTTCCCGTCATGAACAACCCCTGCCTGCAGGAGCAATATTCGCCCGCCAGCAGCTGTTTTGGTTGCGGCCCGGCCAATACCAAGGGGCTGCGCATCCGGAGTTTTGTCCGGGGTGACGAGGTCGTGGCCACCTGGCAGCCCGCGCCACACCATGAGGCCTTCCCCGGCATGCTCAATGGTGGCATCATCGGCTCCCTGCTCGACTGCCACTGCAACTGGACGGCCGCGTGGCACCTCATGCAGCAGAGCCGTTTGGAGCAGCCGCCCTGCACCGTCACCGCCGATTACGCCATCAAGCTGCTCCGCCCCACCCCGACAAACGGCTCCGTCGAACTGGTCGCCCGGGTCGTCGAATCATCGGCCGACCGCGCCACCATCGAGGGCACCCTCACGGCCGCGGGCAAGCCGCGCGCCACCTGCCGCGGCACCTTCGTGGCGGTGACCCCCGGTCATCCCGCCTACCATCGCTGGTGAAGTTGGTTCGTTGCCTGATCGTCACCTGCCGATCACCGGACCGTCACGCGGGGCTGGCAGGATTCCGGCATGCCCCCCGTTGCCAAGATTCTCGCCGTCGACGACGAACCCGAGCTGACCGACCTGATGCACTATCACCTGGTGCGGGCGGGCCATGAGGTCACGACCGCCGCCAACGGCTGGGAGGCCATCCACGCCGTCCGCACCAACCGGCCGGACATTATCCTGCTCGACCTCATGCTGCCGGACCTCGACGGCTTCGGGGTCTGTGAAATCCTGCGCCGCGATCCCGCGACCGCCACCATTCCCATCATCATCGTGTCGGCCTGGGCCTCGACCGACTCGCGCAACCTCGGTCTGGAACTCGGCGCGTTGGACTATATCACTAAGCCCTTCAGTCCGGCGGAACTGGTCGCGCGCGTGAACCACCTGCTTCACGCGCGCGCCATTTGAACCCACCAAACATCAACTGCCCTCGATCCCGAACTCGATCGGCACCGCCATGCGGAACGACCCGGCCTTGCCGTTGCGCCGGCCGGGTTCGAACCGCCATTGCCGCACCGCGCGCACGGCCGGATCGACGAATTCGCGGTCGGTGTAGCGGATGCCCTCGGCGCGCACCACGCGCCCGGTGGTGTCCACATCGAATTCCACCAGCACCGAGTCGCCGGCCCCGCTTTGCTTCATCGCGGGCGGATAGTCAGCCGGGATCTGCACCCTGACGCCGGGCACCCGATCAAGCGCGTCCGGTGAAAACAGGGTAATGCGGGAGATATCGATGCCGCCCGGCATGCCGTCCTCGGTTCCGATCTTCTCCGGAATCCCGGAGATGTTGTGTTCGAATTTGGTCAGCCGGTTTTCGACCTGAATTGTTAGCTGGCCGTCGGGAAGCTTCGTCGGCACGTCCGGCAGCGCGGGCTTGCCCTTCAGGGGTTTCACCAGGTCCGGACTGGTCCCGCGCTCGGCCGGATCCTCCGGCGGCACCGGCAGGTCGTCGGGTGGTTTCGTCGGCCCGTTGTCCAGCGGCACATCGATGATCCGGGTGTAGGGTGATTCGGGCATGAGCCAGAGCAACGCGATGTGCATCGTCGCGGCAATCGAAGCGGGTAACAGGTATTTGTGGATGTTCATGGTGTGCCTCCAATTTAAAGACGGCCGGCCGGGTCGTTTCTTAGAACGCCGTTGCCTTCGGCCGCGCCGTGTTCGAAATCCTCCCGTCGTGAAAGTCACTGACCTCGCGCTCAACCAACTGCTCGGCATCGTCGCCGCGCCGGCGGGAGTGGCTCACTTGCTGGAGATGCCGCTCACGCCGCAGTTGCTCAACCACCTCGGCACCATGCACGCCGCGGCCCAGTTCGCCCTCGCCGAAGCGGCCAGCGCCGAGTGCCTGCAGCGGCATTTCGGCGCGGCGGCGGGCCAGGTCTTGGCCGTGGTTCGCGGGGTCGAGGTCAAATACCGCCGTCCGGCCACCGGCGATCTTCGCGCCCACGGTGCCCCCGACGACCACACCCGCGAGCACCTGTTGGCGGATCTGGCCGGACGCGGACGCTGCAGCGCGGTGATCCTGATTGATCTCAAGGATCGCGCCGGCACCCTGACGCTTCATGCCAAGTTTGACTGGTTCATCTCCCGCGTGCCGCCTCCCCCGCCTTAGGCGCTGCGTCCTGGCCTTGGGCGCCCTGCTCACCGTCGCCTCCGCCGCGGCCACCGTACCGGATTACTTGCGCGAGGCGCTCGGAAAATTCAACTCCGAGGTCCCGGCGGGCTGGGCCTACACCCTGACCACCGTGCGCAACGCGGACGCGCGGACCACCGCCCGCTTCGATCCCGCCAGGCCGCCCGCCGATCAGTGGACGCTGCTCGAACTCAATGGTCGCGTGCCCACCGCCAAGGAGGGCACCCAATACTCCCGGGCCCGCGCCGGCGGGGGCGATTCATCCGCCCCGCAAGGCACATTTCAGAAAGGCGACATCGACCCGGCGAGCATCACGCTCATCAGCGAGGACGCCGACCGCGGCGATTTCCGCTGCGGCTTTCGCGCGGAGGCAACTGGTGCCGACAAGATGCTCGGTCATCTCCACCTGCGCCTGACCGTGAACAAGCGGCAGCCGCACGTGGAGAAGTTCGCCCTCGAGTTGAAGGCGCCTTACTCGCCCGTGCTCGGCGTGAAGATGCGCGAATTGCTGGTGCAGATGCGCTTCACCCCGCCCGAATCCGACCGCCCCAGCCTGCCCGCCGTGAATTCCTCGCGTTTCCTCGGCCGCATCTTCTTCATCGGCATGGAGGAAAACCTTACCCTCACCTACACGGATCTGGTCCCCGTGCAGTGACGACCTCCCCTCCAGCCGAAGAGCTATCCCGTTGACTTTGTGCCGTAATCCTTTGGCTTGTGGTCTGTTGCAATCCCTCACGTGAAAAGCCTCTCGTTTCGCTGGCAACTGATCCTGTTCATCCTGCTGACCTGCGGCGTGACGCTCTCGCTGGCGTTTGCCGGGTTCTACCTCTACGACCTCCGTCAATTTAACAACGATGTTCAATCGCGCCTGGAAAACACCCAGATGCTCTTGCTCGAGAATTTGGTGCCGCGGCTTGAGCAGAACCCCAACGACACCGACCTGCACCTGAGCCAGCTCGGCGTTGACGGCCAGATCGCCGCCGCCGCGGTTTATTCCGCGGAGGGCAAGCTCCTCGCCCGCTATGTCCGGGTCGGCATGACCGAGATTATCCCGCCCCTGCCCCGCGTCACCCGTCTGCTGGATGTCAGCCAGCGCGGCGTCCTCTGGACTCCGATCAGCTCCGGCGCCCGTCCGCTCGGCACGCTCTACCTCAAGGCCGAGCAAAACGAGGCCGACCGCGACCGGGTCTCCAACCTGCTGCGCGGCTCCGCGATCGTATTTCTTGTCTCCGCCCTTCTGGCCGGCGCCATGGCCTGGCGCTTCCAAGGCCGCATCACCGAGCCCATCACGGAGCTCGCGCGGGTCTCCGCCACGGTGCAGCGCGAGCGCGACTACAACGAGCGCGTGCAGACCACCGCCAGCGGCGAGATCGGAGAGCTGATTGACTCGTTCAACGCCATGCTGGACACCATCCAGTCCAACACCTCCGAGCTCGAGCGCGCCCGCGTCGCCGCCGAGGACGCCCACGAGAAGATCATCCAGGCCCACGACCAGCTCGAGGAGGCCAACCGCACACTCGAGGCTCGCGTCGACGACCGCACGCGCCTCCTCGCCAAGGCGGTGAAGGACGCGGAGGAGGCCAGCAAGGCCAAGTCCAGTTTCCTCGCCAAGATGAGCCACGAGCTCCGCACCCCGCTCAACGCCATCATCGGCTACTCCGAGATCATGAAAGAGGACGCCGAGGACGACGGCGAAGCCCGTCGCGCCGAGGATCTCGACAAGGTCCTCAACGCCGCCCGCCACCTTCTCGGCCTCATCAACGACGTGCTCGACATCTCCAAGATCGAGGCCGGCAAGATGGAGCTCTTCGTCGAGACCTTCGACCTCACCAAACTCATCAACGAGGTTATCGCCACCGCCTCACCCCTCGTGTCCAAGAAGGGCAACACCCTCGCGATCGACTGTCCCGGCGACATCGGCGCCATGCAAGCCGACGCCACCAAACTCCGGCAGATGCTCCTCAACCTCCTCAGCAACGCCAGCAAGTTCACCGAGAAGGGCACTGTCACCCTCAAGGCCGTCCGCCACATCGAGGAGGATGCCGACTACATGGAGTTATCCGTCATCGACACCGGCATTGGCATGACGCCCGAGCAGCTCACGCGCCTCTTCCAAGCCTTCAGCCAAGCCGACGCCTCGACCACCAGCAAATATGGCGGCACCGGCCTCGGCCTCGCCATTTCCAAGCAGTTCGCCCAGATGATGCAGGGCGACATCACGGTCACCAGCACCCCCGGCGTCGGATCCACCTTCACCATCCGCATGCCGGCGAAGGTTCTCACCAAACAGCCCAAAGTCGTCAACAACACGACCAACAAGCTCACTCGCTCCCCCTTCCCCAGCGCCAACCGCCCCAAGATTCTCGTCATCGACGACGACAAGGAGATCCGCACCGTCATCGCCGAGCTGCTCAGCATGAGCGGCTACGACGTCGTCGAGGCCGCCTCCGGACAGCAGGGCCTCGAGCACGCCAGCCGCTTCGTCCCCGACCTCGTCCTGCTCGACGTCATGATGCCGGGCATCGACGGCTGGACCGTCCTCTCCAAGCTGCAGGACAATCCCAAGCTCACCGACGTCCCGGTCATCGTCCTCAGCGGCGTGGGCGACGTCGAGATGGCCATGTCGCTCGGCGCCGCCAGTGTCCTGCTCAAGCCGGTGGATGCCAGCCGCCTTACCGCCGAGATTGCCACCCAACTCAGCCCGCTGCCCAAGTGCTACGTGCTGCTCGTCGAAGACGATGCCGACTCCCGCACCCTCATCAGCCGGATGCTTGAACGTGAGGGCTGGCAGTTCCGCGCCGCCATCAACGGCAACGCCGCCCTCCGCACCCTCAAGAAGAGCACCCCGGCCATGATCGTGCTCGACCTCAAGATGCCGGGCATGAATGGCCTCGAACTTCTCGAGATCCTGGGCAAAAACCCGATCTGGGTGAAGATTCCCGTCGTCATCGTCACCTCCATGGACATCACTCAGGAAATGCGCGACGTCCTCACCGCCCGCACCCTCGGCATCCTGCGCAAGGGTCAGTTCACTCGCGAACAACTCGCCGCACACATCCGCCCGGCCGTCCAGGCCTGCGCGCTTGCTGAAACCTGAATTCCCGCTATTTAATCCCTTCGCATCATGCCCAAAATCCTCCTGGTTGAAGACAACGAGATGAACCGTGACATGCTTTCCCGCCGTCTCGAGAAGCGGGGCTACACGCTCGTCATCGCCGTCGACGGCGGTCAGGGCGTCGCGCTGGCCAAGAGCGAGCTGCCCGACCTCATCCTCATGGACATGAGCCTACCCGTTCTCGACGGCTGGGACGCCACCAGGCAGGTCAAGGCCGACGACGCCATCAAGGGCATCCCCATCATCGCCCTGACGGCGCACGCCATGGAAAGCGACCGCCAGAAGGCCCTCGAGGCTGGTTGCGACGACTTCGACACCAAGCCCGTGGAGCTCCCGCGCCTGCTCACCAAGATCGAAGAACTGCTGAAGAAATTTCCGCCCAAGGCATGAGCGTCCCCGCCTCCAGTTCCTCCGGGCCGGCTTCACCCCCGAGTTCTCTCACCCCCTTTCTCGAAGCGCTCAAGTCGGGCGACCTGGAGACGCTGTCCAAGCTGCGCCACGCCCTGCGTACGCCGCTCAACCAGATCATCGGCTACAGCGAGATGCTCATGGAGTCGGCCGAGGAGAATAACGCCACGGCCATCGTGCCCGATCTCAAGCGCATCCACTCCTCCGGCGGCCAGCTGCTGGCGGTGATCAACGACGCCCTTGCCCCCTGGAAGATCGACACCGGCAAGATCGACTTCCCCGCCATGCGCCAGGCGATGCGCGCTCCGCTCGCCGCCGTCGTCAAGCAGGCCGGCCTCTGTCTCGACAAGTCCCGCGCCAGCGGCCACGACGAACTCGTCAAGGATCTCGAGAAGATCCTCACCGCCGCCAAGAACCTCGAGAAACTCTTCGAGAGCGACGCCTACTCCGAGGAGGTCATCGTCGGCCGTGCCTCCACGACCAATCCCGCCGAGCCCGGCGCAGACACCAGCCCGCTTGGGGCGGTCCTTTCCCCCACCGCAGGCGCCGACGACTTCGGTCTCTCCGCCCAGCCCATGCCCAGCGCCAAGATCCTGGCCGTGGACGACGACCCGCTGAACCGGGACATGCTCTCCCGCCGGCTGGAAAAGCTCGGCTACGAGGTTACCGACGCCTCGACCGGCCGGGAGGCACTCCAGAAGCTCAAGGATGGCAACTTCGACCTCGTCCTCCTCGACATCCTCATGCCCGACCTCGATGGCTTCCAGACCCTCGAGTTCATGAAGGCCGACCCGCGCCTCCGCCATGTGCCCGTGATCATGCTCACCGCGCTCGACGATGTGGCCAGCACCGTGCGCTGTATCGAGGCCGGCGCCGAGGACTACGTCCCGAAGCCCTTCAACCCGACCGTGCTCCGCGCCCGCATCACGGCCTCGCTGGAAAAGAAACGTCTCCGCGATCAAGAGCAGGCCTTCCTCGCCCAGCTGCAGATTGAGCGCTCCAAGTCCGAACGCCTCCTGCTCAACGTCCTGCCCAAGGCCATCGCCGAGCGCCTCAAGGCCGGCCAGCGCACCATTGTCGACAGCTTCATCGACTCCACCGTGCTCTTCGCCGACATTGTCGGCTTCACCCGCATCGCCGCTCGCCAGTCGCCCCACCGCACCGTCCAACTCCTCAACGAGCTCTTTTCCGGCTTCGACCGCATCGCCGAGACGCGCGAGTTGGAGAAGGTGAAGACCATCGGCGACGCCTATATGCTCGCCAGCGGCGTGCCCGTCATGCGCCCCGACCACGCCGAGGCCTGTGCCGAGGCCGCGTTCGAGTTCCTCGAGGCCGTGCGCGTCTTCAACCGCCGCCACTCCCTCGACTGGGCCATCCGCGTAGGCATGAACAGCGGCCCCGTCGTCGCCGGTATCATCGGCACCAAGAAATTCTCCTACGACCTCTGGGGCGACACCGTCAACATCGCCAGCCGCATGGAATCCCATGGCCAGCCCGGCAAGATCCAGGTCTCCGAGGCGACGAAGAAGCTTCTCGAAGGCAAATACAATTTCTCCCCCGTCGGTGTTATCGAGATCAAGAACTCGTCCCCCATGCCGACCTACCTCCTCGCGAAGAAAGCGGTGAAGTAGGCCGAGGTGGAACCCGGCCTCCGGACGGGTTTTCAGGAGGAGCGAAATCCAACACGGCTGCGCCCGTGGCCAAACGCGTCCGGCGGCTGTGTTCCACCTCCTACCTCTTCGCCACCCATTTGAAGACCAGCGTGGACAGCCCGGGTAGCGTGAGATTCAGCGAGTTTTCATAACCATCGGCCGGCTGAGTCGAGGACTGCTTGCCGCCGTGGTTGCCGAAGCCGGTGCCCCCGTAATAGGTCGAGTTGGTGTTCAGCACCTCTTTCCAGTAACCCTGATGCGGCACGCCGACCGTGTAGCGGGTGCGCGTCATCGGCGTGAAGTTGCCCATCACCAGATAGGCCGACTTCCCCGCCTCATCCATGCGCAGGAAGCTGATGACGCTGTGGTCGCCGTCGTTGCAGTTCACCCAGCGGAAGCCGCCGGAGCGGAAATCGTTCGCGCTCAGCACCGGGTCGCCGGTGTAGAGCTTGTTCAGGTCGCGCACCAAGGAGCGCAGACCCTCGTGTTCGGGTTCCTGCAACAGGTGCCAGTCGAGGCTCACATCGTGGTTCCATTCGGCGCGCTGGCCGAACTCGCTGCCCATGAAGAGCAGCTTCTTACCCGGATACATCCAAATGTAGCCGTAAAGCGAGCGCAGGTTGGCCGCCTTCTCCGCAATGCTGCCGGCGGCCATCTTGCCGAGCATCGAGGCCTTCAGGTGCACGACCTCGTCGTGCGAATACACCGAGATGAAGTTCTCCGAATACTGGTAGATCATCCCGAAGGTCAGCTTGTCGTGCGACCACTTGCGGTGGATCGGCTCCTTTTGGAAATAGGCGAGCGTGTCGTGCATCATGCCCATGTTCCACTTGTAGTCGAAGCCGAGGCCGCCGTCCTTCGTCGGCCGGCTGACCATCGAGAACGCCGTGGACTCCTCCGCGATCGTCACCGCGCCGGGATAATAATGGTGCACGAGATCGTTCACCTGCCGGAGGAAAGCGATGGCCTCCAGGTTCTCGCGACCGCCATATTGGTTGGGGATCCACTCGCCGGCCTTCCGCGAGTAGTCGAGATAAAGCATCGAGGCGACCGCGTCGACGCGCAGGCCGTCGATATGGTAGCGCTCAAGCCACGATAGCGCACTGGCAATCAGGAAGCACCGGACCTCGTGCCGGCCGTAGTTGAAGATCAGCGTACCCCAGTCCATGTGCGCGCCGAGTCGCGGGTCGGCGTGCTCGTAAAGGTGCGTGCCGTCGAATTGCGCCAGCGCGAAGCTGTCGCGCGGGAAATGCGCCGGCACCCAGTCCACGATGATGCCGATGCCCCGCTGGTGCAGGTGGTCGACGAAGAACTGAAAATCCTCCGGCGTCCCCCAGCGGTGGGTCGGCGCGAAGAAACCCGTCACCTGATAGCCCCACGAGCCCGTGAAAGGGAATTCCGTCACCGGCAGCACCTCGACGTGCGTGAAGCCCATCTCGCTCACGTAGTCCGCCAGCAGCGGCGCCAGCTCCCGGTAATTGTAGGGGCGGTTCGCCTCCGCCATGTTCCGCTTCCACGAGCCGAGGTGCAACTCGTAGATCGACATCGGGCGGTCGGGCTGGCCGGCCTGCGTCGCCCGCTTCGCCATCCAGGCCGCGTCACCCCACTGGTGTTTGTTCGTGTCGCAGACGATGGCGGCGTTGTTGGGCGGAGCCTCGAAATACGTGCCGTAGGGATCGGTCTTCAGCCGCATCTGCCCGTGCTGGTCCCAGATGGCGAACTTGTAGAGCTCGCCCTGGCCCACGCCGGGCACGAACAGTTCCCACACGCCCGAGCCGCCCAGCGGGCGCATCGGGTGGTAGCGCGCGTCCCAGCCGTTGAAATTGCCGACGAGCGACACCCGCGAGGCCGCCGGCGCCCAGACCGCGAATGCCACGCCGGGCACGTCGCCCATCAGCCGCTCGTGCGCGCCCAGCTTCTCGTAGATGCGGTGCTCGTTGCCCTGGTTAAAAAGGTAGAGGTCCTGTTCCGACAGCGACGGCAGGAACGAGTAGGCGTTGTGCACCTGGTGGATGTCGCCCCACGCGGTCTCGTAGCGCAGCTGGTAGCGGAAGACCTTCTGGCCGGGGATGAACACCTCGAAGAAACCCTCGGGCGCGATCATCGTCATCGGGCGCGCCGGCGTGCCGGCCGGGTCGAGATCAACAACCGCGCAGTTCAACGCCGCGCGCACGAACGCCCGCACCACGACGCCGGCTTCGCCCTCGTGCGTCAGCGCATGCATCCCGAGCCAGCCATGGGGGTTGGCCTGGTGATTTCCGAGAAAAGCGTTCAGCTCGTTGGCGGGTATGATCACGGGCCCTACACTGCCGCGGTCGTCCCCGGGGTCTAGCCGAAACTCCCGGCCCCTTCAAGAAGTGACGCTCCGAAACACGCGAAAGAATAAGTCGGAACTACGTTCGTCTTTTCTGTGTATTCAATGTGTTCCGTGGTTAATCCGGCCTTGGCCCTTTTCTTCCCCTGAAATCTCATTGCCCTCGCCCGCCCCGCCCGCCACTTCAGCAC